>Ga0137358_10000160_pt1 | contig 25262 bp, 14 predicted proteins | sample Mad1_20_16metaG_FD_105551 | JGI IMG/M metagenome (GOLD analysis project Ga0137358, IMG submission 105551) | Vadose zone soil microbial communities from Angelo Coast Range Reserve, California, USA - Mad1_20_16 metaG | ecosystem: Environmental > Terrestrial > Soil > Vadose zone | place: USA... | reverse complement strand
TCTCTGCAAACCGGACCCAGGCAGGAGGGCAGTGGGAGGACGGATCAGAACAGTTTGATTAAGCGGTCAAAGCCATCCATAACCAACCATGTAACCCGTCAACTCAGCTCAGGTTGCGGTAGCCTGCAAGAACAGCTTGAAGAGTTTCTTGAGATCAAGGAGTTAATTCCTCCCGAGCAATGCTATGAGCCGGGTGACGCCCCGCGAAAAGAACCTCAACAGGATCTGACCAGGAAAACCTCGCAACTGAAGTTCGTCATCGCCTTGTTACCCGACCCAGTTCACACGCACTTACCGGTTCTCTTCGACCAGTTCGCTGTTGCTATCCAGGAAGGCGCGCAAGATGAGAAATATGATTTCGACAGTTCTTGGCTTCCCTGGGACGATGAGGAATCGCCTTACGCGCTGCTCTCCGACCAGAAGGCTTCCAATCTGGAAAAGGAATTGAAGGAGAATCAACCTGGCCTTATTCTTTTTCGAAAGACACTAGACTGCCAGGGAGATGCGGGGAAGCAGCAGAGCGACTGCAAAGAAGATTTGGGTGCTTCGGCGAAGGACGAAGACGCACTATCAAAAAGTTATCGCGAGGGGTTGGTAGTTTTTGTGGTAGGGGAAGAAGCCACTCACGGAATTCACAGGGAACAGTTCCGGAACGCCTTGGCGTGGATCGCGGCTTTAGACCCAAAAAAAGCTTTCAGGATTAAACGGTTGGCCATCCTCGGCCCCACGTTCTCAGGCTCCTTTCCCTCTCTGGCACAAGTCCTGTCCGAAGGTAAAATAACGGAGCCGCTGGATTTGGGTACCGCACGGGATGGTCAGCGGCTTGCCATCTACAGCGGCAGCGCGAGCGGCAAAGATGCGGCGCAGGCCTTTCAAAAACAGTTCCGTTCCCAAATCACATTTCACAGTTTTCTGCAAAATGACGATGAGATTTTGCGACGATTTTGCAACTACATCACTAAAGAGCAACCCGGGTTTGACCCCAGCAGAGTCGCGATCATCTCCGAAGACGAAACCGCATATGGAAAGTCCGGAGTGGAGGCAGAACCCAATGCAGAAAGCGACAAAACACAATGTCCTGACAATGCTCTGAGACTCTACTATCCGCGGGACATCTCCGCGTTGCGCGGTGCCTATCAAACCAAGTCGCTCTTCGAGGTGGGAACATCTCCACAGCCCGGGGAAACTCAAAAAAGAAGTCTTCCCACCGATCTGGCCGATCCGTCCGGCAAGGTACACGATTCGATCCGCAGCTACGGCGGAAATCAAACGCCGCTCACTCAAGAGGCAGTCTTGTTGGAGATCGTGGCTGCCTTGCGAGCACTTAACGCTCGCTACATTCTTTTGCGTAGCAGCAATACTCTCGACCAGTTATTCCTGACCAACTTTCTTCGGCGGGGCTATCCCAATGGGCGCATCGTGATCTTCGGTTCCGACCTGATGTTCATCCGGGAACGCGGTGCAACCGGACTGAGCGGCACCATGACCCTCAGCACGTATCCGCTCTTCCCTCTGGAGCGCGACTGGACAGAGCATCAATCACTCCCTGCAACAGACCGTGTGTTTAGCGCGGATACCACCGAAGGCACTTATGTTGCTTTCCGGCTACTGCTCAATGACAAGAGGCTCAATGACGGGACCCAGCACGTCGATCGATGTCAAGTGCTCGACCAAGACAAGGAAAAGATCTTTCTGCCGTCCATTGTCTGCGCGGCAGATCCTATTCCCGACTATTCCCCGCCATTTTGGACGCTTCCTGATCAGTGCGGTGAAATGAAGAATGCGAGGGCAGACAGTGTCGCGAACAAAGATTACCAGTGTCTTTACCCTGGACCGGCGACGTGGTTGTCCGTGATTGGTGCTAACAGGTTTTGGCCCATGGCATCTCTGACAATCGATACCCCCATCGCACCTGCTGTGGACCGGAGCACAGCCGAGCGTGGGGACCAGCGGGAAACGCAGCCTGGTGGGCGGCCCGAAATGCCACTGGGAATGAAAACATTCTTGCTTACGTTGGTAGGGTTCTCCCTGTTTCACGCGTGGTGCTGCTGGTCGGGGTCGTACACGGCAAAGCCTGCGTTTCGGGCCCACTTCGCCAGCACTGGAGAGTGGCGCCACGCGTTGTTGGTGTTCGGCGGGAGTTGCTGTGTCGCGTTCTTGGCAATGGTCGCGGGATGGGGATGTGGTGTTTTTTTTATTCCTGGTGCCGGACTAACCTATCCCTGGTTCGCCCTTGGTTGTGTGTCCTTCGTTGGTGTGATGGCATGGCTGGCTATCCTCGCGAACAGCCGCACGGCATGGAAACTGTCCCAGGACCTCTCCTGTAGCCCGCAACTGCCAAGAATGACGAAAAAGGACTTCGCTACTTGGAATTACCGGGCATCCGGTCTTTTCATTGCTGCAATATTGCTATTTTGTCTGCTTTTCGTCTTTCCCATTGAACGCGTGCTTCTGACTGAAAATCGCGTTTTGACCTATTGGCGTGCGATGCACCTGGCGAGTGGCGTTTCGCCCATTGTTCCGATCCTCTTAGTTTTCGCAGGAATGTACCTATCATTTTGGTTTACGTTGCACGGATTGGCGCTATTTGGCCCAGATCGTCCTTGTCTTCCACCAAAAGAGCGGTTGGCGTTGAAAGACGCCGCGGGGAACAACCGGGACTTCCTAAGAATGTTCAGCCAGGAGGATGCTGCGGCAAAAATTGAGCAGGTTGCAATGCCTTTAAACTGGAAGATTGTTTCGATGGGAGTGAGTCTCTTTGTGCTGTTTTTCGCCGGAGCCTGTGCGATTGGCAGAGGGGTTCCAGTGCGCAGTTTGGGCGCGGAGAGCTACGCCATCATTTTCCTCGTGGCTCTGGACGTTTGTTGCACTCTGGCGATTGTCGAGGCCCGGCGGCTGTGCCAAACATGGGAGGAGTTGAGACGACTTCTCGCCTTTCTCGATCGCCTGCCGCTGAGGCGAACTCTGGCCGCACTCCGTGGTTTTTCCTGGGGAGGCGTGTGGAAGATGAGCGGGAATGTGCTGGAAGTACGCTACAAAGTAATTTCCCGGCAAATGGAATGCATGAATCATACGATCGCCAGTCTGCAGGAATTCCTCGAGAAGTCTTCCGATCCCGAAGCCCAGGATTCCCTTGATGCCCTGACGGATATGCGCGGTGCTGGAATAACATTTGCGGAATGGTATTCGACGAACTACGCAAATTCCCGCGCAGGTGATTTAACCAGTTTTCGGGAGTTTCAGAAGAGTATCGCATCCGCCAGTGGCACGCTGCTGTCGAAATTACTCGTGCCGGCCTGGAGGAGGGAGAAAAAGTCTCTAATTGTCGAGATCGCAAGGGACGAGAAAGAAGAAGCTGCGCCGAATTGCCCGCCCCCGTCTAAGGACGAGCATATTCGGAATGCTGAGGAATTTGTTTGCCTGAACTACCTGGCTTTTATCCAGAATGTCCTCGGCCGATTGCGGACGATGACCATGACCATCATGCTGCTGTTAATCGTATCGACGGTTGCGATGTCCACGTACCCATTTGACCCGCAACAGGCGCTGAGCGCAATTTCCATCGTTCTCTTTGTCATTGTGGGTGTGGTGATTGTGAAAGTGTATGCAGATATGCATCGCGATGCCACCCTTAGCCATGTCACCAACACCAAGCCCGGAGAGTTGGGGACGGAATTCTGGTTCAAGATCGTTGGATTTGGTCTTGCTCCTCTGATTGGGCTGCTGACTAGGCTATTCCCGGGAATCACTGACTTCATCTTCTCATGGCTACAGCCTGGGATCTCGTCCCTCAAGTAGGGCAAAGCAGCATTCCGTCTACAACACGATAACCTACTTTCTGCAGTCGCTGCTTGTTGTAACTCACTCCGGTTTCCATGAGCAGACCGGAGATCCGGCTTTCAGTCTGTGGGAAACTGTGCTCGCATCAAAGAGAGTAACATTTATACGTGGTTGCTCGCGTCATTGTCGTTGTATTCCTGCTGGTGCTGGCGGGCTGGATATTTTACACCTTGATTTATCCGAACCTGAGACGAGGTGGAAAATGAATCAACAGGCCCAGACCTTGGATGTAGACCGTTCCTCATCAGCATTGAGCGATTCACCGCCCCAAGCCTTTTTTCGACTACTAGGACCGAATCGGCGCCGGACTAGGAACGCTGTGAAGACAGTTTCGCAGCGACTGCGGTAAAGCCAGCGGCGAAGACGTTGTTTCCGATCTGTGCAATCACGGCGTCGCGCTCGGCCCCGATCACTTCGAAATCGGCCCACCACTCCGCGAACGTGCGGTTCCCCTGGGTCACGCGATGCAGCCGGACGCCAGCCACGTAGCCGCGGACTGGTAGAGTGCCTTCGATTATTTCGTAGGTGAAGATGTAATTCCGGTCGTCCAGGCAGAGCAGAACTTCCCGCACAAAACCCTCCCCCAGCGTGAGACGGCGCACGCAGCCGAGCTGATCGCTCGGCCTTCCATCTTCGATCTGGCTGTGTTTGATTCCGGGATGATATGAAGGCATACCGTTGTAGTCGCGCATGATCTCCCATACCTTTTCGACGGGCGCATCGATTACTGCGCTGATGTAAACCGTGTTCGACATTTTTCCTCCCTCGTTAGAAGCTGATTCGCTTGAAATCCTGGGTTTGCTTCGTGATGGCCTTTTCGGTGGGCAATCGTTCCATGGAACTCGCGCCGTAGAAGCCGTGACAGTGGCGAGTCTTGCTTAGCACGAATGTGGCGTCGGCGGGTTCAGCGATGGGGCCTCCGTGGCAAAGCACAATGATATCGGAGCGTACGTCGAGCGCGGCTTCGGCGATGGCATCGATCCGACCGACGCAAGCTTCGAGGGTCAGCGCGGTTTCTGCGCCAATCGTGCCGCCGGTGGTCAGGCCCATGTGGGCGACGAGAATGTCCGCACCGGCGTTCGCCATCGTGGCCGCTTGCGACGGATCGAAAACATAAGGGGTCGTCAGGAGGTTCTTCTGGTGGGCCAGCCGGATCATCTCGACCTCCAGTGCGTAGCTCATTCCGGACTCTTCCAGATTCTGGCGGAAGATTCCGTCGATCAATCCAACGGTGGGAAAGTTTTGCACGCCGGAAAAGCCGATACTGGCGACGCTGTCGAGGAAGTTGTCGAAACGGCAAAAGGGATCGGTGCCATTTACCCCCGCGAGCACGGGCGTTTTCTTGACCACCGGCAAGACTTCCCTAGCCATTTCCATTACGACGTCGTTGGCATTGCCGTAAGCCAACAGTCCCGACAGCGAACCCCGGCCTGCCATGCGATAGCGGCCAGAGTTGTAGATCACGATCAGGTCGATGCCGCCGGCTTCTTCGCACTTGGCCGACAAGCCGGTGCCAGCGCCGCCGCCGATAATCGGCTGGCGTCGGCGAACCATTTGCTGATATTTCGCCAACAATTCCCCACGCGCAAAATGCGGCATGAACTATTCCCTTAAGGCGGTGTTCGCCTGGGCCATCGCCAGGAATTCTTCGACGGCTGCCTGGGCGAACTGAGGATCGTTAATGTGATACGGAATCAGGCGCAACTTCCGCCGGTCCGTCTGCTTCAGTTCAGCGGTCAGGGTCTCGAACAGCGCCGCATCCGCGGCCCGATCCCAGAAGGGCTGTCCGGGCGCATCCAGCGCCGAAACGCCGCCCGTGGGCAACAGAAACCGCACCTCCCCCTCACACTGATTGAGCCGTCCGGCAATCCAGCGAGCCTGGCGGATATTTTCCTCGACCGTGGTCCGCATCAGCGTGATCTGCGGGTTGTGGCCGTAGAACTTCCGTCCCTGGTAGCGTTCCGGTACGGTTTCGGGCGCCCCGAAGTTCACCATGTCGAGCGCGCCACAGGAACCGACATAGGGCGCGCGTGTGCGCGCGACCGCGCCAAAGCGGTCGTCGGTGCAGGCTAGCACGCCGCCGAACAAATGATCGCAGACCTCGGTAGTGGTGATGTCGAGCACGCCGCCAAGATAACCATTTTCCAGCAGCTTTTCCATCGACTGGCCGCCGGTGCCGGTGGCGTGAAACACGACGCAATCGAAGCGGGCCGCCAGTAGCCGCGAGATCTGCTGGACGCAGGTGGTGGTCACGCCGAACATGGTGAGACCGAGCGCTGGGCGCTCCTGATTTGCCTGCGGGACAGGGTGCAGCATCATGCCCGCGACCGCGTGCGCCGCGTTGCCCAGTACGCGGCGGGAAATCGGGTTCAATCCCGCTATGTCAGTGACCGAATAAACCATCGTGATGTCACACGCACCAACATAGGCGGCAACATTGCCCGAAGCCATCGTCGAAACCATCAGCTTGGGCACACCAACGGGCAGCGCACGCATGGCACGCGTGATCAGCGCCGTGCCGCCGGAGCCGCCCAGGCCAAGCATGCCGCCGATGTCATCGCGACTCTTGACCAAGCGCTCAAACGCATCGCTCATGGCGGCAATTGCCGCGCCCCGGTCGCCGGTGAATACGGCGCTCCGGCCTTGCGGGTGGTGCGCAGCGATGTCCACTGGAGAAAAATGTACGCGCGTGGCTGCAAGAACCGAGCTGCCGGAGGTGGAGAGATCTGCCAAGGTTACGGGCAGTCCGGCCGCTTCGAGCAGGGTGCATACGTAGCTGGCTTCGTCGCTCTTGGTGTCGAGGGTGGCCGCAACCCAGACTGGCTTGGTGGTCTCCATGTTGCCTGCGGCCTCCAGGGAGGTCGGCTCGAAAGTATATCGCGGAACTGGAAGGGTGGTAGGTGGGCGCAAGGGTAGGTCACTCCGTCTTCCAACCATTGAACTTCCTTGCTTTGAGGCGCAAAACATCGGCGATAGCGATAACAGCGAGTCAAGAGGCTGGGGTCAGAACGATACCTTGATCGGATTACCATCGAACATCACAGTCTTTATGCTCTGTCTCAGTTTTATTTCTATGTTCCTGCGCACAGGCGGCAGCATGCGGGAGCCGGCTGCGAGGCCCAGCGCTAAACAGCGCTGGGAGTCATTCCACGCCATTTGGATGCCCATCCACTCCCCTTTGCGGTAGTTGAAGGAAGTGCCGTCATCTTCGTAGAGCAAGAACGAACCGTCGGTACCGGGATAAATAGAGACAGAAAGGGGCTGATCTACTCTTTCCGTCGTGTATTGCTTAATCGGACCCAGGGGCAAAATCGATCCAGCACGCACATAGAGTGGCATGATATCGAGTGAAACATCACGGCTGATTTCGCGGCCCCCTTGGATAGGCTCGCCAGTCCAGAAATCGTACCAGCTGCCCCGCGGGAGATAGACTTGGCGCGTGGTCGCGCCCTTTTCCACGACCGGCGCCACCAATAGGTTTTTCCCGAACAAATACTGATCTCCGCACGCCGCAGCCCTGGCATCGTCGGGATAGTGCAGCCACAACGCACGCATGACCGGCATACCTGTAGTGGAGCACTCCCGGACGGCGCTGTAGAGATAGGGAAGCAGGCGGTAACGGAGTTCCAGATATTTGCGACAGATCGGTTCGACTTGCGCATTGTGCAGTTGGCTGGGATCAGGAATGGCGGCTCCGTTGTAGTTGTTGATTTCAACCGGGCCGGGATCGCCCGTGTTCCAGCCCCAGGGCAGGCGCAGTTTCCAGGTGCGGCCGTGGCTGCGGAAGAGCGTGCAAAATGCTCCAAACTGAAACCACCGCAAGTACAACTCGGCGGTGAATTCTTTTGTGGGCACGAAGCCACCGATATCAGTTCCCCAGTACGGAATGCCGGTCAGCGAGGTGTTGATCCCAATCGGAACCTGGATCTTCAACGTCTCCCAGGTGGAGTACACATCGCCGGACCACAGGAATGAGGCATAGCGCTGCATGCCGGCATAGCCGTTGCGATGCAGTGCAAAGGGACGCTCATTCGGACGATCAAGCTGCGGGCCTTCCCAATACATTCGGTTGCGAACCAGCCGCGACGAAATGTCGAGCGGATCGCCTTCGTCCGGCCACCAGCCGTCCACCCTCATGGCAAAGTCCTTGCGGTGCGCGTTCCAGTAGCAGCTGGCCTCCTGTTCGTCGAATTGGGAGAGTTCGCAGGGAGCGCGGACTGTTCCCCGAAGTTTGTCCGACAGAATCACTGCGTGCAGCGCCACCCGGAAATGCTCCTTATGCAACTCCTCGATCATCTCCTTGGGATCGGGGAACACGCGAGAATTCCAAGCGAAAGAACCGTTTGCCGTATTCCAGCCCGACGGACAGAAGCCGGTGCCCAGATAGATCAATCCATCGCAAGGCAATTTTTTTTCACGGAACGTCTTTGCTTCGGCGAGTATTTCGTCGCGGCGAGCGAGGGTACGGTGAGACTGCTGATAACCGAAACTCCAGAGCGGGGGCATTTCTGGATGTCCGGTCAGACGGGCGTACTCGGCCATGATGATTGCCGGGTCGCTGGCGACGGTGAGGAAAATGTCGAGGGGCAGAGCCGTATCCGGGCTTGAGGGCAGGAACTTGTTTTGGGGGCCCGTAAAGTCGAAGGTGCCAAATGGCTGGTTGAAGAACATCGCCCACCCTGACGTCCCGATGACCCAGGGAATGGGAACTCGGCCTCCGTGCGTGGCTAGCTTGTAACCGCCCTGGCCGCCAATCATGGGATCGGTGGAGCCACGACGGTCAAATTGCGGTCCGCCCTCTCCCAGCCCCAGCAGCGGTGAATCTCCGGTTACAAAGCCGACGACACCGCTCTGCTGGTCCCATATGAGTGTTTGCACGGTTTCGCCCTTTGCCTTCACGACGGTGAAGGTGAGGGGATGAGCAGAAACCTGTAACGCCAAGCTTCCCAGCTTTATGGTCTGGGCAGACGCCTCGCCCCGCAGCTTTGCGATGGGACCGGGCCAAGAGCTCCGAACCAGGGACCCATTGAATGGAATCGAGCTTACCTGGCCGTTTTTGACCGGCAAAATACTCAGTCGGAAGGTGTGGGGGCTGAGGGAAACAATCTGAACCTCAATATCGTCGATATCGTCCTGACGAGCCAGGCGCAGAAATGGTTTGGCTGCTTGCGGGTTTGCCGGCAACAGCAAGCCAGTGGAAACCGCAACTAGACGTTGCAAAACTTGCCGGCGATTCCATCGCTGGTTCATGGCATGAGCCCGACGCAGTCGACTCTCTCTTCGAATCGCGAGCGACGGGCAAATGTTCCGATAATAGCGCAAAACCTATGGGTAAACGTAATCTCGAATACAACCACTCGAAGTCGCGCCCATCCCGAAATCGATCCGGATCATCGTTTCTTACAGCTGCTAGGGGTGAATTGGCGGTTTTGCCGGAGTGTCATCTTCGACCAGCTTGTACTGGTAGCGCTCGCTTGTTTCTTTTGCAGCCTGTTGGCGAAGTAGAGCGAGGCGCTTCAGCAGGTCAGGAATCTCCGCATTGTTGCCGGTTTTGCGCAACGCCTGGATCAGGTGATACACCGCAGTCCGGTCTTTCGGATCACTCTGCAGAGCTTTCCTGCACTGTTCGATCGCTTCCTTATATTGTCCCCCCTGCAGGTAGAGAGTCGCGAGTACCCCCCGAGGGGCGCCCAGCGTGGGCTGCAATGTGACAGCTTGTCTGGCCGAGCGCATCGCTGTCGCAAACTCGGGCGTGCCCGGTTGCGCGCCCTTCTGGGCAAGAATATCCGCCTGCAGGTAAAGCAGGATGGCATCGTTCGGTTTTCGCGCCAGACTCGCCTGCACTCTTGCCAGTGCGCGATCAAGATCGTTCGCCTGCGCAGCTGCCAGGCTCTGAGCTGCTGAACTAAGAGACTGGCTGGGATCCAATTCGTAGGCTTTTTCAAAGTCAGCCTCAGCTTTGTCGTACTGGGCCAGCTGGACGTAGAGAACGCCTCTTGCAAAATAGAGTGGCGCAGCGTTCGGCTGCAGGCCTATGCCGTCGCTCACCACGTTGATGCCGACCTGAAACGAATCATGCGAATAGGAGAGGTTGGCGAAATCCAGATAGAGATATACATTCCACGGATCGAGCAGAATGGCCTGACGAAGCGTGCTGACCGCTTGGGGCGTGTCCTTACTGTCTTCGTAGGCGGTGGCGGCTAGCTCCAAAGTTTCAGCGTCGACGTCGTTGCCTTGGAGCAACGGCCCCAAGGTAGCCAAAGCGTCCTGAGGCTTGTGAGCCATGAGCTGGACCGATGCCAGCAGGCGACGCTCCCTGCGATCGCCCGGGTTGAGGGCCAGAGCGCGCTGGAAGACTTCTGCCGCCCGGTCAGGTTGTTTGAGCCTCACCAGACAGGTGGCGTAGGCGTGCAGCGCTTCGAGCCGAGAGTCAAACAGTGCTCCGGCTTTTTCGAAATGACCAGCAGCGGCAGGGCAGTCACCCTGCCGGTACTGCAAAACCGCCAGCATGGCGTGACTGATGGAATCACGGGGCCGCAAACGCAGCATATGTTGCAGAAGCGGAATCGCCGCGGGACTGCCGCTCTCGTACTCGATTTGGATCGCGCCTTGCAGGGCGGGGAGATAGTCCGGAGAAATCTTCAGCGCGTTGTGAAACGAAGCCAGGGCTTCCTGGTTTTTTCCTTCCCCTGCATAGGCAACGCCTTGCATGGCCCAAAGCTGGGCGTTTCCAGGGGACGCCTGCAGGGCTCGGCGAAGTAGTGCGAGCGCCTGTTCGAATTCCTTGTTCTGCAATGCCGAGGCGATAGGACCGACTCGGTCCTCCGCGGTTTGGGCAAACCCATAGGAGAGGAGAAGAACCGAAACGAGAATGACGAAAGTTTTTCGGATTTGGAGCATTCCATTCATGGTTGGCCCTGCCATGTCTCTCCCCGCCACTGCTTTTTATACTTCATGCATTAGTGCCGCCGCCAAGCAGTGTTACTTGAGTTTCCTCACCAACGAAAAAAGCCCCGCCTTGGTTGAAGCGGCGGGGCTTCCAGGGTGGATGTTTGGGTTGAAATCTCTTAGAACGTGATCTTGCCTCCGATCTGCCAGTTGCGAGGCAGTTGCTGCTGGGTGGCTTTTCCGAATGTGCGTGCCAGGTCGGGGCCGAGAAACAGATTGGGATGGTTGAACAGGTTGAAAAACTCAAACCGAAACTGGAAATTCACCCGTTCTGTTATGTGCGTGTCCTTGAACGCAGTCAGATCGGTTTCGGCGAAGCTCGGCTGACGGAATTGTCCGGTCTTCTCGTTGCCGTTCGTACCCGGTGTCGGAGCCGTAAATTGCGAGGCGGAGATGCTGCCGTTCAGGTACTCGCTGCGCGAAGTTCCCTGGTGGTAGCTACTCACGTCGGGATAATCCAGGTTGTCTCCATCGGCGTTGTAATCTCCGCCGGCACTGAACGGGGCTGTGGTCACGACGGTAATGGGATAGCCGGTCTGGAAAATACTGGTCGCGCTTACTCCCCCCCCGCCCGTCAGCTTGCCGGCGAACCCGTGCCCACCATTCAGGCCGGGTAGCTCGTAGTTCAGAGAGAGAGAGAAGCGGTTGGGAACATCCCACGGAGATGGTCCATAGAACTGATGCGGATTCAGTTGGGTGGGGTAGGAGCCGTTGCCGATCCCGGCCCCGCCTGTACCAGCATCGTCCTGGGACTTGGATCGGGTGTAGGAGCCATCGAAGAAAGCCCGCCGGAAACGTCCTCTAAGGTCAAAGGTTACGCCGTTGTAGTTGCCGACGCGATCGTTGTCGGCATAGTTGATGGCACCAAAACTGTGATTGAGCCGGGTGGGATTCGCGTTAACCAGCAAATCCCCGGGCAGGGCATTGATGTCCGCGCCGTAGCTGACCGCCCCCGCCTGGTTACCATTGGCGATCAGGTCGGCGGAGTGGGATCCGCTGTAAAGCACGCTGGCGACCAGGTTGTTGCCCAGCCGGCGCTCCAGCGTACCAGCCCAGATGTACGCTCTCGGGCTCTTTAAGTCGGGGTTGATTCCGCCGATGGGGAACGCAGCGCCCGTAAGTCCTCCCTTGCTGTCGAGACAAGGCGCTGTGGGACATATCGGAGAGCCCGCCAGCGGCGGATAGCTAAATCCAAACGGAGGTTTGCTGCCGCTCCCCTGGACGAAAACCGGAGAATTGGCGCCTGTCCCGCCGAAAAAGGTCGGCATGATTAGCCCCGGTGGATTGCCCCGGAACTCTTCCTGCACGTTGGCCTGGGACAGCCAATTGGCATAAATGCCGAATCCTCCGCGTACCACCCAGTCGCCTTTCCCGGTGACATCCCATGCGACACCAACGCGAGGATCGAATGACTTGGGCGATTGATTCAAAGCGTGCTTGGAGGCTTTGGCGAAGCCGGACGCCACCCGGTCCTGGAAGGTCGAACCGGCTCCCAGGATGAAATTGCCGAACACGGTCGTGTCTGACCGCGAATACGGATTTCCTTGATCGTCAAAGCGGAAACCCAGGTTCACAGTCAGGTTGCGCCTTGCTTTCCATGTATCCTGGGCGAAAACTCCCCAGGTTCGGGAAGCGGCGTTCCATTCCCACAATTTCTGCTGACCCGTTAGCGGGTCGTACATCACGCCACCCTCTGTGTGGGGCAGATCCTGTGCCAGATTCAACAGATTATCGAATTGGAATTTTGGTGTTGACCAGGGCCCCTGGAACGGCTCGACATCGTCTCCAAACCAGCCTTCGTAGCCGAATTTCAAAACATGCGCGCCACGCACATGGGTGAGAACATCGCGCCAGTGATAGTTATGCTGGATGAAATCGCCCTGGGCAAAGCCCTGGCCATAAAAGCCGCCGAAGCCATCCAGGTTGGATAACCCAGTAACACCGACCGAAGGAATCGTAAAATCGCCAGTTTGATGCTGAACGCCCTCGATACGGTTCTGAGCGAAGACGGCTTCATTGAGCGTCGTAGGGCTGAACGTGTGAGTGTAGTTCATCTGGAAGGCACGTTCGGTGTTGCTGTTGGTGGACGAGAACTGGGGGATGACCGAAGGACCACCGGAGTCCAGAGTGGTCCGAAAAAAGCTGCCGTAAATCCGGTCATTCTTGAAATATTTGTCAACCCGAACAAAATACTGGTTGCCATTCCGGAGAGTGCTGGAGTTGAAAATTCCCGTGTCAATCATGGCCGTGGCGCAGGGTAAGTTGCTGGTCGCGGGGGTTCCGCATGTGCCCGGAAAAATATCCTGCGCCGTCTTCGATACGCCGCTGATGGTCGCGCGGCTCGGCGCATAGGTATTCAGGATTTTGGTACCGAAGGTATTCGGAAAGTTCGCCAGGGCGAAGGCCTCGAACTGAGCATCCGGAAGGTTGATGACCTGGTTGCCGGTGGAAGCGGCGGATCGCTGTGGTTCGGCGGCAAAGAAAAAGAAAAATTGATGGTGGGGGAGGATCGGACCGCCGACAGCGCCGGAGAAATTATTGGTGTGGAACGGGTTGTATTTGGCGGTGGGGCTCGTGAATGCCGTCTTGGCGTACATATTCTGGTAATTGAAATAGTCACTGGCCAGGCCATGGAATTGGTCTGAACCCGACTTTGTGGTGCTCGCCATCTGGATGGAACTGGCGCCACCGTACTCGACCGAGAAGGTGTTGACCTGAATACTGGTTTCCTGAATCGCATCGGGATTAGGAGTCAGGTTCAAAACCCCTTGCCGGATGCTGCTGTTGACGTCGAGTCCATCGACAATGTACTTATTTCCTACCACGCCCTGCCCGTTGGCGCTGACGTCCGCAGCGGTTTCGGTGGAGTAGTTGTCCACACCCGATCCGGGAGTTCCGCCCCCGCCCGGTGTCCCTCCACCCATGGTTCCCAGTCCGCTGACCCCGGGCGCCAGAGTTACCAGCGAGATAAAGCTGCGGCCCGCCAGCGGAAGGGTGGCCAGGGCTTGGGTCTCGAGCGTCAATTGATTGCGCGTCTCCGCCGTGTTGACCAGCGGAGCCTCCGCGGTCACCGTAACAGCCTCAGTTGCTGAACCAACCTGCACAGAAATTGGGACGTTTAAGTTCTGGTTCGTCTGCAGGGTCACGTCGGCTTCAGCCTTCCTGAAGCCGGCAGCCTCGGCGGTAACCAGGTAGGACCCGGGAGCGAGGCTAACAAATCGATAGGTTCCCGAACTGTCGCTTTTGGTGGTTGAAGAGACCTGAGTAGCATTGTTTCTCAGGCTTACGGTCGCTTGGGGAATACCTGCCCCACTGGGGTCCTGCACTACTCCTTGAATATTCCCTGTGAACTGTGCGAAGGCAGTGGTACTGCAAACCAAGAGAGCAGCTACGATCAAACCGACGTAGAAGCGGACGTTCGACTTGGACGCCATTGGACCCTCCACCGGATAACGCGATTGAGTAAACGTTTTCTCGTCTAATGGGAAAGACTTATAGCCCCAGAGGGGAGCGTCTGTCAAGAGATTTTCATGGCAACCGAGCGTGGCGGGGCCATCGGGTATCTTAAGCCTTCGTCCAACCCTTGCTGGGAATCGGACCCGCGCCTTCCCGGAAGGTTACCAGTTGACCGGCAGGGATTTGGTTATGTCTTTCGTGCAAACCGTTGGGCCAGAAGATTTCGATGTCCACTTTGCTGGACGAGCCCAGGCCAAAGTGCAGGCGGGGATCGTTGCACGAATAGAAGCTCGACTGGCTAAGCACACCCTGGGCTTGTACTTTGCCTCCATAGCGGACCAAAACTCGCGCACCAATCGCACTCCGGTTCGACTTAACTCCTTCCAGCTTCACCTTGATCCAGTTTTGCCTGCCGCTCATGTCGTTGCGCAGCAGGGAAGGGGGCTCATTTAGATTGACGATCAGAATGTCCAGATCCCCGTCATTATCGAAGTCTCCGAACGCACACCCCCGGCTGCTGTGCGCTTCACTAATCCCAGGGCCGGCCTCAATGCCGAGTTCTTCGAAGCTTCCATTGCCCAGATTGCGAAATATTGCCCGGGGAGTTTTGTTGGCGTATTGCGGCAGCTTCCGCTCGACTTCCGGGTAAACGTTACCTGTGACCATAAAGAGATCGGGATAACCATCGTTGTCGAGGTCGACGATGCCAGCGCCCCAACAGATATAGCGGGTTTCTACGCCGACGCGGGAGGACAGTGTGACGTCGTCGAAATTTCCCTTACCGTCGTTGCGGAAAAGGCCGTTGGCGTCATCCGCGAAGTGAGTTTTGAAGATGTCGAGATGCCCGTCCAGATCGTAGTCGCCCAGACCTACACCCATGCCCGCCTGTTCCGCCCCGTCATTGCTGAGGGCCACGCCTCGGACCACGCCTTCTTCGCGAAAGGTTCCATTGTGATTGTTCATGAAAAGCAGACTGGGAGTGGAGTCGCAGGCTACATAAATGTCAGGCCAGCCGTCTTCGTCCAGGTCGGCCGCGACCACGGTCATGCCATAGCTTTCGGTTGCGCTGGCAACGCCGGCCTGCTGGCTTACGTCGGTGAATGTTCCGTTGCCCTGATTACGGTACAGTGAATGCCTTCCCGTGGGCAGTCCCCGCGGACCGCATTCCACCGGAATACCTTTCCAGTTGCAATTAATGTTCTCTCCCGGCACGGGTGCGTGTTCAAACGAGAAGCGAACGTAGTTGGAGACGAACAGATCAAGATGGCCATCACGGTTGTAGTCCAGAAAACTGCACCCGGCGCCCCATCGCGGCTGATCGTTCCAGAGGCCGGCAGCCTTGGTCACATCGGTAAAGGTTCCGTCCCCATTGTTGCGGTAGAGGTGATTCTGTCCGAAGCAGGTGCAGAAGATGTCTTCGAATCCGTCGTTGTTGTAATCGCCGATGCACACCGCGGAGGCCCAGTCCACCGCCCGCAGTCCCGCTTTGTCCGTAACGTCGGTAAACGTAGCGTCACGATTGTTCTTGTAGAGGTGGTTAGTCGCACCTGCAGGGGCGCCTTCCAGGCGAGTGCCGGAGAGCAGGAAAATATCCATCCAGCCATCGTTATCGTAGTCGAGGAAAGCGCAGCCACAGCCTGTGGCTTCCAGAATGTACTTCTTGCTTTCCACACCTCCGTAGATCGTGGGCGCGATCAATCCCGCGGCGGCAGCGACATCCACGAAGTGGGCGTTGAAAGGACGTCCCGAAGGAGCGGTCCTGGCTATGGGTTTTGCGGTATGGGTGGCGACACCTTGCGCGAGCAGCCGCTCCGCGGTCGCGTTGAGCACTGAGCCGAGCGAAAGTCGCACAAAGGTACGACGGGTGAGGGTCATTACCGAATTGAATCCTTGGCTCGCTTCTTCCGGCTCACGGCCTTTTCATTATGACCACCCGGGGCGGGAGAGTAAAGGTTGGCTGAGAATGCGACCAAGGAGGGCGGCAGGATTGACCGGGTATCGGTCCTTCAGAGCAGGAATATTTTCCCGCCATGCCATCAGGGTTGGGCAGGCTGGTTCGGCGACGCGCTCCCCTCGATCAGTTTGTAGCGATTGTGCTGCTCCTCTTGTCTGGTGGCTTCCTGGCGGAGCTGGGCAAGGCGCTTGAGCAGATCTGGGAGTTCGGTCTTCTCTCCGGTCTTTCGGAGTGCCTGAATCAGGTGATACACCGCCGTCTGGTCTTTCGGATTTATGTTCAGCGCTTTCCTGCTCTCCGCGATGGCCTCGCGGTTCTGTCCTGCCTGCAGAAAGAGCTTCGCCAGCAGATTGTGAGCGGGCGCGAGACCGGGTTGTAAGAAGACCGCCTTCTTCACCGAGCGCAAAGCCGATTGAAATTCCGTGCTGCCGACGTCCGGTCCTTTTTGGTTGAGAATGTCAGCCTGGAGATACAACAGATATGCATCGTTTGGTCTTCTTGCCAGCTTCGACCGCACTGTGGCCAGCGCCTGATCGGGATCGTTCTTCTGGACCGCTTCTAATCCTAGCGCTGCTGAACCGATTGCGTGCCTGGGGTCGAGCGCGTCGGCTTGGTCAAAATCAGCTTCGGCTTGATCGTACTGCGCCAGTTGCACGTAGAGAACCCCGCGCGCTACGTACAGCGGCGCCGCATTCGGCTGCGCGGCAAGGCCGCTGTTAAGCATGGCAATGCCGACCTGAAAGGATTGATGGTCCAGGGAAATGTTGGCGAAGTCAAGGTACAGGTCAACATTGCGGGGATCGGAAACAATGGCCTGGCGGAGCAAACGGACGGCTTGCGGTGTGTCGCCACTGGCCTCATAAGCGGAAGCTGCCAGTTGGAGGGTCCTGGAGTTCGGATCGCCAGCCTGAAGCAGCGGCACTAGGGTTTCGACTGCATCCTGGGGTCGTTCGGCCATCAGTTGAACGGTCGACAGATAGTGGCGGGCGTTGCCGTTGGCGGAGTCCAGGATCACAAGCCGGCTGAACACAGCAATCGCTTTGTCCAACTGCTTCAGTCTGACTAGGCAGGCGCCGTAGCGCTGCAGCGCAATGGGTTGGGAATCCAGCAGGGAACCGCTCTGCTCGAAATGTTGGACAGCGGTGGCACAATCGCCGCGCTTGCAAAATAAGACAGCCAGCATGGCATGGCTGGTGGGATCGTTGGGACGTAGTCGCAGCACATGTTGCAAGAGCGGAACGGCGGTGACGCTGCCCGCCTTGTATTCCAGTTGGGCCGCGCCTTCCAGGGCGGGGAGATATTCCGGAGCGATCTTGAGCGCATTGCGAAACGAAGCTAGGGCTTCGTTCTCATGTTCTTCGCCCGAGAGCGCGATTCCTTGCAGTGTCCACAGTTGCGCGCTTTTCGGAGATTGCTGTAGCGCCGGCTGAAGCAGCTGAAGCGCTTTATCGAATTCGCGAGCTCGCAACGCCGAGGTAATTGGACCGATCTTGTCTCCGCTGCTTTGCGCGAAGGCCCAGGGAAGGAAAGACAATAAAGCAGCCCCTAGGCCCAGCATCCTGGACACCCTCATGCCTGTCATTATCGCTCGATTGGGAAAGCCTTAGACAAATCGGTTGGGAACATAACATGACATCGAGTTCCTCCCTTGACGGAACCACACTGACGACCGAGAACCAAACAGCACACGCCGGCTCAAGTGTTGAGCACGGGAGTCCACACCTGCATCGAAGTCTCCTGGCGGTTTGACCAGGCATAATAAGGAATGAACGTCAGTGGAACCCGGCGGCTCTGCAACTGCTGGCCCCGGTAACGTGAGTACAGCGCGTTGCGCGAGGCTGATCTGTCGAAGGCGATGCCGGTGTGACGAAGCACAACCACGCCTCCGAGCAAGTCGCGCCTGTGCTCGCTCTGGAACTGGGTTTGCGGCTTTTGCCCCAGATCCAGGGCCAGATCGCTCATCCCCACTCCCGCAGGCTGGTCGAGTTCTTCCATGCAATAGACCAGGGGACCGCGCTGCACCGCCACGCGACCTGCGTCGTCGGAGACCTGAGGATTCGCCTGCAGCGCTTGCACCGGCATCTCCATTTGCAGACCAATGACGTCGCCCGGCGACCATTGCCGGCTAATCGGCAAATATTCTCCGGGCTTTGCTCCTGTCATGCCTTTGCCGTTCACGGCGACTTGCGCGCGATCCGCCCACCCAGGAATTCGCAGGTAGAAGGTGAAATTCGAAGGCTGGGCCGGCGTGACAGTGACTTCCATCATGCCATCCCAAGGATAATTTGTTTTTTGCCTGACTTTTAGGCCCACGCCATTTTCCAGATGCCAATCCAGTTCCGAATTGTCGTACAGGTGCAGGTAGATCCCGTCGCTGCTGGTGCTGTAGAAATATCCTGGCAAAGAAGCAAACGTGCGCTCCAGATTCGGCGGACAGCAGGTCACGTCGTACCACGGGTTGCGGATCTTCTCCCCCGTGGAGGGATCGAACGCCAGCGGGTTGCGATAGCAGTAGAGCGTGCCATCCAGCGACATTCCGGAATTGATGCCGTTGTAGAGCGCGCGTTCAATTACGTCAGTGAACTTGGCATCACCCGTCGCCGCCAGCATGCGCCAGTTCCACATCATGTTGCCGATGGCCGCGCAACTTTCTCCATAGGCGCGATCATTCGGCAGTTCGTAGGCATTTCCGAAAGCTTCGCCGTCAGAGCGCGAGCCGACTCCGCCGGTCACATACATCTTGGTGGTGGTCATGTCATTCCACAGCGTACTCAGAGTTTTCCAATAAGCCGGATCGCCGGTTTCCATGTAGTAGTCCGTGGCGCCGCAGCATGCATACATCGCCCGGACGGCGTGGCCCTCGAGCTTGGTCCTGGCGGTAAACGGCGTGCCGCTGAACATGTAGATTGTCCGGCGCTCCGGCAGGTGCAAGCGCTCGTCTCCCCCAAGGATGTAACCCGCCAGATCGAGTTGCCGCCTATCGCCGGTAATGCGGTACAGCTCGATCAGCGCGAGTTCGATCTCGGGATGCCCGGAAACAATGGGCTGTTTGGGGGCAGGGCCGTAGCTGGACATCAGGAAATCATTGACGAAGCGGATTCCGGCGTCGAGCAGTTTGCGATCACCGGTAGCACGGTAATAGGCGATCGCACCCTGCAGCATGTGGCCGATGTTGTAGAGTTCATGGCCGGTCGTTTGGGTTTGTGTGAGCATCCGTTGGGACTTGCGGTCATCTTGGTAGTAGGTGTTCAAATAACCACTGGGCTCCTGGACGGCAACCACCTCAGCAATCATTTTTTCCGCCATGGCGCGAAGTTCTGGACGGTCGCCTGACTGCAGCACGAATCCCGCTGCCTCGGTCCACTTGTATACATCGGAGTCGGAGAATACGGGTCCACTCTGAGCGGCCTGACTCTTGCCGACCAGGCGGCGGAAATTATTCATGCGGCCATTTGCTTCGAGAAGGTCGTGCATCGTCGGAATGCTCTTGGTCACATTGATTTCGCGCCGCTGTGCCCAGAACCCACTTTGAATTGTCACCGCGCGCACTGGTATATCTCGCAGCTTTGCGTGCGGTGATTTGGCCCGATTCTCGACTCCCTGATCTTTCCAGTTAGGGTCTTTCCAGTTAGAGCTGTCAGTCTGCGCAGAGTCCGCCTTTGGCGGCGCGCCGTTCGCCGCTGTCCCGGCAACCCCGGCAAAGAGTCGATGCACGGGCAAGGACGTGATGGCGGCCGTCGAGACCGCCGAGGCGACGAATTGTCGGCGCGAGATTTCCCTTGTCTTAGCCATAGATTTCCTCCTTTGAGGTAGCGACGACAATCTTGTTCCAACCCATGACAACTTCTGACCCATGACAACTGCGCCTTCGCTCTCGACTCATCCAGGCAGGAACGGCTTCAGTCGCGTGCGCTGACCAAAATATCGTGAAATCGATTACTCGCAAAGCCTAAAATACCAAATTATTCTGGATTGGAAGCGGGAAGACAAGCAACCTGCTTTTGCTTTCTTGGGGACCGTCAACCACGTGAGAGGGCTCGCTTAGAGTATGCTTGGGGCTTAAGGCGAATAGGCCCAATGAAAATGCGTGACCGTCGCTCTCAAACAGGCTATGGGTCTTCCAGTCAGTGGAGAAATCGTTTACTCTTGATTGCCACGGGAAATTCAAGCAAGCTGATCGCCGATCAACTGTTCATCACCGGGGAAACCGTCAAGGGCCAGGTCAAGAAAATCCTCTCCAGCCTTGGCGCGAACGACCGGACCCGCGCCTGTCATCATCGGGCATAGACCAGGAATCATCGAGCTCTAAACCCTCCTAGCCCACGCTTAGGCGAACATCGGCGCTGGTCAAAGAATGGTCACGATACGGTGGCCACCTTGACGGGTTAAGTGCGTGACCAGGCTGTCGGTCGCGATGGTTCAAACTCCTCTCGAGCGAGGTTCTTTGTCAGTGACGGCGACATGAAAACTGCTTCTTGGTTCAAGCTGACGGAGAACGATCATCGCACCCAGTGCGAATGCCGGCACCAACAGGCCAGCCTGCAAAGATCCGTTATAGGCGGAAACCTTTCCGGTCAGCCAGGCGAGAACAGCGCCACCCAACCCGGGCACCGCGAAAATCCATTTAGTTCTAAGTGAGTCATTCGTCAGGGTAAGAGCCTTGGCCATGCAAAGAGGGAAAATTGGCCCGAGCATGAGGCCGGCCATGGCCACACTGAGAACAATCGCGACCAGTGTGTGGCTCGACAGTAGAAGAAGAATACTGACAAATGCGATGGTCAGTGAAGAGGTAAAAAGCCGCGCCTCAGAGGTCCACCTGAGCGCCACTGGCACAAGGGCCCTACCGCAGACCAGCGCGATCCAAAAGGATGAAGCCGCGATCGGGGCCCACAGAGTGCTTGAAGCCGGCATCCGGTGAACGTAGGTCATCATCCATCCACTTGTGGACACTTCTACTCCGACATATAAAAAGGCGAGAAGGGTGGAAGAGAAAAGGAGCTTTAACAGTTGCGATGCACTTTCGCTCTGTAGAACCTTACTTTCATTGCTAGAAAATGACGAACGATGTCGCTCGATCCCAAGAAGCGTTACGGCAAACGCTAGGCCCAATACCAGAAACAGGTAAGCAGGCGGCCATCGGCTGCTCCAAAGTGACGCGATTGCCGGACAGAGGACAGCCCCGACTGCCCAGGAAGCATTTAGAACAGAGAGAATCGCCCCCCGTTTTTCGGTGAACAGGCTGCTGACCAGCATACTGGTCGCCGTCATGGCCAAGCCAAGTCCGAGGCCAAAACTGAAGAACAGGATCGGCTGAAATGAGCCAGTCACGAATTTCAGCGCGACAGCGCTCGCAATCAGTAGCAGATATCCGCGCACCACGCTGCGGAAGAAATTGGCACTTACCAGAAGAGCACCGCATGCAGACCCGGCGAATTGGGCGGCGAATAATAGGCCCGCACGATCGTCTCTCAGGTGCCAGGAGGTGATGAGTGCCGGGAGAATGCAGCCGAGGAGCGTGGTTCCAACGCCGGTTAAGGCAAATCCCAAGTGCAGCCATCGAACTGCCGCGGTCCGATCTGATACCTCAATCTGCATGAATGACCGGACTATCCGCCTCGCGCGTCTACTTCGCTTTCCCGGCCACAGGCTTTGTCAGTTCGATCGCCCGGGTAGACTCACGTACCACCAGCTCGGGTTCTACGGTGATCTGTTCCCGGAAACGCTCTGTACCATGAAGCCGGTTCAGAATGCACTGGGCCGCGATCCTTCCCATATTTGACATAGGCTGACGAATCGTCGTGAGTCTTGGGCTATTGAATGCTGCTGCCTGAATATCGTCGAAGCCGATTACAGAAACGTCGCCAGGTACCTGTAACCGGGAGTCCTGCAGTGCGCGCATTGCGCCAATGGCAGACATGTCATTGAACGCTACCACCGCAGTGAACTGCTGGCCGCGGGAAAGGAGCTGTTGCATGACGGGGTAGCCCAGTTCTGGGGAGGATATATCGCGATCAAGCTGCACCACCAGTTCTGACTTGATTGGAATGCCAATTTGGCGCGCTGCCGCGACAATACTCCGCCAGCGTTCTTCTGAGTCCGAACTGAAAGGTTGGCCGCGTATGAACGCAATATGCCGGTGGCCCAGGGAATACAGATGCGTCAGGGCTAGTTCCGCGGCAAAGCGGTGATCGATTACAACATTCGTGATGCCGTTGATGCGCCGGTGTCCGGCCACCGCAACGACCGGCACGGAAAATGGATGCTCAAGCACCGTGTCAATGGCGATGAGGGCCTCCGCACCTCGGCCGAGCAGCATGCGGCTGTACTCTTCCACCAGGTCCTTCCGATGTCTATGATGGGCGGTGAAGTAAAAATATCCCGCCTCCATCAAATGATCGCCAATGCCGCTCATCACCTGGGTGTGGTATCCGTCGCCCAGCTGAGGCACCAATATTCCAATGGTTAAGGTACGGCGGTTGCGAAGAGAACGGGCGAGAAGGCTCGGCTGATAATTGAACTCTCTAGCGGCAGCTTTAATGCGATCCCGAGTGCTTTGCGGAATGGAGCGCCCGGGAACCTCGTTCAGCACAACGGACACTGTCGCGGGGTTCAAATCGAGATGCTCAGCCAGTTTCTTCAGGCTGATTGGTCTGTTTTCGATAGGTCGCTTTTGCTTCATCCGCCTGTCTTTCGTCTCCAGTTCATGAAGTCGCCGATTCTACTGGAGAAGCGAGAACACCAGCTTTCACCACTTCTGTTCGATCTGGGTGTCGGAGCAAAACGACTCTACTTTCTCCCCTTTGAAATCGTTTTCATCAGCATCATCGTAGCCCAAACAATGCCGTTTCCCTAAAATTGCCAAGGACTGTGATTTGGGTTCAAGAGCGTTGGCGGAAAAAGATCAGGGTTACACGGCTATCAGGGAATGATTGAGCAACCGTTTGATCTCTCGTGGGCGGCACTTGGGCGAGCCTAGGCGCGGCACGACCGGACTCAATTCTTGGGTTTGAACTCCATATAGGCGAAGTTCATATTGCCCTGCGACACAACTCGCAAAGTCAATACGCTCACACCTTTTGGGAGATTGACCTGGGTGAGATCTTTCGCGATATTCCAGTGGTGCCACTGCCGCCAGGGAACAGGATCAGCTGCATTGTAAGTGGATACGAGGTTGACAGATCCAGACAGTTTGTTGCCGTTCAGATCAAATGATATTTCTCCGCCTCGATTCGATGTATATAGGAGATCAATGCCGAAGAGGCCGGCGCGTTCGACTACCACGGTCATCTTGATCCACTCGCCCGGTTCGGTCCACCCGACATAGATCTGACCTTCTGGTGGTTGCACTAAATTGAAAGAATTATTGTCGATCTGGTCGTGGAACTTTGTATACGAAGTGTCAACCCCTTCATCCATGCGGAACTGGTTCAAGTATGAACCATCGGCCGGATTCAGGTGGCCACTGCCGTTATTTGTCGCATCGGCATCGTGATATGCAACCCCTTCGCCGCCGAAGTCATAGTAGGCGCACTGCACCCGTCCCGGAATCTTTTGTGGGCCACCGGCGTACACGCTGTCGTGAAATGCTTTTCCGCCATAGGGTTGGCCGCCAGCAGTGAAGACGGGCAAAGAAAGAACGACAAACCAAACGACAAACCAAACGACAAACCAAACGACAAACCAAACGAATGAATGGTAGAGCGTGAATCGATAGATCCTTGTCAGCGAGGATATAGTCATCGACGTAAGCGCAGGAGATCGCTCCCACTCAGCTTGGCGAAAGTGGCGTTCGAAATCACCAAAGCAGTGTGGTCACCGAATCTGGAACCAGCGTCAAGTTCATCGCTCGGCTTCCAACCTGACACTGAATCTTCTGCTCTCCGCCTTGATTGGTGAGCACAAGAACGTGGCTGCCATCCGGATTCTCAAAAGCCACATGATCGATGCCGGCCATGTCTCCACGGGAGGCGACTACCTGCGCGCCCCGCTGCAGCACTTTGGAGTAATGGGCGAATGCCCAATATTGTCCGCTGCGCTTAATCGCATGGGTTTCGGAGTCAACCGTGACTAAGCCGCCGCATTTAAAAGGTCCAATATTTGGCGCTCCTTTCTCGTTCAGCAAAACGTTCCATCCCACGATGCACTGGGCCCAATTGCGCAGAATTCCGCTGAACGTGTGAGACCACTTGGCCCAGTCCGTCGCGTAATTCGGACTGGTATAGTCGGGCCCGCCTTCGGTCCAGTATGCGCTCTTGGCGGGGAAGGCCTCATGCACGCGGGTCATGGCGTCCGGATTGCCGTCGTAGCCGTGCCATGCAATCCCATCAATATATTTATAGGCAGCAGGGTCACTCAGTTCATCGAGGGCCCTGCCCCAAAGGGCGTAGTTGTGATCGAGTACCCAAATCTTGGTGTCGAGAGTCGCCTGGCTGAATGCAGGCCCGAGAAAGTTCTTGACGAATTCAATCTCGTATTCCTGTCCCCACAAAGCCGCTGGCATTCTTCCGTTCTGGTCGGTATCGACCTCATTCTGAACGGTCACGGCATTGATCTTCGCGCCTTCGGCGGAATAGCCCTGCAGAAACTTTACGAAGTATTGCGCATAGGCAGAGAAATACTTCTTTTGCATGGATCCGCCCAGCATGGAACCTCCCGACTTCATCCACCCCGGAGGGCTCCAAGGGGAAGAGAACAGGAACAAGTCTGGATTGACTTCACGGGCTGCGCGCAGGGTAGGCAGAATGTATCCGCGGTCATGCTCAATGCTGAACCGCTTCAATTCGGGATCCGGCTCCGGGCTGTCGTCAAAGCTGTAGGCGGTTGTGGAATAGTCGCTGGCTCCGATACAAGTGCGGGCCATCGACAGCCGAAGTCCGGCGGGTCCGAACAACTCGGAGAGCAGTGCTTTCCGCTGCTGGGCCTCGAGTTTCTCAAACAAATAGCAAGACGAATCAGTGAGGGCGGCGCCAAAACCAAGAATCTTCTGAAGACGTGCAGAAGGATCCACTTGAATACCTCCAGAAGAACTTATCGCCGGCGCACGCCAGGGCGGCGCCTCGATCCG
>Ga0137358_10000153_pt1 | contig 25649 bp, 43 predicted proteins | sample Mad1_20_16metaG_FD_105551 | JGI IMG/M metagenome (GOLD analysis project Ga0137358, IMG submission 105551) | Vadose zone soil microbial communities from Angelo Coast Range Reserve, California, USA - Mad1_20_16 metaG | ecosystem: Environmental > Terrestrial > Soil > Vadose zone | place: USA... | reverse complement strand
GCAGATATTATTATAGGGTTGGTGCTTTGCTTCCTGCTTCCTGTTTTACTCGCCGGGCTTTGTAGACAGTTTGAATATATCCTTACTTGTACTATGGTGGATCCTTATTCTGCTGTAGAGGTAGCTGTAGAGGTACATCTAGAGAGTGTGCACACCGTTACATTTGCTCTGTTAACGATATGTTCGGAACCGACTACCACTAAACACCGTAATAATGCCCCGAGACTGAGTGTTCATCATGAACAATATCAGAGAAACGAGTTCAGTTCGATTCTTTTTATCTGTACATTTTCAGTCATTGAACTTCCCTTCCTACGTGGATCAACGTATGCTATACTATCGCGGTCAAGTTGGCCACCTGAACTCGCAACGTCTCGGGCCATCGCAGCTGACAAACCCGCAAGAGAGGGAGAGACTCGGGCCCGTTGACTGTAAGGCCAGCGATCACATGTCCTGGATCTTCAGGGCTTCACAAGTGAGCCTCTTCATTTCCCGTACGAAGTTGTCGTGATCATCAGATGACATGTGGACGCCGCCAAAGTCACAAATGAATCGACAGGATCACGCACGGACACCAGATGGGACCCTTCGCTGGCACTCATGTTCTGTGATCTGTACGTTGGCCACCGAAGAGAAAAAGAAATGTGTCCCCCGCCGTACGCCCCAGTAAAGTGGATACTGTTGTCCGGCTTCGTTTTGTATTTTGCGCCAATCTCTTTCACAGCTTACCGGAGCGTACTAGATGCAAAACAACAAAGAATTCAGGTTTATGGTGGCTTTGCTCGCGTTGTAGGGACCCCACCCTGCGATGCCACCGACGGCAGGAACTAACAAAGGTAGCTTTACCCCCGTTGGCGCTTTCACTGAGTGACGGAGGGGCCACTATCAGTGCAGTGACAAGAGAGTACACATTGATTTCAAAGTGCGTCCTCCACGCATTCATGGGGATGTCAATTGAAGTGATTTGCGTCACAGGATCCAGAGCGCCAGCGTTGAGCACCGACCGGTTCTGTAATTTCTTGACCAATACCATCGCCGGGCACTGGCATGAGTGTTAATTGATGGATCAGGATGGGAATAACACATGAATACGTGACGCACAGCGTACACGGCGCCATAACTTGGTTGGGAGCCGCAAAGCCGGAATGGAAGGGACATTAACTCAGGCGCCGAGCGTTACCTGTTCCGCAACTTTTGGAGAGCCTGCAGAGTGTGTGGATACTGCGCGCTGAAACAAAGGGCCAATTGATGAATTGAATAGGATCGAGGGGCAGACCGGCGACGTAGAGTGTCAAGTAGTGATGGAGCTTACGTTATTATAGAGATTATCCTCTCTTGGCGGTCACTGCGATAGTCCTGCATCTGCATAACTTGTTCAAATACATTCAACATGTCTCTAACCCTCGTCCTCGCTTCCCGTCCGTCTAAATGTCTCTCCCCATCTCAGAGCATCCCCGTCGTTCTCCCGCTCGTACTCTCAGCTTTTACCTAGTTCTCGTCTTCTGCGTCTTGCCAGTATGGTCAATCCCCATCTGTTCCTGGTTCTTCGCTCTCTACGAGCTTAGAGGCGGTGGTATTTGGGGCCTTTCATGGCACGAAAAGGCGCTCTTCACTTATGCTCTCGCCGAGGCACGTTGATCAACCACTCGACTCCCGCCTTCGCCAAACTCAATCTCACTTGCTCTAGGTCCTGTTCTCGATACACTACTACATTCTCTACAAGTTTGTCGATGGCCCTTGTCCGATTCCCCCAGGAGATACCGAGGAACTCACCCTGGCCTTCAAACGTATTGCCCAGACTGGTCTCGTTAATTTACCTCGGGATATTAATAACGAAGAGACCCTTGATGTGTCCCATCCTGAAGGTCCCGCCGAGATAATCGAGAAGCTGAGTCCTACCGACCCTCGTGCCGTCGACTTTCAAAATCAATTCAGGAATTGGTGCGTCCCAGATCCATCGCACTCATCTCAAACTGCGCAGACGATAGCTGATCCGGTGAACCCTCGACAGGTTTGGAGGAGTTCCGTGGTCCCAAGTTCGAAGGAAGGAGATGTGCGCTTGGCTTTACTGGTCTCTTTACTATGAACACATGCCCGACTTCGATAAGATTCCATTCACACGGTTCAATGTTCTGCTAGATTGCCTTGAGTTGGTCGAAAAGCGCTCAGGCACCACGATCCCAGAAGGCTCAAATCCCGACGCGCAGCCAAGACTCCTCACTCTGGATCCTGTCATCATTAGGTGGCGCCCACTGATTTATTACCTTCTTGTTGCCCTCGGCGACTTTATCATGAAGCAGGTATTTATTCGTGTCTGGGGTATGACCCTTGGCAGCCGCTACGGTCTCGACTATCTTGTGCGTGTCCCGCCAACATGGGACGCGTGCAAGGGTCCAACGCCTATTGTATTCGCCCATGGCTTGGGCATTGGTCTACTCCAGTATAGCACAATAATCTACAGTTTCCTTACTCGGGTCCCCGATCGTCCGCTGTTTATTCTCCTACAGCCCCACGTAAGCCAACAGATCTTCCATCCCCGCTTCCTCGTCCCCAAGAACCGAAAGGAGACGGTGATTGCCGTGCGCAAGTTACTTATCAATTTTGGGTGGGTGCCAAATCCAGCGGACGCTTGGAAAAGGGATGCAAAGGGCTCAAAGCCAAGGGGTGTCACCATGACAAGTCATTCCAATGGTTCTTTTATCCATGCTTGGCTCCTTAAGGATGCACCGGAACTCGTCGCGCGATCGCTATTCATCGATCCTGTCACGTTCTGTTGTTGGGAAGGCGGTACGTGGTCATCGTTGTGTTTTTTTTTCTTTCCTTGTTCACGCACGTCCCGACTCAGACCTCTGTCTAAAATTCCTTTACAACCCTCCCACCACCGTGAGCACAGCACCCTAGCACAGCTAGTGATTCTAACAGTCTCATCATTACACTTGTTTTCCTTTATAGGGTCTACAGCTTCTTATATTCTATTTCTACAGCACCGAAATTGGCATTGCCAACTTGCTTCAAAGACAGTTCGATTGGGCGGCGAACACTTTGTTTTTTGAAGAGATACCACGCGCGCTCGACCCTTCGCGGAACAAGTTTATTGTAGCAAACAATGATGTGGTTCTCTGTGCACCGGTTAGCCCGCCCAGACGTCATACATCTGTACGAATGGCTGATGACGGCATGTTCCCATAGCGCATCAGAAAGTATTTGACGTCCCACGGAGTCGGTAGCGGACTTTATTTTAATTCCCAGGGCCAGCATGGGTTGGCTCTTATTCCCGGGACCGAAGGATTCAATGAATTAATGTCATGGTTGAAAGAACCAGAACACTACGAATAACCTCGACAGATATTTTGGCAGATATTGCGTAGGGTCAGCGCTTCCCGTATCCTGTTTTACCCGCTGGACTTTGTAGACAAATTGAATGGCATAGAGCGATATCCTTTTGATGTGATCCTTATTCTGCTCTAGAGGCAACTACAGTGTGTATGCATGTCGTTTCGTTTACCCAGTTAACGGTCTGTTCGGAACCGACTACAGTACTACCAAACGCCCTAATGCCACGTGACTCGAAAAGGGCGAGGATGTTTTTACGGCGTACGTTCTCCAACTGCGACACATCGTTTTGATGTACTTTCCCAAGATGATTGTCGAACCAGCAGATAGTGTCCAGCGAAACCGCTATCACTTATCAGCCAGCCGCCTGAATCAGGTATTTCAGGACCTTTTTTTGCTCACCAGGAAAGTCGCTTCCCCAAAGGATCCGATCCCCAAAGTTCCACGTGCACGCTTCTGCGCCGCCACATGATGCGGCTGTGAAGGGACCGCCGCCGCCGCTCAGCGCGGTGTCCCACCAGAACTTCTGAAACTCAATTAAGATCTCGTCCTCCGAAAGTGGCGCGCCCATATACCGGGCGAGTCCGGCAACCCGTGGCGCGAGCGCGAGTGCGCTGCCGCCCATGTGGGCAAGTATGATCTCGAGGCGCGAGAAACGGCGCGTTTTTCCGCTTACTACGAGCTGCGCGGCGGCTTTGATCGTCTCGTGGGGTACCTATATAGTGTGATGTGTCAGTTGCCGTCGTATAGGTGCATTGATAGTACAGTAGCTGGGTTTAGGTTACCTCGGTGATGGGAAGCCCGAGTGTTGGGTGTGGGATTGGGGTTGAGGAGGGCGTTTGTGTGCCGTGGATGAAAATGATCGCGTTTCGCGCATCGAGCGCGCACCATATGGGGTCATATATGTCATCGCCTATGTACCCTGGTCGCCGATCAGCATATACCCATGTCCGTGGAATACAATGAAGGTGAGACTCACTGGCTTCACTCCCGGAGCCATAAGAAGAAGAGACCGCAATACCTACGGCGCCGAGCTCGTCGAATACATATGGGATAAGCTGGAGCGCACCTAAGAAAAACAGCGACATTGCAAAGGTAGTAATCGGTCAATTTCAATAGAGATTACCTTCTACATCACACCAGTCGCCCAAGCAGCCCCAAAACGCAAACCTGCCTTCATGCTGTGATACAATCTGGTGCAACTGTGCGTTCATCCCTTTGGCTTCATCAAAGGACTCTGCGAGGCCCGTAGGTAGTGATAAGATGGCAAGCTGAATGCCCAGCGAGTCCATGGCACGTAAACTCAACTCCACATTCCATGGTAAATTTTCTGGAGGAGTGCGGAAGCCGACTGCTTTGGATTGTGCTGCTTTAACATGCGAGAGAGAGGGCGGAAAAAAATGGTGATGAACGTCGATACGACCAGACTGAGTGTTCATCATGAACAGCACCGGAGAAACGAGTCCTTCAGCTCAATTCTTTTTACCTGTACATATTTAGTCATTGAACTTCCTACGTGGAACAACGTATGTTATACTATCATGGTCAAGCTGGCCGCCTGAATTCGCGACATCTCGGGTCATCCCAGCTCACAAACTCGCCAGAGAGAGACTCGGGCCCGTTGACTGCGAGGCCAGCGATCACATGCCCTGGATCTTCAGGCTTCACAAGTGAGCCTTCCTTCTTCTCCCGTACGAAGTTGTCGTGATCATCAGATGCCATATGGACGCCGCCGAAGTCACGAATGTTGCTCTGCATCTACGCTATGGTAAGCCGCGAAAGCGATTGGTGCAAAATACAAAAAAAAAGCCGGACAGCAGTATCCACTTTACCGGGGCGTACGGCGATGGACACAATCTTTCCTTTCTCCTCGGTGGCTAATGTGCTGATCACAGAACATGAGTGCCAGCGAAATCCCAATTGATGTCCAGAAGTGCCCCTACCGATTCAAAGAATTCATGGCAGCCTTGCTTGCGTTGTAGGGACCCCATCCCGCGATACCACCGACAGCAGCACCGGAACTAACAAAGATAACTTTGCCCCTGCTAGGGCTTTCACGGAGTGACGGAGCAGCGGCTTTCAGCGCAGTGACAAGAGGGTACACATTGGTCTCAAAGTGCATCCTCCATGCATCCAGGGGAGTGTCGGTTGAGGTAATTCGCGTCATGGGGTCCAGGGTACCAGCGTTGAGCACCAATGCATCTAGGCGACCATATTTGGCAGGTACAGATTGAATGGCCCTGGTGAATGCGAGTTCATCGGTTCTGTGCAGATCATTAGCGAGAGGCTCGGAAGCGAGGGTCTGAATGGAACTGGCATGTCGCATTGGACGATTTGCAAGGCCTCGGGATGTGCGGTAGCTAGAGCATCCAGTTCGGGCGAACGAGTGCGCGAGATTGCGATGACCGTCGCCTTGAATGTTTTGAGTAGAGATGAAGTGGCTGCGAGGCCGATTCCCCTGTGCAGACCAAAAATCAGCCAAAGACACTCTGTAGTCTCGGACTTTCAGCAGAACCTGGAAGCGCCTGTAATAGCCACGACGGACATTAGAGAATCGGAGGTAGGTGAGGGGCTGTTGATGCCTATTTGTTAGCTAGCGCCAGCCTTGGAATCGGTATTCGTCTCGCTCTCAGTCCCACTCAATTCATCCTCGTTCTCCCCCTCTTTTCCTTCTCCCGTTAAAATTATCACAAGGCTATGGCCGCGAGGACATTATCCAGACTCGTACCTGCCTTGGCAAACTTGCGCGCTGGCGCATCCCTTGCGCAACGCAGCCATGCGTTCCGTTCATTTGCTACGGAAGCGGGAAGCAACACCGTACGTATTCCGTCACGCTTACTTTTCGCCGAGCCACGCCTTATATACTTCTTTCCTAGATGACGGTTCGTGAGGCACTTAACACGGCTATGGAGGAGGAAATGGCCCGCGACGAAACGGTCTTCGTTATGGGTGAGGAAGTCGCCCGCTATAATGGCGCTTACAAGGTGAGTTCGGAGCAGTCACGCGTATATCCGTATGGAACTTATTCTATCTTTCTCAGGTGACAAAAGGATTGTTGGACAAGTTCGGCGAGAAGCGCGTCGTGGACACACCAATCACGGAAATGGGCTTTGCTGGAATCGCCGTCGGTGCCGCTCTCGCTGGCTTGCGACCGATGTACGATCGATTTTTTTCGAGCCAATCACTCAAATTGAACGTGAACTAACGTATCCAAAGATGTGAATTCATGACCTTCAACTTTGCCATGCAAGCTATCGACCAAATTGTCAACTCTGCTGGCAAGACCTACTACATGTCTGGCGGAAATGTCCCGTGTCCAGTTGTTTTCCGCGGTCCCAACGGCGCAGCTTCCGGCGTCGGCGCGCAACACTCGCAAGATTATGCGGCATGGTACGGTCAGATTCCCGGGTTAAAAGTCGTTAGCCCGTGGAGTGCGGAGGATTGCAAGGGTCTACTCAAGGTTCGTAATATTTCGGACCCAAATCCCCGGGCGCTTACCGAACATGACGCCACCCAGGCCGCTATCCGTGACCCTAACCCAATAGTCTTCCTTGAGAACGAGATGCTTTACGGCGTCTCATTCCCAATGTCCAAGGAGGCCATGTCAGATGACTTTCTCCTTCCCATTGGAAAGGCCAAGGTCGAGCGTGTTGGGAGTGACATTACCATCGTTGCACATAGCAAGATGGTGACCCACAGTCTTGAAGCGGCGGATATTCTCGCCAAAGAGGGCATCAAGGCCGAGGTTATCAACCTCCGTTCCATTCGTCCTCTGGATATCGAGACAATCAAAGAATCGGTTAAGAAGACCAACCGGTGAGTACCGATAGCGGCTGTTGCATTTGTGCAAATGCTCACCAACCGAAGACTGGTCACCGTCGAGGGTGGTTTCCCGGCCTTCAGCGTAGGTTCTGAGATCTGCGCCCAAATTGTCGAAAGTGAAGCCTTTGACTATCTCGACGCGCCTGTGGAGCGTATCACTGGTGCCGATATTCCCACTCCTGTGCGCTCGATCTCTATGGTATTCTCATTGCCCAGTCTGACATTTGTTTCTATTAGTATGCCGCAAATCTCGAAGCCCTGGCCTTCCCAGACACCCCGCTCATCGCCAAGGTTGCTAAGCGCGCACTCTACCGAACAAATTGAATTCAATTGTCCTACATCATGTTCAAGCATACATCATGTTATCGTAGTGCTATAGATCCTCTTTTACCCCGGAATTAACAGGGTCCTGCAGTTTATTCATTTGTGCCCATGCCGCGAGCGCGCTACAACGAGGTATTTTCTTCTTTTTCTACTTCCTTTCACCAACCAGGCGATCTCATATCGAACCGAGTCGGATCCGAACTGCGTTTGCATGTGCCTGTAGCCCTTCACAATCTGCAAGCGTGGCTACTATAGGTCCGAGTGCCTTCAGGCCGTCGGCAGTGAGTTCTTGTGAAGTGATGTGCTTCTGGAACGAGAGTGTGTTCACGCCGCTATATTGGCGGGCATAACCATTCGTTGGCAATGTATGGTTTGTTCCCGATGCGTAGTCTCCACAACTGTAAAGGAGCACATGCAGGACAGAGAACCATCGACCATCACTAATGCTCCATAGGGGCCAGGAAGCGGACGTAGAGACTTACCTCTCCGGGGAAAACGGTCCCACAAAGACGCTTCCTGCGTTCTGGACCCGCGCCACGGCATCAGCAGCATGTTTGATATGCAGGATAAGATGTTCCGGGGCATAGTCGTTCGAGAATTCCAGAGCGGCATCTATGTCTGTCACCTGCACGATGATACTTTTGGAAACGGATTCGCGAACGATGTCCACGCGCTCCAATGCGCGTGCTTGAACATCCACCTGCGATTCTACGTCGGAAAGAATCGATTGTGCGAGATCTATGGCGACGAGGACCACTTGCGAATCGACCCCGTGTTCGGCTTGAGAAAGTAGGTCTGCGGCCACGTGCGCCGGATTGCAAGTTTCGTCGGCGATGACCTGGCATTCACGATATTAGTACCGTGTAAGAGAGGTTGTCACGGGATAAGAGTAGACGGTAGCTGAGACTTACAAGAACCTCAGATGGTCCAGCGGGCATGTCGATCGCCACCAGGGCATCGGTGTCATTCTGCACGAGCATCTTGGCCGCCGTCACCCACTGGTTACCTGGGCCGAATATCTTGTCCACCTTGGGTACAGTCTGTGTACCATACGCAAGGGCAGCGACCGCCTGAGCCCCGCCGGCTTTGAGGACCGCAGACGCGCCGACAAGATGCGCGACGTACATCACTTCGGGAGAGATGCTACCATCTGGGCGTGGTGGCGTGGCAAGGACGATCTCCTTACAGCCAGCGACCTGCGCAGGGATGCCGAGCATGAGCGCCGTAGAGGGTAATACTGCCGTGCCGCCAGGGACATAGAGCCCGACCCGTGCAATGGGACGTGCAAAGCGCGAGCAAACGACACCGGGCATTGTCTCGACCACGAGCACGTCCGCGCTTGCCTGTGCTTCGTGGAACTTGCGGATGTTGGCATAAGCAGCGTCGATCGCAGCGCGGACGGCATCGTTAAGCTGCAGCGTTTCGGGCGGGAAAGGCGGGAAGATGACTGTGCTATCGAGGTGAGCTTTGTCGTATTTGGTTGTCAAGTCGAGGAGCGCAGTATCGCCCTGGGCGCGCACATACTCCACGATGGGCTTGACTTTGGCGGTCATGGCATCAAACTTGAGCACAGGGCGACGAAGAAGCTGGGTACGTTCAGACGGGGAAAGGGATGACGCTATGTACTTGCGCATGTGAATAGCGATGTTCCTGTCGGATGGAAAAACAGTTGTGGAGACAGGAGGGGGTCGCTCAGTTGTTGTTGTAGTTGTAGGGTTTGAGGACCACCGCGCCTTGGTATTTCCCGGTCTTCTGGAGACCTTGCGTGCTTTGGCATCGAGGTTGCGCTCGATGTCCACGAGACTCACACCTGCGGCTATGCACCGAGTTAAAGTAAAATAAAGCAAATCAGCGGCCTCAAATGCAACTTGCTCTCTTGTCTCCGCGTTGCAAAGTTCGTCCGCTTCTTCCATGATCTTCGATCTGAGAAGGTCAGGATCGTTGAAAAGTCTGCTCGTATATGAACCCTCGGGAGCAGAGTCTAAACGTGATTTAAGTGTGCTTTCCAACGCAGCCAGTCCGTCCAATTCGCCAAAGCATGATGGACGATTCAAATGGCAAAACCCGGCACCATTCTGGATGACACTGAACTCGAGAGAATCTGTGTCACAGTCGAGATTGATGCGTATAACCTCCTGCGTGGCACCAGAGGTATCGCCCTTCCTCCAGAGACCATGTCTCCGAGAGTGATATACCCCTTTCCCGGATAAGATGGATTCGACAATGGATTGTGGCGAGGAATATACTAGTCCGAGAGAGCGACCACCTTGGGTATAGGAAGAAACCACAGTGGGGAAAAGGCCATCGGGACGATCGGATCGGAGAGGCGCGAGGAATGCATCGGTGATGCTTAAGTGGGAAGAGCTGGATTGACCGAGTGTTAGCTGTGAAGTCGGGAGGACAGGAATGGCGCCAACTGAACGCAGTTCCCGGATCGCGTGCGAAGTAGGTGGCGTGGGTGAGGTGGACAGAACAAAGATGGATGAGCCAGAAAAGAAATGTGATACAGAAGAGATAAGGTCGAGTTCAAGGGAAGGTGACTTGAGAAGGACGCCCGAGACTCCAGAACGGGTCTTATCCGAGACGGCACTTGCATTGGCGACGTCCAGAAGGAGGAGAATTCGATTGGAAGGCACATAACCAATAACGTCGGATGCATGGGCGAGGGACACGATGACCTTCTCAGCTCCATGGTCCAAGTGCGATATCAGGAGGTCAATATTGGGTGACGCGCTGCCATCGACAAGGATATAAGAGTTGTGGAATTCTTCTGGGGTGCTTGAAATGGGTTTTATTACAGGACCGATGCGAGAGAGAGTTGTGAGAATGGCTGGATCGTTGGTATCCAGCAGAGGTATGAAGGAGGCCATCTGAGCACGTGTGAAAATCTAATCTGTGTATTCGACATGTGCTCGGTTCGGACGTAATGACTTTCCCAGCTGCCACGCTCAGCGGTTTCCATCATCCAAAGGAGAATACAAGTGCGCCAATCGATCAAAGGGCGCAAGCTGCTCTCCTTATATTTTGGTGTGACCCTTTGAAAAAACAACGAACGGCCCGATTCCCGTTGATACACGTTGTGATACAAAAGTCGTGACCTCTTCGCCTCGACCCGCTTATTGACCTCTCCCTTCTCTTCTTGCCCCCCATCTCAGCCTCATCCATCGACTATTCATGGTGCCTCCGAAAGGTGCTCCAGGTGATTTTGATCGGGGTCGTGGTCGTGGTCGTGGTCGCGGTGGCGATCGTGGTGCCGGACGTGGCGGCGGTGACCGTGGACGAGGCGGCTTTGATCGTGGCGGCGGGCGTGGTGGCTTTGATCGCGGCGGCGGGCGCGGTGGCTTTGACCGCGGTGGTGGGCGTGGTGGCTTTGATCGCGGTGGTGGGCGTGGTGGTTATGATCGCGGACGCGGGGGACCTGGTGGTCCCCCTCCGCCCCGCGGCGGTGCAGCCTTTCGCGGCGGAGGTCCGCCTGCTATCCCTCGTCACCTCATTCCTGCTGCGCACATTAAACCTATCGGCGTCAAACGTCCCGCACATGGGACCGCTGGGAGGATGGTCGAGATCTTCACCAATCATTTCGCGACCGAACTGAACCAGGGCACAATTTACCATTACGACGGTATGCACCTCTCTTTGTACGGAAAAGTGCACTGAATAGATCGGTCTTCGCTTGTTCTGCCATGTGTAGTTGGTAAGCGGGATCCTTCATGCACACGTACATCGCTGATCACCATCTACATAGTCATTTTACCTGACAAGCCACTTCCGGCGGCACGAAACTTCGAGATTATTGACATGTTGCAAACTCAGGTGGAACCTCAAGTTTTCGCGAAACCCGGAGCGTACGATGGGCGCAAAAATTTATTCATGCCGGTTGAACTCCCCTTTGATCGGGGAACTGGCGAGGTTAGGTCTTCCAAGTTCCCAACCACCGTCCTGCTTATCTTGTTTTCCTCTCGTCTAGTTCGTGGTCCCTATGGGTCCTCCGCCGTCACCGGGTGAGTGTGCGCGAGGCGCTCGCGCCCCTATGGAGTACAGAGTTCGGTTGACCCATGTCGCTGCAATAAATCCTGAGTATGAGACATGTTCATCCTTCCCGGATCGACTCATTCTCGATTCATTTCTAGAGTCCTTCAAGGGTTTTTGCAAGGCCGTCAAAGTCACGACAACACCGTCTTAACGGCGATCACAGTATGCGCCGTTTATTTTTTGTGGTCACGTCGTGTATTCATTTACGGTCCCTGGATAGGCGCTTAACGTGGTAGTTCGCATGGCACCAAACCTACGTTATCCCTTTAATGTCAGATCCTTTTTCACAGACAATGAGACAAGGGATATTGGTGGTGGGATCGTTCTATGGCGGGGATATTTCCAGTCTGTGCGGCCTGCTATCGGCCGCATGGTTATCAATGTCGATATATCAACCGGCGCTATGTACATGCCAGGACCACTCATCGATCTCGCCCTCGCGGTACTTGGAAGAGCAGGAAATCCGAATGCGCTGGCACCGCGACAGGGGCTTCCCGATAGGGAACGCGTTCGCTTGCAACGCTTTATCACGGGCGTAAGGATCACCACGTCACATGGGCCACACGACCGGCAGAGGCCTAGACCTCGTGTCGTCAAAAAGCTGAGCAAAGACGGTTCCAGGGACCTCACATTCGACCTCAATGGTCAACAGACGACTGTGGCGGAGTACTTCCGAACGGTCTTGAATCGGCCTCTGCGATTCCCGGACGTGATATGCGTCGAGGTTTGTGCATCTTTGCTCGCCTCCTCTTTTTCTGAACCAGTGTGTTGCAGCTCTCAACCGGTGCACTGATCCCTTTAGAGCTATGCCATGTTCCAGCGGGTCAGATAATGCGAAAGCAGGTACCGTCTGACAAGACGAATGCGGTCCTTGAATTTGCTACAAAGCGTCCGAGGGAGCGTCTAGAAAGCATCTGCGATGGCCTAGGGGTATGTCCCGAATGTGCATCTTCGGTTGTCCTGCTTACCATTTGCTCAAAGGTCCTAGAATATGGAGAATCCGCATATGTCCAAGAGTTTGGCATGGCAGTCGAAGATGCACCGCTGAGGACACAAGCGCGAGTTATTAACGCGCCAACTCTTAGGTATCATCGAACCTCCAAACAACCTAGTGCTGTACGCGTTGTCTTACTTTCTTTAGAGATGACATCGTGCTGAAATTCTGTACTAGAAACCGCGTGATGGTGCATGGAATCTGTAGGTCTCAGTATCATGCTGGCGTTTCAACCTGACAGTGCCCTCTGAAGGATCGACAAACGGATGTTCAACCCATCTGAAGTCCCCAACTGGATTGTGATCATTTACGAGCGCCAGCAACGTTTCAGCGATCAGGTTGCAAATCAAATGGCTACCGATCTTGTCAGAGCGTGTGAAGCTGTTGGTGCGGCCTCAAATCGGGCGTCATGGTCATCATTCAACGCAATTTTATAGGAATACAAATCAACGCTCGACCGTCCCTTATTAAATGGGAATCGGGACAAGGGATTATCGCCCAAGTTTGTTGTCTCATTTCAGGTTTCTCTGAAAGATGTCTGACAGTCCCTACAGCAACTTCGTAATGCCGGTTCTGAGTGTAATCGACGCTCAGGGAGTTTCCCTACGCTTATTGTGGTCGTCCTTCCTGAAGGCGGCAATGATATCTATTCCGCTGTCAAACAGTAAATGCCCATCACTCTTCTTTTCTGTGACGAGAATTTGACGTGCATATTCCACGTGCCAGTTTTGGAGACGTCTCGGTAATTGTTGGTTTATCGTGGCGTTTTCATCTATTGATTTTTGTCCATAGACAGGGGTTGTAACACAATGCATGAAGTCATCGAAGTGTTTCCGTGCGAAGCCCCAGTACTACGCCAACATAACCCTCAAGTGGGTACATTGCTGCAGACCTTAGCAATTTTAATCTATTCTCTACGCAGGGTAAATGTGAAACTCGGTGGGGTCAATGCAGTACCGGAGCCGCGCGATGTCTCTTTTCTCACAGATTCCGCAAATCCGACCATCGTCATGGGTAGGCATTATCTTGCAGTGTGATACAAAGGCAACAATCCCATTTACTTCGATTAGGTGCCGATGTCATTCACCCTGCACCTGGTTCGACTGACCGCCCGTCGTTTACTGCTCTCGTGGGAAGTATCGACAATAGCGCCGTCAGATATGTTTCTACGATGGAAGTTCAAACATCGAAAAAGGAAATCATAGAAGCAATGGATTCTATGTGCACTGTGCGTCTCGAGGCATCCCTAGGCTAGCACGATGACTGATTGAACGACAGTACGTGCTGACGCAATTCAAAGGCGCAACGGGAAAGTTTCCCAAGCGCATCGTGTTCTTCCGCGGTTAGTGTTCCGATTCCACTAGTGTAGAAACTAACTAACAGGCCTCTTCAGATGGCGTCTCAGAAGGACAATTTGCTACTGTCTTGGAGGAAGAGCTTCCTCTTATTCGAAGTGCGTTTCTTCCCCCGTATGTCTCATGCATCTCCTAATATCCACATAGAGGCGTGTGAAAAACTGGGTATTAGACCCACAATCACTCTCATTATTGTTGGCAAGCGGCATCATGTTCGCCTCTTTCCGTGCAAGGACAATGAGGCCGACCGAAGCGGGAATTGCGTGGCCGGCACGGTTGTCGACAGCGACGTAGTTAACCCAGTGGAGTTTGACTTTTACCTCTTAAGTCACGGGGGAATCCTCGGGACTAGTCGTCCAGCCCACTACAACGTTCTCCTCGATGAGAACAAATTCACGTACGTCTTCCTGAGTGGCGTCTCGGCGAGGTTTTCTCGATGCTGACGTCGGCCCAAGGGCTGATGGTTTACAATCTCTTTCGTATGCCCTTTGTCATGTCTACGCTCGTGCGACCCGTTCTGTCTCGATACCTGCACCGGTTTATTGTAATGCCCGTTCAATATCTTCACGATCTTTTACGACTAATTGGTTTTACTTTAGACGCTGATATAGTGTGTTCCCGCGCAAAACATCACTACGACCCACAACAGGGTCTTGATCTCTCCATGTCCGAGACCATGACCAACACAACAGAGGCAGTGACCACGCTAGAGAAGTTCCGCACGGCTTTCAGGCCGACGCATGAACGCATGAAAAAACTCATGTACTTCTGCTGAATGGCATCCCCGTATTCCTCCGTTGTCTCTTCATCGGGGCCGGATATAATTGGGATTGATGTCGTGGCATTCCACACACGAATTGTTCGAGCCTCTGTAGCCCCGATCTCCTGTCTTGATGCACATACCTTACGAAATTAGCAAGTTTCGTTGTACAGTAGCAATTGCAAGTTGTTATCAAATCAGTTGTTCGAACGCACTTTATGTGGATGAGCTAGATTCCGAAACCGAACTAGATCATTGGTATAACGCGTGTTCCGATCGATAGTATCGCCTGAGTAGACCGAGGCATGCATAGTACTACCCGTTTGCTTGACTCCAGCTGGACTTTCACTCAGATTGGCGGAGGTCAGGGAACACAAGATGGCGAGTGGTTGGAGACATCTGCCTTCCCTACCTCAGTACATGTCGAGCTTCTCCACTCGAGGAAAATCCCTGATCCCGTGAGTACAACAACTTGAAGTTGTGAATGACAACACGACAAAATGTACTCACTTACAGTAGTTCCTTGGGCTTCACGAGTGGGATGTGCAGTGTACGCGGCGCTGCTTCCACCCTACACTCTTTCATAGAACGCGCATCTTGACTGTCGGAATTTCCAGGGATCGGGGAAGCGGATTGGGCCTTCAAGGCGTCTTTCGAGGCTACTGACCGAGAATTATCTGCCCCGAACGTCGACCTAGTATTCGAGGGCCTGGACACTTTTAGTGTAGTATCTTTGGTGAGAAGAACAGTCATCGGCGATTGGACGTGCGTAATTATACTCACCTGAGAGAACTTTCCTCGTCCCAGAACGGCCGGAACATTATCGAGTGGGGGATCATCCGCTCCATGTTTCGTCCAACCCAGGCTGATCAATGAGATATCAGAACTGAGAATCAGTTCGTAACATACAGGGTGAATGTCAAGGATCGTCTCGTCAAGGGAGCCAACGATCTTGTCCTTACATTTCCGAGCACTTTCTTGAAGGTACCATTACCTCTGCTATTTTTTTTGCGAGATATTTGAGGCGCTAAATTCAGTCCCAGGGGAAGGATCTCGAGAAGAAATACTCTCAGTATCAGTGCTGGAACGGGGATCCCAGTCGTCTGCACGTTCGCAAGGCTCAATACAAGTAAGGACTCGATTACATTTTCACGGCATAATAATACTGAACAGACGCTGGAGCTACGGTTGGGACTGGGGTTCGCGCATGCTTCTGTTTCTTCCCGGGTGTATAGTCTGACTAGCAGACAGGCCCCACGTTATTAACCGTTGGACCTTGGCGCCCTGCCTACCTCCACGCATACCATACGCGCATATCTGACCTTCATATTTCTGCCCTGGTAGACGAAAGTCTCGACGCAGACCTGATTGTGCGCATTGCACTTTTCCCTTTAGAGACATGGACTACCGCAGAAGTTTGGCTGAAAGACCCTGCCGGCTCCGAGTCTATTGTTATGGGCCAGAGCAACGTAACCTTCAACAATGGTGCCGTGCGGGTTGTGTTCCATTTCAAGAAGGGAGAGGTCAAATTGTGGTATCCTGTTGGGTATGGTGAACAGCCGTTATATGAGGTCCAGGTCAGGATCTATGATGACGTAGGTTTCCTTGCTAATGATGAACAATGTTTCTCACTGAGGTCACGGTCATCGGTGTAGCAAGGCCAAATACTGGATACCAAGACTCAAAAGGTTGGGTTCCGCCGTGTGTGCGTCGTGGAGGACAAGTTGGTCGACCAACCAGGACTCACTTGGCTCTTTGAAATAAACAACATCCGTATCTTCTGTGGGGGCTCGAATTGGATCCCTGCAGACTCGTTCCTGACGACGTAAGTGGATACAGAACATGTTTCGCGCATGTGGTTATGAACGGGTACGTTTCAGGGTCACGCCCGAGCGATATCGTGCGTGGTTACAGTTGTTGAAGGACGGAAACCAGAACATGGTAAGGGTTTGGGGTGGTGGCATCTACGAGGACGATGTGTTCTATGACATCTGTGACGGTTTGTCCTGCTTCCTCGTGCCAAACGTCGTCTTCCATTCGACCGTCTTCTAGAGTTGGGTATTCTCGTTTGGCAAGACTTTATGTTCGGCTGCGGTCAGGTCAGTTTATTCGTCTTCTACTTGACCGACGACCAGTACTCAGAAAGTCCAAGTATCCGGCTCATGACGCGTTCGTTGCGAATGTGAAATTGGAAGCGGAGCAAAACGTTCGGAGGCTGCGACATCACCCTTCAATTGTGATTCTCGCTGGGAACAACGAAGGTCGGGCACCTTCTCAGAGTCCTAAGAGCGGTGGCACCTCATCTAATACACGAGATGCAGACTACCAGTTGGCGGAGTCGTCGGAGCTGGATCTCGACTACGAAGACGAAGAGTCCGACTTTCGGAAGACCAATTTTCCCGGACGTCACATCTACGAACGTGTTTTGCCACAAATCGTCAAAGAGTATTCGGATTTTCATTATCACCGAGGTTCTCCATACAGCGGGCATGGTAAGGTGACCACGGACCAGACGTACGGCGACCTGCACCAGTGGAACGTGTGGCATGGTTCTCAGGAGCCGTGGCACAAGTGGGACGTTCTTGCAGGGCGCTTTGTTTCAGAGTTTGGGATGTCGGTTGCCCAAGACTTCCAGAGATGTTGGCATTAATTGTCTCACTTGCTGTGTAGGCAGGCATATCCCAACATCCGCACAGTCGACTACTGGACGGGCGGAGTCATTTCTGAGCGTTATCCACAATCTCGGTACGTGCCTGTATCGTTTAACAACGACAGGAGTCCGTGGAATAATAATGATCCGTTTAGAACGGCCGTGAATCACAACAAAGCCGCTGGCTTCGAGCGCCGCCTCGAGCTGTACCTTATGGAGAACTTCAAGCATGCATTTGACATGGAGAGGTTCGGTATTCAATTCTAGTCGACGATGACTGTTCTCAACTATATATTAGCTATTTATACTACACCCAAATCATGCAGGCGGAGACCCTTGCAGCTGCATATCGCACGTGGCGTAGGAACTGGGCTGGCCCCGGTAGGGAATATACGGCTGGTGTACTCGTGTGGCAGGTGGGCGCACTTCGGCGCCTTGTTGTCCCCACGTTTTCGCCATTGACTTTCCAGTAGATCAACGATTGTTGGCCCGTGACCTCTTGGTCAATAATTGACTATTTCCTCCGACCGAAGCCCGCATATTTCGCGATCGCACGCGAGCTCCGTCCGTACACTGTCGGAATAACACGCAAAGATACCAAAGAGTATGCCAACGAACGTACACTAGCACACTTCACGATTACGTCGAAGTTGGAAATATGGGGCACCAACAGTACGCTCGAGCCGAAGCGTGCCACACTGCAGGTCACGTCTTTCGATCTGGAGCGACCCGATTGGAGCGATCGATGGGAAATGAACGTCAATCTGGCGCCCAATGCCAGCACCGAGCTCTGGAGAGGGAAAGTGCCTGGTCAGCCGGTGCGCACTCGGGAAAGCCAAGTGCCGAATGCGATTGTGGTTAGCGCGCGGTTACTTGATGAGGATGGCACCGTCTTAGGACGGTATTCCAATTGGTGGGTGTCGACGTGAGTATGGGGTAATCGCTTGGCAGCTATTGATGTGCAGGAACCGACCAGGCCGGAGCCATTCAAGTATTTACATTTCCCTGACGTGAAGGACCTGGGGTTGGAAATTACGCCGGTCAAGGATGGCGAATCCGTCGCGCTGGGCACCCAGCGTCCCATCAAGGGCATCGTGCTTGAGGTCGAGGGCGAGGAGGTCAGATGGGGTGATCAAGCTATCGACCTAGTGCCAGGGGACCCACAGATAATCAAAGCTACCGGATTGAGGGGCAGGACGGTGAAAGCCAGGTTTCTTGGTGACGGAACCGCCTGAGTATAAAGTGGATAGCAGGTGCAGGATTGGCTGGGGATCTGTATTCGTCTTGCTAGTGCTGCGGAATGAAGTCGGCCTTTGGCCGGAAATGAAGATCGATGTCGTTTCCTGGGTTCTTGTGCCCGTTAGGTCATGATGTATTGCAATACGGCACCGTCAAGAGGAGAAGTGTTGGAAATTCACAGGTGGTGTCAACAGTCGGAACAAACATGATAATGATATTAGAAACCACCAGTGGAGGGCGTAGTACGGGAACAGACCCGCTGACTTGGGATGGAATGATGCGCTATGAGTACATACAAGGTCAAAGCATGGGAACACCAAGGGCTTCTAAGGAGCTGATGTTCCCTCTAGTCCGATAGAAGGTGATTAAACTGGAAACACAGAGAACCTCACACGGTGCAGACTGTGGCAGTAATGGGGAGAATAAGGGAATGCAGGTCCTCTGTGAAGACCAGATCGATGGAAGCGCAATTCACAGTCCACGAACGATTAGAATCTAGCCGGTTCCAGAGAGAACAAAAAGGGGTAAGGGAGGTTCGTCACATAACTAGGCAACGGCTGGCCTGTGGTTCGGCCTTCGTGGGAGCTTTTCGCTCAATTTCGGCGAGGCACAGCTCAAAGACTTTGGCTACCATGTATATCAATTGAGGCCGGGTAACGTTTGGGGTACGAAGTGAAAGGCAACTCACCGACATTGACGTTGTTCTTCGCGCTGGTCTCCACCCAGGCTGCACAATTTGCCTTGGCAAGGTCCTCACCCTCTGTGGGTTGCACCTGTCTACTTTTCCTTGTGAGATCAAGACATGGAGGCGATCGGAACGGCAACTGGATAGAGTTGACCTACCGTTGTGAAAGGTCTATCTTGGAGCCGACTATGACACAAGGGATCTCTTTAATTCCACAGAAGTTGATAATCTTGTCATACACAATCTGGATCATGTCGAAGGAATTTCGAGAGGTGACCGAGTAGACGAGAACAAAACCATGGATGCCGATAGCATGCTTTGCGTTAAGGATAGAATACTCGTCCTTTCCAATGAGGTATGGTCAGTATGAAAGTGTAAGGTGTAAAACACGAGTACATACCTGACCGGCGGTATCGATGATATCACAGTCAAAGTCAACACCCTTGTAATTGACGCTCTTGGTGAAGGTATTCTCGATAGTAGGGTAATAAGATTCGATAAACTGGTTCTCTGTGAATTGTATCACGAGGGACGACTTTCCTGAAGTAGTAGACGGAGGGATGAGCATATAATCGTATATAATAGACTTGGCAGGTTCACCGACTGAGCGGGAGCCGAGGACAGCAATCTTCCTTTTCTTGAGAATGTCGCCTGGCATGTCGAGGGGGCAAGGTGGCGGATGGGAGAAAGGAAGGGAAAAAAGGGTAGAAAAAAGACAGGATTTATTCCACTGTCTCGGGACGGGCAAGACGCAAGCAACAATCCCCGCCACTCTCGGCCCGGCCCTCGCGCGTGACCGACAGCGACGCGCACGTGATACATCGCGTCTGCACGTGCATGTCCGTTCCAATGTTCATCTCGGCACCTTTCAACCGCGTACATCATGTCCTCCCCAAGTGACTCCCCTGCCTCTGTTCATGTCCAACCCCTTCACAATCCCCAAAGTGCTGCCCAAGTCTCTGTACCACAAGCGCCTCTTGGTAATGCTACCAATGGTCCAATAGTCCATGGTCCAGGAATGGGCACGATGGCTCTTCTCGCGAAACGTATGGCCAAGTCGCAGTAAGCTCATCCCCTTCATTCTCCGGTGATATTGACTGAAGCATTCGAACAGGAATCCTACTTATGTCTCGCCAACGGATAATTTGGTGACTCCAGTGACACAGAAGATCAGCGCCGCCAGGAAGAAACACTTCAACAAGTGAGTATATGCGACGCTGATTCCCCGCTCGGTCTGGTTGACAGACTGGCGTTCTTCAGAGGCAAGCCTACGCCTATTCCCGCTCTTTTTGGTGATACAACTACCAACGCATCTGACGACGAGGACAGAGAAACGACTCCTCCAGTGAGCTCGGGCACTTCGGGCGAGCTGGTGACTACGGATGATAACCCATTCTGAACAACGCTGTGTCAACGGGCTGCCAGATTCACTGTATAGTTGATAGATGAGGCTGTGATTTATTCTGTGTTTGTTTAGCTCTCCTGTGATAACCCTAGTTCTGTGTAAGCTGGTTCTTATTATTGCTAAATGCATTTTGCATGCTCTCTTATCTGGTCTGGGATCGTGGGACACCGGTCCGGCTGCTCCGCGATAGGTAACGATGTGGCATTTCCATCCATTTCCATCCACAATCATGATGAACACGTGTTTTCCTTGCCTCCCACAATGTATTTTATTATGTCCTTTCTTTATTATGCTTGGATTTGACTTGACACACAGAAGAGAAAGTGTCCTTTATATATATATAGGAACACCAGGGCAACTTGAGACGCATCTTCTTTGTCATGAATCGTGTAGGACCTTCGTGGGATCCAATGGATCCCAACGTCCTGAGCGTGGTCGACCCTAATTCTGACCTCGGGAGGGACCTAGCGATTTCTCTGCAAGCGAGCGCGGAAGAGGAAGAGGAGGAAAACGGCACCGGAAGGCTCACAGACGAGTAAGCAACTGGCATCACTTTACATCGCTGGTCGATCTGCGAGTCAGATTGGAAACCTGTTTGCTAACGATATCTCTAGTCAGATCAAAGCCATTACCGAAAGGCTCCCCCGCTTGACCGAGGCTGATCTGGAAAGTCTTGGACAACAAGGTGCGCCATGCCATGGCAACCAGCAGCGCATCCCATCTTCACTGATTTCATCTGGCAAGATTCGTCATGCTCCATTTGCCTTAACACATTCCTCGCGTGCATCGCCCATGAAGAGACGGCCTACGTGATGGATTCGCCTGCTCAACCTGTAGAAGATCTCGGAGTAACTCGTCTAGCAGACACATGCGAGCACATATTCTGTCGAAAGGAGTTGAGTACCAATGTAGTTGCTGTGTACATCATTTGATCACTGATTACATGCGTTGCTTGAACAGTCTTTTAGCCTGGATACGTGACAGGGTACGCGCCAAATACGTTTTGTGTACATCAAGATTTGCTGATTTATTGTGTTTCCATGCAATCCAGAACACCACCTGTCCGATATGTCGCGCTCGGCTCATCAAGTCCTCCCTAGACACGGCGACTGTCAATGTAGCGCGGAGACGCATCCTCAGAGCTTGGCGCTCTGAAAGGCAAATTTTGAACGGAGATCAACTGAGGTCCACCGACTTTGGGTACTGAGAATGACTCTGAATACCCAGAATGTACTTGTAAATAGCATCATAGTGGTATTGAAAGCCAGAAATTCTGACAAGAACATCTATTATAAACGCCCTTTGCACCACCTTTGACAGCGGTAGTGATTGATATGACGGAAGAAAGAAAGCTAATCAGGAAAAGTCCGTGATGAATTGACATATGCATGATCAAAGGCGATGAGATAAATGGACTCCCGACTCGGCATTTCACGACTTCCTGAAACACCGGAAAAGATTGCGCTTGAAGAAGTACCACAAGCACTGGATGGAGCAAACTCAGATTCGAGAATGAGGAATAAGGAAAACAACTCACCCCAAGGAACCGTACGAAAGATAATCCAAATGTAGAAAAAAGAATGAAGGCGAAATAGATGTTTTGCTTCTGGCGGAGGTTCTGCTCGTCCACACTGGCATTACTATTTGGTAGGCCATTGATATTTTCGATAGCAACGGCAAGCCCTGCATTCGTGAGCATCCAGAACACCACCAGACGTGTCCGGAACGTTCGGTTCTGGTCATCCATGGAAGGTTTATCTGGAGCCTCGCTCGCGATGGGCTTGGTCACGGCACGCTTTACGGTTTCTTCAAATACAGCATCCAAGTCTTCCTGTATACGCTCTGTGTCTTGCACCACAGCGGCTTCTTCGCTTTTCCCTTTTTTTGACGAAACGGACGGAAGTGCCTCGGCTCTATCGGAGCCTTTAGTACCCCAAGAAACATCGTGCAAGTTGCAGAATGCGTAAACGTTGAGAACGTTGATGAAGCTGGGAGCCAAACACAAGTACTGGAAGAAACTGGAGAACATGTGCCAAGGATCACGCTACATAGACCAATGAGTGGCGAGGTTGGGTACAACGTGGTATGACTCACGTAGAGGATTGATGCGAAGAGATAGATACCGAACGTAGACAACATAGCCGCAATCAACGCACCAACCGGGGGTTTAAAGAACGTGGCTATAACTTCTCCCGTTGTCTTGCTCTTCAAGAGGCTTGGAATAGACTGTAACGGGGGTATCAACGTTCGCAGTACTTGGAGTATGTTCTAGTTCACTCACCGCGAATGATTTGACAGTAAGCGCTAGGGAACACACGAGGAGGTAAACGGCAAGTATAGCATATACCCTGATGCATCTACCTTCAGTGATAACACGGAGGGAAATGAAGTGTAACGCACCAGAGAGTGATGATATATGCGGTGCGTTCACCTTTCGGTCGGTTGCCTAAAGCCAAAACAAACTTCACAAGTGGTTAGTGGTAGCCGGTACTCAGATGAAGGCCATTGTCCACCTGTATGGCGAGAAAACCAAGATAAGTCCACCTCAAAGCTAGATTGACCCAGTGTGTCTAGATCCCCACACTTAGCGCGATATGTTACATTAGAGGGAGGGACTCACAATATCAAGTCCTGTGTGGTTATTGCCGCCAAAAAGCACCACACCCTCACTTGGTAGGAGATCGATAATAATACTAAACGTCAACCAGAGATTTGCCAGGGCGAACCAAGAAAACATAAGCGAGAATATGTTATACTGCACCACAAAATCAATGAGGGCGCAAGGAATCAACAAAGCATGACGCACAAGGGCTTGAATGTGGAAGAAGAACATGCGGATGATACCATGGCCAGACTTGTAAAATCGGAAGAAGTGCACCACAGCATACTTAGAGGCAAGGTGAGTGACTATATTTGACAAAACTGAGCACAACCCTCACGACGGATGCAGCAAATGAGCCATTCAGCCATCGGCGACGCTGACCGATCAACTCTGGGGCTGTCTCGGGGACATCTGTCTCCGCCTTGGAAGGCTTGACGTAGGTAAGGGTCCATTTGCAACCGGCCTTCGCCACCAGTTCGAAGCAGAGAATTCGATCTTCGGCCAAGAACATGTTTTTGGTGAAGATGTCCATGCCGTAAATACCCTTGGAGCCAAGACGGTCCGCGAGCGAGTGGTCACCATGGAAATATTGCTCAAGAGGTCTGTCTTGGATCGCGCGATACCGATATGCGGAGAAAGCACCAGGGAGGACAGACACATAACCGAAGCTACTCTCAAGCGGCTTGTCCAGAATGTTCGACATCTTGTATTCGAAGTTTTGTGCTGCAATAAGTGGGTTGAACAGTTTCCTGCCCTTATTGATCATGGCGTGAATTTCACCGCAGCAACCACCGAGATTCGCGTCGTTGTAGAACGCCTCCCAAAGATAATAGATGGACTTGGGTCCTGGTTTCGTACCAGCATCAATGAGGATACAAATTTCCGGCTAGAACCACATGTTTGAGTCAACACATTAGAGTGGTACCCGAGAAGTCATGAAAATACAGACTTTTAGCATTCGACCTATGGCATTGAACAGCCAGCGATGGGAATTGATCTTCTTCTGATTTTTAGCTTTCAAGACAAAGATAATTTGTACCGGAACAAGGTTATTGGGATCGTCGCCGTGAGGCAAAATAAGCTTTGGGGACGGATCCACCGAAACTTGAGTCGTGTACTGGCAAGGGTTGGTATTAGCTCAAACGATACGGCCAAAAAACTAGAGCAGACCTCGAAGATGTGAGCAACGGTGTCTTCTTCGTCGACTTGTTTCTTCATGACCCCATCTTGGTAAACGCCAACGGTAGCGAGAATATCCAAAACTGTTTTGTCCATAGCCTCCAGACCATCGACGATCAGAGCAACGGTAATCTTCTGCCAGCCAGGAACGCCCTCTTCCGCGCTACGACGCCAATACTTTGATTTAGCCTTGCAGATGTCGCGAATGTTTAGCATTACTCCATGAAGTGTGCGAGAATACAAGGTCTTGTCTTCATTGTATGAAGTGACGGCGATAAGGAGTTCTGTCTCACGACCATACGTGTGGGTCCGGAGCGACCACCCGTTCTCGAGTGAAAACTCATCAGGGTCACAGGTGGCTGCGCTGTAACGCATGTGCCTGGAGAGGGCATGAGCCTAGGGTCAGGGCACCTAGCAACCTACTCACGAGAATTCTGATGTTCTAACACCGGATTTCCACTTAGTCTCAATTGCACTGTAGACCGCTGTGGGGACAGGGCACTCTGTGATAAAATGGCCATTGGTCAATTTCACTGCCTTCTTGACGCCACGGCGGATGGTCTGCCGGCGACGCCATGCAGTTTCGACACCATTAGATGCAGAAGAGGCGACAGAGAGTGGACGAGAAGCGTATGGGTCGCCATAAGTGTCAGGATTAAAAGGGCTGGCGCGAACCAGAGTGAAAAAGGAGATTGGATTAAAAAAAAGGCTACACTTACCCTGGAGGGTAGAAGCCTGCTGGGACGTTACCGCCAGTAAGAGGTTGCTTTTCTATCTCTTCGTCTTCATATGGATTGCCTTGAGCACCGAATTCTTGGGGAAGGGAGGCGGTGGAATCGAATGGCCTGACTTGCGGCTCCTGAAATTGGAGTGCGCGGGGTCGGTCTACGAAGGGGTCAGAAATGTAATCCGAGTCGTGTGAGGACAAAGAGGTTGGTGGGGGACGGCCAGCCATGAAAGAGAGAAGTAGAGGATGTGGTGGGGCAGGGGAAGGGGAAGATGTGAGTGTGAGATGAGCGTTGCAGCGGACCTCGTTTTGTTAGTCGTCGGGTAACGAGGCAGTGTTTGTTTTGATGCCCCGCGCAGTCGTCTCACTTTCGGCTCATTTTCAATTAATGACCCGGAAGGGTACTTTTCACCGTACTGCATCTGGCTGTAACCGACCGCTTACTGTACTGTAAAGCATTCGGCTGCTGTGCTACGCTCGCAGTTTCGACAAAATTTGCGAGATTATCTCCTTGGCGCGGCGGTCGCGGCCAGCTCGGCGTT
>Ga0137358_10000147_pt1 | contig 26140 bp, 41 predicted proteins | sample Mad1_20_16metaG_FD_105551 | JGI IMG/M metagenome (GOLD analysis project Ga0137358, IMG submission 105551) | Vadose zone soil microbial communities from Angelo Coast Range Reserve, California, USA - Mad1_20_16 metaG | ecosystem: Environmental > Terrestrial > Soil > Vadose zone | place: USA... | reverse complement strand
TACAGCTTGGCGAAGACATGCACCGAATTTGTCGAATTCTGCCTTGCAGGTATCCTTGTGAACATCGGTATATGTTGCGACGATGCACTTTCCATAGTCAGAAGCCTCCTTTGCACAGGTAGATGTAGAGGCAACAGCGAGGCGCCGTAGAGGTGTTGCGACCACTGTCGAGGACACCGCTGCCGCTTGCATGATGCGAATTGCTTACGTCATCGACTACAGGAGTGTTTAGACGCCTCGGCGGCTCAGGTACGCATTTCAGGTACGCGCGCTCTTGCTTGCTTTAAGCACTGGCCAGTCACACTCCCATAATTCGTGTTCGTCTCCTCGTACTCCCACGCTTGATGCTGGACGCTGGTTTCCTTGTCGCCACTATACTTGTGGTCATCGCACTTCTGTTCTACATTTTATTTTGGGGCAGATTCCTTGCGCTACTTATCGGCCTTGTATTTCGTGTCCTTCTTTGGAATAGAGGGGGCTCCAGTGCATGGATTCAAATCGGTGCATCACCAATCTTTCCTTACCTCTTCACCTCTCTGACCCTGGTGTGTTAGGCTCCTTCCATGTATCGTTTCTGGCGGGCCGCATTCTACTCAAGGATTTTCGTTACCATTCGAGCAACCAAACCTTCAAGATTGTCAAAGTCCAGCTGCGCTGGCAATACTGGATTCGGACTCTTACCCACTCTGAGGACATACAAACTCATGGTTGTGGGGAAGGACCGAAATGTGCGCCCACCTTTTTCCCCTCCCTTCCGCGTCGTTCCAAACACAATCATAGCTGGCCAAGCCTCCAGGTCATCGCGCTGCCGCTTCCACGCGACCTTTGAAGGCTTCGAATGGTTTATCTACAATCGGACGGCTGCCTTTGACAACATCGTCTCGTGGATCGAGGCGAACACGCCCGTCCCGGAAAGTCACCCCCAAGGTTCTAGTACAGATAGGGTTGCATCCCAACTAAGGCACATCTTCACCAAGTCTTCTGTAGGCGACAGTGCGTGCATTCCTTTCTGTTTCAACGATACTCCAGAGTAATCGCACATTGCAGACAATGTAGAGACTCCTCATGTGCGAAATCCTTTCAGCACTCCCAAGTTCCTGCGCAACTTCGTCCAATGGCTCCGAGGTCAACTTCCTGATCTTGATGCCAAGAGTTTACTTCCTATCAGCTTAGAGTGCTTCAATGGTGGAATCGTATGCGGCAACATGGCAACTCCCAACATCTTAGTAGCCGAGTTCACCCGCGCGGATGGTATTTTTGGGACAGTGCCAGTTCGTTATGACCATTTTTCGTTATGCCTCGTTGCCTAACACGCCTGATGGCCCCAGTCCAAGTCCCTTCTAGACCTTTACAAGCAAGTACTAAATATCAAATTTCAGAATGCCACTATTAGCTTGAAGGAGAATGATCAATACCTGGAGTCCATGACCAATACTGGATCCCACATTCATGGACATCTTCACAAAGCTCAGCAAGTATTCTACCTCTCTTTCGGTATATATATTCACATAATTCGCAGCTCACTAAGCTTGCACTACTTTCACTACCTCACGTACTCGGTCTTTTCTAAACTCTACCGTTCTACGCGGCTACGTGATAGCCTCCGTGCTGCAACGCAAGTGTATAAAAAGCAACCCATCTCTACTCCCCCGAAAGCATTTCGCTCTCGCCCCAGGCGTGCACAGAGTGTTGATACCGAGACTCCCGTCGGACCCGACTCCGCGAAGCAGGAGTACGCCATCGAAAGGAGGCTTCTAGAGGCACCCGTGCTCGAGCTCTCATATTATGTGGACGTGGTTGGTATTGTTCCTGTAGAGCCGCGGGCGTTTGATCGCGAAGAGTATGATGTCGGAAATGGTGACACTCCGCCCGAATGGGGTCTCGATCTTATTGTGCACGGTGGTTTTTTGAGGTATGGTCCTTGGGCGGATAGACAAAGGCACGTAACATCGTTGTATCCACAGAGTCCATACTGATTATCGCATAGGGCAGAATTGCAGCGCGTATTCTTTCCCCCCACGTACCGAGAGGCGGACCGAACGAATCGACGCCATGCTGGTGAGAATCGCATTTGGACAGACATGCGAATATTTGTTGAGCTCCGCGGCGGGACGACGTTGCAAGTACCTTTCCGCGAAGCATCAAAGGTGTTTAATTATTGAGTTCATATCATGAATAATTTTTCTGAAACGTGCATCAGAACTGGCAATGGGATGGATATGTCAATGCGCCTCGGCCTCGTACACGTGAAGCTGCTTCTCTCAGTATCAAAGTTGGCGACGATTCTACCATACGATACGTGATGCCCGTGGTCGCTGATGCTGAGGGTTACCACCCCCACCTCAAAGTTCACTTGAATAGCATGACAGTCTCAAGTAGTCTCAATGACACGCGACTACTCACCACAAAGTCTTGCGAAGTAAGCAGTTTAGACCCACGGTATCAGTTACCTATCCTAACCCTCCATCAGATTTCGGGCGAGATGCCTTCGCCACTGAAATGGGATGCCAGCCACCAGTGGATATTCACCGTCTCACTCGGTCAACCTATATTCTATCTTCTGCGCGATCACATCAATATGTTCACTGATCTGGGTAAAGACTGGAGTTCTGGTCCCCCGAGCAACTATTTTACCTGGGTGCCGATGCGTTACTTTGTTATCCTTGATTTCCACGACTACGAAATAAATACTTACGTGAACGATCATAATATCATTGACAAGCCCCTCCGAGAAGAAAATGGTCCGTGTCTTTTCGTGCGGATAGCCGTATGCTGAGATAACTATAGCACTACTTACGTTTCGTGGACCAAGTTTGCACCATGAGAACACCATCCTGTCGGACAAGTTCAGGCCAACTTGGACGTCGTTCCCCTTTTCGATCAGTGCTGCGGACATCGTCCTTAGTCTTACGCTGCCAAAATGGAACACCCATCACCAACAAACTGTGGAGCCCATTACCAAGCTTATGACCGCTGGCCTACTCCATCTCGATGGCTCGTATCTCTACCATTCGGATGTACGGGAAGAGAACGTCGATCAGTTGAGATTGAAATTTACCGTAATGTCCTTCCACATCTTCTGAATGGGAGCGTAATTGTTTATCGTTTCAAATTCGCAGCTTGATAATACAATGTTCAAGTGCTTGGCATGGTCGATCCGACATTTTATGATCTTCCAGCAGAATTATTTTGGCAACTTCACACACTTTTCGACTCTTAGGGAATACTTGCAGAAGCGGAGCCAGGACCAGATAGGGGATCCAATTGATCTAAAGTACCGTGATGGGATGGTAATAACACTATTCCTTGGCTCTCTTATTCGAACTTTTCTGACCTTTCGAATAGTCCAATCAAATGCAGGTTGAGTTGCAACTGAGCGCCAATCATTCTCTTATCACCTTGCCAGTTGGACTTCCAGGTTATGAGGAACACTGTCCACGTCCTGGCCAACCACCTGAGGACGTTCGTCTGGGGGGGTGTGTCTTACTTTCTATACCCGAGATCGAGGTGCAACTTCGCTCTCATAACCTTGGGCTTGAAATGAATCTCAACATTGGCACAATCTATGGCGCTGTTGAATCCGACTTTACCGAACGGTCGACCTTTTCAAGACCTCAGCGGTCTCCCAGCCCGGAGGTCATGTTGATTGAAGGTTACCGTGCTGCACGTGGCTCTAAATTGCTACTGACATTCTCATAGGAGTTGATATTCTTGCAAACAGGTTATTCGGGCCTCAACCGCTTGCTGCGGCTTACGTGTGCTTCTGGGAAATCAACGTCAGTTCCGTGAAGGGCATGTTTTCTGCGTCACACGTCCGGACGCTGCGTTCCGCCCTTGATGTTTTCTCCATGAATTTCAAAGATCCAATGAATGCCCCTGCTACTGAGTTTGCATTGCCATTGGTCCCAGATGGTCGGTATCAGCCTGCAATAATGACGATTCATATACTCATGAGCATTTAGTTACGTTTTTGAAAGTAACCTTCACATCCATCGACCTAACCTGGTCTGCTACGCCGGTGTCCGTGTATTGTTCTCTTCCTCAGGGACTCCATATGGCGTCAAACAATCTGGCGGGAAACAACTACCGGAAGGTCACCAGTTTATCCGCACCCAAGGTCATCGCTCGTTTCCTACACTCCATTAGAAAGAACGACTGGGTCGAGGCTGGCGAAGTCGTGTTCGACGCTGCGCTTGACCATTATTCTTCTCCGCCAGGATGGCAAGCGAATGCCCTGGCGCAGGCCAAGTTTCTCGCTGAACAGGACGAGCCTACTGGCCGGTTGCGAAAGTTGAAAATCGGCCTTGGAATGCGCGGCCACTGGATCCCCTGTGCGTTTAATCTCCCCACTTTACCAATAGTATTCGTAGACTAATTGGAAAATGCAGCACGTAGTTTGTATGCTGCTATTCTGAGATTACCAAGGCCTCATTTTCCTCCACATCATGCTCCGCTTGATGAAGATACGCTACATGGCGCTGAAATAACAAGACCAACCCCATTCTTTCAGCGCCATATGTACTCTGACTCAGACGACGAGGGCTCGTATACAGCTATAGACCGTGATGCACATCTTGCGTATGTGGTTCAACAGTCATTTGCGGTCAGGCTAGCTCAAAAAATTCTAGGAACTCACGCCCATCATCCATGTTGCCTCTCGTTCAGGCAGATGATGAGAGCATGTCGAGTGGGGACGAATCTGACGATATGGATCTGACAGATGGTAGTAGCTACGGTAGTGACGTGTCGGAATGGAACGAAGGTAATCTTTGAATTGCGTCGTTTGGACAGCAGCCTCACTTAACATATCGGACGTACCCCTGTAGTTTTGGAATATCCCCTCGTGTCCCACTACTCCAAGGTGTCTAGACATTATAGCCTTCCAAAGGGCAAGCCTTCGACATGGGTTACTAACCCTGTTGTTACACTTCGAGTGAGATTTCTATCACCAGACTACCTAAAATATTAACTCCAACCTCTTTCAGGACCGCCGGCCCTTCTCTACTCCTGCTACGCAGCCAGAAGTCGCGTCGAACGAGGGCGGCTACTGTCCTTTCAAGCAGTGGAAAGCCGACATAACAGAGGACAGTAGTACTTTGACCACTCGTGTGCTCAGCCATTCGATCGAAATTTGGATGACTCCTCTCTTACCGTCGGTGGTTACTCATCTTCTCGAAGACAACCTAAGAGTCGTGCGTTGATATGTTGAGTACCTCTCACCTTACACCTGATTTGGTTTACAGGCCATGAGTCTCGAAGAGCATATCGACTCGCTCACAACTGACCATATTCGAGACCTCTTGAAGGAGCAAGACGCGGTGACCGATTCGATTTTTGACGTCCAGATTTCCTCTATTCGTGCGCAGGCTGTGCAGTTAGTGCAGAAACCCCCCGAGCACTATGATGGCTTCCTGCGCGCTCCTGATGTCACCCACAATTCCCTTGAAGACAGAGTAGCAGTACTCGACCTCCAAATATTTGACTTTGGTTTGAAAGCCGAAGTACACAAGGAAGAGGAACATTCTCGACAATCGTTCGCCTTCTCCACAAATCATACCACACTCTCCCTCGATCTTCACGACGTGCATAACCCGGCAAATCGATTCGGGGCTCACACTGTCGTGAAGGCTTCGTTATCGGAGGTTACGTCAGCATTCGTCCATAAACGTGCCGATCTCGCATGGAGAGCTCTCTCTGTGGCATTAGAAATGGATGCTGCAGATTACATCTCAGAAGCTGTTTCTGCCCACACGGACCCTATCATCCACGCTGTCAATACATATCGGCGCCTTCAATTTCGCCTTCTATCGGTGGCGCGTGACTGCGTTTATCAAACCCTACAACACTCTAACAACCTCTCCGTGGTCGATCCACTATCAACCATACAGCCATCTTACTTGATTCAAACTGGCAGGCCTCACGAGATCCGTGTGCATGCGGCCTCGAAAATTCTCCTCTACATCCGTAGTTGCCTTCGTTCTTTTACAGCCGAAGAACGTGAGGCTGTCGGTCGCCTTACTAGAATGGAAGATACCGTGGTGACGAGGGAAGAAGTTCTTGCTCTGCTTGATGGTCTTGCGGTGGATATCGATGCTGCCGGTCTCGCAAATCTCAAACTCGTCACTCGCCTATTTGGAGCTCCTGAACCCCCAAGGGTAACTCGACAACATGAACCAACAATTCAAGTGGCAGGGATAAAGCTCCAGGCCGTGAAGGTAGCCGTGCTCCATCCCAAGCATGGGCCTCCCTCGGAATTTAGCCTCGATACTGTGTATATCACAGCCGCCCTAAAGAAGTCCGGGCTACTTGTAGGATCATCGAAATCACCGAAGGATCCCCTGTCTGTCCGAGACAAACATCGTTCGGCGGTTCAACGTCTAGCGCTCTCGGTTGCGCTTGATGGCCTCGAGGTCCTTATATTGCCTCACATTCTCAACTTTGCTCAGAATCTCGTCCGACTAGGCAGGCGATTCAAGAATACAACTCCCATTTCATCGTCTATTTCTCCTCCCCATCTTGCTCTGAGTCCATTGAAGACAACACTCCTAGTTGACACGACACTCTCACTTCAATCGCTACGATTCCAGGTAGCAGCAGAAAAGTTGATTGTCGCCCTCATTATATCCCGCCTAGGCCTCGTCTCTTCAATGTATGCTCGCCCCCACCCTACTTCCCAAGGTCGCCCAGACCTGTCCGCTAACGCCTCCCTTCTCTTTGAATCGGTGGCCCTACAGGCTCGTTCATCCACGGATAAGGACTCTCCAGCTTCACAAGATACGCTAGCCGAAATATTGCTTAAGAATACAGGGCTGAACTGTGCCTTGCGTCATGAAATGGCCCTCAACCCTACCATCCGTGCCGCTCTTGCGGCCGGCTGTTTGCAATTCTCCGTCCCTCGAAGTGCCATTCGCCTGAGCAGGTTTATCGAGGAATGGAAGGCCGATTATCTCCCCAGCTTCGAACAGACTGTCCAGGCTTTGGTATCGGAATTGCGGCAAGAACCCACGGTTCCGTCATCCCCGGCAAGCATGGGGAATCTCGTTCCAACCATGCATTTGCAAATTTCGATAGGATCATGTGGTTTATTTCTCCACGTTCTCCCTGGCACGTGGTTGTCGTGGGAGCTACTCGACACCGTAGCACACCTGAAACTAGGAGTCGGCCTGGCGCTCTCACGTCAGTCAGGTGCCCCGTTTGGTCTCAGATTTTCCTCTCAGCGCATCAGTATTGCTACGCTCTCCAAAGGAGAAAGACTGGAAGACACGTTGGAAAAAAGTGGACTCAAACTTGACCTTCCCTCAATGACGGTCACTGGCACGTATGAGAATCGTGGCATTCATATCTTGATCTCCGCTGGGTTCTTTTCCTTTGTAGTCAAGCCGTCTTATTGGGACACCTTGCTCTCGGTACAGCAGAAGTTTGGAAATGATATCAACGATCTGCTCCATGTCCTAGCAGATTCGCGGACGAAAAGACCATCATCTCAAGTATCGGCCACGTCACAACCTCTCTCGTCACAGCCACTATTGCAGAGCGGGGCCTTCAAAGCCAAAGGCTTTCGGATTGGCTTGGAAGGCCACTCCTCCACACTATTCCTTGAATGCGAGGATATCAGCGGTAGCTTGACAGACGGAGGAAGCACGGGCAAAGGGAAATTTTGGCAGCTGAACGCGACAGGGTTGGCACTATCTCTGGCCCCGAGTTTCTATGCTGTAATGAAGTCCGAATCTGGCCGACTTGACGGAAACCGTCGTTCGGCATTCGTTCAAATAGATTGCAAGGCAGAAGTCGATCGTCGCACAGCGCAGAAATTCCTCAGGATCAAGGTGGACAAGATTCACGCAATCATGCAACCTAGCTCAATTGGGGAAATTGGCGATTTTATTGATCATCTTCAGGCATGTCTTTTTTATATTCACTCGCGTCTATCTGACCTTCCAAATAGGCTGAAGTCCTGGGTCGGAAGGATGAGCGCGTTCGTGAACTTGCTGTATTCAAGGAGAAGACGCAAAGTATCCTCAATGCTTTTGAAGTCAATGTCCAGGAGTCTACACCTCACGGTACCATGGCGTGGTTCAAGGACTGTGTGATCGTAATCAGCGTCAGCAATGTCGGAGTCGCGTTTCCCCTTGCCTTGGATAGTAGTATCGAAATTCCTCTTGTGAAACCACACCAACACCCGACCGTGTCAGCTTTCCTGTTTTCGGTTGAAGCTGTCGAATTCGAGGATAAGAATATGGGCGACAGTCAATTCAATATGAAGGGTTTTTCATTCCGGTTCGTTGATCGGTCAGTAACTTCCCTCAAGTCGACGAATCATGGTACAATGATTCATCATCGATCTCTAGGTTTAGGCATTCTGTTTCCGACTTTGCTGGAGATAGGCACCATCAAACTCACAATTGTCTCTTATATCCCGATATGACCGCTCAGGTGCGAACCGAACGATCAGCGAATTCACGTCGCATTTGCGTGGGTGCGAATATCAGCGGTTTCATCTTGGACCTCGAACCCTCAATTGCGGATCATGTTGCCTCTCTTGTCGATGTGTACAGGAGGGGAAAGGAACGCGTAGATCGCATATCGGTCAATATCGAAGACTCGGGCCCCAGACCGAGTCTGCAAAGGCTAGTTCCCGAACCGAATGAGGCAGTTCGGACTACCTCAAGTTTCCTTCTATCCATGGTCTTCCTCAGCGGACAAGTTCGCATGCACAGTAGTTCTACCAGAACAGGCTCTTTATTCGATAAAAAGGGCCACATGCTTCCCGCATCTGTGGTCGAATCTTTCGATCTTCCTATGTTGTCGGTCTGGGGAGAGTACCGTGCGATGTCAGCTTCGCGGGGGGACGCCGTGGATCGGGACGCTGACCCTTCATCACTCGTGCTCAAGAGCACGATCCACTCCAGCGAGAATACGTTAAGGCCGAGCTTGCTCCCGTTTATCACTGAACTTTTCAACCATATCGAATATCGCATGCGCAAGGCGAGCTCAAGTAGCCCGTCGTTCTCCTCCCGCGGCTCCGGCTCCAATCCACCCGCAGAACTCAATGCTTCAAATGACAGCCCACCAGTCTCGAGCATGCATATCACCTTTGCTTTGCGCATAGATCAATCAAACCTACAGCTCACATGCCAACCGGATGTCAATGTCATTGCAGGGGTCTATTGGGATTGCGGAGGGTTCCTTTTAAATGTCTCGAATTCTGGTCGACGGATGTCATTCATAGGAAATGTTGGGGGATTAACTATTGGACTCAAGCACGGATTCCTCAGCGAGGACTGTGTTCGACTCAATGCTCACAATCTCGCCTTCTCCGCGACTTTTAATGGGGCCGACAAGGGTTCGTGGATAGAAGCGAATTCGATTTCGATTGTCGTCGACACAGAGGTTTCTGGGGGTTTGCGTTTCTCACGCTTCCAGGATGTACTGTGTTTCAAGGCCGTGTGGCTGGATCGCATCCCAGTACTCAGCGCAACACCAAGTAGTGAGCTCGTTGATCAAACCTTCAAGGCGAAAGCACCGCCGATGCCTGGTGCAGTCTCTACCCAAGACGATTTTACCATTGCGGTTCTGGTCCGTTTCCGGCGTATAGGTCTCAATGTGGACCTCGGACAATCGATATCGTCAGTAAAGCTGGATATGTTGGATTTGGTATTTCAGAGTAACATTGAAAAGACGTGCGCGGAACTTTTGGTGTCCATTGGTGATCTCAACATGTCGGCTACTGGCAACATATCCGGTCACGCACGTATTCCTGACTTTTCGTTCAACACCATGCGTCGCAAGGCTCTCATGTTAAATTCCTTTGATGGGCTGAGAGAGCCGAGGATGCTGGACATATCACTGAAAAGTGGGATCCTGGAGATGACATTGGAATCAGATTATCAGAAGATATTGCATCTCCGGTGAGTTGCATGTGTTAAAAAAGACCATCCCTTTCATACCTTTGTCAGGTCTGAGCCTCTCAGTATCACTGTCTGGGATGACTGGACGGAGATGTCTCCCCAAGTAGCCGTTCTAGATCGATTGCTCCGGTTGTCCTTCGTAGTCTCCGGGACCGAGCTCATCGCTGTGGGCTCAGTCGGGACCATACCTAAGCTTTTTTCTTATGGTTCCCGCTTTCAAGCAAATCTCCAGGCACAACGAGAAGGCGCAGCACGAGAGTCAAAAGCATTCCGTATGGCACATTCACCGAAGCCGGTTAATCCCCTCTCAGCTTTTGCGAATGCTATGCTTCAGACCGCGCGGACGCGTCTGCGCGAGAAAGAAGACAACCTATCATACGTTGTACAACAGCGCATGCAATTCTCGCTCGGATCTCTGAAGCTCGTTGTTTTTCCAAGAACCATGGAGGACAATGAGATGGCATCGTTCGGCGCGAGCGAGCTGCGTGCCGATCTTGACCTCATCACCGAGTCCAACGATCTTCCAGCGAAGCGGAAGCTACTTCTCGCCTTTGCGGGCATGTCGGCTTCTCGCGTCGGACCGCTCAGTCACGGTATGGTCCCTGAAGACGTTCGGACAGATGTTAGAAAATGGCTTGATACATTACGCAAAGGGATGCCCGTCTCGACGATCTTCGAGCTTCCAGCTATGGACATGGACATGGAGAGCGAGGAAATAGGTGGTATTCTCGAATATAATTTTGAGTCAAAGTTTGCTCAGAGGGGCAAACCCACGGCTCGGAGGGAGGATATCTTCATCACATTGAACGTCGCATTGTATTCATGGCTCACTCTGCTGCGCAAGAATCTCGCTCGCGAGATGAGTCAAGCTCATGGATCCCTCGACCGTCGCCAAGCTGTTGGGATTCCAACTACGGCTCCCTCGGGCGCATCGACACCAGGACGCAGACGGACAATTACTGAATCCTCAACTCTGGATATTATGTCTCCCCTGACAATTTCGCAGATCGACCGATACATATCATCTCGTCCACGGGCGCTAACTGGCTCTGATGCCGTAATAGAGAGACACCACAAAGCCACGCTCTCTATGCCTGCAATGCCGAGTAGAAGTGAGACACTCGGTCCGCCAATTGAACTTGCGATGCCGCCCCATGGCTCTGCGACTCCACCTTTAGACGTTGCGACTACTTCCTCCACCAACGCACAGCCACCCCCGAGCCCCATCGCACCCACGCCCTCCATAGGACCTCCTCCGAGCCTCGTGTACCAACCACGGCGTCGACATATTGAGCGGTTGCAAATGCGGCAGTTGGGCGAGGCGACGCCAGATGTGATGCACCCTTTCTTCACAAAAAAGGCAGGCTTTAGTCTCGAGGACGGGCTACCGCAATACGTGCACGAATACGCGACCATGCCCATTGAGGAGATAACGCAAGTATTGTTAAAACTGTACAGCCGGCAGTTGAGCCACTCGGCACCCAAGTAGGAGACGATAGATGTAATTTATTTCTAGTCTAGTCTTTACGTTAAGTTGATATTGCATCTATTGCACGGCAGCCCAGGGGTACACTGGTACAGGATGAAGAAGCAACAAACTACTTCGAACTTGAGCCGCCTACACCGAAAACGCTGAGTAATGCAAAGCAACCGTAGAGAAGGCCGACGGGGTATGCGACTAGAAGTCGCTGATCGGACATGCGCAAAACAGCAACGAAGATACCAGACGCGGCGTAAGTACACCACACAATAGACAGGGATGAAAGCATGTAACCCAGCATGCCACTAAGAATTGCATGTCAGAAAGACGAAAACCGAGAGGACGGTTACGCACTCTAAAGTGATGACCACGCTGAGTGCGCCGACACCAACCATGGGGAGAAGACAGTACCCGAGCACAGAGAGAACACGGTAGGCATCGATGCCCTGCTCGGACATTAGATTTAGGAGGCAGTAAAGGCTGATAGAGCCTAGTAACGCAAGACCGTAGATATATCCAAACTGTGGCTTTCCGGACTACGCACTGTCAGAAGGGGCATAATGTGAAGTGTGGTAGGACACATACGAAAAGAAGAAACGTGGCAAAGCAGAAGCAAAATATCAAGGGTCCAGCTAAATCTGCATCGTCCATTATGTGCTCGTTAACGCGGCGAAAAGGATTCAGAACCGTCATGGATTTGGCTCCTATGTGAGAGAAGTTAATCCCGAGTTCTGATGGGATGACGTCGATGCATGGTGAGACGAACGCACAAGTGTCACAACTGTGCACGCACCCTCAAGCAGTGGAGGCTCGCCTTCGAATCCGCCAGTTCCGAATGCAGTCCACCAACCCCCAGCGGGCTGAATGTTGCCTGTGTACCCTGATGTTCCGGATTGCACTATTGGGCCCTGCGCGGCGACATTGCCTTCGAGACTTGAACGGGAACCGGGGTAGAAGGATGACTGATCGTAGAACTGGAGTGGTACATTTGGCTGGTTCCCGCGTCCGTAATAGTTGTTTTGCGAGGAGGAAGCCCCGTACGCTGCGCTGTCCTGCCACATTGCGTTAGAGTCGTGTGCAGCCCGAGGGAGGCGTTACGTGACACGCGTCTCGGTTGTTTATTGTTTGTCCTCCCTCTCCCTCGATTGGCCATGGTATGTACCACCAACGACTGGACTTGGCGATTCTCTGCTGACCTTTTTTCGCTCGAATACAGCCTCAGGTACTCCTTACTATTGCTTTGGAATTTTCTCTCTAATAGTCCTTCAGAATGAATATATAGAGGAGCATATCAAGCGGCACGGCCGCCGATTGGACTATCATGAACGCAAGTGCGCATCTTATCGCCCCTCTCTCTTTTTTCTGGCTTATATTCTACAGGCGGAAGCGTGAAGCTCGCGCCGTCCACCGACAATCCGCTGTCGCACAAAAGGCCTTTGGTCTCAAAGCCAAACTTCTCCATGTTAGACGACATGCTGAGAAAGTGCAACTGAAGAAGACCCTCAAAGCTCATGACGAGCGGAATGTCAAGCAGAAGGACTCTTCCAATGTACCCGAAGGCGCTCTCCCAACCTTCTTGCTCGATCGTGAAGGTCAGAAGGACGCCAAGGCTTTGTCAACGGCAATCAAGCAAAAAAGAAAGGATAAAGCAGCCAAGTATGCTGTACCTCTACCCAAAGTCCGCGGAATCGCAGAAGACGAAATGTTCAAGGTCATGCGGACTGGAAAGAGCAAGAAGAAGTCGTGGAAACGCATGGTCACCAAGGCCACCTTCGTCGGGGAAGGTTTCACTCGAAAGCCCGTCAAAATGGAACGCTTCGTGAGACCGATGGCTCTGCGCTACAAGAAAGCCAATGTCACACATCGTGCGCCCTCGCTCGATTTTGCGCCCGCATTCTGAGACTTATCTCCTAATCTCTATGCAGCGGACCTCAAAGCTACCTTCCAGCTTCAAATTTTAGGTGTCAAGAAAAACCCTCAATCTCCTATGTATACCCAACTTGGGGTCCTTACGAAGGGAACTGTCATCGAGGTCAACGTATCAGAACTTGGAATGGTCACTGCTGGGGGCAAAGTTGTGTTTGGCAAGTATGCACAAATCACGAACAATCCCGAAAACGACGGCTGTATCAATGCAGTCCTCCGTGCGTTCTCGTATACTTCTCAACTCAAGTTTATGCTAATTTATTGAATAGTCGTCTGATACCTTCGGTCCTTATTTTCGTAGTGCGCTGTATTTTTAGACTACTGCTACCCATACAGTCCAAAAATGTCATAATAATTAGACCCTAACCCTAGAGCGCGTGCAATCTTTACACTCCTTACCATCATGTCCCAGTCTCATTCACCCTCGCCAGTCCCTACCGGGGCTTCGGATATGCGCCATGCGCGAAATGCACTTGACAAGCAACGTCAACAACTTGAACGCCTGCTAAAAGATCCTGCAAAGCCGGCACCGATCCCCGCTCCGCCAAAAGAGAAGTTGATACGCCCTGCTCGTGAAATGATGAAGAATGTGCAGGGTTCAAGTGCGGGTGCGGGAAGCGGCGAATTCCATGTTTATAAGGCAAGTCGACGGCGGGAGTATGAGCGACTGCAAGCGATCAACGATGGAGCTGAGAAGGTACACCTTTCGTAAACCGCTCTTTTATTAGGTCCCTGACCAGCTCGACAGGAATTAGTTTCGCGTGAATTTGAGGAGAGAAAGAGACAGCGCTTGGAAGAGGCCGAAGCTAAGACGGCAAAAAACCGTGCCAAGAGGCAGAAGAAGAAAGAGCGTGCGAAGGGGATTAAGCCCGCGGAGGGAGGAGGGAAGGCTACAGGCGCGAGTGAGCAATCCCTGAAGAAGCGTAGGGTGGTGAATGGGAAGGAACTCGTGTTCCGAAAGCCGGGAGAGGAGAGTGACGAGGAGAGTGACCAAGAAGACCAAGGTCCGCAACCTGGACGAGCTACCGCCGCACAGGAACCTGCGTCGCTGCCTAGCGCGCCAATTGCAGATACACCTACGATTATGATTCATGAGGACTCTTGATCTTTGCTGATGTGTTGTTATCTTCCCAACGCCCATTGCTGTCCCACCGCACTCTCATGTCTCTGTATGACAGACCGCTACGTTATGAGGGTACACTGCTATCCGCTAATCCCAGTGCATCATGCATCATGGTTCATTCGATCTATGACTATATGACCACCCAATTTAGTCTTCGAACATAAATGCTCTCGCTCTTCTGCTGTGAGTGAGACAGACCATCTAGATGCACGTGACATTGTAACGACAAATCACAAGTTTCCTTCAGTTGTCATGGACGTACATCAGCCACGGCTCGAGAAGCCCGCCGATAGCGATGGTCTCCCTGATGAAGATCACGATTCGGATCAATTAGAGGCAGAACTCGGCAAAATTGCAGAGCTCGGTCAAGCGCTCATCGATGCCATTCTGGAACATACACCAATAGGAGATGTGCAAAAGTTGCTGGACGAGGACGCACCGCTTTGGTACCAGGATGAATGTGGATGGTCGGCGCTGCACGCAGCAGCGAGCGTCGAAAATGCCGAGCTCGTCAAAAGCCTCCTTCAGAAGGGTGCATTGTGGAACACTGGTAAAGCTCGTTCCCTTACCTGCTCTTCCCGTGTTTGTGAAATGCAAACCTAAGCAAAATATACCAGTGGATGGCGATGGGAACACTGCAGGCGATATCTCCCTTTCTCTGAATGACGAGGAGAGCTATCGTGCCATCCGCAATGCTGGCATTCGGTCTGGTATGTTTTTCCGTTGCTTCACTTGCCGACTGATTCCAAATCCGATCTATGCAGAACTTATCCTTCAGTTGCTCTCCTCTCGAGGGGAAGAGGCCGATGCGCTCGTTCTCAGGGAAGTGGAAGATACTGCATTACGCTCCACAGAGAAATTTTTATCGTCGCGTCTTAAATATGTGACCGATGCACATGGGCAAGAGATCTGTCTACTTCGAGACGGAGATACCGAGATCGGTGTTATGATGGGTTGGGAGCGTGAAATCAGTACGTTTTGTTCTTATCGCCATGGGTTGCATGCTTAAGGGTGGTAGTAATTTTAAGTGCATGAAACGGTACACCTGATGTGCAATGATCATGCCAACCGGGAGACGGGCCTGAGTGTTCTGAACATTGGCTTTGGTCTGGGAATTGTAGGCGTACCTCTGGGTCGTGCTGTTAGTGTATGATCGGGCTTATCGGTGATGCACACGCAGATCGATTCATACTTCCAAGCGCTGCCAGTTCCACCTTCGACACATGTTATCATTGAACCCCACACGGATGTTTTGAGACACATGCGCGAACAGGGGTGGTATGACAAGAAGGGGGTCACAGTCCTTGAGGGGAGATGGCAAGACTTTGTAGGTACCAAGGCGTTAGAGGGCATGACGTTTGATGCTTTGTATACGGATACGTTCTCAGAAGAGTACGGAGGTGAGGGAGCAACGTCTTTATCATGGCACCCTTAACTCTGCTTCGAAGATTTGCGTCAGTTCTTCGATCATGTTCCAAAACTCCTCGCCGGTCCAGACGCCCAGTTTAGTTTCTTCAATGGTTTGGGAGCGACCAGTATGTTTTCCGACCCCCGTGTGACCATGACATGGCGCTAACTACAAAGCCTCTAGACCCCTTGTTCTACGATGTTTATACCCACGTAGCAGAGCTCCACCTTGCAGCAGTTGGCATTGACGTGGAGTGGACGGATGTCGACGTCGCCACGCAGGAAGCAGTGCGGTGGGGCGAGACCCAAAAATATTTCTCCATGAGAGTTTACCGACTACCGATTGGGAGGATCAGAAATCCTAAGCAAGGGTGATCGCGTACAGCATTGACTCATTCTCGTCTGACTCAAAGTCTGCATTGTTAATAATATAATAGCTTTTGTATCAATACAATGGCTGGGCGGTGTCTTTTATCTGATAACACACCACATTACATAACTCTCTAGCAACCATCAGCCAGCAGGCCACCGCATTCCTTTCTCTTCTCTCTCTTCATCCCTCACAGACCGGTTTCTGTGCCTGTTCACCCTCGACTGGCTCGACTCTCCAATCCTTGCTACTAACGCTAACAGCTGGCCTGTTTCAAATAAAACAATCTCTCGCATTCCATCCCACCCCAACACGAAATGAGCATTCCCGTTGTCTCTTCGCGGACCCCTGGTCAAGTTATATTGGTTCGTCTCATGTCCACAAAGGGAGCGCTATCAATCGTACCTGATTTATTTTTCCCTTGTAGCACCTCTCCTTAAAATCACCAGTGCCGACGCTTCCCTATGAATTACACGAGCACGTCAGTACACTCATCGTTCAGTCGCTGCTGAAGTTTCATAATATCAATCGTCACTAGGTCACGGCGGATGCGTGGGCAGCACGCATTCCGCAGCTTATCCACTTATGCAACCGCTATAATCGGCCCGTACTCGAGGGTGTATGGTTCATTGTCATGTTCATGTGAGAACGCCAGTACATGCCCCGTGGGGTCATAAATGCTGACTGGACCATCACCCACTCTCTCCGCAGAGCTTCGATTGCAATTCCAGCGGGATTGCACGGTCCCATTTTACACTCGCTCAAGGAGAAAATGAGTCGCGTTGATGCAATAATCGAGACTCGTTTTATCTCCTTCGTTATTGCTATCGGAGTCTTGATGCTGTTTTTTGGGCCTCATATCGTATGGAAATTTATGGGCCAAAAGCGTGCGACCGAACTCGTCAAACGATGGGAGGCTGAAGACGCCCGCCTACATGAACCGGGGTCATTCGTCCCAGTCTGGACAGTGAAGCTTGCTGGTTATCTCTCATATGACACGGTTCGTTGGTCGATACACTCCTCCGTCCCGCGCCACTTGGGCTCACGCTTTTACTCAGCGCCTTACTATTACAACCCCATACGCGTCCCCTCCATCATACTTCCATCCAGCTGCGTATACACCCTCGGTATGTTGCCCTCGTCTTCTTACCATCACGCTTGCTAACGATAGCAGTGGATCAATGACCCCGCCGACTCGGGTCCCCCTAATGGCGTTCCGGCGACCTATCAAGGCTTCCAGCACCAAGCTATGTACGGCGATGTCCCGTTGTATAGAAATGGGCCTGGTTTGTCGCTTCCTCCTTATGTCGGTAACGGGCGAGCCTACTCAGACGAGAAGCTTGGGTGGGGCTATAATTAATACACCCGCATTTCGTCGTAATTTGGGAAATTGGTCGTATATTAAAGGGTTTCAACGCCGCTTTGCGTTTCATGGTCACATGTAATGGTGGAGAATATAGTCATGAATCGGTGTATGGTAGCGTCTGAAAGTGTCGGGGTGGTACAATGGCAATATCTTTTTCGTCGAACGTTTTACACTGGTCTGGACGAGTGTCAGCGGGTCCAAAAGACTCAGCCACGCTCAGGAAAGCAGCGGTTCATCAGACACACCTCTGCGATGACAATCTACTGCCTCTACATCTTTGACCGGTACGTACGCTCCCTCGTCTGCACGCAATCGATTCCCCAACCAAAGAAATCCCCCGCCAGGCATTGCAACTGTGTTTACTATCACGACTGGCACCGCACAAAGCGTCCAAAGCGTGCAAACGACGGCGGCGCCCTCCTCCCAGGCGTCTCGCACGCCCTCTCGCCCCTCCCTTCCACCTCCTCTGCAGCAGGTACAGGCTCGGCCCCAGGCTCAGCACCCGGCACGCCCTTCTCCAGTCCGCGCAATACCCTCGCTCCCAACTCGGGCATCCTCGTCGCGATCAGTGATGGCAGGCAGTCCCCAGGCCTTCCCGCGTCCACTGCCACACCACCAGCACCTGTGCAGGCCCAGGGAGGAGGCGCTGGTAGTGCTGCCTCTGTCTCGGGCCTGCCGTTTGATGAAGAGGCCAAGCTGGTGTACGGCGTCGTCCTCTCGCTGCGGAATATGGTCAAGCGTTTATCAGGCAGGTACGTCCCCCCATGCCTCAGCTTCGTTTCGAGGTTATCGAGCCGATCTTTGTCTCCCGTGTGTCCCACCCGTCGTGTTCGTCGTGCTCCCCGCGCACTGCGCAGGGATGAGTCATTTGTCAGCTACCGCACGTCGACATACAAGCTGCATCTTTTCGAAACGGTCTCAGGCTACCGCTTCGTCATGTTGAGCGACCCCAATGCCGAGTCGTTGCGCTTTGTTATGCGCTCCATCTACTCCGGTCCCTTCCTTGAGTACGTCGTTCGGAACCCGCTTGTTCCCATGGACTCGCATGAGCGAGGTGTAGATAACGAGTACTTCCGAGCGAGCATCGACCGCCTCGTGCGCGGTTTGTCCGTCTTTCAATAATGAGTGATCTATAGAGTTGCACGTATTCCGTGTATATAATACAGACTCCAGTGTATGCAAAGCAAGAAAACAAAGCGCGTGCAAATGTAATGATCAATCTAACCCGAGGTTACCAAATTACGCCCCCGCGTCACCAACTTCGGCATTGGCAAGCTGTTTACGTAGTGCGCTCATCAGCGATGTCTTCATCTTACGTTCGAAGTCCTCTCCGGCCTGCTCTCCTCCATCCCCGGCGACCGCCTCATCTAGCGCGAGTTTTGTCTGCCCTAGACGTAGCATGTCTTCTTCGATGGAGTTCCGCGTAATCAGTTTCACGACATCAACGTCGCGTTTCTGTCCAATCCGATATGCACGATCCTGTGCCTGCTTGTCATTGTGCGGATTGAAGTCCTGGTCAAAACTTTTCGAAAACTTCAGACACCGAGAACCAATTATTATGATGTCGACGCACAGGATGACAACGCTTGCCGCGGTCAGGTTGATGCCCATGCCACCTGCTTTGGTTGATAAGAGGAAGCAGGGGATCGACTCATCCTCATTATATTCATCGACCAGGGACTGTCGAACATCCACAGCTGTCGCGCCTGTCAACAATAAATACTTGATCTTTTGCATCTTAAAAACGGCTTGTAAGATATCTAGAATTTGGGTAAACTGCCCTCCAAGTATGAGCGTTTTGAGGTGCAACTATTTGAAGGAATACCCACCTGCGAGAATATCAACATGCGTCGGCCCTCGGCCTGGTATTCGTTTAACAGTCGTAAAAGTGTTTGAACCTTGCCTGCCTGGAGGTAGCAATTCTCGTCCTGCAAGAATTTTTGGGTCGACTGAGAGAGGCCAATCAATGTTTTGGCCATTCTACTTTGCCATCCTGCGTACCATATAGCTCCTCAGGAACACCTGGAGCTCGGCATCTGTCATAACTTCCATGTCCTCCTTGACGTATTGGGCCACTGCACCACGCTTCTTGAAATCGGCCTCCCTTAAGAGAACCTTGGTTATACCATCGAGGGTCTTATCCGTATATCGCGTCCTGAATAACATAGGGTGCGACGCAGCCTTGCGCAGGTCCATGAGAACGTTCGAACTGTTCTCCAAGTATAATCTGTCCTTCGTCTTTGGGGCCCTGGGCCTCTTCGATGGCTTTACCCGACCGTTTAAGGGCGGTGTCTCGGTCCCCGGTGTCGATGCTTCAGACTCGAGATCGAATATGGTCTTGCGAGAGCGATTAAGCGCATCGTCATATATATTGCGTTGCTGGGCGGTCATTTCACACCATTCTATTCGCTCTGTCTTCTTGGGCAATTCCTTTAACACCTAGATACTCGCTCAGTGAACGATGTTAACGGGCATAATGATCAGTGTTTACGCGCCTGGTCCTTTCGCCGGCGCAAGACGAAGGGAGTCATCATCTTCTTCGCGCGGGAAACACGCTCTTGTGCGAGCAATGTGACCTTGGAATCGCCTTTGGCTTTGAATACAGCCCTCAGTGACTCCAGAGAGTCCTCTAGTAAGTCCGGCAAAATAAAGTTCATGAGAGACTACATGCACGACAATAAGTAATAATAGAAGAGAAGGAATCGGAATGACATACCACCAACTCCTGTAAGTTATTTTGTAACGGTGTCCCTGTGAGTAACAGGCGCCACCCAGATTTGTTGCGCATAAGAGCCTGGTATCGCTGCGAATCGAAGTTCTTTAAGACATGTCCTTCGTCATAGACGCAAGTCTGTCACACAGAGTAAGCAAAACCCCATGGAATGAACACCTTTACTCACATCCCACTTAATCTTCCTTAGGAATTTACGGTCCTTATCGTCCCCTGTGGCCAAGTTATACGTGGTAATGAGGACATCCCATGATGCAGATCGGCTTTCCAGAGTCTCGAGGAGAGTTTGCCTCAGGAATGGTCGATCATCCTTGCTACCGTAATAGGTCTGGACGGCGATAGATGGCGCGAAGTGTGTAAACTCCCGAACCCAATTTTCCAATGTTGAGGATCTGCATAGACAGGATATGATATATGAAGGAGTGCCAACGACCTCTAGTAGCTTCAGGACTCACGGGACGACAATAAGATGCGGCCCCCTTTTCCCGCTCTCCTGAAGGTGTGCGAATAAACTGATGACCTGGACAGTCTTTCCCAAACCTATGGTCAAGGTAAGCAAAGATGATATAACCGAAGAGTGAGGATAGTACCCATTTCATCTGCTAATATACAACTCCGGCCCTTCTTATACAAGAGGCGGAGCCAGTTGAGGCCAAGAAGTTGGTAACCTTTGAGCTGCACATTTTTTGAAAGGGACTTCGGTTGTTCGCTGAGGAAATCCTTTACGGTACGCTCGTTGACCGGAGTTACTAGATTGAGAGAGCCGCTCTGGTCTATAGTATCGCTACTAGCCTTTTCCTTGCCCTTCCATGTGTCTTGGGACCACGATGCAATGACGGCATTAAGTTGCCCGCCGATGCGTTCGCATTGCGCAAGTACATCATCCACAGCACCATATCCGCGAAAGATCTCCACGCAATCATCGAACATGCGCGAGCTGACACCTTTTGGCGCGCCCCACTTTTTCTTGCCTTGCTGACCGAGTTTCTTTTTGAAATCATCGACTGTATCAAACGGCCGTAGCTCAATGATTGTCTGAGCTTGTTCTGGCGTGCATCCTGTACAACAGTGAACTCAACGATGACGTCAAAAGTTGAGTAAAACGAACCAGTCAATTCCTGGAGACCCTCGGCGCTCGTGCTGTTGAAATAGGAAAGGGCACGACGCTCGTCTGAAGAAACCTTTTCTGCTCGCTGCATGCTACGACTCGAGCCTTCGTCCGACTCGGACTTGCTCTGCTCCTCATCATCTGACTCTGCGATGACCTTTGGGCGTTTGAGACGTCGAATTGAAACAATCGGTGAGATTGGCGACTGCTGTGACATATCCTCAGTAGTCTGTTGAGCAGGTGGCGGCGTCGAATTTCTGTTCGCAAGGTTAGTCCGTGCTGCATATATCAACGATTTTTTCCCTTTTTCTTTCGCAGCGGCACGCTCAGCCTGGCGCGCATCCTCCAGTTCCTTGATACGACCCGTGGTTGGGGACACAACCGGCGATGGCGCTTTGGGTGCTGGGGATGGCGACGGCTGGTATGAGAAAGACGGATCAAGGAGGAGCGATGTCGCTACTCGAACATCGCGGCCTGCTTGTCGCCATGCAGCGCGGACTTTTCTATCCTCGAACTGAGGGAAGGAAATTCGGAACGGCAGGAACGCTGGTCCGTCATCTACGGTCTCGGCTACATTACTGTCTGGTGGGCGCGCACCGCGCACAATGCGGGATGAATTCGTATTCGCATCTAAAATCGATTCATCCGAGGATATGGACAAGTTTGCTATCCGAGTGGCAACGGGCCCACGACGCTGACCTGGTTTCTGCACGATTGGTGAGTCTGGGATGCTGAATACTTCCGGGGAGCCCTCTAATATTGGCGGGCGCGAACGCTTGCGCGGTGGCGTGTCAGAGACATCATCCTCTCCACGCGGACGAATAAGGCCTGTTATCGAAGGAGGTGACGCGTCGGTATGTTTGTTCCCGTTGGTGAAGCCACTGGGAACTGAGAGTGGATCACGACCGAAAGCAGTGCTGGTGCCTGTAAGCGGAGGGCTGGGCACGGATCCGTTGTACGGGGTGGGGTTATTTTGTCCAGCTACGGATGCAGCTGAAAGAGGACTTGAGCTTGGAACGAGAATCGTTCCGTTTGGGTTGGGTGTTGGAACAAAAAAGCGGGATGGTATTGTCCGAGCCGTCGCGTCGCGCGACTGCGCTGGCATTGATACCAGTGACCGCGACTCTGCCGACCCGATAGACGAGGTTGACGGTGGAGTAGATGCCCCTTGAGATATTGCCGATGCTCTCTGTTTCTTTTTGAATCTGAGTTGATCCAAAGCAGCACTCTGGGAACAGGCGCCCGAACTATAAGCCTACACGAAATTACCAAACATTGCAGCTGAACGAACCCTCTTAGCTGCCGCATCCTGCCCTAGGGACATCTCTGGGGAATGGAAGAAAGAGATGTTATGGGGGTGGAGGCGTGTAAGGCAAAGTGACTGGGGCAACACGGCGCAACGACTACGACACTCAGGCTGCGTTGAGGCAGTTGCAAACGATCGGAGAGTCAAACAATGTGGCTGCAAAAACGCTAATATTTCTTGTCCAAACATCTATCTACATTAACAGCAACTAGACAGTCAATAACGGCCAGCCAGCAAAGCCAACTGCGTAGCCCATCCATGTCATTCGTATTCTGAAGCACCACATGCATCAGCTAACACCTCCATGGACATGTATGACTAAAACACGCAACAGTCAATCCCAACATGCAAGGTGAGTCACAATACTCGACTCCATCCCAGCCTCGCCTTTTTGGTAGATGTCTGTAACGAGCCTTCAGTATTGGCAAGAGTCACAGCGGACAGTGAAGTCATAGCACGAGTGGGGTGAGCAAGAAGGCAATGAGAACATCTGTAGCGCGAGGGAAATCGCCAGGACGAGGCAGCGAGCAACCAACTTGCCAAAGACTCCCGCGGCCACCCAGCATGAAAGCTGAACCGTACGCGACGGGACGCCGATGATGGATTAGTATCACAATGTAACACGATTGAGTATGCATACCGTGCTGATGTTCGAGGGGAGAACATAAATGATCACCAAGCCAAATACATCACATTAGTCTTCACGACAATCCCAGGTATAGATAGATGACAGCAAAAGAAATGACTAAGTTATGTAGCCCTGGTGACAAGACTGAGATACACCGGTTCAAAGATACGTCTGTTCCACATGACGAAAAGTGACCTGGATCAGGTGGACATAGTTCAGAAACGGGAAGTAAAATGAGTCAACACCTAGATGCTCATGACAAAGCCGACGTCGAGCCAGATAACAGGGACGATCAAGTCCAACTCAACACCCGACGAAGTCCCCCAAAGACAGTTGTGTGATACTGAACAGTAATGAGAGATCTGTACGCGCAGTAAACGAGGTCACGAGGGTACTCACAATCGAGATCGCCAATGGACCGGAAAAAACCAACCGAAACTTTGTCTCAACCTCATCAATACGATTTTTCCAACAGTTGTCAAGCGGTCAAGTAGCGAGTATGTGGTGACTTCACGGCCAAACAACGAAATAGCAATTGCGTGTGATTTTCGCTCTCTTCCGCTGTCCACTATTATTCGTCGTCACTGTGAGAAAAGAAGAAAAATGAAAAGAAATGGTGGAGGTTAAAGATACTAAAAGCTTCCTCCGAAAATTGGAGATATCGACACGTGGACCACGAGCCCGCTTCAATTAAGAAGCGTGAAGAAGATATCGAAAAGGAGGAACTAAGTAAAGGCGTGAGGGTGATGATGGTGGTAGAAAAGGAAGGAAAAGGATAGCCAAGAATCGCACGATAAGAAACAAAGACAAACGAAACAAAGTACGTAATATTTACTCACGATTGTTGTTCCGGGTTGTTCCGGCATTCTAGCGGTCAAACGGGCGCAAGCTGCGCAAGCACAGCCGCAAAACCATTGAACAACAACGCCGACTAGCAATGGCCTTGGAGATCGCATCACTTCTATTATTCTCCCTTTTTCTTGCCCTATTCATCGTTATCACGGTGCCATTAACTGGCGCCCTTGTTCGTCTTCGGGCGAATTACAATCCAAAAGGTTTACAGCTAGATCCAGAGGATGGTGTGCAGCCCCACACAGGCCCTGTCATAACTAGCTTTTTTGTCATGCTATCCAGGGCTCGCCAGCTCGAGGTCAGCAATATTTCTCACAAGCCTTTCATTCATCGACTGATGGTAAACTGATTCAGGGCTGGGGGGGCCTTATGAAGGGCACAAGTACGCCCACTTATCCTCTTTATCGCTGTACCTGACCTTACCCTTCCTACGTCTCTGACTAGTGCCCACGTTACTTTTCAATGCCTTACTCTCCTCCTTTTCCGCAATCTTTCTTGATGCAACCCTGTCAAGTCCACGCAACCACGGCGTCTACAATTCCCCTTCGTCCGGGATGTGGGGCACACTTCTTTACAGCATCTTTTTGATGTTTGTATCTCTCCCGGCAATAATTATCACATACAGGTTAGATTCTATGGCAGTCGAAGTATGTCGATAACACTTTGTCTCTTCAGGGCGATCACCACTCCATATCGGCTACCGTACTTCGGGCCGTTCCACTCCCTGCGTGTTCTCCTTACTCCTACGGAGCTTCGTAAACCTTGGGTCCTCTACCTCACCCCTGGTCTCCTCGCTGCAGAGCTTCTACACATATTCTACGTTGTCATCGCTCTTCGAGCCCTTCGCCACATACTGCTCCCCTCTCTTTCTCTGAGGGACGACTCACAGCCACTTGATCTTTCTCCTCGTAGTCTCATAGTATACCTAGCTACCTCTCTGTTCAGCACGGTGATTTTATGCCCTTTGGAAGTGATCTCGACCCGTCTCGCTGTCCAGCGTAACCACGAGTCCGCGGAATTCAATTCAGTTGCCCAGGAAGAGGTTGGCGATGCCGAAGATCTCCCAGAGTATTCTCCCGCCGAGGATGTGATTGGGTATGACTTTTCCTTCTCAGTCACTCCTCATCTTCTAAACGGTGGATTTTCTAGATTGAGGAACGATAAGGACCCATATTTGGGTCTCGTGGACTGCGTGAAGAGGATGATTGATGAGGAAGGTTGGGGTGCCCTGTACCGTGGGTGGTGGCTGACTATGCTGTTTGGAGTTTTCAGTGCTTTTGCCTAGTTATTCTTCCTTCGGTCATATTTCCTATCACTGTATGATATCTGTACAACCCTATTATCCTGACCAAATGGCCCATCACTCTTGACATGTACTAGAAATCGATTTCCGGATCTATGACCGCTCGGAGCTCGCCAGTGTGTCTTCTGTACGAAAGCCATCCCCCCATATTCCTCGAGCCTCGAGCAATTTCAGCCTGTTTCCCTGATGCACGCATACACAGTTTCGAGTCCACAAGATGTAATTCTGAGCTCCTTTTCATCGTCCCATCCAGCTAGGATATTGACAACGATGACCTCGATCCACGTCAATGTCAACTGTCGATCGCCCTTGTTCCTTTGCCGACGTATCTACTCCTAAAAAAGAGGAGGAAATGCGCATGAAATCCATTCGACTAGCGTCATTCTATAAAGGAAATCATAGATACAAGGGCGACATGGTGCAAGAAAGCGCATCTAGAAACGCATGGTTGGCATCTTACCGTGGTGAGAGACATGATGTCGTGGGAATGCTGAATAATAAAAGTGCTCGAAGCTGCGAGTTCATTCTTTGAGACCGTTGCTGTTGCCCACATACTCCAATGGCCTCACATCTCGTATGTTCTTTTCATTCATTCATTCATGTTCACAGCTCACCCTTTCTATTTTTGAGGC
>Ga0137358_10000146_pt1 | contig 26169 bp, 24 predicted proteins | sample Mad1_20_16metaG_FD_105551 | JGI IMG/M metagenome (GOLD analysis project Ga0137358, IMG submission 105551) | Vadose zone soil microbial communities from Angelo Coast Range Reserve, California, USA - Mad1_20_16 metaG | ecosystem: Environmental > Terrestrial > Soil > Vadose zone | place: USA... | reverse complement strand
CTAATGACATAATCGGATTACTCAACCATTTTGTCCGCTCTACTGTTACCCCCACTGTTACCCCCACTCAAGCTCACAATGTCTGTGCTCGATAAATTCAGGAAGGGCGCGGTCAAGGCTGGCATCCAGGCCTCCGCATTTTTGAAGGAAGGTTCAAGCAGAGTACAGTCGTCATCGCAGTCGTTCGCACAAGGATTCAGCTTGCCTGGAGAAGCCGAGAAAGCTGCAAAGATCCTCGCAACCTTTCTCGGTTTGTCTCCCACTATAACACACCCTGAAACGCACTGAATCTTTCCCAAGCTGATCCTGACAACCGCGAATCTGCCCTCAACTCAATTCCCAAGGTCGTTCTGCAGCGTGCACGAGGTATCCCTACTTCTGCTTCTAATCCCCGTCACACCCTAATTGCACCCTCTTTCACACCATAGGTCTCGCCGTCTTCCAGGTCCTCAAGGCCGGCTTCGTTTTCTCCGGGAAAGCAGGCTCCGGTCTTGTCATATCACGCTTACCAGATGGTTCATGGTCCGCTCCATCCTGCATTGCCACAGGTGGTGTCGGCTGGGGTCTCCAAATTGGCGCGGATATCACAGATTTTGTGATCGTACTCAATAGCGAAGATGCAGTCCGTGCATTCTCTCTGGGCGGAAACGTCACCATTGGCGGCAACATCAGCGCTACTGCGGGTCCCATCGGAACCGGAGGGAGCGTCCAAGCGAGTCTCGCACATCCTGCACCGATGTTCTCGTACTCAAAGTCTAAGGGTGCGTCTTTGATAAATTACTCTTTCCGACAATTGCTCAAAGACTCGGATTGGTAGGCTTGTTCGCCGGGCTGTCGCTCGAGGGTACAGCCCTGATTGAAAGAAAGGATGCCAACAAGGCCTTTTACGGCTCGGCAATACCCGCTCGTGACATTCTTGGCGGACGCGTGCCGCCACCAGAGGTTGCATCAAGACTATATGAGATCATCGAAGCTGCGGAGGGTCTTGACGAGTCCGGGCTACCAGAGGAGTCATATGTGCCATCTACAACAGGCGACCATATCCAGGTTCATCCAGGGAATCATACTGTCTTCGATGCGGGGGCAAACTAGAAGTCGGAGCAGATATTTATGACCACTGTACTGACTGTTATGCTAGCGTTTATCTCTTCTGCCGCATCTCCGTGGTGTATCGTGTGCGCTCCCGGGCTGCCCAGAGTCAACGGTACGTATATATCGCCAAGTGACATACCCATAGTTCTACAGTATGACAAGCGAAAGTAAATCACACAAGCATATCACCATCCTTTTTCGGCGAGACCCACATTTAGACAGGTTTAACAATTATGATCATCTTCTCATAATCAAAAGTGAACATTAAGGTCTCTAACTACGTGCATATATCTACGACTAAGAGCGTCATCATGATTAGTCGATCGGGTGGTACAGTAGTTCGGCCGAGGAGGGAATGGCAGAATACAGCTTTGAGTGATGGGCAGAAGCGCGGCTGGGGGTGCGCCTGTGGGAGAGGAGGTGAGGAGCGATGCGGGTAGGTCCGCATCGCCGCTGCGTGGCTCTAGAGCAGGCTCACCGCGAGGCATAGTACTCAGACGTCAACTTTCTAGCAGCTGGTCACGAGTGTATTTAGCGTGAGACGACTATATATACATGCCAGACGGCTGAGTACGGGGAGTGGAGGGTGGGTAGAAACAACAACAGCACGGTCGGAAGAAGAGTGAAACGTAAACGCCCGCCCCACTGCGTGATCGCAGACATTTGCTCCATGCCGGTATCGTGCCTCCGGCAGAGAGGATCCCGCCACAACATGCTTCAGGGGGTAGTGGTCACCTAGAGATATTTATCCCAGAACTCGGTGGTCCCGTTTGTTTGTGTCGCCTGTGCTTCAATGCCCAGTAACTTCATGATAAGATTATAAATTTCGACGTTCTGGAAACCATTCATCACGTAGGTCGAGCCCGACGTTGAGTGCCAGCCATTGTCGGCATTCGAAAGCCAACGCGGACGAAGTGGGGTGCTCCTGCCGTGGTGGATAGCCTTCGCATCGATAGAGAACGGGCCGTGCGCAACAAACATGGCGTGCATAGTAGGTTCGTTGTTGTCGTACCCATGGTTCTGAAAACCACACAAATGGTCGTGACATGACCGAAATAGGGACGGGCCTACTTACTCCTTTTGATAGACCTACGTCTCCCTCTTTGTGCGTTGTCAACACGTAACCAATGTTCGGAATGACATAGATTGGCGCAATTCGGGCGTTTTTCGCGAAGTGATACCTTTCGGGCATTGTCTCTGGTGTGTAGACATTGAACTTCTCGCTGTTGTTGGCAGCTGCTGTAAGCAAAACGTCAAGGTAATAAGAAGCATTGGCAGAGGGCTTGAAGTGAAGTCCCATGGAAGGCCAGCCTGAATTCGTCGCATAGAAATGAATAATAAAACACCCGAAGTGAGGAGCGTCCTACCATCCTCGTGTTCGACAGCCTGCCAACCCCCCTCGCCCAGTATATCGTCGATATACAGAAGTTCCGGATGGCTGGTATCTGTCATGCCGTGGTCACTCACAAAGACAACATCTACAATTTCCGTTAAATTGCGGGACACCAAAGAGCTGTGCAAGTCTCTCGCGAATGCGTCAACAGATTTCAGCGTCTCCTACGACAGGAGTGAGTAGCAGTCGAGATGTGAGGATATACGGATCAAAATACATTGACTCTTCGAGAATAAGGTCCTGTTGCGTGGCCTGCCTGATCCAAAGAAGGTTCATAGGCTGTAATAAAGCTTAGGAGTATCGTAAGCGCCCAGGTCTCCGAGGACATACCAAGAATAAGCTGAGGACGTTCGCTTAATGGGAGATCAATCCATTCCATTACTTGAGAAAGTTTGACGTCCAACGAAACTTTATCCTACACAAAATCATTAAAAATGTCTGGAAGCCAAAAATTGAAGTACATACCGCCCAAGGGACGAAATAAGTAGGTGAAGCTCCGGAAACAGTTTGAGGAGGACCCGGCCTAACAATACTCGTGAGACAAAGTAAAAAAGTAACGCAATGAAACTGACCACATGAGGTTGGCAGTAATAAGTCCCGCTCTCTCAGCCGTTTCCCACATCTGCCACAGGCGTGAGTAAAGTGACAACACGACACCGAGTATGGCGACTCCCGCACCGGTTCTCCTTGCCACCAATGAGGTTGCCAACATGATGAGACGTTGTTATAATGAAACTCTAAACCTGTCTCTGCATCCCAGAAATTCTGCACATAGAGTCAATCTACTGTTGAGTACAGCGCGCTTGTGACTGACATTCGCAACGATTCCGTGAGATTCAGCATAAAGACCCGTCCTGTTGGACAAGTCAAACATTAACAACGCGTAGATATCATGGGAATACATACATAAGGGCCCAGTGATTGCTAGGAGGTATAACTTTCAACGTCTCAAAATTAAACGCTATAAGACATGTAGCTCACGGGAAAGTTAATGTCTATCAAATGCGATCAGTATTACCCTTTCCATAACTAGATGGGGAGCTCACGGGAAATATTGGCTTCATAAATTTTGCCCTTATACCCTGTTTGCTTATGTCGAGTAGGTGAGGTGTTAATCCCCTATCTAAATAGTCGGCCCTGTGTGGGATATTAGTGGCGAGGGGATGAGTGAACATCAAAGACAGCATTCCTTAGGCCATCAATGGACACAAGTACAACAGTGCGTTTGAAGTCATGTGTCCCGTTGGAACGGAGGCTATCGCCATTGAAATGCAAGGCCTTGATCGACCTTGGAGGAGCAGAAAACCTGCAGAACAAACCAAAAGCTACGCAGAGAAGGCCAGCGACGACGACCGCTATCCGGGCACGTCCAAATGACAACAAATGACATAGGGATGACTGCTTAGGCTCCTCGGCTTCGATAGTTGACAAGGTATCGACACCGGATAGAAGACCCTTGCGCTCTTCCGATAGGCTGGAGGTGGTGATGTCCTCTTGTGATGTTGGAGAGACTTTGAGAGAACGCGCCATATTTTGTGTTGCCAGTGAGGGTAACGTGTGTCGCTGGCCCGGCGGGCATGCCCCACATCGCGCCACCGTAGTCACGTGCTTGACCATGAAACGTACATTGTTTACTACAGTAGTTACACATCAGAAATCCTTTCAAAAAACTGCTTAACGGTCCCAGAAAGCACCTCCGGTAGAGCCTCTACGTCACGTAATACCACGTAGTAATCAAATGGGAATGTGTCCAAGTATCGCTGCATTTGTAACTCCATGCGCCCATCTACGTTCTTATACGCCACCTGCTGCATTGAGAGAATCGAATTTTGAGTGGCACTCATCCCGTGACCCTCTGGTGCAGTGCTGGAGGAAGCCGCATTTGAGTGTAAAGAGTCCACGATGACGAAGACCATCATGACGCGTTGCTCTTGTGCTCTGCGCAGCGCAGTGCGAAGCTTTTCGTGGTTCTGGCAAAGCCCATCCGAGATGATAATCTCGAGTTGCCATAGGTCCCCGGTAGATGAGGAGTTTGCGGAGCGGCTTTCCCTGGCTGCCTCGAGTATCCTAAGACTCGCTTCCACCAAAGCCAGCACGTCCGTTGCCTTCTGATTGAAGGTAAACGCGGTCATTACTCGTATCGCAGATTGGTCCGTCAGCGGCCCGTCATCAAACCCGTGCAGGACATCGACGGTCTCTCCAAACTTTGCAATGCCGATGTCCCCGACCTCAAGTCTACTGAGAGCCTTAGATACGAGTGCAAGCGTCTCATATGCGAGATGAATCGAGTGCGATTCAGCCATCGAGCGAGAATCGTCAAGAACAAGGAAAACCTGGTATTCTCTCTGACTTGGGCGGGTGCGCTTGAGCCAGATCTTGTCCTTCGTGTACTCGCTCGCAATATAGGGGATGATCTTTTTCATGTTCAACCGTTTTCCAGACCGGTAGTCCCCCTTGAGTCTTGTGGCCAAAGTAGGCTCGAGGATAAGGCGTAGTTGTTCGCACAAGGCATACGACAAATCTTGCGTTAAAGACTCGTATAGACGCCAGAGATTTTGGGCGCTTTCGGGAGGTTGACCATCGGCCTGCCATTGACGGAGGGTAACCTCAACGTGCTCGCTTTGTGGCACTTCGTCGTCAGCTTCTACTATTTGCACATCGCGCTCTGTGGGAAAGTCGACTCCGTACGATGGTCGTTGAGGGGGTGCCTCGTGCTGCGGTAGTGGCCTTGAGTTGTCCCCCTGAAGCGACCGTTCTGGGGACTCAGAAACTAGTGGTGGCGGTATAAATCCAAGCTCGGGTGTTGGGCCTTCTTGATCATCAACGTCCATCTGGTTAGCATCATTGGACCCTTCAGCATCATCTATGAGCTGAAGTTCGCTAAGCTTTGCTACTTCCTCGCCTCCTGCAGGGCCAAGGGCTTGCATGTTATGGTCAACATCGGTTTCGTGGAGGTACTGGAGGTGTGACGATTTGAGGTCTACTATTACCTGTTCAGCTGTGGCGGAGTCGCTTTCGAGGATATCGTTAGAGTGCCTTATAGTCTCCTTGGAGGGGTCTCCGAGACTACGTGCGTGATCGTGGGGTATGCTTTGAGGGACTTTGTCAAGGGACAGCGTCGTGCCAGCCTCCGTGCTGGCATTGACATTGGAACCATCTACTTTTTCTATAGTCGTTTTCTCGAGTTGCTCGTCACGAGCAATGCTGAATAACACAAATCAACAAGGGTCGGAAGGAAAGATGGAAAGGGAAGGATGGACTAACACTTCGTCACTTCTAGCCTCCTCGCTCTTATGAGCGGCCTTCGCGCCCATAGCACTCCCTGACGGACACTCCAAGGGGTCTTCACGAAAGTTGAAGTCCAAAGAGCTGTCTGAAGCATCCTTATTAGTAGTTCCGTCCCCTGTTCGCACGTCAGGTCGCATGGCAACATCCTCTTCAGGGTAGGAATCGTCTTGCCCGGCCTCCGTCTTGTCTCCTTCCTGATGTTGGCCATCTGAGCTCTCTTCGTTAGTGGCCTTATCGATGGGCTGAGATGTCTCAGGGGAGGATTCCGGTTGCGGCTCCTCTTCCCCCTTCGGGGAGTCAGCTAGGTCTGGTTCATCTCCGAACGTCATATCATCCTCGACAGGGTCTTGCTGCATTGTATCTTCACCCATCTCGAGACCATCGGGAAGATCAAGAACGTCTGAATCTTGCACGAAATCATCCAGCGGCTTTCCACTGTCTCCAGGCGCCTCCTCTCCGTTGTCTTCTTCAGCCGCATCTCCAGGCATGGCCTCGTCTCGAGTCTCCAAGTCGACACTATCCTTCTCTGGAGAAAGATGGTCGTCCTTTGGACGCTCGTTCTCTTTAGCAACCATTTCGGAGTCGATGGAAGATTTGCTAGGATGGGCTTCGCTCGTTTTTTCTTGTTTGCCGTTATCTTGAGGCCCCGTCTCATCGCCCCAGAGCTTCTCGTCAATAGCGTCTGGATCTCCAACGTCCAGGTCACCTAGCGTATCCTCAGGACCTTCCTCATCTTCGTTGGTGGACCGCTCCTCCTCGGAACCGCTCTCTGGTAAGCTCTCGAGCTCGCCTTGGAAATCGTCGCCAACTTCGATAGCATCGTCGTCGTCTTTTCTGTCATCGTCTCTTTTCCGTTGCGATCCCCCGCTTTCATCTCTCGAGCCCTCTACCTGACTCTCGTCTTCAATCTCCTTATTCACGTTCTTGCTCCCTTCTCCTTCACCGAAGCCAACACCAGCAAGGCCGCTTTCGTCCTTCGTACCTCCCTCTCCTGGCTCTTCGCCGTCAGGTGGTTTGCAAAAGCCATTTGTTGCAATGTTGAGCACCACAGAACAGGCTGTGAGTTGGAGCTTGAATAGACTATTCAACCATCTTGACATGCAGAAGAGGTGTTCTTCGACAAGGAGCGTAAACCGTTGCGTGAATGGGAGCAATCGTGAGATACTCGTCTTGATCTCCTCAAGTGGACGCCCTGCCAGCCGCTCCAACGAAGAATTCATGAGAGCAACTTTCAGGTCAACATGGAGAAGGTCGCCGATTCTGATGAGAGACCGTGATGTGTCCTTGAGATAACTATCTTGGCTGGGGATTAGGAGATTTTCTGCGGGTATAACAGGGAGGACAGATTGTATGGACTTGAGGAGAGCTTCGATCACTTGGTCAGATCCGGGGTCTGATGAGTCCGATAACTGATTTCCGCGGAGGCTATGCAATATCTGCGACGCCAACCAGTCCCTCAGAGGGGAGATAATAAGTTTTAATTGCGGGTAGCTCTTTTCCCATTCATAGAAGAGCTTCTGGGAATTGGTGATATGACGCTGGGCTAGAACCACCGTATCATGCTCATCTACCAGTGGCGGCTCAATACAGGGGATAGGCTCTGAAACTAGTACAACGAACCTCGCAGGAGAATGGGTAACTCGGTGTCTTTTAAGTTTATTACTATTGACTGTAGCGCGTCCCGGGATTCTTGTGTGGATGAAAGCAACGCTTGTGCACTCTCCAGTAATGAAGTAGGCACAGGTGATGCGCCCGGTAGATCCCCAAATTCCTTGATCTTGCGTATGGTCTCAGAGATGGCATGATACATTCTGGTCACCGTTTCTGCTGTGTTTAGGACGGTGTGCTCGACAGTAGGACCCCAGGCTGAAATTCCCGAAGAATGACGTAAGGAACTCAGCCGCCGTGATATACATTTTAACCTCGCATAATCGTTGAGGTAGATCGCTAGCCTTGGTAGAGTATTCAATTCTTATCAGTGGGAGAACAACCGCTCCAGGGAAAGACCTACTTGGATCTGCAGCCGAGTGACACAGATAAAGCCGACTCCAGTAACATGATGGAGCGCTGGAGCTCTCTAGTAGAGACATCGCCATGGTGGTCAACCAGTGTGGCTCGCAGCCTGGGGAGCAGGCCCTGCAATCGAACAAAACGTTTCTCTGAGCTCTGCACGTCCGCAAAGCTATCTGCTCCGATGACCGGGGAAGGTTGTTCTCTGAGCCACCGATCGTTCTTCTGCTGTAGTAGTATAGTTGACTGTACATTCGCCGCAAGGCCAATCCTTTTGAACTCTTTGGCGAAGTCACTCCAGGCCTTCCGCTTGCGCACCAAGAGAGCTTTCCAAAGCTTCTCTTTACGCTCGGCGGAGGTTCCAACTGGAAGGTTGACTGAGGCCAGCTCTTTGGCGGTAGAAATCATTTGTTCCATCAGACTCTCCAAGTCATGAGACGGTCTGGATTTGATGAAAACGTCAATACGGGAGGTTATCAGCGAATCGAATCTAATGTATGTCTTGCTTAGATCTCGTAAGTGAGCAGGGCCTGGGCCATTGCCTAGTGTCACGTGACTGATCAGGCCAGCGTTTTCAACTGTGCCGGTTTGCAAGGGAGATTGGAGCGGGCAAGCATCTGATGTTATCTCTGTGTCAGATACTGGCGCTGGCCGGAGGAGTTCATTGACGGGTTGACGTAGGATATCCCGATATTTGCGGATGGCTTTGTGCAATTGATGGTGTGTCTTTTTGGCACTAGCCTTAAGGGCTTGGACATTGACATCCTTCCAGCTGGCAATCTTGATAAAACCTTGAATCTCTTCCGAGACAGCCCTTTCTTGTGATGTGAGTGATGAAGTAATTGAAGAGACGAACTGCGAATAGTAGGCCTGCGTCGAGTGTATGATGCGTTGAACACGACGTAATGGCTCTCCTGCAGGTTCAGACTTCGTGAGGATGAGGTGCTGCAGAAAGGGTCTAAAGCTCCGTAGAAGGTCTAAGCGCCGTGAGAATTGCCCAAGAGGGCTCGACTTCAGGAAACCATCCAGAAGTGGAACAAGCTGATCCAAGTAATCATCCAAGCTGTCTAAATGGCTACGGTCCACGATGTCCAGAAGGCCTCGGACAACAGCGTTATATAGGCGGAACCACCACTCTGACACCCCTTGCTCAAAGGCGATCGCCTGTGTCCGGAGGAGGCCACGCCATGATGACAGTTCCAGTCGACGCCAGGAGATAACCAGGTCTGTTAAAGCACTTCGATGCTTCTTCAGAGTAGTTTCTTGACTAGCGTACATTTCCCAGTCGTCAGTCTGGAGAAGTAACTGCTCTATGAGCGTGAGAACCTTTGCCACAGGACTCTGAATGCTGAGGGAGAGGATTTGTGCGCAACGGTCTTTTAGGTGCTGCAGAACCATTTGATCTGGCCATTCCTGAATGAGAATATCAAGCCCTTGTTTGAGCGCTTCGACGACAGTGGCTGCTCTTCGCATCTCTGGCACATTCGAATCGATATAGAAGTTATAGGGACACACGGCCTCCAAGCCATTAGGATGGTTAAGGTTTCGTAGGCAAGCAGAAAGAAGGGAGACTTGGTGAGAAAAGCCATGGTCGTCTAAGGTTTCTGGAAGGTGTTTTTGGTATTTGAGAACGGATGACAGAAGCTCCGAGCGTAGGCCAGAAAGGTGTGTTTGAGGGTTCAACGAATGACTTCCGGGTGACATGATGCGAAGGTGGAGAAGCATGAGGCTGCTCGCATAAGATCCATCAGGTGGAAAAGGTTGTCGGGCTATATGGCTAGGGCCACTCTCTTTGTTGGGATTAGAGTCGAGGAGAGATTCATAATCTGGGAATAGAGCCAGAAAATCCTCTTCCTCCAACTCCGACTCGTTTCTGGCACTGTGGGTAATCCCGTTCATGCGATATAACGACCGTGACGCAGCGTCCGCCTCTTCCTGCTTCTTCTGGTCGATGAGCCAGAGCCTTGAAGCCCGCTCATACACGCTTTCTATGGCAGCAATACGAGGGTCGATTCCCAGTTCGACTTCGAAGGCAACCGCAGTCAATACGATTAATATGGATTCGAATGGGCTCGTTTCAACGGCACGAAAGTCTCCTCTAATATCAGCGGCAATCAGCGCGGGAACCCCTCCCACGGAAGGGAATGCCGAGAGAGAGCGCGACAACTCTTCGATAGCTACTGCTTCGTGGCAACCAGAAGCATGGGCGACGAGGCGGAGTCCAAGTCGGATGAAGAGTAAGGCTGGCCGCAATGGTCTGCTGATATCGTCGAACTCCGGATAGGCGCTTTCCAAGCGTTGATGAAACCTGGCAATAGACTCTTGGATGACGTGCTCACTTGCTGAGGCGTCTGGGCTATTCGCATAAAACGAGTCGACGAGTTGGTTCAGTCGAGACTCAGGGATGACCTTGAGCATAAAATGTGAAATCTCGGACCAGAATTCCCGGAGACGGAAAATATCGCGTCCAGTCATCCGGGGTAAGTGAGGTAAGTCATGCGTGCGCTCCCGAACGTGTCTTATCTGCTCTTTGAGGTAGTTTATAGTCCCGTTGGTTATATTTCCGCTAATACGGCGCTCCATATTGACCTCAAGCTCCATTTCGTGTGAGAGGGAAGCAAGTTCTGCACCCCAGAATTCTGACCTGAAATTGTGCAAGGCCGCTGGATCCAACGGAGTATCTGGAATGTATAAATTTAAAAAGAAGCGAGAAAGGGATATCCAGCCAAGGCCAAGATTTCTGAGGGTCACAGAGCGAGGTTCTTCGCGGCCAATTTGAGCTATTGGGCCATTAAAGAGGCGATCGACGGACAGAACAACCCATGGGTATGATGAGCGTTTCAGCAGGAGATGGAGACTAGAGAATGAGTGAGAGCCACGATAGGCTTCTTGCAGATCTTTTAGCGTGGATTCATCGAACGATTGATGAAAGCAAGATGCGAGCTGATTCATGGAAGTACATGTCACGTGACTTATCGCGTAATTCATATTAGAGATTCCTTACCAGTACCAACGTTTTTCGGAGAAGTGTTGTCATATATTCGATTCGCGTCAAGTCCCGATTTCCAGAGAGGGTGAACAGACTCGAGTGATGCTCGAGAGCCTTTTGGTGAGCGCTGACTGATTGTAATGTGACCCCATGTAAATCACTAATGACATGTTAGCGTAATCTTGGTCGGAATGTCACTCATCTCACCAGGCCTGGATTGTCGTCGAAAGCTCGATTGGTTGAAAGAGGATAGAGGGGCCACTAGGGTCGTCATGCTCCCACAGAGCTTGTAACCATGATCCAAAAGCTGACAGTATCGTACCAGCTTTGGTAGCTGTGGAGGAATCTGTCAAAGACAAGGAAGGTGAGAAATAACAGGACGAACATTCCCCGGACTGCACCGCCAATGTGGCATGCCGATAAGGGATAAAGCGCTGCAGCGACATTCGATGTTCTGAACACGCTAGATCGATGATTTGGTCGAGAACCTATATTCAATCAGACCCAAGTGAGGTTGTGTTGAAAACCTGCGTACAGTGAGGGAACCTTCATCTGGCATGTTCGTCAGGACGCCAAGTTCTCTGATAATGGATATCTTGTTGGTCCTGGGCACCTCGGTGTCCAATGTAGGCATTCTACGGGAGATCGACTGGTGAAGTATTATTATCTTCTCAAGTGGATAATGGACGGTATTTGTTATGTACCTGCTGTAAGTCTGATGACATAGGGACATCCCCAGGATCAAGATAGGCAAACTGGGTAGTCCAGGTCTTAAGATACTTCGTCGTAATGTGTTCCAACAGCTGCGACCGGATTTCTGAATAGAGCTTAACATATGGGCAGAAACCCCTGAAGAATGACTCACTGTACCCATCTCCACTGTCGTCTGAGCCTAAAATAGCTTGTTCTAACTCGGCGGTATAAGCACTTGGGCTGATCGAGCTTGTCCAGGACAACCATATATCATTTAACCCCAACCCTGAAGTTGACGCTACTGCGCGGGAAAGAAGTTCTGCTGATCGATTAGTGTCGGGGAGATGAACCGGTGTCGACCGAAGAGCTTCCTGAATCCAAGAAGATACGGCTTGCAAGAGAGAAAAATTCACAACGCTGTGAGGCTGGTTCCAGAAGAAGGTGCTGTATTTAAGGAGGTCTATAATCAACTGGATTTCTGCCTGCGACTGCTGTCAACCGCAGAGAGCTTCTATATAAGCAGAGCCCTTACCGATAATTCCTGAGAGAAATGCTTTGGGGTGTCTCGAAGAAGGCTCGTCCCATGTTGGGTTATGGTTTTCGTGAACTCGTCAATGCGGTTTAGAATTGTATTGGATAGGCTGTCTGTTCTATTGTCGTCTGGCAAATCGGGACGCATCGAGGACGTCTCGAAGTTATTATATCTTGTCCTCACAAATAGTTCGTATATACGAAGAATTGTGCTTTCGGCCATAAGATGTTGGGGTTTACTAGGTAGGAATGCGGGAGTCCTCAACTTCATGAAAGAGTCCATCGACTATATGCCGATATTCAATACACGCTACGACATGCCGAATCGCATTGATCCAGAAGGCACTAACCTGGGTGGGATCCAAGACAGAGAATGATGGCAAGATGACCTTTCGTGTTTGCTCGAGCTTGGACCAAAGTGAATCATCCCTAGCCACGTCAAGTACCATATGTAAATTGCGCAAGGGCCCAGATCGATCAGACGAATAAAGCCCAGAAATTAATCGGGAAAGGTGGTTCGCGAATGCAGGAACCATCGAGCGAACAACGAAATTGAGAACGGCTAGAGGTGGGGCTTGGAGAGTGGTGATGTCGCGTGGCAAGATCAGGGAAGCACGGTCAACAATAGCCGAGGCCGATGAATCGCCTACGATGGCCGTTGCAGGTAACCATGTGGTGGACTTTGTCGTGGATGATAAATTTTGCAGGCATCTGCGCATCATCTCGAACTCCAGTGGGGAAGTCTGGCCGACGTCCGAACGACACGGGGAGGAGGGCAGAAAGTGGAAGTCTTGAAGGCGACACAGGTCCTGCTGATCTCTTGGAAGAGAAAGGGAGATTTCAATCCCACGATTGCGCATTGCCCTAGAAAGCTCCCCGAGATGGGGATCAATACACATGACCAGTCGGAAGTTCGGATGCGGGACAATAACTGGCGTTTTCCCATCCACAAGGCCTCGCTCATTGAGAATGAGCACACCTGAGGGCTCGCACAGAGAATTGAGCCGATCCAGAACGGATGGACTGCAAAGGTTGGCGTTGTCCAGTAAGAGCCAATGTCCTTCATTGAGCGCTCTAACCAAGGGCCCATCAACCCATTCAAATCGTCCAGCTATGTTCGACGCAGCCAGTTCAGCCCGTATTCCTTCCTGCAGGTCGACCTTTTTCCGGATCCCATGATCATCCATGTCTACTAGGCCTTCCAAGGTGTTTGATGTTGTCCTCAGAAGATCAGGCAGTAACTCGATCGGAGGTGGGTTGATGAGGGCAGCTCTCAAGACGCCAAGGTTGAGTAAAGTGTGGCTCTTAGAGCCCTCGGAGGTACGCGAGACACTCTCCGAAAGCTGGAGCACGCGACGGACAAGCTCAAGAGCGCGGAAATTGCCATCGACTTGCTCGTAACTCCCTAGGATGTCCGTGGTGTCTGTCGCGTAATTAATGGAGACCTCTTGTAGCGGATTTCCTGTCAGCTCCGCCATTACGCGCACGAGGGACGTCTTTCCAGAGTTAGGTGGGCCAGAGATGATAACAAGCCACCCTTGTTGGAGCGAAACTCCCATTGCTTCAATCCAGGGTAAATGAGCTTGGAGCACGATACCGGGGCGAAAGGACGATGTAAACGATGACTTTCGGCCCTCGATGAAATGCCCAACTCGCATGTTCGACGAGGAGATGGATGGATGTGGCGCATTGGATAAGAAGTTGCTTGATATGTTGAATATTGAATCGAATAACGCGCGGGCCGACTCCCTGTCTGAAGTGACCCGAAAACGGGAAAGATACACGGTGCGAAGATGTTCCACAGGGTGAAGCATAGTATCGGTCCCGTGTAACAGTACACCCCACCGAGAAATATCCCGCAAGTTGAATTCCCAAGGACTTCCGTTTCTCCCAAACGAATGCTTCACAGAAGTCTCTTCCTCCAGTCGTGAGTTGTACATAATCATGCGCTGCAACCAGTCTTCCGGGTAATTTGAGAACATATGCTTCGAGATTTGAAGAAGGTCAGCCGGCGTCAACGGGTCCACGAACACTTTCGTAAAACGGTTAACAAAAGACTTCGGCAGTCCTTTGCGGCCACCACCTTGTTGTATGGGATTCTGGGCAGCGAATATACGGAAAGACGGATGTCGCGAGAAGGATCGCCCTAATTCTGGTACGTACACGACCCCTCGGTGATCTAATACTGCATTGAGTCCTTCGAGGACAGACTGTGGGGCCAAATTCATCTCATCGAGGAGAACCCAATCCCCCTTTTGCATAGCCTTGAGGAAATCTGCCTCCTTCCATGCGAACTCACCCGGTCGTCCGCCATCAACAGGTAGGTCTGCACCAAACAAGTCGGCAAGGTCGGTTTGATCCGAGAGATTGATGCGACGCAGATGATACCCGCAAATATTAGCAAGGGTAGTGATAAGACTGGTCTTCCCTACTCCAGGGCTTCCTTCAAGGAGAATGGGCTTTGAGAGCTGGGAAGCACGGACCAAGCCCATCGCGTTGTCTCTAGTAGTAGGCGCCTGTATATCATAGCTGTGGGGCGATGGTTCTTTGGGACCTCTGGGAATGGCAAATGGACCAAGTTGGACGAAGCGGTCTATATCGTGGCTAGGAGTATAAGAGGAAGATCCTTCAGGGCTAATGGGCAACATTTCCTGAAGTTTTAGATGAGCATCGTTTTTAATTTTGCGTAGTGCTGCCATCGAATAGCCAGAGAGCGTTGGTAAGGAACCCAATCCGCCCAAGCAAACCATATGTGCAGCGTGGTGCTACAAAGGATGGTCAATTAAACTTCAAACATTCGTATAGTCGAACAACTCACAAAGATCTCATCGTGGGGCATCGCCTTCATCGCAGCGTTATCCAGCACTGAGTTCGAGAAGGTGATCCAAGCCTGAAGAAAAGAATCGGTCAAAAGTAGTGGTATATGGACGTATGGGGACTGACTATGATATCACGTAAACCAAATAAAGAAGGCTCGGAAACACGGTGGCTTAACCATTCGATGAAGTCCAGGACGAGAGGTGTGTAAGGTTTGAGGCTTTCGTGTTGCCATGAACTGAGGATAATCTGTGTTAAGTCCGCTCTTTCATCCACAGGGGGTACCCATATCTCGGTAAACCTGTTGCGTAAAGCCGGTGACAGCTCCTTTTTGCCATAGTCGCCCCCAGGGTTCATTGTGGCGATAAGCCGAAAATCCGGCGCTGCCTGCACGAGGGAATCCTCTATATTATCTCCTTTCTCCGCTAGAACAACGATGCGTGCCGGGTCCAGAACGCTATTCAGTCGTTCTAATACAGAGTCATCCGCCAGCGAAATCTCATCCAGTAAGAAAATATCGCCGGCCTTCATGGCCTCGACAAGCGGGCCATCATGCCACTCGAATATCCCTGTGATCCGCCGGAGTTTTTGTCTGACTTCTCGCGCCTTGACTGAATCGACAAGTTGGGACTTCTCCAGCTGATCAATTGCGGAGAGGAGAGAGGCAGTATTATTAGAGACACCAATAACACCGCATTGAAGCAGTAACGAAGATACTTCGCTGAAGGTCTCGGCCTCTACAGCAGCTTTGTTGCGGATAGGTCTCAGACCGCCGATGAGGTCCGCAGTTTCCGTATTTTGATGACAGTTGAGAGAAAATAAGTGCTTGTTAACTGCATTCGCATAGACTTGACATATAGAGGTCTTTCCGGATCCGGTCTCGCCGACAAGAAGAACTGGTTCTTTGGAGCGCAGGGCGCGGCCAACGAGAATAAAGAGTCTCTGCATGGCCTTCGTCCAAACGATGTTGGACGATGAAGGGATATCAAAGCCAAGGAAGATTTTAACGTCGTCTCCGAATCGGTCAAAGCTGTAGAGCGTAGTTTCATCGATCCGGACTTTCATGATAGACTCGATGACGCTCTTCACCACAGCCCTGTCGTCCTCACGGCGGGCACGCTCTGCAAGAAGCATGTATCCGTTCTCAGCCAACCCCTGATATCCGACCGCGTCTCGACCTGCCCAACGAAAGAGATCGCGGAGAGTGGCGAAGCCTTGCTTGCTCTCGAACACGCGACCGGTTTGTCGTCGCTTCTGTAACTCGCGAAATACAGCAACAATACGTTGAGCATATGACGGGGCGATGCGACAGCGTTGGCATAGAATTGTCTCGAGCTCCGCCTGTGGTACGTCGTCGAAGTGGACCTCCAGAAAACGACTTCGGAATGCGCGTGACAGGACTTTGCGGCCTGCGTAGAGACCAGGAGGGTTCTGAGTTGCAAACAACATGAAATGCGGGTGAGGTTTGATAACTTCTTGCGTCTCGGGGATGAAGAGTTCGCGGTTGTCATCCAAAAGTCGGTTCAGCGCTTCAAGGACATCTGTTGGTGCCAGATTTAATTCATCCAGGACAATCCAATCTCCGCGACGCAGCGCCTGGAGAAGAAGGCCATCCTTGAAGACAAGCTTGCCGGAAACAGGATCAGAGACATAAGTTCCTAAATACTCCTGGATGTCTGTGTGCTCGTGGTTATTAATCCGGACGAAACGATGACCCGTTCTCTTCGCCAAATATTCGACGGTACTCGTTTTCCCGCTGCTTGTAGGGCCTTCAATTAGGACAGGAAACATCCGGGTTGAAATGATTCGCCCAAGGTCGATAAGCTTTCGCTCCACGGACGGTGTCATGATATAGTCATCGGTTGGAAGTTCAGCCAAGTCCCCTTTTTCAAGATAAAATGGACCAAATTTAACGAAATCTGCCAGAGGACGTGACTGAGGGGGTGCGGGTTCCTTCGTGAGCAAAAGGCGAATATTGCGAATCCCATTCAAAACGTGCTTTTGGGCCATGCTGGTAACAAGCTCTGCACTGGGGACATCCAGGGCCATTGTGAATGCCATCATACATCCTTCCCACAAAGCTCTTCGGAGACTATATGCGCTGGCAATGTCGGCCGCGAAGGTCAAGGCCCTAGTCAAAGTCCGCATGTTGAAGTGAGGTCGGCGGTTGGACCCATCAGCGATTTGTCTGTTGGCGGTGAGTGCCTTTACGGCCGTGTAGAACTCCGCAACGTCCATTATCACGGCTTTGTCACTGACGGCGGATGGCCCGATATATTGAGTGATAACCGCTAAGAGTGTTTCTCGATCTGCGTCGGGAGGAGGAACCTCTATCTCGGAGAAGTAGGATCTGATATTTGGCGGGAGTTCCTTCTTCCCGGCATCAGTCGCCGGATTCATGCAAGCGAAAATTCGGAAGTTGGGGTGCCTGGGGACTGGCTCCATGGAACCGTACTCGGTCAAAGTGATAGATGAAGCGGGGTCACGAAGTAATGTTGATACAGCTTCAAGTGTTTCTGTGCTTGCAAGATTGATCTCATCAAGCAAAATCCTTTACGAAGTCAGCTTCCCCAAGATCACCAAAGGTGAATTACCTACCAATCTCCAGATCTCAGTGCTCGGACAAGTGGTCCTTCCACGAAACCAAACGCAAATTTGCCTTTTATCGTGACGTACTGTGCCTCAAATTGAAGGACCTCCCGTTCAAGCGCTGACCAATTCCTCTCTGACTCGTGAAAGTGAGCCTCCGTCTTCCTGCGTTTTCGAGGGGTTTCTGAATCAAAAACTTCGGGGCTCTCTCCCCTGGGGAAGATAAGTCTTTGCCAGCCTCGAATTGAGGCGCTCATACCCACCTGGTGGCTTCACTCAGCTTGCTGCGAATCCTATCCTTCGCTAATCTTACGCTTTCTTTCCATAGGCCCACAGCTCGCTTCCATTTCCCTTCTTTGACAGCTGTCCATGTAGATTCTTCGAATTTCACATTTTTCTTCTGACTGAACGTGCTCCGAAACAAGTCCAAGAACCGCAACTGCAACTCAGAGCCAGGAACGCGTGCATCGATTGGCTTGTAAGAACCAAGTAGATCGGAGGACTCTGTCTGCTGTGAGAGATTAACAGAGATGAGACGGTGGTGGAGGAGAGATGCAAGATGAGTAATGACGCTGGTCTTTCCCGTGCCTGTCTCACCGGTAAGGAGCACAGGTTCGCCCATCGAGATGCAGGTCGCTATCCGTGACATAAGAATCGCCGCAGGGTTATGGATTACGAACGGACGAGTCGGAGGAGGTAAGACATCCGACTTGGTTGCCTGCACCGGAAGCCTGATACGACCTAGACGTACACCAGTGGTACAGCCGTTCGAGTCTATCTCGTTGACAACCTCAGGAACATGCTGGCCAAGGAGCCAATCACACTTCTCCTGGGTAAGGCCAAGATGTTCGGCCACTGTGGAGACAATGGCGGTGGTGCGAGTGCGGGAAGCAGTAGTTAAACATCCGGCGCCAAAGAAAACATCTCGGGCTTCCAGGAACATCGCCTCGCGTAGAGTTGGATTAGGGAACACAGAAGCAAGCACGCCAACATAATCCACTTGCGTGCATGAATCTGGAACCATTGGGCGATACGAGCCCGGAAGAAGAGCTTCGAAGCGGGTGCTGTACTTCCGTAGGTCGCGCAAGCCTATCACCCGATCAGTGGTGGCGAACCCTACTGCCTTGATGGCACTCCATAACATGACGATGCCTCCCGCGGCGGGACCCGAGAGCTTCGGAAATGAGGTAGCAACGATGGTGCAGAGCTCTTCTTGAGTTGGGGTGGGAATGATAACCTCGTGAAACTTGTGCGCCCCGAAGAACGTGGGTATGGGGAAGGTGTCATCTCGGAATATAGAAAGTGATCGTGTGGCAAAAATGGCGAAGCTCTCGGACGCGACCACCTCTCCACGACTAGGGACGACAAGCTTCGCTCGCCCGCCAATCCACTTCCCCATACCCAAAGACTCAACAAGGGCATTTAAAGTTCCAAGCACTTCATTACTTCCTTTGTCGATATCTTGTAGAATGACCCATCGTCCTGTTCTCATCGCTCGTACGAGAACACCTTCTCTCCATTCAAAGATACCTGGAGATCGCGTTGATTGTACATACGAACCAAGAAGAGATCTGGCGTCAACGGACGTGTCTGCAAGATTGATTATGACAAGCTGATTCTTAACATCAGGATACAACGTTGATGCAAGGTGAGATAGTAAGAGCGTCTTGCCCGAGGACGGGGTTGATGTCAGAAGAACGGGGAGGCGGAGCGATACGTATAGCGCCAAAGCGCGTAACGCATTGATTGAGGTATTGGTGGGGACTAAGGAGATCCCTGGGGTTGCGGCAATGGCGCGAGGGCGAAACATCAGAACTCCATGAACATTAACGACTAGAGGGCTATGACAAAATGTCAGGTTGATTCAACATTGACTGATGAAACACACCTCAGATCGAACGGCCGTATGTAGCTATCTGCTTGTCCCGTGGAGAAATCCTTTGTGTCCGTGGCAATGGAATTCAACGAATCGTGGATTCGCTGCTTTTCAATGACAGGCAAAAGCCAGCCATCGATGACTTTGGCATTTCCATGGAGGTCTTGCCCAAATTCCAACGGGCATTCCGCACGAGCCATTGACCCTATAAGGGTATTCTCCAACTTCTCCCTCTCGGCTTCACACATCCTGCTCTGCATCGCGTAGCATCGTATAGCCAAATAACGGACCCCGAGGTCTGGGTGTGGCGCCCAAAAAAGTCGAGATAAAGGTTCCAAAGGCCAGTCGAGCCAGATTGGAAGCTCGGGGTTAGCCATCAGAATACGATAGTACGCAAGGAGTATACGATGCAAGAGAGATGAGGGGACAGTTTCAAGGGGAGCAGAGGCAATTATTGCAGAGAGGGGACCGGATTGAGGGACAAATTTGTGGAGGAAGGTGGAAAGAATACTACGAGTGATGTCAATACACCAGATGTAAGAGTCAAAAGAAAACGTACGGGAAAATCTCTGTGTGTGGCTGCAGCAAAAAACATAAGGCTGATAGCTTTTCCTCTAATGCATCTGAACTTTCCAACCAACGTGCGCATAAATCAAGTAGGAGTGGTCGAAAAGTATCTGCGACAATGGTGGTACATGACGGAAGCAAAAGGAATTTTGATGCCAATGACAAGATGTCTCCTGGAGATGTGTCGACTAGGTCAGCTTGAGGTGTGGAAAAGCTATCGGGGAATTTTGATGTGAATGCAAGCCACTGTGACTTTGGATTAAGCGAGAGCGGGTCTCGCAGATGACCGACCAGAGACATCGTCGGGATACAGGCCAGCTACCAAGAAAAGTGACATCATATACTAGAGCAGATTTGCAGATCTGGCGGTTACGCACATCGTACTAATGGGATATTGAAGACTCGCGATGCGAAACTGACCACAGGGACGCGGAAAATGCGCGCAATGTCGTGGGCCAATTCCAGTCACGGGCCCGTGTGAATTTTGGTTTTTTTGCAATTGTGGCGGACAGTCTCAGGCTCATCACTATCGCAGACCCTGCATCAGAAGAGCCAATGGATGGATATTTGCCCGCGTGAAGTATGTGAGAGGACCGACGCGCAACACACCGCCTCCTGGAGCTGCTGCATGCTCTCCGCTTTGATTCTCGTCCGATGAAATGTGTCCTATTTTGGTTTCGAACCAATACTTTATGTGTTTATGTTGCCTTCTTTAAAGCTTCAAAACAAAATCTAAGCTTCAAACAACACGCATGGTACATACGCCCTCTCAAATGCTAAAGAGTGGTGTTTGACGAGGATTGTGTATTGGTAATTGTACAGTACCACACGGACTCAAAAGAGCACTGAGTGAGTCAAAACTGCCCGTCACGTGTTCGACGCGTCTTTTACAAGGTGGCTGTGGCCGGGCTGGTTGTCCAATCTCAAATTAATCTCCCTCCCTCCATCAAAATGAACTATTCCATCGAAGGCCTTGGTCTCAAGCTTAATACCCGTGAAGACATTGCGCCATATCTACGTCAAATCGAACCGAATATCACGCAGCTCGAAGAGATTCACCTCTGCGGGAACACTATTGGTGTTGGTGCGGCCCAGGCCCTGGCGGAGGTACTGAGCAAAGCCTCAGCGATCAGAGTACGTACATATCAACATCTCGATGCATGAAGTATAGCGCTCTCTAAATGCTCCTAGGTGGCAGATTTTGCCGACATCTTCACTGGGCGACTCATTTCTGAGATCCCCATAGCGCTCTCTGCTCTCTGTGACTCTCTGATCGACAAAGAACACCTCGTAGAAGTCAACCTTTCTGACAATGCGTTTGGTGGCCGATCAGTTGACCCCATTGTGCCCTTCCTCTCGAAGAATCCCTCCTTTCAAATTTTCCGCTTGAATAATAACGGGCTCGGACCGGAAGGTGGTACGGTGATCGCCGACGCTTTACGCGACAATGCCGCCATGCGCAAAGCCATACCAGCCGAGAAGCGCAGCAACCTGCGCATCCTCGTGTGTGGCCGCAACCGCCTCGAAGATGGCTCGGCATCCGCTTGGGCGGAGGCGTTCGCTGCACACGGCACGCTCGTCGAGGTACGCATGCCACAGAACGGCATCCGCATGGCCGGTTCTGCTGCACTGGCAGAGGGACTTGCAACGAACCCTGGCCTCGAATTGCTCGACTTGCAGGACAACACGCTATCACAGCCAGGCGACAAGGCGTTCGCGAACGCATTGTCTTCGTGGCCGGACCTGCACACACTCAACTTTTCGGACTGTGTGTTATCGGAGGATGGTGAAATCCCTCAGGTCATCGAAACACTCGCCAAGGGTTCAAATCTGCGGCTCCGGATACTACAATTACAGAATGATAATCTCGAGAACGGCGCGGCCGCTGTGCTTGCTCAAGCAATTGGAACACACCTCAAGGCAGTCACCAGGATAGAATTCCAAGAAAATGACGCAGACGAGGACGATCCAGAAATTGAGACTTTGAAAGAGAACCTTATCGCAAGAGGCGGTAAATTCCTCTTTAGCGATGAGGAGGAGGAGGAGGAGGAAGACGAGGAGGAAGACGAACTGCAAGACGCAGAGGAAGGGGATGTGAGCGCAGAATTTGCGGAATTTGCAGAAGCCTCGGAAGGGAAGGGTGATGTGTTCGAGGAGGCTGACGAACTGGCCGACTTGTTGGACAAAGTCTCCCTGACAAAATCATGATATACCTTGATGGATGAGCACCTATGTATGGATTTGGATGCAATTATGGATCACCGCAGCTAGCATTATATACCAAATTGGAAGGGTTGTAGGCGATATAGGCGCATATGTTTACTAGGGTAAAGTGCAAGATGCTAGCGAATATTTAGAATGTTCTCGTATACAGATATTACTTCTTAAGCTTCACAGCCCAACATCCATCCATGCCGTCCTTCCTGACCACTTCTCCAAGGTTTTCCCGGGAGGTGAACCAAAGCTGGACGCAATCACCGTCTTTGTTAGTGTCTTGCTTTCCCGTTTCCACTTCTAAAAGAAGCACGTTGGATAGCCATGTCGCAGTGTCGCGTAGAGGGAGCGCGAACTCGCGGTAGGCACTACGAACCGTGCACCAGGCAGAGAGGCGGAGACGATCTCGAAGACTTGCCACAAGAGTTTGGAGAGAGAGCAGAGCGAGATCAGGCCCCCGGTTGAGACTTGTCTGATCGGGCGTTTCCGATGTGACCAGGCGAGCAAGAGTTGTTTTTTGGGTCAGTCGGCGAAAGTGTGAGTATCCATTTCGCCGAAGCGAACACGACAGATCACGGAGCCAAACCTGTCGATCGTCTCGAAGAGTAAATGATGATGGAAGGCTCTTTGATAAGTCAAAGAATGCCCGCTGAGACGGATGATGACGCTCAAGTGAATGGAGGGAAGCCAACAAAACCGTCAGGGACGAGGACGCCTCTCCCTTCACAGTCGGTCTAACGGAAAGGTAAAGGTCCGGAAGAAGAGGAGAGAGAATTGCCGTTGTTTGTGCGTGGGAATGGAATATGATAGACAACCAAAGGGAGGTCTCATACACTGGACAGAATAAGAATAGACGGAGAACGTGAGTGCTTGAGAGTTTAGGCGTTTGGGTTTATTCACCTTCGACCGCGAACGAGTCATGACGTCGAGAAGAAGAAATCCCTTCGCGAAGCTTCCCTAAAGGACAGGTACCGTCAAGAAACGCGGCTGGGTACGCACACGCAACGAAGCCGACGAACGGAATTGGATAAGGATATTGCCTTCCACCTCGGACTTCTGAGCTTCGGAATCCTCAGGGTTGTATTGGGAACCATATCGTTTCCAGTAACCATCGAGCTTCGCTCGTTTATAAGGTAAGCGCGGCTTATGACCCCCCTCTCCTATCATGCATTACCTTCTGTTGCAAGAACTTTCGGTATTCCTCTTGAACGCCAGGGTCCTTTAATCTGCGTCTGTCTTAACCCAGAGGACTTTAATACATAGGTACATGTAAACGTACGTGTCTCCGTCACGCTCTACCCCGCTGCTGCGACTTATTGAAGGAATGTGTTCGAATTTGCTGCGGGAGCGCCAATCGGAGCCGCTAGCGCCCGGATGACCAGGGTTGAGAGTACGTTTTTGATTCTTATCGCGATCGAGACGGATTGTCCGGGAAGACCCTCCACGAGAGTGGTTCGGAGGCATGATGGGGGAGGAGTACCCTGCGTGACACGAGTTCCAACTTACTTGACGCAGTGGCGTATCATCTTATCTTATCTTATCTTATATCATCTCGTTAACAGTGCCACGTGGCAGCGACAAGGTTCTCAACCAACGTCTATGACCGCCAATTACGCTTTCCTTGCTGATGGCCCATCACCGCATACTGTTCAGATGGGCGAAGGTCCGCCCACGAAAGAAGAGTTACTTGTCTATTATCCTGCAAAATTTACGTGGAAACAGCTCAAGACTTTCGTGAACTCTGGGTACTTTTGCACGTTATATCTCTCGATCGCCATCGTCGAATCGTTGTCTCCAGGGATCTTGGTTTGCTCAAGCGCGACAAGAGACTCCAGCAGCGATATGATCGTTGGGTTGGAAGGATCAAGGCCGAGTATGGCAGTAATGGTAGTCGATTTCTACTCTCCTTACTGCATATCTCATCATCCTCTGTAGGAAATTACCTTATCAGATACCGACTTAGGTGGGGGAAAGCTGACACCCTTTCCAAACTTCCATCTCGGCTATCTCAACCAGTAGTTATCGCTGAGAAGGATGATATTGGCACTGGAAATGTCCCTCTACTCGCTTCAGGTCTGCCTCTAATTCCGCCGGATACCAAACCGTATTTCACGGCGGGCATACCTTTGCAGCTGGTTAGTATCATTACGAACGATTGGCCCTACTCGGGTAGGTATACATGCCTTTTACTATTACGCATGCATTGACAAATATCTCTAGTCCCTCCATTCATCGAGCACTACGTGATATGGACTGTTCTGCCCATTCTCCCACACGATCTCCCCTCTATCATCGAGGCACGCTTGCTCCAAGATGGGTTGTGGGGATTTACGGGCTACACACCAGATTCGCCCCCACCATCACCGTCGCTGCTACCCTCCTGCCTTCCTGCGCTCTCAGATTGGAGCATTACTGAGGAGTTGTTGATACGCACTCCTCGTGGGACGGAAGAAGAGGAGATTGCCGTGCGAGAGGCAGGGCTAGAGGTGCACAAATTCGTCATCGCAACCTGGAAGGAGCGGGAGTGGGAGACAGCTTGGTTTGTCAATCCTCCTGTGAGTACCTTGCCCAATCAGTCCCGTGTTGTATTCTGAGTCCAATTACAGCGCTTGCAGTCGGTCCCCGCTTTGGCACATTTCCATGTGTTTGCTAGATACAAAAGCACAGAGGAGATGAACGCCTGGGATTCCAAGACTGCCCAATGAAAGATATGTCGGACGCGTACTGTCCCCCTAGAACCATATGCATACACATTAATTAATTACATTCCATATGAGCGCCTCCAGCCAAGTATTTTCAAAGCAACGGCCCACCTGGACCGGATTCAAATCTCATCTGACCGGAGATTATCTTCAATTACGGCAAACAGTCTCGGCTCGTTGTATGATCTCCTGCTCCATGGGGAAATGTCATGGCAGTCTCAGATAGAACCTGGCTTTCTGTCGTTTTCTGATAGGTACAAACTCACTATAATAACAGTTCGGATACGCAAAGCCGGAGTCAATGTTACGGAAACCTAGGGCTGGTACGTATCTTTTATGAATTGGTGGCCAAATATAAGGCGACCTATCGACATCCTGTCGAACGCCACAACTCGTTGCGCTAATTATCTGTCTGTTTTTCCATTTAGCGGCTCTCCGACCCGACTGGGCGAATACCGGACCGAAGGGAACTTAATGCATCAATCATGATTTCTAACAATCATACCCGTACACCGCCACAAGTAATCATCCCTGACTAATCTCCTCCCCGCTCATCCGATCAGGAAGGACGACTTTGACTCGTCGATGATACTACGGAGCGCCAAGTTGAGTTTGAGGAAGTGAGGAGAGAAATTAAACGACAACGCGTGGCCTCATCGCATCAAAGCTTGTACTGTACACCTCGAATGCTTCGCATAATCCGGTGCAGGTTTTAGACTCAAAAGCGCTCTAAGAACCAAATTGAATATTCGAGAGTGGATACCTCAGTTTGAAGCCCTGGGCAGCTCCACTTTCAACTACAGTATATGATGCTACGACCTCAAACTATCTCATCATGAGACGTAGTCGACAGTGATCATAGAACAATTCGATTTCTCCAGATACCATTCGGTAAGGAGTGACGCATTGCACGTGAGTAAGAACGACTTTCTCCTGCCAATGCCTTTCTTTTCTTTCTGATTCTAAAGAATTCAGGGCCATACCTCCAATAGCGGTCCTGCTAGATTAACAACGGACAAGAAGAACTTCACGCCCCTGCCTCCATGGCTCTGAGGCATTATGATAACGAAGAAACATATTGAAGTTTCGCCATATAAGAGCACGCGTGGGCGAGATATTCACAGGATAGACGAGACCTTCATCGATGGGCTGTGTTATTTCATCTCATCGCCCAGTTTTTTTGATGTTAATACGATGCAGATGGGGGTAAGTGATGCTTGACGATAAATCAAGATCGAACTTCCCGTACTGGATTGCACGATGCTGAGCCGACTCGGACGCACCTGGTGCGATTACTGTGGTCATTAGTGTAGGGTGTGCTTCGGATCCACGCCCGGATCGGAAGCGGAAAAGCCGTATCGGAGCGCCTGTCAACCACACGTTCGACTTGTTCTTTTTTTTTTTTCAT
>Ga0137358_10000140_pt1 | contig 26351 bp, 20 predicted proteins | sample Mad1_20_16metaG_FD_105551 | JGI IMG/M metagenome (GOLD analysis project Ga0137358, IMG submission 105551) | Vadose zone soil microbial communities from Angelo Coast Range Reserve, California, USA - Mad1_20_16 metaG | ecosystem: Environmental > Terrestrial > Soil > Vadose zone | place: USA... | reverse complement strand
CGGCTCACCCCTTCAAGCCGGAGCTAGTAGGCCAAGACCTCACGTCGATTAAGGGCACCGACGGAAAAAGCCTCTACCCGGACCCGGAAGCCTTTTGCAATGCAGCGAGGAAGCCTTCGGGTGACTGGGTCGAGTATTGGTGGCCGAAGCCCGGCGAGAAGGAGGGCTCCCGCAAGGTCAGTTATCACCTGAGTGCCAAAGGAACCCCGTACGTGGTGGCCGCCGGGGTCTATGACGACAAGGCAACCATTGCGGAACTGTCAAAACTGAGCAGCAAGAAGTAACCGTCGGCCCTGTCCTCCTCTGAACTTCCGCTACGGCTGAACGTCGTCCGTGTAACTTGTTACGCGACCTCCTCGTATGTCATTCATTTCACAGGTGCTCCTAGTTTTGGCGAGGCACAACCGTCTCTCATGTCGATTCGCTCCCTGGTGACTATGGCGGCGATCCGCGTCTACTGCTATGCCAAGGTATGGACGCCCTTGGAGCGTTCCTACCTGTCGTAATATCTCCGTACCGAGGTGAGCCTCTTGAAGAGTGGCCACTATCACACGCTGAATGTGGTGGACCGGAAGACGTCCGTTTGCTGCTGGGTCAAGTGGTGAATTGCGCGCGCCGTCCATTCTCACCTCTAGCGTTCAGACAAACTTCGGTCCGCGGGTTAGATTCTTCGCTAACCAGTTCTTGGCGGCACAGACACACCGCCGCGTTTATGGAAGCTTCCCTTTCGTCCTGTCTCAGCCTCTGCATTACCTGTGTGCTTACCTCTTCCCAGTACAGCGCCACCGTAACCTCCCGTCCTTGGACTTGAGTGTGGATGCCGGTGAATCGCCTCCTCGCGGGGAGCCCGCTCGAAGTCTTCTGCATAAGAGAAGGCATTGGGGTCAGTCGCGAAGCGCGTGGCGAATTGCTTCAATTCCTTGCTGGGGGCGGTTAGAAGGTATTGTCCTTCGTCATCCTGAGAGCATGTCAACTTGATATTTTCTGACTTCAGTGAGTCTTTCACCCAGTCGTCGTCGAGCAGCCGAAAATGGAGAGCGTCATCCTCGATGTCGAGTCTTCCGATCAGGTGTAGGGGGATCCAAAACAGATTATCGTCATCGCCGAGTACGGTTTTCTTGCCATCGGGCAGCAGTTCCTGAAAGGTTGCGTCGAAGAATAAGTACCCGCCCAGATGCGCCACGCAAATGTCAAAAGCCGCCTTGTTCGATGTATCGGATTCACCGCGTTGCGAGATCAGACGGTAGTTGTGATCTCTGAGCTCTTGAAGCGTCCAGGTGCCGCTCAGGTCGCCGTCAGTCGTCCAGTCTCCGAGGAGTTCTGGTACAGCTTCGCAATCCTTATCCGTGAGCAAATGCTGCAACGACACGGCCGGTTCGGCGTATGCGGTGGCTGGGGAACAAGTAGTGGCGGCCAGGAGCACACCGAGAGCAATAGATCCTATAGGGTTTATTGGAATCTCCACAGCCTTTCAGCGCGCCAGCCACCGCGGCAGCGCAGTGGTGAGCGACGGGACATAGGTGATCAACAGGACCCCGATCGAAAGCACGACAATCACAGGCAAGACGGCACGCAGCACCTCCGGCACCGGTTTGCGGAAGCGATACGAAGACATCAGCAGATTCAATCCAACCGGCGGAGTCAGGTAGCCCAATTCCATATTCGCCAGAAAGATGATTCCCAGGCGCACCGGGTCGATTCCATACGCCGCTCCCAGGGGCACTAGCAGCGGAACCTCGACGACGATTGCGGGATAAATCTCCATCAGGCAGCCGACGACGAGAAGAAACAGATTTAGCAGCAGCAAGAAGAGGAACGGTGAATGAACGGTCCGGGTTGTCCACTCGACGGCGCGCGCGGGTATTTCGGCATCAACGAGATAATTCGTGAATCCAAGAGAGACTCCGAGAATGAGAAGCACGCCACCGATTAGCAGACCACATTCGGACATCACGCGCGGGACGTCGCGAAAAAACTTCATCTCGCGATGAAATACCGTTGCAACAAGAAACGCGTAGAATGCCGTGACCGCTGCGGCCTCTACCGGTGTGGCAAGCCCGCTGAACAACGCAACAGAAGCGACGACAGGCATTAGAAGTTCCCACTTGGCTTGCCACAGAGCCTGCCGTGCCTCATTCAAATCGAAAGACTGTCTAGTACATTCGTTTCGTTGTCCGCGACGCATCCCCCAGAGCGCCGTTGCGGTCATCATCACCAAGGCCGGCACAATTGCGCCGAGGAACATCTTCTCGATGGGCACTTTGGCCACGATGGCATAGACAATCAGCGGCAGGCATGGCGGCAGTAAAAGCCCCAGCGATCCGGATCCTGTGAGCAACCCAAGTGCATCCTTGTCCGTGTAGCCAGCGCCGACGAGGACAGGCAGCAACAAACCACCCAGGGCGAGGATGGTCACTCCCGATGCTCCCGTAAAGGAGGTAAAGAAAGCGCAGACCAGCACGGTCACAATGGCGGGACCACCACGAAATTGACCGAACAAGGCGTAAAAGACGCGCACCAGCCGCTTCGGCGAGCCACCTTCGGTGAGGAAGTAGCCGGCCAGCGTGAAGAGTGGCAGTGTGGGGAGAGTGGGATTCGTGACGAGCGCATAGTGCGCGATTGGGATGGAAGCGATTGGCTGATCGGCGCCCCAGAAGAGAATCAGCGCCGTGCCGCCTAGAGTGACAAAGGCCGGCACGCCGAGAATCAAAGCGAGAAACACTACACTCAAGGCCAAAACGACGAAATGATGTCCCCCGTTGGGCCACTGGCACACAATCCCCGCCAGGAGAAGCGCAAAGAGGGCAGCCGCCAGCCGCAGCTCCCACTTTTCCGTCGTGTGCCAGAGAATGCGGAGGGCAATGGCCGCGAAACCCAGAGGAAGGACCCATTGCACGACCCAGACAGGGATTCCATATGCGAGAATCCTTCCTGACTCGCGCTCGTTTTGCACAAACTCCCAAGCGGCCAAGCAGAGGTAGCCACAGACAGCAACTGCGACGCCTGCCGTGAAGACTCGCGAAACAATTTTGGACCAGCCGCGGAGCTTTGCTTCTCCCACGTTGGAGAGGGAAAGCAGTCTGTGTTCTCGCGCTGCGATGGCTCCGCCGAGCATTCCAACGACCAGGACCATGTGTTGAACGATGGCAATGGATGCCGGGATGGCGACGTGGAACGTGCGGCGCAGCAACGCCTCGGCGAGCGGCAAAACGACCATCGTTGCGAGCGCAAGAGAGACGAGGAGGTTCTCTCCGCGCGCGAGCTTCGGCTGCCATTTCCCCGATTGAGGCACGAAGTTCGTCGGGAATTCGGTGATCGACACGACTTCGCTGCTCATGGGCGACCTGTCTTCTGCGCGGCGCGATATTCGGCAACGAGGCTAAGCGTTTTATCGAAGACATCAGCAGGAATCATCTTGCCGCGCATTTTCGGATAGACACTTTCCGCAAAATGGCGCCACTCGTCTTCGAGTTCCGGCGGAACCTGATGCACTTGCAACCCGCGCTTCTTCATCGCCTCGATGGCTTCCTGACTTTCCGCGCGGCTCTTGGCTTGAATTTGTTTGCCCGCTTCGGCGGCGGCTTTCAGCACCTTTTCACGTTGATCGGGGTTAAGCGCGTCCCAAGACCTTTTGGTCATCACCGTCGCACCAACAAGAGGTACGTAGTTCACCTCGAGGAGATGTTTTGCGACCAGGTCGAACTGGCTGGCCAGAGCGAAGAAAGGGGTGACCGGAACGGTATCCACGAGGCCGGTCTCTAGACTGATCAAAACATCAGGCCACTCGAGCGGCACAGCCTGGAAACCAAGGCTATTTACAATTTCTATTTCATTGCCGTCAGTAGCCGTAACGAATACCTTGCTTCTTCTGGATCTGAACTCCTTCGGCCGCGTGTAAGGTTGCCGGGAAAAGATGTAGATCCAGCCGGTGTCCGTCCAGGAAAGGACGACGAACCCCTTCCGCTCCATGCGTTGTTCCAGCTCCGGCTGCAGTTTGGTCCGGACGTATTCCATCTCATCCAGCGAGTGGTAGAGCATCGGGATCTTTTCGATTGCGCCCACCGCCGGATCGATGTCCGAGAGGCCAGCTGCCGAGAGAGTCGCGGCCTGCAGCTGCCCGGCGCGCATGCGGCGAATAGTGTCTTCTTCACCGCCCATGGTGCCGCCACCATAAATCGTCAGAGTGAGGGCGCCGCCTGTGCTTGATTTCCACTCCTGGCCCATCTGCTCCAATGTGCGGTATTGCGAAGAACCTGGTGGTAGCAACGTGGCGAGACGTATGCGCGTCTGGGCCGCCATGGTGGCTGGAAACAGTATTGGATTCAAAACGAGCAGGAGTGCGGCGATAGCGATCTTTTCTTGTTTGACGTGAGTGATCATCTGGATGCTTCCACAGAGGCGGCTTCCAGGAACAATTCGTTTTCACGCGACAACAGCCAGCGAGCGCGACGCCGCATGATGATGTTGCTCAAGCGCCATTCCGGCCGGCTGTCTGGGTCCACCGCCAGTGCCTGTTTCAACAGCGATTCGAATTCGGCGTGGTTTTGTTTCTGCACCGAAACAGTTTCCGCGTAGGCGACATAAGGTGATGCCAGTTGCCCATTGGCCAAGGAAACTGCGCGATCGAAATGCGCTTTGGACCGGGCCGCAAAATCGCCCTTCACACCCTGCCTGGCGGACTCGTAGCTGATCAGAAACTGATCAATGACCCCATGGTCGTAGTCAGGATTGAGTTGGTAGGCGCGGTCAATGAGCGCCTCCACTTGCGGCTGCTCGGCCACCAATTCGGGATGGTCTTTCGAAAGCGCAATCGCCGCGCCCCAAGCCACCGCGGTCCAATACAGGAGGGGCACGTCGTCCGCTTTAGCTGCGTAAACCGCGGCTTTCGGATCCTCTCGCAACGACCCCGCGAAGCCGCGATGCTTCGTTTCCAACCCGCGAAGCCCATAATCGCGCGCGCGAAGATAGAGATTGCGAGCCCGCTCGCCAAGCAAGCGGGCTTTCGCGACGTCCTCGGTCTCCATTTCCTCGGCAGACTCCTGAATGTAGACGTAGGAGTACTGCGTGTAGCCACTAGCGGCAGCAAAGAGCAAGCCGCGATGCTTTGGACTCTCCGCGAGTAGCCCCTCGATGAGCTTTAGACTGAAGGGGATGGCTTGCCCGACGAATTCGGGGTCATTGTCGGACGCAAAGGTCGTACCGCTATTCGCCAGAGAATCGCCGAGTTTGTTGATGGCAAATTTCCGCACGGAACACCCCGTCATCGCTATCGTCATTGCGAGCAGAAGGATCACTGATGAAATCTCATAGCCCCGGCAGTCAGCAACCAGCCGTGGCACCTGGCGGAGGGTTTTGCGGAGTTGCGAGTACCGCCGAAGGCAAAAGAGCATGGCTTGAAGCAACGTTAAACGCAGCCCAGTGGCCAAGAGTTCGACCTCCGCCGCGGGGAAGAAGAAGCGCAGACTGACCTCGACACAAATCATGCATCGAGTGGCTGTTCCCAAAAGCGTCTTCGGCTCCTTGTCTTCCGCTAAGGCGAATGTATTCATTGGGTTCATTCCTCAAATCGATACAGTAGAGCGACCGCTAGCAAGCAGCAAGCGACAAGGAACGACGCGACACTTTGGCGTTTCTTGTCGTAGTCCGTGATTCCAAACCCAGCAGATGCCCTGGAACAGGAATTCGTAGTCGTAACATCCTGACAGGGCAGCCAGTTGCAGTGCAGGGAGAGAAAAGGCCCTTTATTCGCAGTTCTAGGACGCATTCAACGGACCACTTAAGAGGGGTAGGGTCTGTCCCTTGGAGGCTCTCCCCTAAATGAATCCGCGAGAGCGGCCGAGAGTGTGTCACCTCGCGCACCGAGCGTTCGGAACGGCCACAAATTTGCCTGGCGTCGCTAGAAGGAACTTCGCGACTCCACCAATTGTCGAGCTCCGATCGGTGCGCGTACACTGAATTTGCACGCCTGTGCTTGTGGCGGTGGATGGGCAGCCCCTCATGCCTTTCCCAACGCTGGACGGTGCGCACAGTTCGCTTAAGGTAAGAAGCGATTTCCTTCCAGGAAGAGAGACACTCGCCGGGCGTTTGAAGACGAGAAGGTGATGAGGCCGCAATTGGAGATTTGGCAGCCATCGGACGCTCGTTGCTTGAAGCAGTAATTGCGCAGGCTGTGTTTGCGGCTAAAGCATGCATCTAGAGCCAACCTCCCTGTCAGGTGCAAGAATAGAATCACCGTTGCGCCACAGAAGCAGGCGCGGGTGATTGCGTGTATGAAGATGTAGATGGTTAAAGTTCAGTGTTATTACCGACGCGCACGGGTGGGATCGTAACGGTGAAGGTCCCTGCGTTACGTGGACGGATGGATAAACAGCCCGCAGGTCATGATAACTGTGGCAGGCGGAAAGATCACTAGGGTAACGTTGGCGCTGGCGGAACCTCCAAGACATGTGGCATTGGTCGTGTGGCTCGTGGGACCGAAATCTTGGCAGTGCGGCACCAAGGCTCGCTCCCTGGACACAATTTTCTTCAGACTTGATCCCCTGCGCCCCCGTAAGTCCTGACCTACATGAGCCCGTCGGATCAACCCGGTCATTGTGTGGCTGTTTGCCCTCACAGCTCAGCGTCCGACTAAGACAAAGCCGCCCCAGTAGAATGGCCGGTCTTCACCGTACCGGGCTTTAACTTTCGCCCGCAGCTCCATCTCGGCTTCGCGCAGGGCTTGCTGTTTGCCCTCCCCGGACAACCACTTGCTGTAGAACAGCGTCATCAATTCCTGCGTCTCCCGGTCTGGAACACTCCACAAGCTCATCAGGACCGCTCGTGCTCCAGCTTCGAGTAACCCTCGCCGCAGCCCGAAAACGCCTTCCCCGTTGGCGATTTGTCCCCGGCCCGTTTCGCAGGCGCTCAGCACCACCAACTCCGTGCCGTGCAGATTCAACCCAGTGGCTTCATAGGCTGAGAGTATTCCGTCCTCCAGGTCGTCCGCTGGTTTCTCACCGCGCAGGATCCGACTTGCTCCCGCAAAGAAAAGTCCCGATCGCAGCATCGGATCCTCATATCCTTGTGGCGATCCCAATGAAGTTGTATTGTCAGTCCAACCTTGGTCCTTTAGGAAGAAGGCGTGAGTCGCCACATGCAACAGTCTCGGCCCCTGGACATGTTTGATCGCCTCTTCTGTCGCTTGTTCGCCGGTGAGAGTTTCCACTTTCCAACCATGCTTCTCCAGCAACGAACGAATGCTTTCGATTTCAGCCTTTGCTGCTGGAAGCGGCGCGAGTTTGTTCTTTTCACGCAACTCTTCGGAACGGAGACCAGTGCCTAAGCTTGCCAGAGAGGTCCCGCCCCCGCTCTTTGCTGGTGGCGTCGCATGCACAGCCGCCCGCTGCTCAGCTTCTGTCAGCTCAAAGCGCGGAGCACCGATCAGAACGGCTGATTCACTTGCTGGAGCAGAACTGTCGATGACCAAGTCCCTCGTGCTGGCGACAACCCGAAATTCATACTTGTCAATCAAGCGACGTCGGTTCCCAATCGGGATTACTGGAAACGAAACTAGGTTCAGAGCTCCATCGGGTGAAAAGTAGATCCTGTGTGTACCGCCTAGGGCATTTTCGATTGGTTTCCAAAGATCTCGGTAAACGCTGTCGTCCCAAAGTGGAGCCATAGCATGCTCGCCGAGCAGGTCTCGATACCTCAGCAAGGGAGCATCTTCCAATTCAGCCGCTTCTCCCAACTGGACCAGGACCGGCGCCGCTTTGGTTTCTGGAGTGATGATCAGAGCGGCGTAAAAAACCAGCCCTGTCCAGCCTGTACCTTCGAAATATGGGAACTTCACCATCTCGACAGCGGCTTCCCCGAGCTTCAAAGAACGTTGCACGTCCTGCCATGTCACCTGGGCTATTCGCTTGTCCTCCGCCAGCGCCCGCGAACGCTTCATTAACTCGCTCTCAACTGAGTTAGCCTCTTGCGTCAGCTGATCGATTCTTTCCTTCGAGATCTTTCCTTCTGGAGGCTTGGCAAAGAACAACATCGCCAACCGGCTCCTCTTGGCTGTCAACTCGTCGAGAAGGCTGAGTGCCTCCTTGTCGTTGCTGGCGACAATCTTGCTGCGCACGGCCGCCACGCTTCGGCCCACAAAGCCTTTCTGCCAGAGCACTGTGTTGTACATTTTTCCCAGCAAGGCCGGACTCTGTTGGCTGTACTTCACGCAGAAGCTGTAATACCAGGGATACGTGTAAGAGAGTGTGCCCAAAAACAAAAGGCGCTCTTTTTCGGTCATGTACGGGAACAAGTACTCGAACTGTTTCGCTTGATTTCCGAGGGCGCGATCGAAAAAAGGCTCTGCTCGTTCGGGACTGCCGCGCGCGTAGAACAGGGCAGCCAGACTCTCTAGGGTTGTGGTTACTGTCGGGTGCTCTGACCCCAATGCTTTCTCTTCGATCGTCAACGCGCGTTTTAGCGATGACTCCGCCTCAGCATATTTGCCTTCACTCGAGTAGAGGGTGCCCAGACTGCTCAGACTCGCGCCAAGCTTCGGGTGCTCCGGTCCCAGTGCCTTTTCCTCTAATGAAATTGCCCGTGTAAGGAAGTCCTCGGCTTCGGCGATCTTTCCAGAATCGGCGTAGAACGCCGCCAAATTGTCCAGCCCTGCAGCCACAGCGGGGTGCTGCGGCCCCAAGGCCTTCTGCCAGATTTCCACCGAGCGTTTCAGGAGTTGTTCTGCGTCAGAATCTTTTCCCTCAGCGCGGTATAACAGGGCGAGATTGTTCCAGCTTAGGGCCACGTCCGGATGCTCTGGCCCTAGGCTTTTTTCCTTGATGGAGAGTGAGCGCTTGAAAAGTGGCTCCGCCTCGGCATACCTACCCTCCACCATACAGAGCTCAGCGAGATTGCTTAGGGCTATCGCCACGCCGGGATGTTCCGGCCCTAGGGCCTTCTCTTCGATCGCGATTGCTCGCTGATAGAGCGGCTCTGCCTCAGCATACTTGCCTTGCTCACGATAAATTTGACCCAGATTGCTGAGGCTGAGGGCCACATCGGGGTGGTTCAGCCCCAAAGCTTTTTCCCTGATGGTCAGCGCACGCAGGTAAAGCGATTCGGCCTCAGCGTACTTGCCCTGGTCTCGAAACAAAACCGCGAAGTTACCCAGGCTCTGAGCCACATCGGGATGCTGAAGGCCCAATGTCTTTTCGCGGATAGCAAGCGAACGTCTGTAAAGCGATTCTGCTTCTGCATATTTCGCCTCGTCCCGGTAGAGCTCGGCCAGATTATTCAGGCTTAAAGCAGTGTCCAGGCTTTCTGGCCCTGAAACCTTCTCCGCGATCTCCAAGGAATGTTGCAGCAGGGGTTCCGCTGCCGGGAACTTTCCCTCAGAACGATAAAGCAGCGCCAGATTGTTCAAGCGCGTGCCCGTTTCCGAGTGCTCTTTTCCCAACGATTTTTCAACCATGGCTAGTGAGCGCTTTAACAGAGGCTCTGCTTCAGCGTACCTACCCTGCGCCTGATAAACTTCCGCGAGGTTGTTCAGGATCGCCGCCACATCCGGGTGCTCCGGCCCCAGTACTTTCTCCCGGATTGCCAACGCACGACGCAAAAGCGGCTCCTCGTCAGCGTATTTCCCTTGTGCGTGGTAAAGCATAGCTAGGCCATTGAGGCTCGAAGCTACGTCAGGGTGCTCCGGCCCCAAAGCTTTTTCGCGAATGCTCAGGGCTCGTTGATAGAATGATTCCGCCTCGCCGTACTTGCCCTTGAGGGAATTGAGTTCTGCAGTCTCGTACACGCTCTTCGCCATGTCCGGGTGCTCCGACCCAAGCGCTTTTTCCCGGATGGCGCGTGAGCGATTAAACAATGATTCCGCATCGTTGTACTTCCCCTCCGTTGCCTTGAGTAGCGCCAGATTGTTTAGCATCGTAGCAACATCGGGATGATTGGGCCCAAAAGCCTTCTCTTCGATCACCAAGGCGCGATTGAGAAAATCGTCCGCTTCAGCGTACTTGCCTTGTGCTCGGCAAACCTCCGCCAGGTTGTTCAGGATTGTGGCCACCATGGGACTCTGTTGGCTGGGCCCATTCTGCCGAATGGAAAGCGATCGCCGATAGAATGCTTCTGCATCGCTATACTTGGCCTCACCCTGATAGAGGGCAGCCAGGTTGTTGAGGATGATCGCCAGGTCCGGGTGCTTAGGCCCCACCGCCTTCTCTTCGATGGCCAGGGATCGCTGATAGAGCTGTTCCGCCTCAGCGTATTCGCCCCTGGCACGATGGAGCTCCGCCAGATTGTTCAGGCTCTCGGCGACATCGGGGTGCTCCAGCCCCAGCGCCTTTTCCCGAATAGTCGATGAGTGCTGAAACAGCGTTAGGGCCTCGGCGTACCTTCCCTCGGCCTGATAGAGCACTCCCAGATTGTTTTCAACTCTGGCAAGGTCAGGGCTCTCCGGCCCCAGCGCCCTCTCCAAAATCGCTAGGGCCTGTTTGAATAGTGGCTCCGCCTCCGTGTACTTGCCTTCTTCCCGATACATCTGTGCCAACGCATTCAGACTCGCACCCAGACGGACGTCACTTGGGCCAAACTGCTCCGCCTGAGCAAGGGCCGTCTTCAAGAACTGCTCGGCGTCTGAAAATCGGCCCTCCTGGTAAGCCTTTGTCGCTCGCGAAATGTTGTCCTCCCACTTGGTCTGAGCCGAGGCAAGCATGGATCCAACTCCGCCAATCCAGACTGTGAGAGCAAAGAAATATCCGCGTTTACTTGCTGACAAACGCATATCCCCATCCTGCCTCACTGCTAGCTTAGCCACGCCCCTATTGAAAGAGAGCTGTGACCAAAATATGTCCTTTCCCCGCTACGAATCCTGTTATTCTTGCCGACGAGTATCCCATGTTTGAGGTGGCACGAAAAACGCTCGGCTACGCCAGCAAGCTTGCTGCCTTGCTCGCGCTAATTCCACCCTCAGCCTCTTTCCTGCAAGCCCAAGAAAGCCAAAGCATCCCTCTGACGCTGCAGGGCTCGCCTACAACAGAACAAGTCGAAGCGTTTGTGAAGACTCGCGCCAGAGTTCTCTCTCTCCCGCACGCCCTTCCTGACATCATCTGCAAGCAGTCAACCGATCGATTCGTCGCCTCCAACGACGAACCTGTTCAGCACACGCCCGACACCGCCACGACTGGAAGCCCATCACACGCGCTCTACGGGGTGCCGGCTTCGACGGGTAGCACGCGGAAACAAATGAATTCCGTAGAGTATGGAAATCAGGCGTACGCAGTCTCGGAAATCCGGCCTCCCCGTGATCTCAAGTGGAAATATGCTGACACCATCAGCGCGGAAGTTGCTTACGTTCATGGCACCGAATCGTACAGTGGGATCATGCTCAATGGCAGACCCACTGGCGGGAAGAAGCTGGACAACTTTCTTGGCTTGACGTCCGAAGGAGAGTTCGGGTCCGATTTGATTGATCTCTTGTCTGTCAAGCAGGCGCAAGCAACCGAGTTCATATTTCGCGGAACGGGAAATCTCTTTGATCGCCCGGTTGTGATCTTCGATTTTCGAGTTCAGAAAAACCATAATTTCTACTGGCGTTGGTACCTTAGAACGGTGCGCTTATTCCATAAGGGACCGAAAATCGAAAACTTTCCTCCTTACGCGGGCTCTCTGTGGATTGATCCAGCCAAGCAAGAGGTGTTGCGGTTGGAGATCAGAGCAGTGGACATTGACCCCAAGTTCCCCCTCAAGAGCATGGAGGAAACCATCGACTATGGTCATGCCCAGGCTGGCGACTTAAGCGACCTTCTGGTACCACTTCATTCCGAGACCCTCACGTGCAACCGCTTCGCTCCAGTGTGTAATCGCAATGTGCTGGAGTTCAAAGACTGGAGAAAGTTCGTAGTGAAGAGCCGCGTGTTGGCGCCGGTGCAATGACTCGCCGCCACCCGTGTTTGCCTAGTTCTTTGCTCCTCCTTTCAGCATGATCGCCGGCCCGAACTCGGTTCTCTTTCCTGGTTCGTCTATGGTGTGTTCGCCGGTTTGATGGCTTGAGCCTTGCGGTACGCTCCAAAATCGCCCCAGATGCTCTCTATAATTTCGGGTTCGAATACCTTGACGACGGTGTCTTGCTGCGTCTCCTTCCCGGCATAAATCTCCAAGGCCACCTTCCCGCAATCGGGTGAAATGGAGTCGGGGGCGTAAAAATAGTCGCCGATAGAGGCTACGTTGGTGATGTTAAGCGCCGCATTCCGCGCGCCGCTAACCTGTGTCCTAGCCGGCTGAATCGGCTGAACCTCCTTCTCCCCACAAAGGAGACGCATTCGGTAGAAATCCGTTTTGAAATGAACGTTGGCCGGGCCGCCGTAGAAGCCCTTGGATTCCCTGTACGACCGTCCGAGTTTGCTCCAGAAACCTTCCTTCAGCTTAGGCTTGACCACGATTTCTAGCACCGGCTTAATCCGAGCGGCAACTTTCTCCCATCCTGGTGGCAACGAGGGGAGTACGGGTTCTTCTGTATTCTTCTTTGCGTGCTTGTCTTTCTTGTGTTGCATGTCGATTGCATCCGCTTCTTCAGCCAAGAAGGAGATTGGGGGAGTCCACAGGAAGACTTCGTAATCGCCTGCGCCAGCTTTGTATGGCTGCATTCGGGGTTTCTTGTTGGACAGAAATTCCTTCAATGCCTCGGACGGATAGGGACTCTTAGGCTCCACAGGCAGCAGAGTCGCTGCGGGCGCCGCCGCACCGGGTATTTTCCCCCGTGCCTTTTCCAGAAGCGGCAAGGCATCTTCGATGCGGGAGATTCCGGTGATGCCCGGCCCTCCACTCGCTTGCTCCCGGTAGGTGGTGATGCCAACCGCTTCTCCATTAGCGGTAAACAAAGGGCCGCCCGAGTTTCCCGGATTCACATTGATGTCGGAAATGATCGCGTGGGTGTCAATCTTGCTGACCACGCCTGTAGTTAGAACTTTTTCCAAGTCGAGCGGGCTCCCAATGGTAAAGACACGGTCGCCTTCGGCGAGGGCCGCATGGCTGTCTGTTCTTCTAAGGGGCGCCACAACCGCCCCCGGAAAAGCAGCGAGATTCACGCGTAGCACGGCGATGTCGTTTTGCGGGTCGGAAGCCAGAACCACGGCAGAGACTTTTCGGTCAGCATCGAACTGCACAGCAAGGTATTCGGAGTCTGCCACGACATGGAGATTGGTCAAGATTATCCCTGCTGAATCTGCGAAAAAGCCTGTGCCATGTCCAAACTCGCTCCACACCGTGACCACGCTGTTTTTTAAGCGTTGGAACTGCTCTCCAAGATTGTCAGCCGCGCTTACCCTCATGGGCTCGATCGCGGCCACTTTGGCGTTGTCAATGCTTAAGTCCAAATGGGACTCCGGCTGCGCCAGCTCCCAATCGAGGTCCCACGAATATTTCTTCCCTTGGAATTCGACGGGCTGCGGCGTCGTCAGATGATACCGTCCGCGAGGGAGCTGCGCTTCAGCTAGACCGTCAAATCCTGTTGTCAGGGAGTGAGGTTGCGATTGGACAGCTTGCAGATTCACCACCAGCTTTGGGACCGGCTTGGGATTCAAATCCTTGTCCACCAGGATTGCGCGGATTTTCACCGGAACGAGGTCTTCTTGAGCCCACACGCTCGTCGTGCAAAGCAAAACTGCTATTCCAACAATGCGCTGTTTCACGGTAAATACCTCCAATACTCGCGTAGCCTAGACCACCGAATCCCAAAAGGAAGTCCCACCTAAGTGCAGAGTGGCCAGTATGCCGAGCGGCTGCCTGCTGCTCCCTGGTTTCTCTTTTCTATGGAATGCTGATGCGCAAAGAACGCGTATATTACCTCCGTGCTAGGGATACGCTTGCTCCAACAGGTCTCGAGCCCAGGTTCGCGGTATGTGTTTAACCTTCACCGTTAAGTCGACCGTCTCACGTCAGAATTACTTCGGCTTTCGTAGAACTGTCGCAACTTCGAGTGGCCCCGCGCGCCGATCAGTGCACCAAGCCTGCCCGCTGGCGAACGATCATTTCTTGTGCTTCTCGCTCGAACTTCGTCGCAAGCGAATGGTTTGGATCTGACGGCGACACAGCACGAAACTCCTCTGCGCCTTCCTCCAGCACACCGGCGTAGGCCAGCAGAATCCCGCGAGCAAAGTGATCTTCAGGATGTACGAGGTTGAGTTGCCGCAGGCGGGCATCGTCCAGCACTTTGAAATAGCCCTGGGAAACGTCAAGTGGTGACTGTTCGACTTCCGCGCCGCCAACCATAATGACCAGCTGCCAAACATATGTGGCACCCCGCCCCAAGATAACCGTCGATTTCCACGAAGTGCCCGTCACCACCGGGCTCGATTCCACCGGGTTATGGTGGGCATCGTTAACTTGCACTCGGTAGCCGTCAGCGTTCGCGGCCACCTTCCACACAAATACCGGCGTAGTACTGTAAACAACCGTTCCTACCGGAGTGAGCAGCGGGAAACCCTGATCTTCTCCTCGCCGGAGGGCCAGGTCGGTCAGCCCTTGAGGAGTCTGGATGTGTTGGTTGTCGATCGCATTGGCAACAACTGCTTGAAGATCGGGAGGCAAATAGGAAGAGCTGCTTAACAGGACCTCGGCCGATTTGCTGATGACTGGCGGGATTGGATTGGAATTCTTTTCTGGCTCATGGACGAGGATCGGAGGCTTGTGCGCCGATTCCCACGCCTGCCGTATTGCGACGGCGACCGCTATCACTGCAAAAGCCGCCAGGGCCCAACGACTTGCGGGCAGCCAGGCGGCCCGTAGTCTAAGGAGTAATTGCTTAAGCAGACTATGTTCGGAGGAGTCAGCAGTGTTTTTGACGTCTCTAGACCGCAGAACCTTCTGCGCTTCCAGCTGATTTCTGAAAGCTTGTAAGTCCCGCAAATCCTCCGAGCAAGAAGCGCAGCCTTTGAAGTGCGAATCGAGAATCTCCTGTTCCCCCGCGCTCAAGGTTCCTTCAACATAGGCTTCCAATTGCTCATAGCCCACGTGCTCTGACTCGAGTGATTTCTCCAAACTGACTCGAAGAGAATTGACTTGCGCGCGCAGGTCCTCTCGACCGCCCAACATCTCCCGGCACTGTTCGCACGTGGCAAGGTGCTGGTCGGCGGAGATCAGTTCCGCTTTCGACACAGTTCTGAACCGATAGCGCTCTGCGAGATCCGGAGTCAAATGCTGTGGCATATCAGCCTATGTACCCGCCGTTGAAATAAGCACGCCACCACACAGGAGTAGATGCAAAATGGTCATTCATATTAGCGAACCTAATGCATTTTTCAGGATCTCTCCTCCACCAGACGCATTCTCCGGGCTAATCTCTCACGAGCGGACTTGCGGAGATTAATGACTTGTTGACGAGTCACACCAAGACGTACCGCAATCGTATTATCGTCCAGGGGCATATGGTTCCAGAGCTCGACAAAGTCTTCAAACGCGATGTTCAGGATGGCAGCGATCTCGCAAAGAGTTGTGGTTCCGGTCCGAGTAAACAGAATGACTGCCTCAGAACCAATACCATCTCTCATGTTGAGCAGCAGAGCTAACCGTTGATTTAAGGGCAATTCGCAAATCTCATGCCACAGACGCTCTAGATACACCTTTTGTTCAAGCTGGCTGGCAGGGTTAAGGGAAGAGTCTCGTAAAGACTCGGCGGTACCACCTGTCTCGTTAGAAGTTTCAACAAATTGAGCCTCACGCACGCCGCAAATCTCCGCCATGGCACCCACCAGGTTATCGAGCAGGACCGGTCGGCCGTGCCATTTCAGGAACTCCTCCATCACCTCCGCCAGGTCCGCGGGGCCGAGCGCCGTTCTCCTTGCCTTGGACGGGAATTCACTCAAATCCACTTGAGAAAGATTGGCCTCCGATGAAGCAACAGATTGTCCGGCCCAACCCGCCAAGCCACATATGGTTTGCTCAGTTTGCTCGCTCCAGACTGCGAGTTGAGGCTTATGGTTAAGCACGTAACGTATACGGTTTTTGAGGCGCCACCATGCAGGATGTTTCATCCGCGCCTGTTTATAGCAGGCGTTCTGGACACAGGTGAAGAGATAACCGCGAAAGTTGTCGATCGGGGGAAGGGTTGGGTTCGCCCTGATGTCCCACAGTCTAGTCAGCAATTGGACTGCAACTTCCTGACAAACGTCTTGTTGCTCATCCGAATTGTTGTGGCCGAAGGAACGAAATTTAAGGCGGACGAAGTAACCGATCAGAGGCTGCGCGTGGTCCTCAAATAAACAGTCAAGAAAACTCTGCGCCGAATTACGATCCTCGGCTGTCACAAAGGAATGTATGAGCGAGTCCACGGCGCACTCTGCGGGCCCGTTTTCACTATGCGTTGTCAAGTTTACAGACCCGGGCCTCGTCGAAGATCGAAACACGCCTCAGCGCAATTGCTTACCGCTGAGGCAAAGAAGAGTCAAGAGGGTACTCTCGGACGCGCCTTCTTTTGCGATCTCCGACCAAGGCTTATATGGGCGAAATCATATGCGTAAGTGGTTGTAGGGTCAAGAGATTGCCAAGAAGATCAGCAGGTTCGGAGTCGGCGAGTGGGAGAGCCGCTGGATCGTGGCCTAGGGTGCGCAAACCATGAAGAGTGCGGCTTCGGGCGCTGCAACGCCCCAGGCGTAGAGGTAAGCGCAGCTAGTTAGTCCCATTATTTAGTACGCAGGGTAAAACTTTGCCTCATAGCACTCAGCTGAATCTTCCCCTGCATTCCGAAATTTGCGACAACCTTGGCGCAGTTTTACGCGCTGAAGACCGTTCACCGCCCAAATCACCATAAAACCCGCCCTTTATACCATTCCGTTACCACCCCGTCCTTATGGACGCGTGTTCGAGGACAGGTTCGTGGACGGGTGACCCGTCCACGAACGGGGCGGTGGATGGAAGCTCGGGTAATGGGCGGTCGCCGGAATAATTTCATTCTCCGCCGCGAATCTTCCGATTTCGTGGGCATTTAAGAGAGTGGGGCCTGACTCGCGAAGCAACCAATCCGGGCCCCGTCCAGCAATTCTGTGCCGCAAGAGATGTCCTTTATCCAGTCCGTGGATTGGTCGAGTCCAATGAAGCTCGTAGCGAGACATATGGGGAACAATTGCTGGTTGTGGTTGGTGAACGCCCCCGGAGGATCGCCCCGGCTTGATAACGACTCGGGTGTCGTAACGCTTGATGGAAAGGCAGATGGCAGAAAGACTCTGCAACAAACCAATTTCCGAGCCCAAGGCTTGCGCACGGCAACTCGTGACACTGCGCTGGTGTCGCGCTTTGTCGCTTGCAGGCGTCCAAGACGTCTCTAGACTAGATACCCGTGAGTTGCTGCGCCAATCCTGGCGGTTGTTTCGAGTACATCGGCGGACTTTCCCTCTTTAGCGCGCAAGGCGTTAGTGGGAAATGGGAGAACTCTGACGACGAAGAAAGGCTCGGCGGCACCAAGCGAGCGAAGCGGTTCAAGGAAGAGTGAGTTGATACGCAAGGGGGCTTACTATAAGTAGGCACTTAGTCCTAATTATGAACCCTGATTCAGTAGCCGCACCCGAACTTCCAAGCGTTCAAGCGTTGTACGACCGCTCCCGATTCCTCGATGCCTACGAAAAGACAAAGAGGTATTGGGACACCTCGACAGACGTGTCGAGCCTCTCCGTCGACCAGCTGATACTCGGCGGGCGCCTGGCCAATCGCTTGGGTGGAGGGCGGCTTTGCCGGTGGCTTTTCTATACTGCCTACAAACGTGAACCCTGCGATCCAAAAGTGCGCTACTTCACTCACCGCTTCCGTCTGCGTGACCGCGGATTTTGGGACGAGGTTCGAAGTTTGGAAGACGAGCCCCTCCTTGGGGCGGCCGACACGGAACTGGAAGCGTCATGGCTCGCTTACCAGGCGGTTACTTGGGCGACGCTGCGGGACTTTGCTAGGGCAGAGGCGTGTCTGAAACGCGTGCGGTCTTACTCAACCCCCGATGGATGGGTTGAATCCTGTCAATCCAGCGTTCTGGGTATGGCCGACCGTTGGGAAGAGGCCTTGCGGGCTGCGGAACGTTCCTGGGAACTCAGCCACGCTGCCCCTTACGCTGCCCAAAGCCTTGGTCTTAGCCTCCTGAACTTAGGTCGTGGGGATGAAGCTGCCAGTCGCGTGACAGAGGCAACTGCAGATTGCCAATCGTACGAGATTGTTCACCTCGCATGTTGGCTTCAGTGCGCTTTGGCAGATCGCCGCGAAGGAGAAGAACGCCTGCAGACTATCGCTCGAGCCAAAGAGCTCGCCGAGTGGCTCCCTGCGCTGGCACCGCTTGCCGACCGGGATACGCGGGCGCTGTTCGCTCATGTCCACCTGGATATCGCGAGTCTTTTAGGCAACCACCAGGAAATGGAAACGTGGGCCGAGAAGGTCCGTTCTCCCTTTTACCGGACCGTTGTTCAAAATCTGCGGAGACGTTCCGGCGGCCGGCGCATCCGCTTACCCTATTTACCTCTCCTGCAGAAACACCAGACTTGTCTGCCGACGAGCATCGCCTCCGTTCTTGCGTCTCAGGACGTCGTAATTGATCCGCGACTCATGGCGGCGGAGATTACCTTTGGTGGAACCCCCAATTGGGCGGCGGCCGAATGGCTCGAGAAGCACGGTTTCGCCGTGCGCTTCTTCACGGTTACACCCGAAACAGCTGCCCGCCTGATCCGGAATGGCTTGGCTTTCGTCTTTTGCTTGGAGTCGGACGAAGACTCACACGCCGTCGCCGTAATCGGGCTGGATGAAGCGGCAGAGACCCTTCTCGTCCAGGATCCCTCCTCATTTCGTTGTTCCGAATACCTCTTGGAAGGGATCCTGCACTTGCGGGGCCCGCTTGGGCCCGTAGGCATGGCCGTAGTTCCCCAAGCGAACGCGCATTTTCTGAATGGCTTGCTGCCTCAAGCAGACGTCGAGGTAATGACCGCATCGCAGCATCACCAGAAGGAAATAGAACTCAAGGGAATAACGGCAGCGCGTGACGTTGTGAGCCATCTAGCAAAGGAGTACCCGGACGAGCCGGGTGTTCGGTTTCTGCAGGCAGCGCAAGCATCTGGGGAGGGCCGCTCTGGGGACGCCCTCGCTGGATTTCAGGAATCCTTGAGGGTTTTCCCACACTCGCCAATTGCCCGTCGCCGTCTGCTCCAGGCCTCTCGTTCGGTAGGAAACACCGCATTGAGCAGGGACATTCTCAAAACGGTCGTAGAAGGCGCCTCACTGCCTGGCATTGAATCGCAACAAAATTGGCGGCATCCCCCTTCGGCTTACATTTGCGCGTACGGCGATCTCCTGAGTTTGTCAGCCAATACCCGTAGCAAAGCCAAAGTGCTCTTCAAATCAGTTCTCTTTCGGGATCCCAAGCATGCCGAAACATGGCACTGTCTGGGCGACCTCCTACGGCAGGAAGGCGACACGGCAGGCTGGCTGCTTTGCTATCGCATTTCGTCGTGCCTCAATGAAAGCAATGAACATTATGCGCTCGCCTACAGCGACGCGCTCTGTGACGCCGGGCGGCAGGACGAGGGTTTTGCGTGGTTGGAAACGCGCGTTCGCGAGCCCGGACTAGCATCCGCGGCGACTAGTCCGTGGATCTCGTGGATTCGGGCATTGGAACATTGGGGCTATCCAGAAAGGGCACTTGCTGCTTGCAGCGAGGCATTACAGAGATTTGGCGATGCTCCCGAATTTCTTGTCTGTGCAATTCCGTTCCTCGCCCGCATGGGTCGCTGGATCGAGGCAGAAAGCAAATTGCGCACTCTGGAATCGAGCGGAAGCTTCAGCATGTTCTGCGAGGCCGCTAGAGACTTCTACGCCATGCGGGGAGAGTTTGAAAAGGCAATTCACCATGCCGAAGAGCGAGTGAAAGAGGCGCCACTGTCTCTTGAGGCCCGCGCGCAGTTGTTGAGTCTCATTGCAAAGTACAAAGGAAATCCAACCGCTACGGCTATTGCGGAGCAGTGGGTCCGCGAACATCCGGGACATGATGCTTTCGAGGAACTTTATTGTGGCTACCTGGATTCCGCAGGTCCGCGATGGAAAAAGGACAGAGTGCTGCAACGCCGGGTGAAACGGAATCCCGAAGATGGCTGGGTCTGGCGCGAATTGGCAGTTCGTCGCGTCGCCGACTACGAGCGTTCCGCCGAACGGAGAAGGGGGAGATTGCGGCCACAAATTGAACATCTCCTGGCGCAGTGCGACCGGACAGCACCAGAGAGCTCGGCAACGATACGCATTTACGCACTCTGGTATGAAGCTTGCGGAGATTGGGCGGAAGCAATCAATATGTGGTGCAAGGCGATTGACGCCGATTCAGGCTCGTTCTTCAGTTATCGCCACCTCTGGAACTGCTCAGCCCGCGTTCGGAACGGGCAGCGCCGCGAGCTTTTCCAACGCATTGAGCCGATGGTCTTGGGCTATCCCGCTCATCTTTCTTTTGCGCGTGACATGTTGTTTCTGCTCGCGCAACGTTTTGGCGTGGCCGCTGCGGAGGATGCTGCCAAGCGATGGACCAGCAAGCGGCCCGATGACCCAGAGGTTGCCCTTGCTCACGCCGACCTACTCCTGGAATGTGGGCACGGCACGTCGGATGCCTCCCGGGCAAAGTTTATTCTTCATCCGGCTGTCGCGCGTTTTCCTTACCACGCGGGGTTGCGGTTCTCCCTGGCAAAGGCATGCAGGCAGACACGCGAGTACGATGAAGCCGATGAGGTCTTGAAGGAAATCCTCCGCCGTCACCCAGACGATACGGCTGCGCTTATCCAGATGGCCTTCGTGCTGGAACGCCGCGGGCTTGAAGGCGATGCCCTCCGTTCGTTGGAGGCGGCTTCGGCCAGATCTCCTCTGGATGAAGAGGTCTGGAATGCGCGCATCCAAATGCACATGCGGCGGGGGCGAATCGCGGAAGCACGCGTGGAAATCCAGAGTGGATTGCAGCGCTCACCGGAAAGCGTGGCCTGGTGGCAACGAGCCATTCATCTGTTGATGCAATGTGGCGCTGAGGAGCAGGCCGTGGCGTCAGCCCGGGAAGGTGTTCGCCTGTTTCCGGCTGACGCTTACATGTGGTTGCTTTTGGCCGGGGCACTAAAAGACGCACAGCGATTTGCCTCGCAAGGTGAAATTGAATCCTGCCTTCGCCGGAGCCTATCCCTCAATGGCACTCTTTATGAGACCGCCGATAATCTGGCTCTCTTGCTGATGGAACAGCATCGATTTGAAGCGGCAACGGAAATCATCGAACGTATCTTGCCTCTGATGGATGATCCCTCTCCTGCCAGGGGAAGGCTTGTCTCAATCCATCGCCAAGATGGCCATAACTCCGAAGCCCTGGATGAACTGGCCTCTGTCGTAAAGGAGGCTCCCTGGTATCACTGGGGCTGGGGCCTGCTAATGGTTTGGCTGATCGAAGATTCGGCCTGGGAAAAGGCACGCGAGCTTCTCGGTGTGCCGCCGCCGGAACTTCGTACAAATAGTGACTTGCGGCATAAACGCCTGCAGGTCCTTCGCAAAGCCGGCCTCTCTGCGGAACAACTGCGTGCCGAATGGGAAGAATTGTTGCGGGAGTTCCCGGAAAATATCCCCCTGCATCTGGAATGCTGCGACCAATTTCGGGCGGATCGCGCCTTCGCTGACGCAGCAAGAGCATTGAAAGCAGTTCAGCCTCTCGACCCGGATAACCCATTCATCTTGGCTAGGATGGTCGAAATGCTCGCCGAAGACGGAGAATACAACCAGGCTGAGGATACTCTCCTTCGCATCTGGTTCCAGGAAATAGAGCGGGGACCATGGCCTGCCGACTATGCCTGGACCATGGCTCGTCGACATCGCTTTGATCAGGCGGCATACATGAAAGCGAGGTTGAGACTTGCAAATGGCTGCAGACCCACGCTTCAGGCTTTCACGCTCATGGCCTTAGATGCAGTACTTAGGGAGAACAAGCCAAAAAACGAACGGAAGTCTTCGTGGGATAACTTCTTCCCAAGCTCTGGGGCAAGAGAGCTCTCTCATCTGCTTAAGTTCATCGATGGAACCGAATGGGCTGACGGACGATACAGAGCCGTTGTGCTTGGGTTATTAGTCGATCACGGATATCACGAGCGCGTGATCCGGTATTGGAAAAAGAACCAAAGAAAAATCGATCGTGAAGTGGAGTCCTGGTCCCAAATCGCGCGCTCTCTGGTCAGTCTTGGTAGGAAAGAGGAGGCGCGCGCTCTTCTTGCACAATGGAGGGAACGGAACGGTGTGGCGATGTGGATGGTCGCCAATTACATTGCCTGTTTCTCCCCCACGGACCAGAGTAGTTGGAACGAGGTTCTGTTGACCTGCAAGGACGCACTTGCAGGAATACCTCACGACCACTGCGCCAAGTACTTGGCACATGTCCAGGCGGAAATCTGTGCTGTTCAAGGAAACCTGAAAGCATTTCGCGAGACCTGGAAAGAGCACCCTGCTTACTTCACGGGACAACGCCACGACTCGGAGTGGTTTGACAGCAGGCGCATTCATCTGTTGAAGGACATCCCGGAGATGGCTGCGCTCCTGGAAAAAAATCAGAACCAGTCATTCTTTGAGAAGTGCGGGGAATTAAGAAACAAGCAGGCGGTGAACCCGCCTTATTCCACCACAGCAAACAGCGCAGGGTCTTCCAACACGTGGTGGTGGATTTGGTCGCTTTGGCTTTTATTATCGCTTCTCGCGCACTCTTTCCGATAGCCCGATCATTCTCGGGGCTACATCAGTCCCTTAAGCTGCAAGTCCTCCGGTCGAAAGGACCGGCCACACAATCTGCAAATGAAATAGGATTTAGCATCAGGACTTTTGTCGATGAACCGAATCTCCTTCGAGTGCTGGCCACAAGCTGGGCAAGTTAGTCCTGTGGCCCGTAAGGACCGCGCTAGTTCGTGACAGCGATCATTGTGTGTCCTGACCAATTCCTTGCTTTTTTCTTCCAGCGCAGCCCTGTGTTCGGCCAGCTTCCCTTGTAGTTGTTTTATCAATTGCTTCCTGGTGTCCGACTGTAGAGACTTTGTCATCGATGACGCGTTGGCCCTGTTTAGAAGTCTCCTGGACAACTCTCCAAGTGCTTTCCAAACTCCTGGCGGCTCACACCACCAAGTGAATTGGACCTTATTAAAGCCACGTTCGATCAGGAGTTCGTAGGTGGTGCCGTCTAAACCGGAGATGGCTTCTGGAACAGCGGATGGAATCTGGCTCTTTAGAGTATCTAGAATTTCCTCCACCTCTTCTGGAGGAATATTTTTCCGCCAGCCGATGCTCGTGGTGATTTCTTTGAGGCCGAGGTGATCTCCAAAAACGCCGCTGCGTACGGCCACGATCAATGGCCATTCTTCCCGATCCAATGGCGGCTTCTTTTCGCAGACGAGGGAATAATTTGCGCGTCCCTCTGAGTCGTGCTCCTCCATCAGGCGTACGCTCAACTCGCCTTCAAACGAGGGAATCTCTTTTAGAGTCAACAAAAGTTCGCCAGCCATTCAGTGTCTCGAGTTTACTGACACCCACTTCGGAAGGAATCGCTTCGGTAAAAGGCAGCACATCGCCAGGGCTCCAGGGCTTGGCTAGCCCAGCTTTTCCCATTTCCCAGTCTCTGGATCTTTGATTTTCAGTTGTCCCCCTTCAGTTTTTGCCTCCGTCTCAAAGATGTTGATTCCGGTATATCCCCCGTCATCCGGGCGCTCTCTGAGCCACCCCGTCCCATCACGCAAGAGTTGGCATTTCTCAAAAAACATGGCCTATCCGTTCCAATGTCCTTTGTGAATCGGGCACATGCGGGTGCGGAGTGGTTCCTTGGCATACTGCAAGCGGCCCAGAAGGTTTGATTTCCTGATGTCGATCCTCATCAATTTTAGAGACTCAAAGTATTTTTGCCCGTGATTTATGCCCTCTTGAATGAGCGCCGGGTCAGTATTGTTCTTAACGATACAGTCCATCCAGAGTTCCATCGCATGGCAAAAGTTCCCAAGCGGGAGAACCGGCTCGCCGTAGAACTGTTCCAACCGCCCGAGGAGTTCGTGAGCTTCTTCCTTACTTCGGATGGGATCGTTCTTCATGGCTCTTTTATCCTAAACAGCGCTGTTATTCTTGTCGGCTTGCCGGAATCTCGCATTGAAAGAAGAGCGGTCATCGGAAGTTGGCCAGCCATCTCATCGTTCTCTTCCAGCGCTGCTGTAACGTCGTTTTCGGCGTTCCCGCAATTCTCCTGAGCTCAAGATTTACGTCCAGGTTGCAGGTCTTGGGCAAGAACACAAGGAAAACCCCTTTGAAATCCATTGCCGCAAATCCACCTAGATCTTTGATCCCTTTCATTAATTCAGCAAAACCGGGCTTCTCGGCCATGTCACGAGGCATGATGTAGCACGCGCGCTTTAGGCCGGCTCTTCTTACACGCCGTTGGTAAAGTACAACGTCCTTTTGGTCCGTAGGCAAAGCTTCGATGACGTCGCCAAAGGAGATCGGTCCGCAGAGGAACCCTTCGTTCAGGCAATATAAGTTGCCGCCCATCGGTATAAAAGTCGTTGTCATGCGCGATTCGGGAAGCCATCGCTGCGCCGGAAAAATCACACTAAAGTTGTGTATTTCGGTCTTTATCTCATGCATAGCATTCTCACTCTAGCCAGACCTTCTACGGTCAGGGGCATGGTCCGTCGTCGTGACTGGTCCACGCGCCATCTACAGGTTTAAGAAACCTCTGCCCCCACCATACCCTCAATCCCTGGAAATCATCAGTGGACGACCCCGGCCTGTTTCAGAAGCAAACGGATCTGCTTGTAATCTGGCGAATGACGGAATAACTTGTCTCGTGGAGGGTGCAAACGGCCCAGCGTGGTGCGGCCTTTGCTGTCGCGCGCATTAACCTCGGCTTTCGCCTCGATAAGGAACCGAACCGAAGCGACCTGGTATCAGTCCACTACGCGTATCAAAACAGTGCGTCGTTCGTTGTCTTGCTGGTTCACGTTGGCTCCGCCATCCACGAGCACTCTAAGAACATCCGTTGCAGCCTTGAAACTCTCGGCGGCATACATCAGGGCCGTTGCGCCGTCAGAATCTGAAGCGTTCGGATCAGCACCTGCACGAAGCAACATTCGGATGACTTCAGGGGAAGGATCACCAAACAGGTTGATGATAGGCCACCAAGAGGGCGAAGATTCGATAGCCGACTGCTTTCCAGAAAACCATCTGCCAAACCAAACGTCCGAGATCCCGGCTGTATAGATCAAAGGAGTCTCGCCGTCGTCATCAGGCCCATTTGGATCGGCACCTGCTAGGAGAAGAACTTCCAGAATCTCGGGCAGCCCACGAGCAGCTGCATACATTAGGGCCGTGCGCCAATAGCGGTCTCTTGCGTGCAGGTTGGCGCCCGCACCGAGGAACTTCTGCACGACGACAGCGTCCGTCCGTTGGCAAGTCCACATGAGAACCGTTCTCCCTTCGCCGTCAGGCACATTGAGGTTCTCCTTGTCGGCCAGCAGTCCGGGCACAGTTTCGGAATTCCCCTTGAGCCATTGCTCGGCATGAGACAACTGGTCTATTGTCTCAGCGAGTTGGTTGAATCTGTGGGACTCACCACTCCTGTTCACTACTCTTCTCGTTCGGCCTCCCATAGTCAACGAAATCGTCGCCCGGACCGCCGTATCGTCAAAAAACTCGTCTTGGTCGCTCCCATGAACCAAAAATCATTGCTTTGCGCACGTTGATGATAAATCGGGCCCGGCAGCGCTTTTGCCAGGGGAGATTCCCGGCATCCTTAATATACGTGCTGATCGTGGGCCCATGGCCCGCTGTCCCGTCCACTCTTATGCCGCTTCCCTTTCGTAGTACTTCAGCAGGCCCCCCAGTCGTTCTCGACACCGCACTGCTCCCATGTTCCTTCTTGCCTCCGCCCGCGAAGGAAACAAGATCCGATTGGCTTTGCCCTGATGGTTGCGCTCCTCGTGGTAATGTACGATATATTGCTGCAACGCTCGCCGCAGCGACGATTCACCAAACAGGATCAGCCTCGACAGACACTCTTCTTTGACCGACCGCACCCAGCGTTCCGCGTACGAGTTCAGATTCGGGCTTCTTGCTGGCAATCGAAGCGGATTCACGCTTCCCGTCTTGATCAGTTCCCGAAATGATTGGCAGAACTTCGTATCTCGGTCGTGCAGCAGATAGCGGCACCCTTTCATGCATCCCCACTCCTCCATCGTGATGTTTCGTCCCTGCTGCTCCATCCACTCCTGATCCGGGTACGGCGTGAATCCTGCCAGATTCACTTGGCGAGTCTCCAAGTGGATGAAGAACAGCACATAGTAGGTCGTCAACCCCTTGAGCGTCAGGACTTCCGTCGTGAAGAAGTCCAT
>Ga0137358_10000133_pt1 | contig 26836 bp, 20 predicted proteins | sample Mad1_20_16metaG_FD_105551 | JGI IMG/M metagenome (GOLD analysis project Ga0137358, IMG submission 105551) | Vadose zone soil microbial communities from Angelo Coast Range Reserve, California, USA - Mad1_20_16 metaG | ecosystem: Environmental > Terrestrial > Soil > Vadose zone | place: USA... | reverse complement strand
CGTATCCCGACCGGCGGGAAATTCGATACCATTTCGTTGTAGTTGAATGTTCTGCTGGACCGGGTCGGGATCCCAGTTGGTGAAACGCGGGTTCAGCGGCTCCTGCGCGATTACCCAACGATTGTCGGCATTGAAAAACAGGATGCGCGGATCGGGTTCGACCGGGGCCTTGAGCATTCCCCAGCCTTGACTGTTCGATTGACCCGAAAACACCCAGATATCCGCATTGTTTGCGTTAGGATGCATGTGACTGTTGACCTCGTCTGCGTTCTGATTCCAGATCGCCTGAGCGGGGTGAGCCCAGAGCTCCTTCGAGAGCACGGTCGCGATGCCGCACGCGCCTGCCGTGGAGCCGAGAACAGCACCAATAAATCGACGCCGATCGAGCGGCTTGCTTGCCATATCGCTCTCCTCGCCGCGGCTCTGAGCTTCAGTTGCGGCGCGTTTTGCTGGTAGTCGCAGGTTCCTCAACTTTGAGAATGCGATCCGCCTGCACATGTTGCGTTTCCTGATGAATGCCGCTAGGCCACAGAATCCGAATCTTTTCCGCGTAGCCGTTGGCTCCTAAACCGAAATGAAGCCGGCGGTCCGAGGACGACAAATAGCTGCCGCCGCCCGTCAGCTCTTTCATTTGCGTGGTGCCGCCCGCCGTGATCCACACCTTGATGCCAATCCCGTCCCGATTGCTCTTGCGGCCTATGGGTTGAAGCTTCAGCCAGTGATTCGCGCCCTTGCCTTCGTTTCGCAGGAGTACGGGCGCGCCATTGCAGTTGCAGATCAGCGCATCGACATTTCCGTCGTTGTCGTAGTCGCCGACCGCCAGGCCGCGGGAAGGCCGCGGCACTTTCAATGCTTCGCCGCACGAATTGGTGACGTCGACAAAGCGTCCGCCCAGATTGCGCAGTAAGAGGGCCGGCTGATAGTAGGCGAGATCGGGACTGGCGAGCGCCACGTTGTCCATGGCGTGGCCGTTGGCGGCAATCAGATCGTTGCGGCCATCATTGTCATAATCAAAAAACTCGACACCCCAGCCGGTGAGCATCAGACTCGACGTGCCGACACCGGAAGGGAAGCCGGATTCCGTGAACAACCCATCCCCATCATTGTGAAAGAGCGAGTAGCCTTCCATCGACAGGTTGGTGACGATGATGTCGAGCTTGCCGTCAGCGTCATAGTCGCCCGCCGCCACGCCCATTCCGGACTGCGCACGCCCGCTGGCGGTGTAAGCGGCCCCGGCCAGAGTGCCCCCTTCGCGAAAAGTTCCATCTCCATTGTTCAGGAAAAGCAAATTGCCAATGCGGTCATTGGCGACGTAGATGTCCTGATAACCATTGCCCGTGAGGTCAGCCGTGACTACGCCCAGCGCTTTGCACTTGTATTTCCCTATACCACTCCGCTCGGAAACATCGGTGAAAGTGCCATCTCCATTGTTGTGGTAGAGAGCGCAGGGCGTTCCCTCGAAGTTTTCCGGGCTGCAATATCCCCGGCCGCGTTCCGGAGATCCGCAAAACACGTTGTGGTCGAGGCTGAAGTCCACGTAATTGCATATGAAGAGGTCGAGACAGCCGTCGTTGTCATAGTCGAAGAAGGCGGCGCTGCTTCCCCAGCCATGATTGCGGATGCCGGATTTGTCGGTTACGTCGGTGAAGGTGCCGTCGCCGTTATTTCTATACAGGATGCAGGAGCCGAAGTTAGTAATAAAAAGGTCCTGATGTCCGTCGTTGTTGTAGTCGCCTGCGACCACTCCCATGCCGTAGCCATGGCCGCGCACACCGGCCTTCCCGGTGACGTCGGTAAAAGTGCCGTCATGATTATTTCGATACAGCGCGTTGGATAACGGCTCGGTCTGGGTAAAGCCGGGCAGTACATCGCCGTTCACAAAGTAAATATCAAGATATCCGTCGCCGTCGTAGTCAAAGAAAGCGCATCCGGGACCCATGGTTTCAAGCAGGAATTTCTGGCCGGTGGCGGCGTTGGTGTGATGGAAGTGGATGCCTACCTGGCCGGTGACATCCCTGAACACGCGCGGCGCCGGCGTACTGTCTGCACTCCACGAATCATGAGGGAGAGCGGCGAGAAGTGAGAGCGAAGCTCCCCGCCACCCGGCCCGTAGAAAATCGCGCCTGTTCAAGTCCCGTGGTCCCGTCTCGTGGAGCTGGGCTATTCTGCCCAGATCTCTTCGTCGGATGGCACGCGAGCGCCCGCTGGTGGGTACCCGATTCTCGTGTAGTTCAGCAAGTGTGTGAAGTCCAGATTTCCTTGGAGGGAGGTATTGCCCCAAAATCCCGTTCCCAAGGTAGTAGTGGCTCCGAAGCCATTCATGAAGCTGCCGCCGGCGCTGGTGGTTGCGCACTGATTGACGATTACGCGGGCAACCGGAATCGCCATTGCCAGAGTTTCGATATGCTTCTGATTGTCAGAGTGGATAGCCACCGAATGGCCCCGGCCCTGCAGCAGGATATTGCACCTGGCAATGCCCAAGGCTTCATCGAACGTCGCGTAAGTGTAGACCAGCGTGACGGGCGATAGTTTTTCTTTGCGCAAAGCGATGGCCGTATCCGCTCCCGCTTTGACCAGCAGAATCCGGGTGTAGCCGGGAACGGACAACCCGATCTTTTCGGCAAGTTGTGGCGCCGGAACTCCCATGGCCTCTCGGTTCAGAACGCCATCCACATAGAGAAGATCGGCCAATTTCTGGATCTGTTCAGGATCATCGATATAGACGGCTTTGTTTCGCGCGAAACTCTGCAGTATGGCACCAGCGTCATCCTGATGGACCATGATTGCCTGCTCGCATGCGCAAGGCAGTCCATTATTGAAAGCGCGGCCGTCCACGATCTTCGTAACCACGTCTTCGATGTCAACTCCACGATCGACAATGCACTGCACGTTGCCGGGACCCACACCGAAAGCTGGTTTTCCACTGGAATAGGCGGATTTCACCATGGGCATGCCACCGGTGGCAACCACCACGTCGGCCTTGGACATCAGCTCTTTGGTGAGATCGATAGACGGCTCTTCCAAGTACTGAATCAATCCTTCCGGAACATTAAACCTGGCGAGCGCCGCCCGGACCAGTGAAACTGTTGTCGACACCGTCCGAATACTCTTCGGATGTGGGGCCACGATGATGGCATTCCGGCTCTTGACGGAAAACATCGCATTGCTCATGAAATTCGTGACCGGAATGGTCACGGGCAGGATGGCGGCCACTACGCCGATGGGCTTTGCGATTTCTACCAAACCAGTTTTCTTATCACGCTTAACGATTCCGACCGACTTACGCCCTTTCAGGCTTTGCCATATGATGGAGGCCTTCCGCTTATCCTGCCGCAGGTTGTCTTCGTAGTTGCCGGTTTGAGTTTCCTCGACGGTCAGTCTGGCGAGGGCTTCCGCGTTGTCGTAGACCGTCTTGCCGATCTCGCGAACCGCAGCGTCGATCTTTTTCTGTCCTGCTCTTTCCCACTCGGCCTGGGCTCTGCGGGCCCGTTCGATCATTTCCTCAATGGTTTGCATATGAATGTGTCCTATCGGCTTGATATTGCGTTCCAAAGGCGATTCTCAGTCCTCGCCTGGCGACAGTGTTTCGAGAGCGGTTGCAAGCTCTCCCAGAAAGCGAGCTGCGCGTGCGCCGTCAACCACCCGGTGGTCGCATGAAAGACTGAGCGTCATCGTGGGCTTCACCGCCGGCTTATTGCTGACGACGATCACGCGTTGAGTAATTCGTCCAACCGCCAGAATGGCCGCTTGCGGTGGATTCACGATGGCTTGAAAGAAATCCACCCCGAACGCGCCAAGATTGCTGATGGTGAAGGTCCCGCCAGAGAGATCGTCAGGACTTAGTTTGCCGGCTCGAGCGCGTTCCACCAGCCGCTTCCGTTCGAGAGAAACAGCGGCGACGGTGGTTTGATCCGCATTGCGGATGACGGGCACGAGAAGGCCTTCATCGACAGCAACCGCAAGCCCTAAGTTGATCTCCGCATGAGAGTGGATATTCCCGTTACGCCACTCCGACGTGAGTGCTGGGTGCAGCCGCAGGCAGGCGGCGATCTTTCTAATCAACAGATCGGTATACGTAACCTCGGGAAGGGAAGCACGCAATTCCTCGCGCCAGGCGACGAGATTGCTGACATCAATTTGCCGGTTCAAATAGAAGTGCGGAACACTTGTCCAAGCTTCGGTGGTCCGCTCCGCCATGATTCGCCAGATTCGACCCGGCGTCGCAGGGGATTCCTTTATACTGGCGCCGCGTTCCGACTGGAGCACGGCGGAGGCAACGACTGGCGTGCTCCCTGTTGAAATGCGATCGAGAGCAATGCCACGTTCCGCCGCCAGGCGGCGAGCTTTTGGCGAGGACGGAGCGCGCCTCGGAGAACGGTCAGATTCGCTTGCGCTTGGGAGTTGAGATGCCGGTCGCGCCAAATTCGCAGTTGTTTCCGCCGGTCATTTTCGACGATCCGGATTTGCCGTTCGCGGCACAAGGGCCTTCCGCCGGGTGCGCCTCGGTTTCGCCGTCCGCCCAGATCCCGGCAATGACCGTGCCAACCGGTACTTCGTCCCCTGCGACCGCCGTGATGTCGCGAAGTACGCCCGACGCTACGGCTTCAAGCTCCACGGTCGCTTTGTCGGTCTCGACTTCCAGGAGCATCTCTCCCTGGCTGACCCGATCTCCTTCGGACTTGAACCATTTCAGGACACGGCCAGTCTCCTGCGCGACCCCGAGCGCGGGCATGATTACATTTTTCGGCAAAATCTCACTCCTTATTAGTAGTGGGGTGCTGATTCCTCTAAGTGGACCGATAGCCGGACCAAACATGGTACACAATTAATTGCCCTGCTGTTTGACCCATCTATTTAAATTTTACTTCGGAGATTGGCTGCAAGTCGAACTGCTCCTTCATGGCCAGTTCAGCTTTTGCCGGCTCATGATGAGCGACTGCGCGGTAGATGATCCGATGCGTCCTGAAACTTTCCTCGCTGTGGGCTGAGGCATGACTCACCTTCATCGATCGCTCCAGGACGATATTTAATCCGGTGGCGACGGCCAGCATTAGGGTGTTGTGCGACGCTGCGGCGAGAGCCAGATGGAACTGCGCGTCGGTGGTAGCCAGTTGCTGGGGATCCTGCCCCACCCATGCTTCCTCCAGTTCCCGCAAGACGGATCCTAGCTTTTTAATATCTTCCGGTTGTGCATTGGTTGCAGCAAATGCCGCGACTTTAGGTTCAAACACACTGCGAAATTCGTTCAACTCCCGCTGGCTGCAGTTATTGGAAATAAAGAAGCGATGAATAGCCGCCCCCACGTTGCGGGGATCCATGGCCATGATGCGGGTACCACGTCCGTTTTTTCGCTCCACCAGACCGCGTTCGCTTAAAAGGTGAATTGCTTCGCGCACGGTGGCGCGATTCACCTTGAGCTGCGACGCGAGATCCCTCTCCGGCGGCAACCGGTCTCCCGGTTTCAGCTTGCCATGGGTGATCTGCTGCTGAATCATCTCCGCAATCTGCTCATTCAGCTTTTGACGGTCGAGAAGCAAAGCCCCGAAACCACCCATTCCATCGACCGAAGATAGGGAATTGCGACTTCTCATAGTATGGCCAAGACTCCGTGATATGGCCTAGACTCCGTGGTATGGCCAAGACTCCGTGCTGCTTGGTCCAACCTTATAACATTTATCGCCTCCGGTCTCAAGGCTGGACCGAAAACGTCCTGGATTCGTAACCGGCTTCGAGGTTTCCGAGTGACAGGCTACGCAGGCCTCGCGAGCGACCGGTCGACCTTTCGCAGGTACGAAACATCATCTGGAAGCACGGTCAGAGGGGCTTCGCCCTGATATTCCAAAAGAAAGAGTCCGTTGTACCCAATACGGCTTAATGCCGTGAGCACAGCATCCATATCGACCAATCCCTGATTGAGGGCCGTGCTCACGTAGGTCTGGTGGGTGTCCGAGCAAAGGTACCGTTCAGCTTGCTCTCCCTTCTTCAGCAGTCGTGAATTTTTCACGTGCACATGGGCCAGATAAGGAGCCATAACCTGCAGAGTTGCCAGCGGATCTTCATTCACCGCCAAAGAACAGCCGGCGTCATAAATAAGACGAAAAGCCGGAGAGTCTACCGCCTGGCAGATATCCCGGCACTGCGTGCCTCGACCCATGAGCGGCCGCACCGGGGGGTAGTCAATATTCTCCGCCAGCAATGTCACGCCAATTGATTGAGCATGTTCTGCACAAGCGCGCAACCCCTCGATCATCCATGCCTGCTGATCCGAAGGGGAACAGTCGGGCTTGAAAATACCAGGAACGATCATAGCGCGGGTGGTGCCCATCGCGGCAGTGCGATCCAATAATTTTCGGGTTTCATCGACCCGGCCACGACGGTCTCCGTTGGGAACCGCCAGGTCGGAGAAAAACACGTAGCAGGTAATAGGGACGCCGGCGTCTTTGGTGACTTCCTTCAGATATTCCGGCGAGCAATCATGCCAATAGTCGTGCATGAGTTCGATGCCGTCCGCCTTAAGTTCGCCGTAAAACTTCAGCACCTCTTCCCGACTCATCCAGCCGGGCTTAGAGCGTTCAATCTGAAAAATATTCTTCATCACCCAGGCGCAGCTGAAATCTACGATGGTCACTCGTCCCATAAGTTCCTCAATTCGCTTTGCGGAAACTAAGTATTGTCACGGCCATCGTGAACTAACCCGCTGTCTTCAGATAGCGGTCGCCCCATTTCTCGGAGCGGCGCCCACGAAAGCCACCGATTTGCGGCATGATCAACGTCTGGCCCCCATCACAAACAATCGTCTGCCCCACGATGTAGCCCGATTGGTCGGAGGCGAGAAAGATCGCCAGTCTCGCGATATCCTCGGGGAGGTCGATAAATCCCGCGGTATATTTTTTTCCGCCGACTCAGTATCGAAGGCCTCTCCTAACGTGGACCGGTGATTCTCAACCCATATCCATCCCGGGGCGATGGCGTTCATGCGAACCCCTTTTTGAATGAGTTCCAGCGCGGCCATCCGGGTGTAGGCAACGATTGCGGCCTTGGTCGCCGCGTAGACCGCATGCTCCGTGAGAGCAGTGAATGCATGGATGGAAGTGAGATTTACCGCCACACCCTTCCTCGCCCGCTCCATCACGGGAAGAACCGCCTGGGTAAGAAATATCTGTGCTCGCAGGTTTACATTGATCAGCGTATCGAACAACTCAGGTGTGATTTCGTCGAAAGGGGCGTTGGCGGTGATTCCCGCGTTGTTGACCAGAACATCGATGCCGCCCAGGAACTCGATCGTCAGCCGGGCGGTTTCCTTCACCGCCCGAATGTCCCGGAAGTCTCCGCCGATCGCTTTCGCGCATCCTCCCGAGCTGTTGATCGCCTCTGCCGCCGACTCTGCTTCTTCCGAGCTCGCGGAGTAACGCAAAACGACGTCGGCGCCAGCGCGCGAGAATTCGATGGCGACACCACGGCCAATCCCAGTGCCCGCTCCGGTGACGAGAACCTTCTGGCCTTTCATGACTCCGAATTCGCGCTTAGCCGACATTTTCGAAGAACCAATCCGCCCTACAAAAGAACCATGCCGCCATCGACGACAATCGTTTGGCCGGTAATATAGTCCGACTGCGGCGAGGCCAGGAACAACGCAAGACCGGTGATATCAGCAGGCGTGGATACGCGCCCAAGCAGAATGCCGGCGGCAAAGTTCCGCATCGCCTCGCCCTTCTCTTTGGTTTCCCCGATTTCAATGTGCTCGCGGTCGATCTGCTCCCATAAAGGCGTGTCGACCACTCCCGGCGCAAAACCGTTGACCGTGATCTTATGTTTGGCCAGTTCGCGGGCGGCCGACTGGGTGAGAGAAATCACCGCGAATTTGCTGGCGCAATAAGGAGCGATGTTGGGAAATCCCTGGCGGCCAGCGATGGAAGCGGTGTTCACGATCTTGCCTCCGCCGCCTTGAGAGATCATCTGGCGCGCAGCTTCCTGCATGCAGATCAGCACGCCCAGAGAGTTCACCCGCAGAATACTGTTCCAGTTTTCTTCCGTAGTCTCCATGAACGGCTGGATCTTGTTGATTCCCGCATTGTTGAAAATGATATCGAGTTTGCCAAATTCGGAGACCGTGCGCGCAACCAGTTCTTTCACCTGCTTGCGGTTTGCGACATCGACCGGCGCTCCCAGGGTCCGGGCCCCGGCCTTGCGGGCTTCTTCCGCCGAGCCTTTGGCTTCTGCCTCATTGATGTCGGCGAAGACCACATTGGCGCCTTCCTTTGCCATGGTGACCGCAATCGCTTTGCCGATACCGCGACCCGCGCCCGTAACGATGCAAGTCTTTCCGTTTAAAGACATGAAGTGTGCCTCCAATAAAATTGCACTCACCAGGACGCCACACGGCACCGCTCCCATGGCGGTGTTTAGACCATTAACGCTCCGCCGCAGACGTTAAATGCCTGGCCGGTAATAGCCGCAGATTCGTCACTGGCCAGGAGAACGGCCAGTGGCGCCATCTCTTCAGGATCCAGCCTGCGACCGATGGGTGTAATGCGACGCTCGAGATCCTCAAATGTGGTTCCCAGACGTCCGGCGTCGTAGCGAACCCGTTTGTCGTTGGCAACGCTGCGAACCGGCCCCGGGCAAATTGCATTGACCGTGATTCCCTGATCCGCTACTTCCAGAGCGAGACAGCGAGTCAAGCCGAGAAGCCCATGCTTCGAGGCTGCGTAAGCCGAGCCATGGATCAGACCCATCTTGCCGGCCAGTGAAGCGACGTTGATGATCCGCCCGCTCTTCTTTGCCAGAAAGGTGGGCAAAAAAGCTTTGCAGAGCAGATAAGGGGCGGTGAGATTCACCGCCAGCGTCATATTCCAGAACTCGTCACGAAAGTCGACGACGGGACGAGGATCGGAGGCACTGACAACGCCAGCGTTATTGACGAGAATGTCCAGGGTGCCGAAGGCTTCAAGGGTCTGGCGCACAACCCGCGCTGGAGATGAGCTCTCCCCCAGGTCGGCATCGATACAGACCGCTTCACTCCCGGCTTGCTGAATCTCGCCGGCGACCGCCGCAAGCTCATCGTGGGTGCGGGCCGTGATTGCGAGCTTGGCGCCCTCGCGTGCATAGGCGAGGGCGATGGCACGTCCGATTCCGCGGCCTCCCCCGGTCACTAATGCCACGCGACCTTGCAGCTTTTTTGCGCTCATCGATTCCGAAAGGTGACAAATATGGCCCAATGATTGGATGGCCGGTCCAATAATCCTGTCACTTTTATTCCTCTTTCCCGCCTATTGTCAAGAGCTGTCCTCGAAACGCCGCCGGAGAGTCAAAATTGAGCGATGCAGTTGGGAGTCATGCGCGATAGTGCAATTTGAGTGCGGGATGGCGATATCGGCTGATCAGCCAATCGTTCCAGGCTGTGTTATAAGAACGGGACTCATGACACCGGCAGAGATTCCTCCCACTGCAGAAGTGCCAACCGTTGTGCCGTCCGTAGTTGGCCGTGCTCTTAGAGCGGTAACCATCGCCAACGAATGGATCTCCGCGCAAATTCTGGTCGACCAAGGTGCCGATATTCACACCCTGGTTTTTAAACCGCTGGGGATTGACGTACTTTGGAAGCCAAAGCGCGCTGCGCGAGAACCGGGTGTTGGACCGCCGCTGGCTGGCGATTCTTTCGTCCTGTGGAATGAATATTTCCGCGGCGGTTGGAATCTCATATTCCCCAATTTCGGCCCGGCGGTCACACATCGCGGCTCTCCGCTGGAATTCCACGGAGAAGCGGCGCGAGTAGCCTGGTCTCTTGGGAAAATCGAAAGCAGCCCCGCTGGCGCCAGCGTCGAGTTGGAGGTCGCACTCCTGAGGAGTCCATTCCACATCAAGCGGCTCATCTCGTTGACGGCAGCCGAGCCCGTACTCTCTATCAGCGAAACGATCACCAACCAAGGCCAGGAGGCGATGGAATGCATGTGGGCTCACCATCCCGCGTTTGGCGCGCCGCTGGTTTCGAGTGACTGCATAATCGAAACCAGCGCGCAGCTCATCGAGTCTGACGACGGCTATTCAGTGCCAGGAAACGATCTCCCCACGGGTCAGACCTGGCCGTGGCCGCATGTTAAAAACAAACTTGGAGAAGATGTGGACCTTTCAAAAATGCCGCCGAGGGAGGCTCAACACACACGGGTGCTGTACCTGAAACAGTTCACGCAGCCTCACTATCGGCTGGTGAATCGCGCGATTGGATTAGGCGTTGAGCTGTCCTGGGATGCTACGGTTTTTCCTTACGCCACCTTCTGGCAGGATTCCGGGGGGGGTGCGGGTTATCCCCTTTTCAGCGAGGCTTACGTGATGGCGATTGAGCCGACCTCGAGCTATCCCGCCCAAGGCCTGCCCACGGTAATGGAGAAAACGGGGACGCACGAGACATTCGCGCCCGGTGAAAGAAAAACTACTGAGGTCAAAGCCAGATTGTTTGAGCCATGACCCCAGAGATTTATTAGCCGATGAAATTATTCGAATAGCGATTCTTGCCCTCAAAAAACAGATCGGCAAACTGAGCGCGCTCCTTCTTCTCCGATTCGAGAAGGCCCTGCATATCTCCCAAAGCTTCTCCGAGATAGGCTCCTCGCATTTCCTGCATCGGCATGCCGTACATGCCCTTCATGACGGGATCCAGTTCCTCGTGGATAAACTCGACGACTGATTCATAACTGGCGAGTGCTTCATCGGCGAGGAGTTCGGCTTGCTGCTTGTCGGCGTCCACCCGGGAATGGGAATAGATCAATCCAATCGTCGCCGCTGCAACTTTCTTTTCGTAGTAGGCGGAGAGCAATTGGTAACCCTTCATGAATTTCACCGCCTGCTGGGCCTCTTCGCGGTTTTTCTTCACTAGGGCGAGACCTTGCTCTGCCTCTGCCCGACAGCGCTCTCCCATGTTTTTGATTTTTGCCATATGCACCGGTGGGATCGTGTCGTAGGAGCTCCCGCCCTCGGTCCTCCACAGTACGGCCTGGTGAAAATCCAACGGACTGTCGTGCGGCGTCCGCCAGTCGGAGCCGTTCTGATCGCGAAAGATCTTGGGGTACTTTGCAGCCCAGACCGCATAGTGCCAAATGGGCAGCAGCGGCTCGGTGCGCACCGGCGAGACAAACCAGCTCCACTGGAAGACATCGCCGGTCATCAGCGCGTAAGGTAGGTGTAGTTCGCCTCGCGGAAAGCCCACTGGATCCCATACCAGAGCCGATTTTTCCGAAACGATCCGGCCGGAGATGTTGTAGGCGTTGACAAAATGCCGGGCTGCGTCACGATCGCCAAACTGCTCCGCCAGCACTTTCACCCAGGGCTCGTCCGAGTAAGGCTCATCGGTTTTCGAATAGTAGGCGAGCGCCTTGCGAAACAAGGGAGACAGTTGTCTGCCGGAATATTCCCAGTGCATGTATCCGCGAAAATTCGGGATGCGCTTCATCTCGAATGCCATTTCGTAACCGCATTGTGGCGAGTTGAAGGGAAACCACATGAGGTTTGAAGGATAGAACGTCGCCACCGTAGGCAGGCCGACCGTCGTCGCCCAACCCACCAGGTTCGGATATGGTTTGGCGTCGGTGACTTGTTCCGCGTTATAGGCATGCCAGCCGAGCCAGGTGTTTTCGTAAACATCCTTGGGAGCGACATTCTGCTGGAAATCGTTCAGCGGCATCTGCCAGCCGATTACCATAAACACCAAATTCCGGCCGGAGCGCTTTAAGCCAGGGACCACCGCCTCTTTGTAGAAAGTGCTGCGCTCGCCGGGCATACATTCCCCCATCGGCGCGTTGAAGCCATCGAGATCCTCATACGTCGTGCAAATTTCGTGGATGAGAGCTTCGGTGTACTTCCTCGTGGTTTCATTGCGAACTCCGCAGTTGTAATTCATCTGGTCGCGATACACCCAGTAAACTTCGGGCGATTTGGCCATGGGCTTGTCCAGCCCGTGGGCGGCTTCGAACGTTCGCGTGTAGTGGACAAAATCACCGTAGAGGAAATTTTTCATGCCCAGCTCTTTGGCCCGGCGAAAAAGCCATTTAATCTGACCGATAATCTTTTCGCTGAGGTCGGCAGGAATTTCTCGGGCTTCGGGAAATTCTTTAAATCGCACCAGTACCTGATCTCCCGTCATGAGCTCATTCGGCCCGTACCAAAAGATGGCGTTATAGCCTTCCCGGCTCCAGAGTGAGAGATAGTGATCCCAGCGGGAGTGGTCCCAGAAGTCGCCGTCGTAGCGCCGGCCTTTTCTGGCGTCGAACATAAAGAAATCCTGATAGTTGTGCCAAATCGACTTGGGCCGTGCATCGGGCAAGTCGTACATCGCCATAATGCCCCTCACGTCAAGGGTGCGGCACCCCGAGTGCGGCGCCGCCTTGCTGATCTCGAAGTTTGAGTTGCTGTGAGCTTGCTGCTTTAACCATCCCGCCGCGGGGAACAAGCTGGCTGCCGTCCGCACAAAATTTCTCCTATTCATGATCGCACTCTCTCCTTGCACCTGGGCTATTCACGAGGGTGTGAAACTCTTGCTAATTTATTTGGATCTGTTTGCCCGCAACAGAAGAAGCCGGGCGCGTTCGGCGATTGGCCTGTCAACCATCTTTCCATTCACGGCAATGGCACCCTTACCCTGCGCCAGGGCTCTATCGAAAGCCGCCACCAGCAATTCGGCTTCGGCCAGTTCCTTCTCACCAGGAGCAAAGATGGAGTGGATGACCTCAATCTGCTTGGGATGTATTGCGAGCTTTCCGCTAAACCCCATGCGCTTGGCAGTCTCTGCATCGCGACGCAATCCCTCTTCGTCCTCAAAGTCGGTGTACACGGTGTCGATCGCGATCAACCCGCGTGCGTGCGCACATATAGCGATACTCCAGCGCGCGATTGCGAGTTCCTCGCCGCACCCGGTGCGAGCGATACCCATGTCGAGACACCAGTCCTCGGCGCCAAAAATCAATCCGGCTACCCGTGCGCTTCCTCCTGTAATCGATGGCAGTTCCATCAGCCCGCCTGCGCTCTCAATTAGCAGGAACAACTTCAATGCCCGGTCGGGCATGCCCTTGCGCCGCTCGACTTCTCCCAGTGCACGCGCTACCTTCACCACTTCCTTGCGGCTATCGCATTTGGGCAGCACAATGCCCAGCACCCCAGGATGAGCCGCCGCTTCGATATCTTCACGGAGTTGCGAGGCCCCAGGATTGATTCGCACCAGGACGGCAGGCGCAGGCGGACGGGTTTGCGCCAATATGCGCTGAAGATTCTGCCGCGCAACCCCCTTTTGCGATTGCGCAACACCGTCTTCGAGGTCCAGAATGACGCAGTCCGGACCCATCCGCCACGCCTTATCGATTTTGTCGGTTTGGTCGCCCGGAACAAACAGCAGAGAGCCTAGAACAACTTCCTTCAAGGGATCAAAATGGGCCGAGTCGGGAATAGCGGTGGCGCCTTTCTGCTTAGCAGAGATAGAACTGAAATTGGCCACAAAAGCCTGCAGTGTGGCAAGAACCGTCGTCGGGCTTTCCAGTTCCGTACAGAGATTTCTACCGACAGCCGAAGCTATACCACACTTTTCCGATCGCAATCAAATGTTTAGTCTTGACAGATATCCATTTTTTATAGTAGTTTTTCGCGCGTTGTTGGACCAGCCATCCAGCCCGATTGCAGCCGCGGTTTCGCCTTCTACTTAGCTTGCTAAGGGCTGATCGCGGGGAAGCTTCGGGCCGATGGATGTTTTCCTGTGAACTGCCCGCCAAGTGATGCGAGCAGGAAAGACCGCGTGGGTCGAGATTGAATTCACAAGGGGGGGATGCGATGAGCGCTTTCCGCTGGAGCGTGCTGGTGTTCTTGGTGGTGATGCCTGGCCTGTTGCCGGCGCAGCAGGCGAACCTGGGAGGTATTTCAGGAACCGTCCGCGACCCTGGCGCCGCCGTGGTCACCGGCTCCCAAGTGGTCGCCGTAAATGAAGGAACCACTCTCAGGCAGGAAGTGAAGACCGACACCGGTGGCGGCTACGTTTTCACTCTATTGCCCGTGGGAACCTATACAGTCACCGTGACGCAAAGCGGATTCATTACCGCACAACACAAAGGTATTCCCGTCATTTCCGGTCAAAGCTTTACGGTCGACTTCCAGTTGGCCGTCGGAACGGTCAACGAGAGCGTATCCGTGACTAGCGCCGCGCCCACGGTGGACACGACGACCGTGAACATGGGTACAACCCGAACCGAGCAGGAACTGAAGGAGCTGCCTGTTGGAATTGCGGGCAGCGGTTCTCGTGAAGCCTCCGGCTTCTTGAAGACGATCGCAGGTGTTTCCCAGGTGGGATACGGGCCTGACTGGATGCAACTCTCCCGAGGCGCCATCAACGGCACGCCAGGCGTTTTCTTCGGATACATGATCGATGGTGTCGACGCGGGTGCCGGGGAATCGGAAACGGGTGAGGACTTCATCGCTCCCACTCCCGACACGGTGCAGGAAACCCGCATCACTCAGAACACGGATACCTCGGTCGGCTTTAACGGCGGCGTGGCTTCCGAGTTCACTATGAAGTCGGGCACCAACGTTCCCCACGGCACCTACTATTACTACGGGGAAAACGACAAGCTGAACGCACGCAACTGGTTTGGAAAAATACCTGACCGCTCCCGTGAGAACGAGATGGGCTTCACCTTCGGCGGGCCGGTTTACATTCCACATCTGTACGATGGCAGAAACAAAACCTTCTTCTTCACCAGCATCGACGTTTATCGAGAAGCTGTCGCGTCCACTCAAATCGCCACCATTCCGACGACTCTGATGCGCGGCGGCAACTTCAGTGAGGTGCTGGGATCGCAAATCGGCACGGATGCTCTGGGAAGACCGGTTTTGCAAAATGAGATCTACGACCCGACCACAACTCGTGTTGCTACCGCGGGCCAGGTTGACCCCACCACGGGACTTACGGCGGTCAGCAGTGGACCGGTGCGCGACCCCTTCAACTTCGGCGGCACCCTCAATGCCATTGATCCCGCTCGACTCAGTGCCGTTTCTCAGTTTTTCCAGAACGGTTATGCTCCGCCCACCACTTCCGGAATTTTCAACAACTGGGCCGGTATTGCGAATCCCCCGGGAGATACTTTCAAGGACCAGTTCCTCTTCAAGGTCGACCAAAACATCGGCGACAAGCACCGGTTGTACTTCTCCTGGGAGTCAGTGGTCCCCTGGTTCCTGGGCAGCTCAAAGGGTACGATCGCCGGCGCATCCGGCCACTCGTCCAGCCAAAACTCGTCGGGGTTCTTGTCCGCGGTTGACTCCAGCACATTCGTTGACGATCGTTCGCAATATCGCGTCCGGTTTAACTGGACGTACACCATCAGCCCGACTGTCCTGTTCAACTTCAGCGCGGGCATGACCCGCGACCCCAAGCGGAATCAGGTGCAGGTGCCGTTGACTGGACCGGAGTACACCGGATCAAGTGACGCCGGCCTCACCGGCACGCTGAATCCGATGACACCCTGGACGACGATCCAGGGTTACAACAACGTCGACGGATTCGGACCGCGCTTTGGTCCTGGCCAGCAGATTCACTCACAAAGAAATGTCTTCCGAGTGGGTTGGAGCTGGTCCAAGTCCAAACACCTGATCAAGTTCGGTTCCGATTTCGAGATTCTCCCCTACACCTTTGTGGATAACACTCAGACCAACGGAATCGCCGGCTTCGCGAACGGCGATACCGGTTTGCCGGGCTTCAGCGGTGGCAATACCGGATGGGGCTGGGCCAGTTTCCTGCTCGGAGCGGTCAACAGCATGCAGGTAGGAACGCTGAACGAGAACAAGTTCACTTCCGGCGGCCTCGCTCTCTACGGCCAGGACACCTGGCGCGTGACCCCGAGGCTGACGGTAAACTATGGAATGCGCTGGGATATCTATATGCCCGGGCATATGACGAACAGCGCGATGTCCAGCTTCGATCCGGGCGCAGCCAATCCCGCGGCCGGCGGCATCCCTGGCGCCCTTACGTTCTATGGCAATGGTGCGGGACGCAATGGCCTGACGTCGGTTGCCGATTATTACTTCAAGGCTCTTGCCCCCAAGGTTGGGTTCGCTTACGCCATCGACCGCAAGACCGTCTTCCGGGCCAACTTTGGTATCAGCTACTTTCCCTTCTGGACCAAGTTCATCGGATCTGGCGGCACCTTGATCCAGCAACAAGGTTTCAGCTCGACAGTGAATGTGAACGAATCCTCGAATGGAGGCTTATTCCCGGCCTTCTACTGGGATAACGGATTCCCTGGTACATTCCCGCCGCTGCCGAACTTAAATCCTTCCCAGCTCAACGGCGGCAACGCTCAGTGGGTTGACCACAGCCAGAACCGTCCACCCATGGGCGAGAACATCGGCGTGCAAATCGAGCGCGAGCTCCCGAAGCAATTCGTACTGAACATCGGTTACGTGGGGACTTTGGCTCATCGCCTGCCACTGAACGGTCCGAACCTCAACGCCATACCGATCAGCGATATCAGCCTGGGCAATTTGCTGTTTGACAACATCAACTCTCCCCAGGCAATCGCGGCGGGGATTCAGTCGCCTTACCCGGGATTCAACGGAAGCGTCGCGCACGCGTTGGCGGCGTATCCGCAGTATAGCTCGGTTTCAAAGCTGAGCGATCAGTGGGGCAACTCCGCCTACAACGCTCTGCAGGTCAACGTCCAGAAGCACTTCGGCAGCCTGACCATGTTGGCGAACTATACCTTCTCCAAATGGCTGACCGATGGCAATTACTACGGCTACCTGGGATATGGAGGCGCAAACAGCTACCAGCACCCCGACCTGAAGAATTCAGAAGCCAAACAGTTGTCTTCTCTGAACCGACCGCAAGTGGTCAACTTGAGCTGGGTGTATCAACTTCCGATCGGAAGAGGCAAGCGGTTTCTGGGGAACTCCGGAGGACTGGAGGACCGTATCGTAGGGGGATGGCGCGTGTCCGCCATACAAACCTACCAGGCCGGAACGCCACTCTCGGTGAGCGGGAGTTCATCCATTCCAGGGGTGGGCGGCGTTTGGGTCGATCGCACCGGCAGTCCAATAAAGCTTGCCGGTTGCGGCAATCTCAATCCTTTTGGCTCAAACAACCGTCTTCTGAACGCCGCCGCCTTCACCGAACCGGCTCAGTTCACATTCGGCACGACAAGCCAATTGCAGAACGTGCGGTCATGCTACAGCGCGGAAGAGGATATCTCGCTCGACAAGTCTGTAACCATCACCGAGCGAGCCCGCTTCCATATTGGCATGATCTTCAACAACGCGTTCAATCGCCACTATTGGACCGGAATTGACACCGGCATCCACGATCCGGGCTTTGGCACAATCTCCGGAGCGAGTCCACCCAGAACCCTTCAATATTATGGGAGGATTGAGTTCTAAGATTGGCTTCGCGATCAGATTGGGCGCCCTTCTGGGGCGCCCACTTTAGCGAGAGAGTCCGCAGTCATCGTGGAAGGGGACCGGTGGAAATTTAACGATGAACGGTTCACGATGCCGTTCGGGGTCATTGCTTCTTGGCGCGCTATGCGGCGCCTCGCTACTTTTCCCCTTCGATCGCAGCGTCGCCTCATCTGCCAGTGCCCCGGCAATCACTGGTATTGATTTCGACGCCGGCGATCAACCAGGCGCAGTGGTGGTGAGCGGGCCTGCTGTCCTGCGGGCTGGTCAGATGCTTGTTCTCTCCGCCAGCAAAGATTACTCCGGCAGGCCATTGGCGCATCCGAGGTTGCCTAAAGTGGTATTCCAAGCGGATCACAATGCGTCCTTTTCCGTTGAAGGCGGCGCACAGTTACTGATTGAAGGCGATCCGGGACAGCCGATCCCATGGTTGACGGAACCTGCTGATCCGACTGTCAAACCCATACTTCGGCTCGAGCCTGGCTCCAAAACCGAATTGAAGCATGTCTCTCTCGTGAACGTTGCTCTCCGCGTTGAAGGAAGAGGACATGGTCTAAGCAATGTTTCCGTGCAGTTTGCCGGAGACCAACCAGCATTCACTTTTGCCGGGGTTCGCGGAACATTCGATCATCTCTTCGCGCACCATAGCACGTGGGGATTTTCGTTCGAGCCTCTCGAAGGACAAACATCGGATTTAACCATTCGAGACTCGGTGATTCGGAGCTGTGCGAAGGGAACGGGCCAGCGGGATCCGAATCCTTCAACTTATGTAGCCGGTGGCTCCCTCCGTTCGATTCTTCCAGGGAAGGGCCAGCATCACATCAAGTTCATAGGAGTGGATTGGGACCCCGTATGGGACGATTTGAGGGGCGCCAAACTTCGAGCGTCTAGCCAGAGACCACGCATCGTCACGATAGGGGATTCCATCGGACAGGGCTGCTGCCGGTACGTCAATTTCTGGAACTACTTGCCGGGCAATGACGAGATTGAGCATTCGTGGCCGTACCAGCTCCAGCTGCGCCTGCCGGAGTTCTTTGTCATCAACAAGGCCGAGGGCGGAAACCTGACCACCGAGATGATGGCGCGGCTGCCCGCAATTATCGAGAAAATCCGACCGAAATATTGTTATATCGGGGGAGGGACCAACGATGTATTCAGAACGAATTTCCCGCCCGAGCAGACTGTAGGAAATTACCGAAGCATGTGGTTGGAGCTCAAGCGAGCCGGAATCGTGCCTATTCAATTGGCAATCACACCCCAAAACGTCCATCCCGACTTGGAAGCCCGCATCAAGAAGACGAATGCATTGCTGAGGGATGCCAGCCAGCAGGAGGGCGTGAGATTCCTGGACGTCTACTCGCTGCTCGCCGCTCCGTCACAGTCGGGACTCGATCCAGCCTACGATCCGGGAGATGGGCTGCATCCGAACAAAAAAGGGTACGAGAGGATGGCTGACTCGCTCTTTGTACCCGTCGACGCGGGTGCCAATTCCAAATGACAGATCGCTTGCGAAAAGACGTCATCGGGATGGCGACAGCTGAGAGTTGCCCGATTCGCCGGTTGAGAGAATTCGGCGTTACATTAGGCCTTATATTCCTTCTCACCGTCCCGGCAGCTGCCGAGCAGAGGCCCGACCCGGTCGCCGAGTGGGCGACCAGCGTATCGTTCGGATCGCAGCTCTATCAGAATATCGTCTACCAGAAGGCAAATGGGCTGGAACTGAAGCTCGATGTGATTACAAAGGGTTCACAACCGCGCCCGGTGGTTATCTTTTTTCATGGCGGTGGTTGGGTGCAGGGCAAGAAAGAAAACCACTTGCTTAAGTTGCTTCCCTACCTGGCTCATGGCATGAACGGTGTGAACGTGGAGTACCGCCTGGCCAATGAGGGACAAGCCCCCGCGGCGGTTGAGGATTGCCGCTGCGCTTTGCATTGGGTGGTCTATCATGCCAAGGCCTATGGCTTTGATCCCAGCAAGATAGTCGTCACCGGGGAGTCGGCAGGCGGTCATTTGGCCCTGATGACCGGAATGCTGACCGCGGCCGATGGGTTCGATGACTCCTGCGAACTGCCTCCAGACAAGTGGTCCGGGCATGGTGGGGCCGGTGAGGTGAAAGTTGCGGCAGTCGTCAACTTCTTCGGACTCACCGATCTGGCCACGTCTTTACCGCCATCCGATCCCTCAAATTTCGTGATTCGCTGGCTAGGCGGAAATCGCGCAGAGTTGGCCAAGCGGCTTTCCCCAATCACTTACGTTCGCAACAACTCACCGCCTATCATTTCTGTGCACGGCGATAAAGATCCGGTTGTGCCTTATGACCAGGCGACTCGTCTTCATAAGGCATTGGATGGTGCCGGCGCGACAAATCAGCTGGTGACCATTAAGGGTGGCGGGCATGGTGGGTACTCGGTGTTTCCCTGGACGAATGAACAGGACTGGGAGGCCTACAAGACGGTGTTTGAATTTCTGCAAAACAACGGAGCGCTTCCACAATAGCGTTAAGCAAATGTAAAAAGACTCGGGAAATAAGCGAAATGTTTCTGCAAAAGCCGATCCGATGAAATTCTTTTGGGTATTGACAGTGATTCTCACGAGCGAATCCACTCTTTTGGCGCAGCAGATCAAAGTTCAGACGCCATCTTCATTCGAACAGGCCATTATTGCCGAACCTCAAACTTTTCCAATTTGGCCAAATGGCGCCCCCGGAGCAATGGGAAACTCGGACATCGATCAGCCAACGCTTTCTTATTATCCGCCGGTAAATCCCAGCGGAACAGCCATCGTCGTTGCTCCGGGGGGCGGCTATTCGATCGTCGCGATGAACCACGAAGGGCGGCAGATTGCCAATTGGCTCAACGCAAATGGGGTCACTGCGTTTGTCCTAAAGTACAGAATCGGTCCGAAATATCATCATCCGATTGAGCTCGGGGATGCACAGCGTGCCCTGCGGTTGGTCCGCTCCCGCGCCGGAGAATTCGGCCTGCGCCCTGAGCACATCGGCGTGATGGGGTTTTCGGCCGGCGGCCATCTTGCGTCAACCCTCGCCACACACTTTGACCAGGGGAATCAATCCGCTCCCGATCCAATTGATCGGGCGAGCTGCCGTCCCGATTTTGCCATCCTTATTTACCCTGTCATCTCGTTTACTCAGCCTTACACGCATCATGGATCGGTGGTGTCGCTGCTGGGTGAAAACCCGAATCCGAAACTTCTCCAGGAACTCTCCAACGAATTGCACGTCACTCGCGACTCGCCGCCTTCGTTCTTGTTCAGCACCGGGGAGGATACGGCCGTGCCGCCGGAAAACACAGTTGCGTTTTATCTGGCGTTGCGGAAAGCCGGAGTGCCGGCGGAGATGCACATCTTTGAGAAAGGTCAGCATGGGGTTGGACTGGCATTGGGTGATCCTGGTCTGAGCGTATGGCCCACCCTGTTGGCGAATTGGCTGCGGGGGCGAGACCTGCTGCAGCCGCGGTAGGCTTGCCGCAGTTCCAGGGAGCAAACTCGGTTGACCCAGTTTATGTGATTGAAGAAAGGAACTTACGATGGCGAGTGCCCACACTCTCGGCCAATTCCGCGATGCCACTGCGTACCTTGGCAATCATGAGCGCCTGCAAGCCATGTTTGACGAGGACGGATATCTTTTCCTTCGCGGCGTCCTCGAGGGCGTCGATCGCGTTAAGCAGGAATTTGTCCGGTCGCTGCAAAGGCAGGGAGCGGTGCGGGCGGGGGTTTCGGAGCCGATCTGGACCGGCGCTAAACTGGAACAGATTGACGACGGTGACTTGTATGGCGCTCCTTCCTGCCGCGAACTCTTCGAATCGCCTCACAATCTCCGAGTCTTCGAACAGATCTTCGGTGAACCGGTTTTCATCTTCCGCAGCCCGACCGTCCGCTATGCGCTGCCGAACGACAGCGGACACGTGAGTCCGCCCCATCAGGATTATTTTTTCGTCCGCATCAACAAGGCATTTCGTACATTCTGGATCCCCCTGATGGATATCGACGAAGAGGTCGGTGGCCTGGCGATTGCGCCGGGGATTCACCGGAAAGGTCTACTCGATCACGTGGAAGCGGAGCGAATATTCTCCTACGTCTTTCGTGGCCGAAAGCAGATGGGCATTCCACTAGAATCGGTCCCCCAGCCTTGGCTCACTGCCGACTACCACGCGGGCGACTTGTTGATATTTCATAACCTGATGGTGCACTGGGCACTTCCAAATCGCTCCGATCGCGTTCGACTTTCCATCGATAACCGCTGCCAGCCGGTCGATGCAGCGAGAACCTGGCAGGCGGAGAGGTCGATTCTTGAAGCCAGGCAGTTTCGCAAAACCGCGAAGCAAATCGCGAATGAAGAGGGCGCCAGCGAAGAGCTATTCGAAGAAATCATCATTGAGTTGATGGGCCGTGGACTGCAGCCGGAAAGACCACAGATCCGATCCTTGATGGCAGAGCTTGGCAAGGCGAGCAAAGCCGGCCAAGTCCGATAGTCGCGATCTGAGGGTCAATTCTTTCCCGGCGCAGAAAGACTTTGCTTGGCGGAGTCGGATCAAATCCAATGCGGGAGGCAGCAATGAGCAGAGATGACATGGACCGCAGGGCATTCCTGAAGCAGGCGGCCGCCGGCGGTCTTGCCGCATATGAGGTGCTAGGCTCCTATCCGTTGTTTGCAACGACGTCGCCTGCCTACACACCTCCGGTTTACATCCGAGAGAACATTCCTTCCATCCCGTATCCATTGCACAGTGGTTCGTGGTACGACGACAACGTGCCCGATACGCCGGACCTCTTCGAAATGGCAAAACTCCTGGTCAATGGGCTGACAGGGCCCAATGATCCGCGCGCCGATTATGAGCAGTACTTTGGTCCCAACCTCGGCAGCAATCCGCCGGTGATGGGTCACGACTGGAGCGACCAATGCCAGATGCGCTCGATGAAAGCTCTACCGCTCATGCGCCATATTTCCGGCAGCGACCTCAATCACGAAATTGACCAGGTCTGGATGAATGTCGTGCTAAGGTCTATCGGACCTGACGGGCTCTATTACGTTCCCACCCGAGGCCGGCCTTGGGCGCATCGCTACGTGGAATCGATTCCGGATGGAACTTACACCGCCGACGGGACAACCGTCGCGCCGGATGACCCCTCCGTAACTCAGTACATGTATTCCTTCCATCCCGGGTATGCCATCAGCACCATGATGATTTACTACCTGCGCGACGGAAATCCGATATGGAGAAAGCAAATCGAGAACATGATTGAGGGTATTTTGAAGCTGGCCGTTCATAAAGAAGACTACTGTTTCGTGCCAGCGGCGGAGTTCGAGCCGAATGCGAAAGTTCCTCCCACGGCGAAAATGCCGGTCGGACAGTTGGCTGTAAATTCCAGCACCTGGTTGCTGGATGGGCTCGGCAAGTACTACCAGTTGACCGGTTATCCCCCAGCCAAGGAACTGGGACGCAAGCTGGTGAACTATCTTCGCCATCAGGGCCAATATTTTGATGAAAATGGTGGTTGCTTCGACCTGGCACCAGATTTCATGGCCAACCACTTTCACTCTCATTCTGTCTCTCTGGTGGTGATGCTCGACTATGCAGCCGCCGTGAATGACCGTGAACTGATCGGCTACGTGCAGAGGAATTACGAGTGTTTCAAGTCCAAAGGCCATGCGTTGACGGGATTTTTCCCGGAGTCGGCAATTTCTGACTATCCTAGTTGCGAGACGTGTGAAATCGCCGACATGATCGCCCTTAGCTTAAAGCTAACAATGTTGAGTGTCGGCGATTACTGGGACGACGCCGATCGCTGGCTGAGGAATCAGTTCGTCGAAAATCAACTCACCCCGCAAAAAGCGGACCAGATTAGGGGCTTGTCCCAACGCCTGAAGCTGCCCGCGCAGCCGGCGGATGGTTTCTACGTCACGGATGACCGGGTAGTGGATCGAAACATGGGCTCATTCGCCGGATGGGCCAGCGCGAATGAGTGGTTTGACGACGAGATGCGACGCAAAGGCCGCGGCGGCATTATGCATTGTTGCACTGGGAACGCCGCTCAAACCGTGTTCTATCTATGGAAACAAATGCTTGAATATTCAGAGGGGGAGCTACGGGTGAATCTGCTGCTGAACCGGGCTTCTCCGTGGGCCGATTTGTACAGCCATATCCCTTACGAAGGCCGTCTCGACGTCAAGATGAAGAAGCAAGCGCGAAATGTACTAGTGCGCGCGCCGGAATGGCTAAATCAGCCTTCGCCGTCGAAAATGACTTGCACGGTGAATGGCACGACAAGAGATTGCCAACTCCGAGGTCGATACCTCGATGCGGGCGCCGCGAAGCCCGGCGATGAAATGGTCCTGCGATTTCCCATCTCCGAGCGAACCGTCTCCAATCAGAAAATTGGCAACCGAACCTACGCTCTGGTGGTCAAAGGCAACACCGTTATTTCTGTGGATCCTGCGGGAGAGCAATGTCCGATGTACGCGCGATCGCAGTACCAGAGAAGCGCCGCGCCGCGCAGGACCGTAAGACGCTTTCTGGCAAGCGAAGAGATTGCTTGGTGACAGGTCAGCAATGACGTCAGCTTGGTGACCGCACTGCAAGCGTGCAGATGCCTGCCAGCAGGAAACAGACAGAAAGCGACATCACGGCGGTCGAGAACGGAATGCCGGTTGTCAACATGGAACCCACTAGCGAGGGGCCTACAAAGCTTCCCAACCCACCAGCAAGATTCATCAACCCAAATGCAGCAGCGCCAGAGGCATCCGCCAGTTTCTGCGACGGCAGCGTCCAATAGGATGGCCCGAACCCATAGATTGCCGCTGCCGACAGGCATAGCCAGATCACCAGCCCCGCGAAACTAAGATTCGACAAAGTCGTTACGGGGAAGATAAAAGCCGCCAGGATCAAGGGTATTGCGGTGTGCAGACGCCTTTCCCCTGAACGATCGGACGAGTAGCTCATAAACAGCACGGACGCCACAGCGCTGGCAAAGGGAACGCCGGAAAGTGCAGCCGCGGCAGAGGGCGTCAGCGTCGAGGCGTTTCGCAGGGTGGTCGGAAGCCAGAGGAAGAAACCGGAGATACCGATATTCGCCAGAAAGCTTACCGCCGAGAGCAACATCACATCACGATCACCAAACGTCGCCCATATCGAGAGCTCTTGCGAGCTGAGTTTCCGTTGCTTCTCCGCCGCGAGCGTTGTGGCTATCCACTGCCGCTCCGCGGCGGTGAGCCACGAAGCCGCCTGAGGACGATCCGCCATTGCGAATATGGTTACGACCGCCAGCGCGACGGCCGGGATACCTTCCAGAATAAACAGCCACCGCCATCCCGGGAGGTTGGACCAGTTCAGCCGCAGGATAAGTCCGGCAATCGGACCTCCAACCGCCAAGGCAACCGAACTCGCGATGAAGAACCTGCCAAGGGCCCGGGCGCGATACCGCGCCGGAAACCACTCGTGGAGGTATACCACGACTCCCGGTATCAGGCCGGCCTCCGCCAGGCCGAGAAAGAATCGAGCCAAATAGAATTGGCGGGCGGTGTGAACAAAGCCCACCAGCACGGTACAGATTCCCCAGGTTGCCAGAATGCGGGCAATCCACCGGCGCGCGCCCCAACGCTGGACGATCAGCGCTCCTGGAATTTCTAGAACCAGGTATCCGATAAAAAAAAGGCCGGCGCCGAAGCCATACACTCTCTCCGAAAAGCCCAGATCGCCCGCCATCGTGAGCTTGGCATAAGCCACATTGGCGCGATCCAGAAATGCGACTAGATAAATGACGAACACCAGCGGCAAAATTCGCAGGTTGGCTTTGCGGATCCCACTCCGTTCGACCACGGAGGGAGCGGCCTCGCGGTCATTGATCCCGTCTTCGAGAGAGGTCACCGGTGAGGACATTTCATTTCAGTTTCGAGTGAACTTGCCGACCTACTTCTCGGATTCGGCGAGTGCCCTGTGCTGCCACCATCCGGCGATTTCTTCGAGGCTTTGCTGCTTGGTTTCTGGAACCATCTTCCAACCGAAGAAAAACAGACAAACGCAGACCACCGCGAACACCCAGAACACAGGGCCCACAGACCCGAAGATTCTTTCGAAGTAGCTCATCAGCGGGCCCATGAACTGGTTGGACAAGTAGGTCGAAATCCACACCGCCAGGGTTCCCGCCGATTGTCCCTTTGCACGGAGCCGCACCGGAAAGATTTCCGACAAGATCAACCACGCAATGGGACCAATGCTGATCTGAAAGAAAATATTGAAAGCAAACACAGCAATGACGGTGTAAATGCCCGGCAGCTCCCGGTAGAGCGTCAGGCCAAGAAACAGGTGGGAGAAGGCCATCCCCGCAGCCCCGAGTAACAACATCGGCCTTCTGCCGACGATGTCCAGCAGAAAAAGGGAGATGGTCGTGAACACGAGGGAAGAAACGTTCAATAGCAAAGTCTCGAGAATGGCGGTGGTCGCCCCGACTGCGCTGGCCTTTTGGAAGATCAATGGTGCATAAAAATTAACCGCAGCGCCCCCACTCCATCCCTGAAAAAAGCAGAGCGCGACACCGACAACCAGGGCCATGCGGGCACCAGGCCAAAGTAACTCACTCCAGGTGCCGTTTTCGGCGGCGACCGTCTCGCGGATTGCTTGAATTTCTTTGGCGGCGTGCGTCGGGCCTTCGATTCTGGTCATGATGCGCGCGGCGTCCTCAAAGCGCGACTTTTCCGCCAGCCAGCGCGGGCTTTCCGGGATGAACAAAAGACCGATCATCAGCGCCAGTGTCGGGATCGCGGCGCAGGCAAACATAGCGCGCCAGTTGGCGCTAAATGAAAACAGATAGCTCACTCCGTAGGACGACATCGCGCCGATCACAATCGCGAATTGGTTCAGGCTCACCAGGCGGCCACGAATCGGTGCCGGTGAGACTTCGGCGATGTACATGGGAGAAACCACCGATGCCAGGCCGATGGCAACGCCAGCCAGGATGCGAAAAGCATTGAATTCCGCCATATTCCGGGGGAGGGCGGTTCCCATAGCCGCGAGTCCGAAGAGCAAAGCGGCGGCAAAAAGAGTCCTCTTACGCCCCAAGCGATCACTCAGAGATCCCGCGAAAAACGGCGCGAGAATGCAACCGATCTGTGCGCTTCCGATCGCAAATCCTACGGCATAGCCATCGAGATGAAATTGCTTTTGGAGAAAGATGATGGCGCCGGAGACCACTGCAAGGTCGTAACCGAAGAGAAATCCGCCGATGGCGGCGACCATCGAGACTAGGACTACGTAACGGCGGTCGCCTTGATCGAGATCCGACACGGCATCTCCTCCTGCGGCGTGCAATCTGTGGCGAAGTACGACTACCTGGTAGTGGTTGCGGGCTGCGGATGCTGCCACCACCCGGCGATTTCCTCGAGAGTCTTTTGTTTGGTTTCCGG
>Ga0137358_10000129_pt1 | contig 26905 bp, 33 predicted proteins | sample Mad1_20_16metaG_FD_105551 | JGI IMG/M metagenome (GOLD analysis project Ga0137358, IMG submission 105551) | Vadose zone soil microbial communities from Angelo Coast Range Reserve, California, USA - Mad1_20_16 metaG | ecosystem: Environmental > Terrestrial > Soil > Vadose zone | place: USA... | reverse complement strand
CATGGGGCCAACCCGACAGCTTCTAATTGATCTGGAACACACGGATTAACATTGTCTGATGCGGATCTTGTACTATCTGGGATGCAGTCAAAAAGAAACAAGTCGATCACGAGTGCTGCATACGTCGACGTGGACCTTGCGGGGACGGGGCGCCTTGTTCGAGTGCTAGCGCTTAGAATCATTCGTTCGATTGTTGATCCCGGATATGGGCTGGTCTGGAAACTTTTGACAGTCTCACATCACGTGATGCCAAGACACCCCGTTGCTACGTGTTTTCGACAACATTTTTCAATGATATCGACTTCTACACTCCAGAACTCATCCAATTCATCGGTCGCACACTACCACACGTCTAACTGCCCACGCACGTGAGAAGGAGAAGGAGAATCGGAGGTACTTGTATAGACGGCGGACGAGGCGCTCGGGAGATCGTAAATACCATGGTCGCGTCGGGTCTGCGAGCGTGTGCACGTGCTATGATCATAATAAGACGCTTTTCATTGGAATTGTGGGGGTGTTGGGAAGGGAGGGGGAGGGGGAGAAGAATGTAACAGTGCTTTCTCACCTTGTGCTTGCCAAGTTCTACCCAGAGCGGAATGACACGCGGAATCAGGTTCAGACGCTTATGCTCAACTAAGGGATCATATAGATTAGGCTGAAGATTTTAAATAAATATGGTCTGATTATGTACTTTTCAATTCAATTCCTCACTAAGCAGACTATATTTATTTAAAATTGGCAACTTGTCAACTTATTGGACATTATTTAATCTTTTAGTCAACTATAAGACTCGTCTTATCCATGCCCGTGGTGTCAAGACAACTACCATTACGGCCGGTCTCCGTAATCGCTGCTAAATCCCTCTCGGCTGTATGTCAAGGAATTTACTCACTGCATTGACTAGTCATAACAAATTGTCTATAGCCCCGCTCGTCAGCCTGAGCGTCCCCGTCGTAGAGTTTCCCTCCAGCACCGTCCTCGCTTCCATCATTTCCTAGCCTCCCTGGACAATCGACCCCACTGGCAATAGGTTGAGATTTCGAAAACTCGCTGATGGCTGATAACCATGCACACCCCTACAATCGACGTACATTTTTTGTTGTGCATCTTCCGCCAAAGACCGCTGGCTGACTCGATGCGATGTAGGTCAGGTGGCAGCAATCGAAGTGCTCCCTGATGATGTCCTCCTAGCAATATTCGATTTTTGTGTGGCCGTAAATCAAGATTTCCCGGAGTCTGGAGGTCATGCTTTCTTGTTGGTCGAAAAGCAAGAATTGCAAAATACAAAAAGAAAGATTGAGTCGTGGCAATCGCTGGTGCATGTGTGTCAACGGTGGAGAGGGCTTGTTTTTGGATCATCGCGTCGCCTGGATCTGCAACTTTTTTGTATACCCGGAACACCTGCAGGGAAGACCGTAGATGTCTGGCCGGCCTTACCCCTCCTCATTAAGGGCAATATCTCCGAAACGTCAGCGGATAACGATGTTGATGTACTCGAGCACAGCAATCGCATACGTCAAATCAACATCACTTGTGATACAAGTTCGCAAATTGAACAAGTTTGGGCAGCGATGCAAGTTCCATTCCCGGAGCTGACAGTTCTGAAACTCCAGTCGCTCGGTGAACCGGTTTCAATCCTCCTTCCCAACTCTTTCTTGGGCGGATCTGCACCGCCTCTACGACACCTCGGCCTGTTTGGCATTTCGTATCTGGGACTCCCAAACCTACTTATGTCTGCCACTCACCTCGTCGAACTTCACCTTTATGATATTCCTCATTCCGTGTACATTTCGCCCGAGGCGATGGTCATTTGCCTCTCCGTGTTGACCAGCCTCGAGATACTTTCCCTTGGATTTGAATCCCCTCAATCTTGCCCTGATCAGGAAAGCCAACGTCCATCTCAGCCAACTCGCTCTTCCCTCCCCAGTCTCATGTGTTTAGTGTTCAAAGGGGCTTACGAATATTTGGAGGAACTTGTGACCCGAATCGATGCCCCTCGATGTCACTGGTTCTCACCAGCATTTTTCAATGATATCGACTTCGACACTCCAGAGCTCATCCAATTCATCAGTCGTACACCACCACTCGGCAGGGCATACGACGAAGTACATCTCATCTTTGATAGTCCTGCTGCTCTGGTCAGGCTTCAATTGCATCCTGAGCTATCCCGCCATACAATGATCCAAGTAGAAATCTTATGCCAGGTGCCAAATTGGCAGCTTTCATCCCTGGCGCAGATCTGTAACTTGCCTTTGCGTCTCTTTTTAACAATGGAGTACCTCTACATCTACGAGGATCAATATTCGCAAATTTATTGGGAAGACGATATCGATTTCACGGAGTGGTTGGAACTTTTACTTCCATTTACTGCTGTCAAGAATCTTTACCTATCCAAGCAATTTGCGCCACGTATCGCTCCCGCTCTGCAGGAGCTCACTATGGACCGAACGACAGAAGTACTCCCCACATTGCAGAATCTTTTCTTGGAGGGGTCCCTGCCATCGGAACCCATCCAGGGGGGTATTAGGCAGTTCATTTCTGCGCGACAACTCATCAATCGCCCTGTCGCCATTTCTGTCTGGGAGAGACATTCGGAGTAGGAAAGGTCGTCGGAGGTCGATGATTGATAGTTGTCATCTGCTTTCAATGTTCCGTCTCATTGACGTTCCATCTCATCTACTTCGTGCTATGTTCCTTTGCACTTGCACTTCGACTCCCGAGACACCAGTTACGCTATTTTGTTGACCATCACCGGATCACCTATGATTTGATATCCTTGTATGATTACACATTGTGTGGAAAGGAAGTTAACCTGGCCATAGATTTGAACCAAGTTATCCCGACCACCCTATGTGCTTAGATGGCTGGCGTCATGAAGTCTGTGGTTCACCTGGGCTTTGTAGTATGGCGGCGTCGTTGAACCAATATGAATCATACCTTACCACGGTCCGAAAATCGAGCTGGTGGCAATTCTCAACAATAGCCAAAACCGTAGTACAATTTTAAATACACGATCTTCACGCCTACTGCACCTCAAAATCCTCTCAGCTCCGGGAATGCGCCCATGAAGAAACTCGAGTATTTAATACATCAAGTCAGTAGTTCCACAAATGGCCGTGGCATGCAGAACATCTCTGAGGTGGGCAACTTAAAAGCAACACACGTCCAATCTGGGAGAAACCCGTTGTGAACAAGGACCTACAGTCACAGTGTACAGCCCTTTAAGACTTGAAGAACGACGAAAGTAAGCATGTAGAACATCAACGCACCAGGTGGAAAGTGGAAACCCATTGTCCGTGCCAATGTCCTAACATGAGCTTTGCGACCGCCGCGCCACATGTAATGCAAATTTGACGTCCCCCTTGAGCCAACGCTTGATCAAGGTGTGAACAGTAGTGCGAATTGAATGCATGTATTGTATCAACATGTCCGGTTTGCGCTGTTCTGGCCTTCTCGGAGGTGCAGGGTGAGGTCGCAGCTTGTATGTTGAGGGAAAAGAGTGAGAAAAAATCGGAGGGCTATTACCAAACTCGTTCCAGGCGGCAGGGCCAGGGAACAGTTGGTCAAAAGCACGTAGTTTTGGTGAGTCCTTTCAAGTTGTCCCTACGCTCTGTCCTCATTTTTTATTACGATATCCTCTCCCCACGGCGCCGGGCCACGCTCATTAGAGTCAAGCCAGTCCCTGTGGTTGATGGGGTCCTTGGTGATGTTCCCTCCCCCGATGCTTGTAGTTTAAGGCCCCGAAAGGGCCTTCCTCGAACAACGCTCCGGCCGCCAATACGACGTGGTCGCAGGCGGATGGTCGCAGGGATCAGGCCAGCATTTTCTTTCCCGAATAGTATTTCTTCATGTATTCAAAAGGTGTAGATCATCGAATGCAATAATGGGGGGGCAATGCCGTATGCTCGGTTGCCCAGTCCTTCTACAACTCGCGAATCCACTACGTGCTTCCAAGAATCTGGGATCTATATTATGTGCCCGCGGTGAACCCTGGCCGATACCCGCCCCATCTTGATCTATATCTTAACAACTTACCTGTGAAGTCCAAAATAGGCTCGCTATCTACATGTGTTGAAACCAATTCCGGCTTCTTCAACCGTTTCGCCATGACCGGCGACTGGGTGCGTTCTTCGAGCTCAAAACTCGAAATGGTCATCAACGCTAGCGTGCGCACCGTCATCTGACGGCGAAGCAGATTACTTTTTGTAACTATATTGGCGCGATGCCATGGTGCGTGTGCCATACTTTGCTATGCTTCCCTTCTTTGTGTCGACCCTGTCACTGCGTGTGCAGGTTGCCTCCTTGAATACGGTGCCCTCGTCGCTGTACGCGCTGCAGAACTTTTCGACCTATAACGTCAACTTGAAGCCCGCGGGTCTGTATAAGAATGCGGGCATGTTCTCGTACCTACGAGTCCTCGGGGCTGGACAGAAAGTTCCCGCATACCTGTGGCAAGACATGCCTCGGGGCGCAGCGGCGCTGGAGATGTTAACGCAATTAACGCAGATCATGTCAGACAAGCCGCTTTCAAGCACGTGATGTACAATGTCGAGGCCGCTAAGCCACTTGGAGTATGCAAATGCGTCGTGAAGATTTGCTAGTGTTGTGCTAGCATGCCGCTATACTACTGGACGTCAGATTCACCGAACGTACAAGAGTGCTACGGCCTCTGCCTCACTGGCAGAAGAGAGGGGGAGAAGGGGGTTGCTTATTGATGGCGAGGCCGCGGGCGTGGGCGTGACAGCCGAAACTTGCATCTTCCTTAATTGTTCCGTATGTGTTCCGTACCATGTTCCTACTTCGAGCTGAGCGGCACCAAATAGTACGGGGTGAGCCAGGACAGGGGCGCAATCGGAATTTATATGGCCCGTAGGATTTCCTCAGATCCCAGACCTATTATGAGTCTCCTCGTATTTAGGATACTGATCATGTGAGAGTCACGTGAAACCGCCGCGTGTTGAATTCTCCGGTACAGCCTGAGAAAACATAGACAGCGAGCGAAGCGCGCTGAAAACGTTAATTCTTCTGCTTCCCTTACAGTACCCCAATGACTGTGAGAAGTATTCCTGGCACTCGCATTCGACTCGCTTCTTCTGGAATGTATCTCAATGCACAAGACGTGCGGTATGCCTTTTAGGACAAGTTCAAATTTCATGGCCCTTACACCATCAACCGCCCGCAGTTCGCCCACTTGAAATGAATTTGGTAGCTGTAGGGTTGTTCCCCTGTGGAGTAGCCCTGGCGGCCATGTATAGGCATAGAGAATGCATTTCATGAGAAAACTAGGAGGGTATTGTTTGAGTCGTCCCAGTCCGCTGGACCAGAGAACGATTTCTCCCAGTATAAAGCCCGTAGACTTGGTGAGTCCCTCACTGTCAAAATGCTTCTCCGTTCTGTGCTCGTTAGTCTAACTGCTCTCCCCGCGCTGATTAGCGGCAACCAGTTCCCTATAGTCAATGGAGTCATCGGTGGTGTTCCCTCCCCCGATGCTCATCATGACTGTGAGAACCTGAAAGGAACTTTCTCGAATATCGCTCCAACTCCGACCCCGGGGAAACTTCGCGTAGTGGAGAATTCTGGCATATGTGGTCGGGTCATTTTGTTTATTGCGCATCCCCAATCTTGTTCACAGTCTGTAGAAACTACGCCGCATGTCTATCAAGCTTCTGGTTATGGTGACTTGGCTTCTGATAAGAGCATCTGGTTTGCATTCCACTGTCAATTTGCGGCTTCCCTCTGTAATTTGTTCTACTGGCAGGTTCTGGTTTTTTGCAGCACGCAATAACCCTGACAACGCTCCCCTCGTCACGTGGTTCAATGGCGGTGTGAGTAATTATAGTCTGTTAATCCATTTTTCAATGCTCAAGGAATCACATTAGCCTGGAAGTTCCAGCATGATTGGCTTATTTCAGGAGCTTGGTCCTTGCCGTATCAACAATGACAGCACCGGGGTTCATCGTAATCCGACGTCGTGGAATGATGATGCGAATGTGTAGGTCTCTATTATCCTCAACTTGATGTGTGATAGCTGAGTAGTAGCCCAGACTATTCATTGACCAGCCCGTCGGAGTTGGGTTTTCGTACGGATCCCAAACCGTCGATACATCTCAGAAAGCCGCTGTCGATATATGGAAGTTCCTACAAATATGGTTTTCGGATCCTCGATTCGAAAAGTACGCTCATCGAGATTTCGGAATCTGGACGGAATCATACGGTGGACACTATGGTCCTACATTTGCTGCGTGCGTCCCATTACTGCGTTGTTGTATCCATATCGTTAACTGTGAGCGGCTGTAGGTATTTCTTGCAGCAGAACGCTGCCATCCGGTTTGGTGGCCTGAAGGGCATAACCATCAACTTGAAGGTGCTTGGAATTGGCAATGTTCTCACGGTATGGCGCTCAGGGGTGCCTCGCCGGCTGACGTGCTGCTAACGATCGTAATTAGGACCCACTTTCTCAATACCCTGGTTACATAAAATATGCTCAGTCGAATCCATACCATCCTCTTGTCGCCCCCCCCGTCATCGCAGCGGCACAGACTGCCTGGTCAAAGCCGGGTGGTTGCAGGGATCAGGTCAGTTTATTTCTTTCCTGAGCGATATTTCATGTATTCAATAAAGTATAGATCGTCGCATGTAACAGTGGGGGAAGCAATGCGGTCTGCTCGGCAGCCCAAAACTACTGCAACGGTGCAATCCTCGAGCCGCTCGCTGGAATCTGGGATGTATATTACGTGCCCAGGGCTAGGCCTGACCCATACCCGCCTGCGCTTGAACCATATCTCCACAACCCAGCTGTGACGTCCAAAATTGGCTCGCAGAATACATGGGCCATCACAAATAATGGTGTATATTTCCAGTTTGCCGCGACCGGTGACTGGATGCGTTCTTCGCTCTCAAACCTCGAGATGGTGATCGACTCTGGCGTGCACACGGTCGTCTATGACGGTGACGCTGATTATATTTGCAACTATATGGGCGTCGAGGCCATGGTGCGCGCGTCATACTCTCTCCTACCCCATCGTCCTGCCGCTTCTTTTAACCTTTGTGCTGACCCCGTCGATGCATGCACAGGTTTCCTCCTTGAACACGAAGTTCTCGGCACTGTTCGCGCAGCAGAACTTCGCAACTTACAACGTCCATGGCAAGCCCGCCGGTCTGTATAAGAACGCGGGCACGTTCTCATACCTGCGGGTATTCGGCGCTGGGCATGAAGTCCCCGCGTACTTGTGGCGAGGTGTACACCGGGGAGCGGCGGCACTGCAAATGTTTACGCAAATCATGTCACACCACCCTCTTTCAAGCACGTGAAGTACAATTTCGAGGCCAGTAAGTGTTTTGCTTGTATCAATTTGTAAGTAAGACTGGAAAGCGTACGGCTCATGGGAGTGAGTTTGGCTGGGAGCAACCTGAGGTGTCCTGGCTCTTGTTAAAAGCGAAGAAGTCCACGAGAACTGTAATATTGAAGTGTCTAACATGCTAGCAGCGGTGAATATACAAATGAATGTCATGTGTGATGAGAATACAGTAGTTGATAGTGTTGTGTTAACAACTTACTGTAACATGCTGTTGTCTCTTTCACCAATTGAGCTACATGTGTGACGTAAATGTCCAAATGACCAGGCATGGTTTGAGAAGTTCACGGTATGTGACACCGCCCTACAAGGAACACAGACAGCGTCGTCATGGATCTTTGTCCTAGTGGATTGCCCAACTAACAAAAATCTCGGTGCTGTATAACATCTCGGCGCCAATGAGCTCCACCTGGTGCTAAATACTTTATTTCTCACCTTGCTCAGCTGTGAACACGAAAATTTCCAAACGCTCGAGGAAGTAGAGACCAAAGATCAGGCAGTGTGCCTGAGAGAAGGGGGGGAGGGGTGCCTATTGATGGACTTGCAGTCGCAGACAGGCGACCGTGAGACTCGAACTTGAATTCAATTGTCATGTGCCAAAGTATGCCGTAAGCGGCGTAAAGCGAGCGCAACATGGAGATTCGAGCCAGTCATCACTTCTCCCTGTCTCCTCCTTGTGATACAATTGGCAATGAGAAGGGTTCCATTGACACATCTAGCACTCATGGTCAACTCACTTCCTTTGCGCTGCATCCCAGAGAGCACAAGATGCGCAAATACCCTTTCAGGGCAAATTCATCTCGCATGTCCCTTAGCACCCATCAACCGCCCAGGGCCATGACTTTGACTCCGATTCATCTCATCAGAGAATACTAGGACTATTGTCCGCATCGCCCCAAACAACTGGATCAGGGAATAATTCAATTGCTTTCAGTATAAAACAAGTGAGCGTTGGTGTGTCAACCCCTTTATTCGTCAGTGGACTTGGAAATGCTCCTCCATTCTGTGCTCGTTACGATATTTGCTCTCCCCGCGCTTGTAAGCGGCAATCAATTCCCTATTGTTAATGGGGTTATTGGTGGTGTCCCCTCCCCTGATTCTGAGGCCCTGAAAGGGGCCGTCTCGAATGACGTTCTAGCCCCGGGTCCACCGATACCGGGGAAACTTCGTGTAGTGGAGAATTCTGGCATATGTGGTAGGGTCCTCTTTATTTACAATGCATAGTGCCCTCATATTACACTTTGGGGAGAAACTACCCCGGGCGTTTATCAGGCTTCGGGATATGGTGACTTGGCTACGGATAAGAGCATCTGGTTTGTACTCTACCTCGGGGTTTCCCTCCGTTTCTTATCGTGTTCCAATGATAGGTTCTGGTTCTTTGCTGCACGCAAGCATCCTCACACTGCTCCCCTCGTCACATGGTTTAATGGTGGTGTGAGTAAACTCTGTTCATCCATTTTAAATGCTGAGGGAATTTCATTAGCCTGGAAGTTCCAGCATGATTGGCTTGTTCCAGGAGAATGGTCCATGTCGTATCAACAATGATAGCCTGGGAGTTCATCATAACCCGACGTCTTGGAATGAGTACGCGAATGTGTATGTATCTATTTATCCTCAACTTCATCAGTGATTGATGACTGGTGGCCCAGGCTATACATCGACCAGCCCATTGGAGCTGGCTTTTCGTACGGAACAGAAGATGTATTTACCTCTCAGGAAGCCGCTGCTGATGTATGGAAGTTCTTACAAATATGGTTCGCGGATCGACGATTCCACAAGTACGCCCATCGACATTTTGGAATCTGGACGGAATCATACGGTGGACACTTTGGCCCTACATTTGCGGCGTGCGTCCCACGATGTCGATGTCTTCTTGCACTTAACTGTGAGCGTCTGTAGCTATTTCTTGCAGCAGAACGCCGCCATCCGGTATGGTACAGTGAAGGGCGTGAAAATCAACCTAAAGGTGCTCGGAATTGGCAATGGTATCACAGTACGGCACTTTGGATGCTTTGCTGGTTGATGTGCTACTAACGATCGGAATTAGGACCCACTTTCTCAATACTATGGTTACATACAATATGCTCAATCAAATCCATATCACCCCTTAAATACCCCCTCAGCCATCGCGGCGGCCAATGCAGCCTGGTCACAGACTGGTGGTTGCAGGGATCAGGTCAGCCTTTCCATTCTCAGAACGGCATTTCATGTGTTCAAATGGCAAAGCTTATTGCATGTAACAATGGGGGAAGCAACTTAATCTGCTCGGCAGCCCAAGACTTCTGTAACGGGAAAATCCTCTACGCGCTCCCAGGAATCTGGGATCTTTATTATGTACCCACAGCTAACCCTGACCCATACCCGCCCGCGCTTCAACCATATCTTCAAAACCCAGCAGTCACGTCAAAAATTGGCTCGCAGCCTACCGTGACATGGAATGATTACAACGTTGGCGTTAGCAGCAACTTCCATGCTACTGGGGACTGGATGCGTTCTTCACTCTCAGACCTTGAAATGGCCATCAATTCCGGTGTGCACACCGTCATCTATGATGGCGACGCAGATTACATCTGTAACTACATGGGCGTTGAGGCAATGGTGCGTGCATCTTCCTACTCCTTCCAACCTTTTCACTGACTCCGTCACTTCATGTGCAGGTTGCCTCCTTAAACACGAAGTTCTCGGCGCTCTTTGCGCAACAAACCTTTTCGACTTATAATGTCAAGGGCAAGCCTGCTGGTATATATAAAAATGCTGGCACGTTCTCATACCTGCGGGTGACTGGTGCTGGACATGAGGTTCCCGCGTATCTGTGGCGAGGTGTGCGTCGAGGAGCGGCGGCACTGCAAATGTTCACGCAGATCATGCGCGGACACCAGCTATCAAGTACGTAAAGTTCAGGCCTGAGGAAGACATCAGTTTCTGTGAAGTTGTTATTGAGATTGGAAGCGTTACGCAGGGGGGTTTGGTTTGACTGAGTATAAACAAATCATGACTATATATGCCAAGTGTATTATGTGTTGAGAACGCTTGCTACTGATAGTGTAAGAAGTGAATGGGCCCTGAAAGGCAAACGTTGGGCCGCCATCATTGAGATGGAGTCCAAAAAGGAGCGAGTCCAAACCGAGATTGTATATCATGTACTTGAAAGCGGCTTGCCTGACACGACCGTGCACGAGAACTGTACTAAAATGCCTAACCCACAAACGTATAAACGAATGATTGCTGATAAGCGTAAGTAAGCGTGTTGAGAACGCCCTTCAAGTTATGAGTGGAGGCATGGGCGCTTCGTTGTAGCGCGCCAAATTTCTTACTCGTGGGAATGATATCGTAAGCAGCCTTGATCCCGATAGCCACGTGGTTATCTTACTCTCTCCCATGTCCAGTCCAGGTCAGCGCCGCCATGACTGAGTCCGCCTTTTCGTCTTCTTCACAGGCGATTATCCAGAAGCCCTTGGTACTCGAGAACGATGAGACACGTCCCCAGCTACTCGCAGAACAGTTTAATGATTATTATGAACTGGAATGGACGGCAAATGAAATCATCTCGAAAATGTACACGCGAGTGAGCGCATCTTCACTACGGAGATGGGCAACGATGACTCGAACACCGCCCGTAGATTGCCCTCCAATTCCCAGACGAACTTCTGCGAGATTCGGTCCCAATTTATCATAACTTAAAGCGAGCTGTCGGTGCCGCTAGGGAACTCTACATACTTGCTGATACTTCATATGGCAGGTAAACTTTCCGCAGTCCCACCTATATTGCCTATCTGAAACATACTCTGGGCAGTTGCTGTGTAGACGAAGTGTCTGCGCAACATGTTGACGCGGATGCGGTCGTCCATTATGGTCGTGCTTGTATGAGCAAGTGAGTTTCTCCGATCTATCCCACCATGTGACCCGATAGTGATATCTCATACAGGACCTATCGCCTCCCTGTCATCTATGTCTTTGGAAAGAAGCCAGTAGACGTCGCTGACGCCGCACAGAAGCTTTTCGACTCTTTTGCATCGTCGAGCGTCTCTGCAAAATCTGTGGTCCTTAGGCACGATGTTGCGTATACTCATGAAGCAGGTGCGCCAGAATGGTAACTTATCTTGCAATATGTTGACCCCATTATAGAAAATCTCGTGTCCGCTCTGCGGAGTGTCTTTGTGGATCGGGACATCTCCGTCTCATACAACCCCATCCCACGGAGGCTTAGTCCATCCACTCCCACCGCTTCCCAGATTCCCGTGGTCGAAAGCGAGGATCACGTCATTGATGCTAATTACCGCCCAACCTCATCTGAGGACATTACTCCCATTCTTTACGTAGGGGCATCGAGTCGGCTGACAAACATACTTTTGACCCACCCATCAACCCCTGTACGCACTTGTTTCCGATCCTTTCGTGCACCCTACTCAGGCGACACGATCCTTTCCCTGCTACCTCAAGGTCCATGGATATGACCCCACGATGCGACAGGCGACCCTTCAGTCTTCAGAAACGAATAAACTCCTGATGCGGCGGTATGTGGCCGTTCAGAAGGCTCGCGATGCAGATGTCTTTGGTATCCTTGTCGGCACGCTTGGAGTCGGTTCGCTGTCAACCTATTTTTTTAATATCGATCGCAATCTTGATGACCAACGAATCAGCGTCTTATCTTCCTCTAATCGCACTCCTTCGACAAGTTTTAGTCAACGCTCACAAAAAGGCGTACACGATCAGCGTCGGAAAGCTCAACCCAGCGAAGCTTGCCAACTTTGCCGAGATAGAATGCTTCGTTCTCGTCGCGTGCCCCGAAAACTCGATTGTTGATGCAAAGGTACGTCTACCTCATCACTCCCAGTGCCTTCAATCAAATACAACATCTCCAGGACTTTTTTCGGCCCATTGTGACGCCATTCGAACTGCAACTTGCGTTAAGACCTTCACCAACATGGACTGGCGAGTATGTGCTCAATTTCGACGAGGTCCTTGCACGTGGAACCTCGAAGCCTTCGTCAGATCAAGATGAAGATGGCGATCCCGATCGTCCCGTGTTCTCGCTTATCACCGGGAGATACCGACATGCTAAGCTCTATGGGGGTGAGCTGTTCTGTCTTCTTTCACCCATTTCTTTGTTTTTCTAGCAGAAACACGACTACAGAAAACGATCCGGTGTCTGCGCCACCACCATCATCCTCTGCCCTGATTCTCAGAGATCAAGATGGCACAGTCGGGACACTCAAGGATAGCGCTGCTGGTGTGCCATTTCTCTTTGTGCGACCCAGACGCTCCTACTGAATCGTCCTCTCACAAAGGAGAATTCCTACAATCGCGGACATTCCGTGGCCTCGAAACACGTGCAGGGCTCGATCCACCTAGTGTCCTCCAACAGGGGCGGAGCGGTATCGCGAGGGGCTATGATGATGACCGTCGAGCTTAGAATGCCAAAAGACTCGGAAACACCGCCTACACACTTCGAAGAGGTCCAGACTCGGAGAAGACAACTATGTCTGGATTAAATCTTTACCGGTTTACGTCTCGAAGACAGTGAAGTCCAGTCTTACAGTTATTGTCACCTCAATGAGAGCGTGTGGATATTTTTTGATCGGCGTATTTTGTCTTCCAACTTGACACTCACGAGAAGCTACGCCGCAGCCTTGCGGTTGTCTGCTGAACTCACGGCCTTGGACGTCGCCATCTGGTCACTCGGGACGATGTGTCGAGCTTCACGTCAAGTCTCTGCGTCCCGTCATGTGATGACCCTTGAGGCTGCTGCCGGGGTATACGTAGCAATGACTGGCTAACCCTACCACGGAACACAATTTGGTTTTCGACTAAGGTCGATGTGAAAACCCTCTTACCGGAACTCATGTACCGAATCTGAATCTTCAGTCCGTCCTGTTCAGAGAGAGACATGGTGTTCATAAGAGCGGCCTGGGGAAGGTTCGAAACAAGCACGGGAATGGGCAGATAATAATGGGGCTAAATGCGACTGGTCTCCGTCAGACCGGATCGGCTGAGATCTTTAGCCAGCGATAAGATACCCTTGCTTCCAGACCTATATAGATAGTTTGTTGAGAATGCTTGCTACTAGTAGTGTTGTGCTAACATGATCCCATTTGTTTCACTAACTCAAACTAGCCCATGCTAAGGGTCCCGTCTTGGCCCGGACTTGTAGTGAAGAGGCACAAGATCTAGCCCGAGGAAGTGAGTAAAGTGTACATGATAGTCCATTGTTTATACACTACTGCTAGTGGGTTATAAAGTCCAGTACTCGTGTACTACTTGGTAAAGAAACAGTCCAGGTCCGTCCGTCCATCCGCTCTCAGTCAAACTCACATTCTTAGTCTACGTGCTTTCCACACATTGACATTCTCTCATACACATGCATCAGGTCGTCCATAATGGCCTCGGAATCGTACGTCACGGCGTGCTCGAGAGGTGGTGGTCTGACATGATCTGATCAAACATTTGCAGCGCCGCCGCGCCCCGGTGCACGTGCCTCCACAGATACGCGGGTACTTCATGGCCAGCGCCGAATACGCGGAGGTACGAGAACTTGCCCGCGTTCTTGTACAGACCAGCGGGCCATCCGTTGACGTTATAGGTATGGAATTGGTCCTTCGCGAACTCTACTGAGTACTTGGTGTTCAAGGAGTCGACCTGCGCAACGCAAACAAAGCGACAGGGATCAGCGCAATGCCGAAAGGGGGGGTAGGAGAAGACTCAAGACGTACCATAGCCTCGACGCCCATATAGTTGACAATATAATCTGCGTCACCAGCATAGATGACGGTGCGCACACCTGCGTTGATGACCTCCTCGAGGGCTGGGCGCGCAGAACGCATCCAGTCACCGGTCGCAGCGAATTGTAAGTATACGCCGTCGTTGGTCTCAAGCCATACAGACTTCGAGCCAATTTTGGACGTCACAGTTGGGTTGTGGAGGTATGGTTCAAGCACGGGCGGATATGGGTCAGGGTTAGCCGTGGGCACGTAATATACATCCCAGTTCCCTGCAAGTGGCTCGAGGATGTTCCCGTTGCAGAAGGACTGGGCCGCCGAACAGACCGCGTTGGTTCCGCTAGGACCGTTACATTGAACGATCTAGATCCTTTTGAGTATATGCAATGTCAATTGGGAAAAGGAAAGGCTGACCTGATCCCTGCAACCACCCGGCTTTGACCAGGCAGTCTGTGCCGCCGCGATGACGGGGGGTGTGACAAGTGGATGGTATGAATTCGACTGAGCATATTGTATGTAACCAGGGTATTGCGAAAGTGGGTCCTAATTCCGACCGTTAGCAGCACGTCAGAAGGCGAGGCATCCCTGAACGCCATACCGTAAGACCATTGCCAATTCCGAGCACCTTAAGGTTGATAATTTCGCCCTTAATCGTACCCTTCTGGATCGCAGCGTTCTGGTCCAGGAAATACCTACAGGGACTCACAGTTAACGATATGAATACTACCACGCCGTGGGACGTACTTTGCAAATATAGGGCTATAGTGTCCGCCGTATGATTCCGTCCAGATTCCAAAATCTCGACAGGCGTACTTGTTGAATCGAGGGTCCTCGAACCAGATTTGCAAGAACTTCCATACATCGACAGCGGCTGCCTGGGATGTACCGACGTTTTCGGTTCCGTACGAGAAGCCGGCTCCAACGGGCTGGTCGATGTATAGCCTGGGCCACCAGTCATCAATCACTGATGAAGTTGAGGATAAATAGATACATACACGTTCGCGTACTCATTCCAAGACGTCGGATTATGATGAACTCCCAGGCTATTATTGTTAATACGACATGGGCCATTCTCCCGAAACAAGCCAATCATGCTGGAACTTCCATGCTAATGTGATTCCCTGAGTGTTGCTGCAAAATCAATCAACGGACAACATCACTTACACCACCATTGAACCACGTGACGAGGGGGGCTTTGTCAGGGTTATGGCGTGCGGCAAAGAACCAGAACCTGTTGATAGGGCACTGATAAATGATACAGACGGAACCCCGGAGCTAGAGTACAAACCAGACGCTCTTATCTGGAGCCAAGTCACCATATCCGGAAGCCTGATAGACACCTGGCGTAGTCTCTGCCATAACTGTGAATATGACACGGGTGCGTAAAAAACAAAATGGCCCCACCACATATGCATGAATTCTCCACCACGCCGCGAAGTTTTCCTGGGGTGCAAGCCGAAGGGTCACCCGAGCCAGACCCTCTCCGGGTCTTGGAACTTGTATTACGAACATCGCCGGAGGGAACACCACCGATAACCCCATCAACAGTAGGGATTTGGCTGCCGCTAATAAGAGCGGGGAGAGCGAATGTCGTAACAAGCGCAGAAAGGAGAAGCATCTCGAGCTCGAGTGAGGGGAACACAAGCCATCAAGTCTGCGCGCTTTATACCTCGAGCAATCATTCTCTGGTCCAGTCACCTGGAACAACTCAAAGGCCAGGGCTCGTACAATAGATACTATATCTTCATGGGGTATGTTATCCGCCGCCCATACACGGACGTCAGGAGCCCAGGACTACTCCATAGGGGAACAATCGTACAGCCATTATTTCACTTCAGACGAGCGCTTGATGCTAAGAGCATGCGCGGTGATTTCGGCTTGGTAAAGACATATTCGCAGAGATGCGGTGCAAAGGAAGCAAGTCGACCGCGAGTGCCAGATACCTTGATGAATACCGGCCCTTCTCGACCGCAAGAAGGATCTTGGCGGTTTCTCATAGTACCAAATGTCGTGCTGCTGTCGCAGGGATAATTGATCGATCGCTGTACTGCAATGCCGTGCGGGGTCACTTGACACGAAGATTCAGACCACCCAGACTCTACGAGGACGCCGAGGAATCCTGGTGTAGCAAGTTAATCATGATGAATAAGTTTATAGGTTGACCGTTCTCGCGATATTAGCAGCATCGGGCCAGAGGAATTCCATGCGGGCTATAAGAAGGTCTTAAGCTAGAGAGCGCACGACTCGGAGCCTGAGGTTGATCAGACGCTCTGGCGAGTTGTGTACGCCGTTTGTACGTCGTTGTGGTTGACAAATTGGCGAGATCAGCGCGTCGATCAGCGTGCTGTTTTTGACCACGTGATTAGCGGCATTTCATCATCGGCTCTCTTCGGCGCTGCTCAGCACAAGTTAGAGTGTCGCGCCCACTGGAACGCACTGCTTTCCCCGTTCTAATGACGGCCTCGGGTGCCTCGCTTGTCCCATGTCAACGCCACCTTGCTATGCAGTGTCCCGCGCCCATCTCGTATCATCAACACACCCTAATTGTGCGCTTCCCACAAGACGGAAACAATTTCACGCCTATCCCTCGGGAAACCCTTCATCGACAGGCTCGGCTTGGCACAGTAAAGTAAGGCTGTGTTGATTGTGAATAGGTACTTGCCAATTGTATACGAGGAACAAGGAGGGCGGGAAAGAGGCCCTGGTGCCTTTGCTTGCCATGGAAGACTATGACAGTGACGTATATTGTCGTCGGTAGTGTGAGCTCGCGCTCCAGGTTGACTCTTCCAACAAGCCACGACCAGATAACTTGCTGGATCTCTTAAATCTGTCGCCAGCCTGAGGACTGGGGGTAAAATAAACGCAGACCTCTGTTGCGTAGCTTGCCGCTGATATTGCGTTGTGCCATGTTGCCATATTTCAGAAATGGTGATCGTACGCACAGATTGGTTTCTTCAGGTGTGGGCAATGGCGTCCCTCTGCATACCATCGGGACATCGTATCAAAACGTTCACATCAGGAAATTGTACGAAACCTTTTTCACTTTTTCACTTGGGCAAGTAAATAAGGACTACAGTAAGGGAGGGAAAACATCTTTCAGCACCAAGGTAGAAACCCCGTCTTTAGATGATACCGGAGAATCTCGAGCTCCCTCAAATATTGCTCTACTCAGCAGCTCCTGATGAAGTAAGCGCCAGTAGGCAATCTTTAGATACACAGCATGGACCTTTAGACTACCTTGCTGTCTGTCTAGCAGGCAACAGGCAACACATCCGGACCGGGTAATCCGCTTCGCCTTCAAGGAATGTACACATCTTCCCCCCTGTACGTTCTGCCATTCTCATCTAAGAGCGCCTTCAATCGGACCGCAACCTTTCTCACACACTCTTTGGCACCTTCCAACTCTCCCCAATTCCCCGCCACCGTCCAGCATTCGGAACACGCTCTGGATGCCGCATTAAACGTTTCTGGCTCCAATTCTTCACGCGAGTGCAGCGCAGCGAGGACATCTATGATCCGAGTGAGCCCTGCACACCACGAGTGAATCCCCTCCGTATGATTCGTTGTCGTGTCCGTAAGTAGGTAAGAGGATGAAGCCTCTAGGCACTGCCGAACGGCGTTTTGGTCCATAGTGGGCGACGTTGCTATCATCGAGTTTAACACCTCGATGACATATGTTTCAAAGCTGGTCGGTTGTGCTTGTTGTTGCACTGGCTGTGTTGATGATGACGACGATTATCATATATTAATAGTCTGCAATATCGTCGTTTTGTTTTCGGATTATACTCACCTCCATGACAAAATGATAAAATGGTGAAGTATGTCCGCTACCGACGCCAAGGCTTTGTTACTGTACGGATTGAACACAAGTGAAAGACAGTCGAAGGGTGTTCTACAGCAGCCGTTCTTTTATACCCGGTTTTGTGTTCGCGTGAATACCGTGATGTCTGCGCCGCGTTTCGATTCAAGCCCCTCATCGGACCACATCCAAGTTGAGCGATGAGCGGAAGTTGAAATCTCCTGCTTCAGTATGGAGAGCTCTGAGCAATAAGAGGCATGCAACGAGTGGTCGGAGCGCCGAACAGACGAAGCAGGCAACCGAGGTTTTCGTTCTTGTCTGAGCGCCTTCGTCTCGGGAATATTTCCGGTCCGTTGCCAACTATCGGGCGATTGCGTGGTCACAACTGCAACCAAATCTCGTACATCTCACTTAACTAGTGGAACGCCTTGCGACCGTGACTTCCGCGCCCCATCTTTGGATGAAAAAAGTGCTCCTACCATGCCCCTGCAATCATGTTTGCACCAAGTACAGAGTCCCAGAGATCCTTATGTAATCCCTCCCATGTCTGTAGAAATTCTTTTTTTAGGGTATCTTTCGCATGGGACGAATTGGGAGCGCATCGCCGAGACAAAGCGAAATACACACTATACCAGTCAGGGTCATACGGGGATGTCTGCTCCTGCGACGCACAGTTACAACAGCATGGAGCATGAAGCGACTGAGGGCATGACGATGTCCTGCAAACGTAGAGGACAAGCTTAAGGGAAAGCGGGCATCCAGAAAGATGTTTCCCTCGAGTACGAAGGAAGGAATTGTCACATTGTCGCAGTAATTGTAAGTAGTGGTGATGACAGTGCATATGGTTTGTGAATACTGTGAATATTACACGCCATTGAGGGTGGCGCCTGTCCTGTCCCCACCTCTGCCGCTCCCTCGTCTACCATCGAGGGCTCGTCGTGTCTGATGGCCATCAGTGCCCAGGCGGCGGAGTCGAGGGCTGAACACTGCGGCGCCAGTAGGTGAAGTTGACGATGATGATTCCAGGTGTGAAAGGAAGAATGGCAGCATGCCGCATTATGGCATCTTGCACGGCCGTACTGTATACGCTCATATTTATGGCCAGTAAAGGCTGCTGTCGAGGGAGAGTCCATACAGTATAAACCGAAAAAGTCATGGATGTGGCCTGAGTTTGGTCGGGGGAAATTTGCAATGACTCCTTCACGCCCACTGCGGGAGTTCTCGTCTTTCCTGGCAGCCAGACCTGCTTGCGATGGCCATTCTCGGCTTAGCACCGTCCTCGACTCCCACACGGCCAGCACACTTTGACATCGAACGCGTCATTCGGCCAAACATCCTTGCACTGCACCCTTATCGATGCGCAAGGGACGACTACACCTCTGGCATCCTGCTAGATGCGAACGAGAATGCTCTCGGCCACTCTATTCCCCCGTCCGAGGATAGCACCACCACTGCGCAGCTAAACGGAAACGCCCCCGTTGAAATCGTTGACCCTATCCTCGGTCTTGATCTCCATCGCTACCCAGATCCATCCCATCCAAAAATCAAGGAGCGCATAGCGGAACTACGCGGTTTGCCTGGCCCAGATCATGTCTTCCTTGGAGTCGGGTCGGACGAGGTCATCGATCTTCTCATGCGCGTCTGCGTCACGCCAGGACATGAGAGAATCCTTACTACGCCGCCCACGTATGGCATGTATGCAGTGTGTGCGCAAGTCAACGATGTTGGCATCGTTAAGGTAAACCTCGAACTCACTGCGGAAGGCGGAGAAGGCGGAGAAAAGGGACGTTTCAGTCTGCGTGTGGATGAGGTACGTCTACTGTTCTCCGGCGTAAGCGTCGTTAACGGCAGTGTTCATGCAGGTGAAGAAAACAATCCATGACGATTCATCAATCAAGCTAATCTTCTTGTGCTCACCCGGGAATCCCACTGGGACGCTCATCTCCCTCACCTCCATTCGGGCTCTACTCGACTATGAACCGTTCAAAGGGATCATCGTCGTAGACGAGGCTTATGTCGACTTTTCCGAACCAGGCAGCAGCGCGGCATCTCTCGTAGCTGAATACGCGAACGTTTGTGTCATGCAGACGCTGAGCAAGAGCTTTGGCCTAGCAGCGATCCGGTGCGTCTCATTCTACATTCCTTGACTGTCGTTCCTCATCCTTTCGATGCAGACTCGGCATAGCGATTGCTCAACCACCACTCATCCAGATCCTCTCAAATACCAAGGCACCTTACAATATCTCCACGCCCACAGCCCAACTAGCTCTACGCGCTTTATCTCCCATATCACTGAGCACAATGCGCGAAAACATAGAAACGCTCAAGGCATCGCAAGCTAAACTCTTCTCCAGCTTGCACAGTTTAAAGGAGCTAGGCCTCGGACGCGCTATCGGCGCGCAAGACGCGAACTTCATCCTGATCCCGGTACTTACACGCGGAGGCTCTATACCGGATAGCGCCCGTGCGCAGCGTGTGTATTTGACACTCGCTGAAGAAGAAGGCGTAGTGGTACGATATCGGGGAGGTGAGATTGGGTGTCAGGGATGTCTACGTATTACCGTGGGTACCGAGGAAGAGAACGCCGTCGCCCTGGAGAAGTTGAAAAAAACGTTGGAGAACTTGTAGCGTGGTCTGTGGTGTCATAGATCCCCTGCACGTATATCTCTCGCTGTCATCAGGGTTGATACAACCTCTATAGTAGGCCTGATATTCAGTTGCCTGGTACAAGTACTCACGAAGTTGTTGAACTCGTCCACGATGTCGTGGACCCCGACCGGCAGTCGGATGTTTTGGCTTGCACAGCACTAAGTCTGTCACTAACAATCAGCTGTATTTGATGTGCCACGTCGGCCGCACTCCTGCACCGGGCGGCTTCAGCTTCATGCATGCGAGTGACTAGATAACGGTGTACCTTGGGTATTGAGTGTATCTGTAACTCATACGGCGAAACTCCAATCTACACGTACTTACGCCGTCATTACCAAAAATAAACATCCATTTATTACATTAACGGTGAAGTCGCTCGCTTGCCTACATTACTAGTGCCCTGTGGCGATGACGAATGACACTACACAGGGGCATGAGAACGGGAAAGCTAAATTGCTATACATAGTGTAGTGCTGTAGTACATTACTCAAGGATAATGCCTTGAAGCAATGAGGCCAGTAGGGAGAGTCCGGTGCCCATGACAGTTCTGGTTTGCCCATGCAATCTGGCGGTACCTGATAGATAGGCACATATGTAACATGTTGCCTGATTTACAAACCTTAACACAGTTGAGAAATTTTCCAGTCCGAAAAATAGATATCCTTACCGCCAGATTGTCAGCAGATCAATGCCATCCAGAGACCCTTGCGATGCCCATTGTTCCGTGACGCGTAGCAAGCCACGTGACAGTTTCATTTTTGTTTTTCTTGCCCATGCGGTGAAAAGCCTTAAAAGCCGCTCGTCAAGTCAGTGCGCAAAATTCGCTATGTAGGGGTAGTCCAAACCTTGCCGCAACTACCTTAGAATTAGCCTGAGTGGGAAAAGAACACCAGTACTGTATGGTTTGCACAACCATGAGGTCATGCGAGGCTCAACAGGTTATGGGCCCTGAGGGTCAGCTCCAAGGTCAAACATGCAGTACTAGTGCGAGATCCTTGAAGAGCATGGCCCATAGGGCTTAAAACCTGCTGAAGCTGACAGTGACCCTGATGGTGGCGCAAAGTCAAGACGAAAAAAACCCGATTGGTCATCAGTGATTTAATCTGGCACATGATTTCTGAATTTCAAAGAGTCAGCCGCAACTTCTAACGACGCGACGCGTCAATCCGCCGAAGGGATGCGTGTGTCCTGCGATGGTTCATAATACTTCAAAATGTGTTGCTTCGTTGGCCCCCAACTTTTCCAACTCATACCATCATGAAAGTCCTACTAACTGGTGCTACAGGTGCTGGTCAGTCCTCAGTCTCCGTACTGTCCCATCTTATGAGAGTGACTCAAACACATTTACACAGCTGGTCTAGGAATCCTGCGTAGTCTTCTCACAGACAACGGCGTCAGTCAGGTCACCTACTTGGGACGTCGTCCTCTTCCGCCTTGGGTCGTCCTTCCCGGCGGTACTTCGCCAGAAGGCGCATCCCCCACTCACCCAAAGCTCATCACTATTGAGCACAAGGATTTTTTGACCTATCCGCCTGCGATCCAGGAAAAGATCGCACAGCATGACGCATGCATCTGGGCTTTGGGAATCTTGTCGGTAGGCATGTCCGAAGCTAAATATACAGAAATCACCGTCGGTTACTTCAATTCATTCCTCAATGTCCTGAAAGAAATGGCTGTCGGAACTGAGGAGAGTCCATTCCGAGTGGTATTTGTCAGTGGAAAAGGTGCCGACTCGACAGAGAAGAGTCGCATGTTGTTCGAGCGTGTCAAGGTGCGCAAACACACCGATAGTTGACAAAGTTGGACTGACATCTCTCTTCTCCAGGGTCGTGCCGAAAACGACCTGATAAAAGCTGTAGAGCAGGCCGGGGGTCGTCTCGGAGGATCAATTCTGCGACCTGGATACTTCTTCCCGTCCAGAGCATACCCACAGGACGCGCCGAACCAACGCGGTCTTATCCTGCGGATTGCAGACAAGCTCTTCAGTGCACCTCTTTCGATGATTTATCCGGGAGGCGTGATATCCGTCGAGCAAATCAGTCAATTCGCATTGGAAGCTGCTCGGGGCAAGTGGGAGGCCAAGGATGGCCCGGCTCAGATCTTCGAAAATGCAGAGATGAAGGATCTCTTGAAGAGCTTTTGAGCACATGCGGTTATTCCGATTCTGATGTATGCTATGACGATGACCCGATGCAATAATCACTATAGGTACCTTTTGCATCCTTCCTCGCATCGTCTCCTGGGCCAAGTACAATTGTGTTTCCCTGTCACTTCTTTTCTTGCTTGTGGGGTGGCCACGTTAACTGGATTTCCCGAGGTAGAGTGAGTAGGTAGTCGTAATACAGCATCACTAGAAAGTCCGCGAGCAAAAAATTGGTATCGCTGAGTTTTCGTTCTCTAGACATAACAAGTAACAGGCTCACCTGCAGCCGAAACGCTAGCGAGTGAGTTGATCCATCTGGGACAATAACGTGATTACGAATAAATAACGAAGCAAGGGTGCATATGAGAGAGTGCTCAATGTCACTTACGTGTAATAGGCTGCATCAGGACCGGGATCGAAGTAGGCCGACGATATTGTCAACTCGGCCAGCGAGCGCAACGAATATTAAGTCAGGACCACCCCTTCCTTGGGGAAACAGAACTTCAAGACGGGAGCCTAGATTATGCTTGCAGGCTCGAGTGGCTCATCGCCCTTAGCTTGGCCATGGAAGACACGAATAGCCTCCCACTTTCCATCAGATCAAGTATGTGACTGTTTCGGCGTGATGTTTGGGCATACGAGTATGTGCATTTTTCCTCATACTTGTTAATTACATTTGTCCTAGTCGTCGCTGTGTTCTATGATGAAGCTTTGGTTTCCCACGTTCTTCAAAGTAGACTTTGATGACGTATGATGCTATCAATGTGCTCCAGCAGCCGCACGTAGATCTCAGTGGAACATCACGCAGGCTGTCGCGCGCCTACCAGTACTGCGCCCCGAACTTACACACCGTCACCCACTGACAGCGTGGCGCCACCTGCGAAGAGGCGGTTCGCGAAGTGGGCGCGGGAGTGGCCAGACTCGCAATACTCCAGCTAAGTATGCCTGGCTCTCTACAAGCTCCCGTATGGTTGGCTTCCTGACTTCATACCGGGCATGTATCCTTGTTGGCGAAATGATTCTGCAAGTTGTAGAGTACGCTTTCATAGGGATCACGATCCAAACCGAGGTATTATTTTTTTTGTCAGCCAAATTTCGATGATCAACATCACTGCCGCTGCGGCGAACCCATCTAAAAACTGTGCACCACACAACACCGCCTTTTGAACGTTATACGGAGAACAAGACGCGCGAATTTTGAACCATTTTAATGCCAACCAGTCACTCTTGCACGTGTTTGGTATGAATGATCCTCGAGGACCCTCATTGTCTGATGCAGGCTCGCAATCTCTAGAAATTCGACAAGAGCCTCTCCATTCATTCGGCAGAGTAGGCCACATGAATGATACACCCTACTTCCGCATCAAGAGAGAGAGGACCTTTTATCATCTGCACAACAACCTCGCTAAACCCACTCAAATATGTACTTATAGTCCCTAAAACCGAGCACTTTTATTTCAAATGTTTTAAAAGCAATTGATGCGAAGGTCGCATCCATGATTCAACTTACAGGAACGGGTGTACTGTAGCACCTTATGTATGCATCAGTGATGGTGATGCATTCTCTCAGCCAGTCTGTGGGTAATTCCGCGGCCAGCCACGGCGGACTCATTGACAGCGGGCTAGAACACGTGCGTTCGCATATCAATATACAGTATATCAACCGTGGGCTGGTGAAGTGCGCGATCACGGCAATGACCTACCAGGCGTGTCCGCTCTTCCTCACGGGGTGAGATCTCTTCCGCGTGGAGAATATAGGCTAAACAATGTGTCAATACAGTACAGTGCTACCGTGTTGTCATTTGGACTACGTCGTATTCCGGCGGCATTTTCCGGGAGGTTTTTCCTAATGGTCAATCCGATCTATCATGCTGACGAGTGGCGATGATATCACCATGGACCTACGATCTTCCGTGTACCAAAACCTGTGTCAAGTCTATCGTTGCTATATTTACTAAGGAACAGGGACTAGGCAACTCGGAAAGTGACGTCAAAACAGCCAATAGTCTCTAGTCGACAGGATAAAAATACTGGTGGGACCGTCGGCCAAAATTGCGGTTCATGTCATCAGCAGTAACCACTTGCAGTGGTTTCGTGCTAAACCGAATATGCCCTGCTCAATGATCCCCTGTACCTCATATGCGGGTTCACCCATGTCCTCACGTGGCTGGTACATTTCTGACAGCAGCCCAAATCCACGGCCATCTAGAATTGATCCCTAGCCACTACGTAACCCAAAAGTGGAAGGCTTTAATTTGGACTTCACACATTGACAGCTTCGAAAGGGTTCCTAGGGCTTGGGGGCCAACGTTTTTCCATTCCGTAGTCAACTTTGTCCATGTGCCATCATGTACTGATCTGAGTCGGGAATTTCGCTGTTGGGCTCAACAAGGCTATCATGATTAGCCATATCCCGAAATGGGAGACGATAATAAGAACTCATGCCATAAGGAGATACGAATGGAGCAGTCTCGGTAGCGGCAGCTTCCAAATTTCTTTTATATTGATACAACCTTCCATATCTTCGCTATACCGTCATCACCAACAGTTGCAATTAAATCTTCATATCCATTCCTCGGACACCATGCGATTGAGTTCACATCGCTGACGCCATGCGCATTCTCGAGACGTGCTATCAGCCTATGTTTGGGAGGGCTTTTTCGTGTAGAATCCGGTAGTTCCTAGGATCACACCAGTCAAGACCCTGCAACGCACGCAACGCATAATAGTGACTTACCTCAAACGCCCAAACATTAATTCTGCCATCGCCTCCTGTCGAAGCCACCCACCCAAGAGATTCGCAGCCAGTTTGTGTCGTGTCTGGTTTTCCGATACCCCACGTCACTGAATATACCGTCCGGTCGTGGTCCTCTAATACGAGTACACATTCCCATTCGTGTTCTGTGACACGCTTCCAGATCCGGATTGTACAATCATCCGATGCAGATGCGAAGTATCGACCATTTGGTGCCCATGCAAGAGACCACACCGTCGATGAGTGGCCCGTGAGAGTGGAAAAACAGAACCAATCCTCGCTTGGATCGTCGAGGTAAAGCTTTATTGTATCGTCGTACGAGGCGGACGCTAGAATCTACGCTACGAAGACTGGCATCAGAATGTTGCGGTGATGACTAAGAAAAATGATTGACCTCCTCCGTTGGATGCCATGCAACGCATTTGACATCCTGGGTATGTTCCATGAGGACCCCCATGCACTCGAAGTCAGCATCAGGTTGGGCTAGTATCTGGGTGAGCGACATCCGACTATCGTGACATGAAGCTACGTACCTTCCCATACCCAGACAGTCTTGTCACGACTACAACTAGCAAGCAAATTGCCAGAAGAGGACCAGGCGACGCTTTTGCATTCGGTCTCATGGCCTTCAAGTATGCCGATGCATTCCCATTCGCCAGCCGCCTCTTCGTCATCCTCGCCTTGTCTCTCACGCTTCCAGATGCCAATATTTGTGTCAAATGATGCAGTAGCAAGAGTCGACCCGGACGGTGACCACGCAATACCGCGCACGGTTTTGGTGTGTCCAGTGGGGATGGATGTATGCAGAGAGAAAGAGGGTGGAAAATTTGCGGTATAAGTGTACAGGCGAACATACTTGTCTGCGGAGCAAGTTGCTAGCAGAGGCTTGGTTGGATTCCATGAGATATGCCAGGCGCAATCATCATGTCCTAGTGAAGGTGTAGAAATAAAATAATAGGGATAACGGTGGCTGGTCTCACCTGAGAGCTCCGCGATTGAAGAGATCTTGTGTGAAAGCTCAATGTCCATGTCCATGATGTTGTTCCAAGATAACGGAAAGGGAGGCGGGTGGAATGAACCGGCCCGTTCCGGAGCGGATACACCACGGCGAGTGGACGGCGGCGCTTTCTGTTCGAGCTCGGCCAATGCAAACTAGCTTGATACAAAACGCGCACGGTGATCTCGTAACTGATGCTGCATACGATTTTTATGGTGTCCGTCTTGTGACTTGTTCCCTCGACCATCGCATAAAAATCTGGCAGCTCGAGGAGTCTGATGGCACCTGGACGGCCGTGGCAGACTGGAAGGTCCGTGTCCCTTCCGCGTTACCTCGCGACAGAGAATGTGACAGAGTATGCGGTCCAGGCTCACGATGCAGCCGTGACAAAACTTTCGTGGGCACATCCAGAATTCGGTTCCGTCCTCGCTAGTTCTTCCTTTGATCGTACCGTGAAGATTTGGGAGGAGATTCCCGCCGACAATGCTGAT
>Ga0137358_10000127_pt1 | contig 26920 bp, 34 predicted proteins | sample Mad1_20_16metaG_FD_105551 | JGI IMG/M metagenome (GOLD analysis project Ga0137358, IMG submission 105551) | Vadose zone soil microbial communities from Angelo Coast Range Reserve, California, USA - Mad1_20_16 metaG | ecosystem: Environmental > Terrestrial > Soil > Vadose zone | place: USA... | reverse complement strand
TTATATCCTAGGACGACACCAGCATCTCGGGAAGCGAAGGCAGAAACGATACATATAACCGTGTATCTAATATGTAGTATCGGATATAAAATGGATCCAGCGTTAGCGATAGCATAGTATGAAAGCAAAAATGCGAATGATACAACGATTCATGCGAGAATTATGCAAAAAAATACTCCTTAGATAGAGAACATTAATCAAGCTTTTTCCCAGTCCTTGCTTCGTAGATATCGACGTCAATGGTGTCCTTCGTCAGGAACCTCCAGATATAGACAGTCTTTGTCTGGCCATACCGGCGAAGACGCCCGATCGCCTGAGTCTCGTTCGCTTGGTAAATCTCCTGTGACGGGGCAAGCAGGGGAGAAAGAAATATCGCATGGTTAGCGGACGTCAGGTTCGCGCCTGAAGCACTCTCGTCCATCACGTTCAGCAAGAGCACGCGCTCTTCGCTGTCATTTTGGAACTTCTCCAGATTTTTGCTCTTCTGCGCTGCGGAGCCCTTGATCTCGAGGAATTTAACTTTGTTCGCGTTGAGCGCTTCCGCGACCTTTTTCATGAGGTCGGGGAACTGAACAAAGACGAGAACGCGTTCATCAGACGGGATGCGCTTCCTGCAGTCAAGGTGTCAGGCGGCTGTACGAGAACATCGTGGCACACATACCTGATCAAGTCAACGGCTTTTTCTAGCTTCATCCCGTAATGCTTTCCTTTCCCTTCGCGCTCGTAATCGTCCACTCCAAGCGTGTCGCCTTTCACGATGTTGAGAACGCGGGCGGCGGCCTTGCATCGACCCGAACGAGCATACACGCAAGTCTCGCTTTCAGCAGCGGCTTTGACGTCGTTGTAGCAGCCAGCATGACCGCACGATGAAAGGACGGCAATTTCCTCAAGAGGGACCTTGTCGCGGCCGCACTCGGGGCATGATATGACGGGGGGCTCGCTTCGTTGCTTCTGAAGATCTCGCACGACGGTGAAATACCGTAAGGAGCGCACACGCCCGACGAGTTCCTTGGTCAGCCTGCGAATGATATGTGTTTGCTCGCGGTGCTCCCAGATCGTCTGCTTGCGCTCGCTGTCCTTCATCTTACGTCCGGCATTGGAGGGCCGGTGATCTCCGACGCCCGCGGAATTGAGCAACTTTGTAACGAGCTGCGTTCCCTCCTCGTCGCCGAGCCCTTCCGTGCGACAGACCCGAACGTGCTCTCGGAACATGGACTCTTTAGGCTCGTCGTCTAGACGCTTGCCTATTTCTTTCTCCTTCTCGAGCGCGTCCTTGAGCTTCTTCAGCAGATCATTTTGGCAATCCTCGAGCTGCGACTTGCGTTCCTGGACGATTACTTCGCAGGCCTTCATCGCATTTTCTTTGTTCGAAGTATCAAGCTCGAAGTGAGAGCAGCGCTTGAGAAGTGCTTCTTCAGCTGTACTGGAAATTCAAGGACGTCAAGGTCCAGTGGTTAGTTTATAGGAAAGTACGTACTTGCTGTCGCCCAGAGACTGTGCAACCCGCTTTTCGCGATCACTCTCAGTCTTTCTGCCCCTTTTAATGGTCATTTCCAGGGCGCGTAAATGGTGCTCGAGCTCAAGGTAAATCGCGCGCTCAGCAGCCGGCAATGAGATTTTTTCGATCTTTTCCTCCCAGGGAATCTCGTCAATCTCAGCGATGTTCTAGTAGATGATTCAGTTCAAAAGGTCACCAGCAGAGTTATCAATACGCACCTGACGGACGAAGCGATTCAAGAACGTCTGCCCGAGCTCTTGGCGGTGTGCGTGCCAATTCAAGCTGTGCGTTTCACGGAACGAGTGGAATTTCTCGACGTCTTCGGGGACATAATTGGATTCAAAAAAACCAAGTCAGACACAATTGACGCACCAGTTTGTTCACGACGACGTTTCTTGACTTCGACGGACTTGCCTTCGTTATCATCATCGATTCCGAGATGCAAGTTGAGATAAGCAGCGATCGTCTTGACAGCGGCAAAGTCGTGGATAGGGGGCGTCCCAGACAGCACCCAGTGTCGGTCTGCAGTTATCCGCGTCACCGACGCGTGAATTTTACCGTCCAAATAGGTGTACTCGTCGACGACTTTTCGAGCGAAGTGGAACATCTCTAGAGGGGGGGCCTGCATTTTCTTCCAGTCGCTCTTCGCTACACCGCGTAGCTTCCACGGGTCCTTTGCCTCGTATAGCTCCTTGGGCTTTTTCGGCTTTTCTTCTCGCTTCCGTTTCTTCGACTTGGAGGAAGCCTCGGAGGTAGATGCAGGCTCGTCGATATCCATCGCGTCCTCGCTCTCCGATTTTCGAGCCGTTTTCTTCGGCTTCGCGCTTGCTTTGCCCTTAGCCTTTGGCTTTGGACGGGACTTGGATTTAGGCGCATCGGTGTCCTCTCCGTCGGAAACGTTTACGGAACCTTCACTGTCACCTTCATCTTCATTATCGGAATCAGAGACGATGAAGTCAGGAGATTCGGATCGTGCCCTCTTCTTAGAGTCGCGAGCAGCCTTGGTCGGCTTTTCCTCTTCGCTGTCAGAGTCGACGTAGACAGCCATCTTCGAGACCTTCCGGCCGAGGCGTTGAACCGGTCGCTCTTCATCCCCATCTGACTGGTCATTCTCCGTGGATGAAGAAACCTCAATAGCTTCGACGCCTCGACTCAACTGCTTCTTGATATCTTTTGGGGAAGGGACCTCAACATGACTGAAGATCAGAGGCCTGGAGCCTGCCCTTGGCTTATCGCCCGTCTTCGATTTCGGAGCGGCCTTTCTTTGTGTGGATTTCCCTTCAACCTCCGGGACATCCTGAATTCCCCTTATGCGTTTCGACGGTCTCATTGCCTTCTCGGCCTCTTCGTCTAGGTAAAGGTTGGTACATGAAGGAAAAAGTGGATGACATCGACTTACCTCTCTTCCGCGCCGAATGTATAGCATCCATTACGCTGACAGACCCTTTTTCACGCAACCGGTCAACTTGCTCCTTCAAGGTTTCAAGAGACGTGTCAAGGCGTGCATTAAAGTAACGACCGTCCGATGCTGGAAGCGAACCACCGGCGGCGATGGCTTCAAGGTTCGCAAGGTAAACGCTACTTCTAAAAAGATTGGACGCGACGACGACGATATCTGCCTCGATAACCTTCTCGACAGTGAGGGGATTAAGATTAGATGCAGTTATGAGGGTGACGACCTGCATCTTCGCCCTGGGTGAGACAAACTTCTTAATCTCCGTCGACCATTGACGCGTAAGATGAGGAGGGACGACCACGAGAGAAGCCTTGACACGGATTTTACCGGGGATTTCCGCCGCTTTCTCTTGCTCGTGGGCAACTTTCTTGCGCGTACAGTCGATTAGACCGAGGGTAATAGCCGTCTTCCCGTAACCGACCTGGTCAGCTAGGACGCCTCCGCGGATGTGCACGGGCTGTTGAGCACGCCCCTCCGCTCGCCAACCCAACGGATCAAGCATGGCCTCCGAAACCTCCTCTTCAATGAAGGGAGGTGCATCGGGCTTCTCTTGTTCCAACATCCAATGCAGCGAGCGCAACTGTTCTACACGGAGAGGAAACTTCTCAAAGTGAGGGGGCTGTTGGTGCTGAGGGTCTGACCGATTGCTGAGCAACGTGAATTTCGGCAGGATAAGATTGACAAGGGGCTTGAAATCGGTGTCCAAGCGCCAGGACAAAGTTGGTTTCCCCTTCCTCCCTGCTTTGGGAAGACGAGCAAGGGCACGATGAATCAATGACGCGACGTTCACGCCAATGCGGACAGTGCCCATGCCGTTGTCATCCAACGTGAGTTGGGTTACGAACGGCGCAGGACGACGTTTCAAGCGGCGTTCGTACTCGCCAGCTTCAGCGCTGTCTTCAATGGGCTTGGGTTTCTTCCCTTGTTTGACCCAGCGTAACGAGGGGGCGAGAGGAGCGCAGCGCTCGCAATTTGAATGGTCTTCCGGAAGCTCGACCTCATGCCAGGTGGTGAAGGAACCGTCCACAACCTTGATGCGTTCTAGTAGCCATGACAAGGCACGGAAAGTAGCACGCTCGTGGATTTGTTCGACCTCTTGCCATGCACCCTTTGGCCACTCTGAGCCAGCTTGTGATTGAAGGGGGACACGAGCGACGAGCAAGGCATTCGCCGACTTACAGGCGTCCTTGTTGACATGGATCTTAAGATTGTCTTGAGGAGCGGAATACCGTGCTTTCTCAGAGTGCGAGGGCTATAGAAACACATTGAAATAAGGTATGCACGCACAAGCATAAAACGTGAAACCTACCTTGAGGCTGACACCGTCTGCAAAAACGTACTCCTGTGGAATGACGCACGAGACACGCTGAGGACCGTCCTTATTGGACTGCCGCCACGAAGGTTGCAGACGAGCAAAGATGGGTCGTGACTCCCGGTACTCAAGTCGGCGAACGGTTGTGGAGAAAACGAATGCGTCATCGGATGGCTGTCCAGAACGAGTGGGATCTAGCAGTAGAAACAGAGGAGGGAGAGCGGCGTCCTCTTCCGTGGCGACCTTCTTGTGAAGCGCGTTGTTCGCAGTTCCGCACTTGTCCAGAAGAATGTATGTCCCAGAAATGTCGCGGTCAAAATGGATGACGTCCTCGCGAGGGACCGACACTTCAAGCTGGGAGAAAACGGTAGCATCAAGGAATTTTGGATCTTGTAGACCGAGCTTTGACTCCCATGAAGGAACCCGTTCCCCAACCCCTTTAATGGATATTTCCAAAGAAGTTGTCTGCGGTAGTGCCACTTGCCACCGACCGTTCAGAAGAGAACCTTCACAGGCAAGACGAGCGACAGGATTCATGAGCAATTTGCGGATTTCGGCATTGGCGGGTTCGCTGGGTGATGGCTTGGCATAAAAGAGCCATTCGGGAAGCTGGGGATGAAGACAGAGTTCCACGCGAGCTTTGGTCGACTCATAAGTGGCATACCATAACTCTTGGCGTTTGAGCTCGACAAAGCGCAGTTCTGGACCCACAGCTTCAATGACGGCGTTACGCCAAATTTCCCAGCGCTTAGAAGGGATCGATGTGCCGAATTCCTGCCTCAATGAACCCAACAGCTGCTCCGTGATACCGGAGAGGCCAAGACACATGGGGAGGGCGGATTTGAGGCTGCGCTCGAAAGTAGATGGTGCTAGCCTCGGCTGTGCCTTGACGTCAACTGGGCGTGCATTGTGCTCTGGACGGCCGCCGCATTTGACGCAGGCGGTGAATCCACAATCGTCACAGCGACGGACCTCGCGCTCAGTCATGTCCTTACGGCCTTCGCACGTGCAGAAGCGCACGCTCTTCATTGCATCAGCAAGCAGGGAAGGGAGAGGCTGCTCTGTCGTCTTAGAGAGGTCGAAGGGTCTCTCTAAGAGCTGATCTTCGCCGAAAATGTGGTCGTACACCGAGTCGGAGGGCAGATCGACTTCCATCACGTCTTCGTCTATCTCGGTGATACGCGTCCCATGTTTCTCCTCATAGGTCCTCTTGTCATTGCCACGCGTCAAGTGATGCATCGAGAGAACCAAAGCAACAAGGACTGATGTCCCGACGACAGTCGTAGACATGGCATTACCGGCCAAGTCAGCGAGTTGATCTTCAGTTTCGCGCGTAAGTAACAGCTCGTCTATAGGAAGACCTTGTAAGTGGAGTGCCTCTAAGCCAACCATTGGTCCGCCACGATTGGCGATATAAGGAATCATGGAGGGGGTAAGACACGGCGAGATGCCAACACGATTCGACCCGATGGAGCGATCCACGTTCTGCGAGAGGTTCCATACTTGACTGAGAAAACATCAGAGACTAGGTACTACATCATGAGATCACATAGAAGCTTACCTTTTGTAAGCAGGGTCAACACCATTCACAGCCGATCGGAGCAACGAAATATCCATAAGGTCCCAAACCCGTTCGACCTGCCCATCGACCCAATCTGCCCAGCCATAATCGAGCATCCTGACGGAGCCACCTTGGAAAAGGTAAGCAGTAATCATTATGTTGAAAGACATAAATAAATACCTTCATCCCAGTTTGTTAGCGGGCGCTTGGATCCAAGAGCTTCCTCCAAGCGAGTGCGCTGATGACGAGATTCGCAACGACCCCAGTCTGTCCGACCTGTTTTCCGGTCCTGCGCATTGTAATTCTCTCGTACAAGTTTCTCCCTCGCTTGATGGATGCGAGGGTCGTCGGAGGGTAAGAGGAAGGCATCAAGAGTGCAAGACGCGTCGCGCTTCATGGATGCCATGCGGTCCAACCATTTGCTTGGAATGCTGGATGATTGGGCGTTGACTGCCATCATATAGCCACGAGTGCGTGTGTGAGGGACATAATAGGCTTTTGTATCCAAGCGGGTCGATTTTGCACTGTATTTCGCCTCTTCAAATTTCTTGACGACAGTTTGCCAAGGAGCGCTGCACACGTTCTCCAGGATTACAACTGGTGGACGATGTTTCTTGACCCAGTTGAGCATGCCGTGAAATGTCCGGCCAGACTCTCCGCCTTGATCAATGTCCTTCTTCTCATTGTTGAGATTGGAATAGTCGACGCAAGATGTGCCCGCGATGAGGATGTCGACGTTACCCGGGACGAATGCTTTGGCACCATAGGCCGTGTATCTATATTTAGTCAGAACCCTCGATTGGTGAACATAAGAACACTACGCAGCGTACGCATAATCATCACCAAGTTCACATACATCCCGAAAAAGAAGTGGTGGTTGAAAATTTCGCTCAATGTACGCTTGCTTAAAGGGAACAATCTCGCAAGAGAAGACGTGCTCCACATTAATGGTGGTGCCGTACTTCTCAGTCATGGCACGACTAATGAGATTAAGGGCCAGAAGAGGGGATTCTGTCCCAGAGCACATTGTGGCAACGCGTAATGTCCGTCCCTTGATGTGCTCCGCCAGTGCTTTGACCTCAGATAGACGGGAGACGATGTCGAGGAAGATGTCGGGTAGACGAGAGATGGGAGGCAGGGACGAGTCTTCGGGTGAGATGTACTTTTCCTTCCTACCTGTTGTACCCACCTCGTCCTCATCATCATCCCCTTCGTCGACATCGATGGCCATACGATTGCGGCCATAGGTAGACTCCTCGGTGGAGGCACTCTCCGTTTCTTCTTCAGCAGAATCGGACCGTGTTTTGTTGAAGAATTGAGAGATTCTCTTTTGTTTCATTCTATCTTTAACGGACGACATGACGATCAAGGAGGAAGATATGTGTTGGTCGCGACTCGGCGCGTGCTGACGAATTGACCAGCCACGAGTCACGAGCACGCGTCTGTCACCGTCTTGTCACAGTTACCGTCACACTTTGTCACTTCTCATCATGACTGACACACTCCGCACGATAAAAAACAAGATCAACGAGATCTACGGTGATGATTCTTTTTTTTGGTTCGACAACTCCTATGTCATCGACTGGCGAGTGTCTGAAGGATCTTTTCTAACAAATAATGTTCCTGATGCTGATGAACGAACCACTGGCAGGGTTGTCGTGTTAGGATTATTCATCCTCGGTCAATTTATTCGGGCTCAGTCAACCTTTGAGAGGGACTTCTCGCCCAATGATCCACTTATTCAGCATCCCCACACCTCAGAACAGTAGTGTCTCTCCATTACGTTCTCTCCGGTTTGATCACTTACACGGACCCGGTTATAGAATCCCAAGTTATACAAACAACCTGGTTGCCGGAGCGGCGCCTATCCTACTCGTCATTATCATAGGGGGATACAGAAACTCGTTACACGAAATTCACCATGGCTTGCTTGCAACAATCTCTGGCGGGTTCGTCATGCCACACACACGACAAGAAGTTTAAGTTTATCGCGCTAATCATCTATATTGTAGCTCCTTAAACCGCGTGATCACGGAGGCTTTGAAGAACCGCGTCGGTAAATCTTAGAATTTTACAACTGACGTCAACATTCTCTTTACATTGATGTGTTTTCATCCCAGGTCGACTCCGCCCTGACTTTCTGGCTCGGTGCAAATGGGACGCCTCGCGGCATGTATGCACTGGGTACGTATGGAGATATTTCTCCATGGAGTCATTGCTTATACAGCGCAGAGACATCCACCAAATCCTTGATGGTCGCAAATCATTCCCTTCTGGCCATTCGTCCACGGCCTTTGTCGGAATGATCTTTATCACCTTGTTTTTGGCAGGCAAAACGGGTGCCTTGTGCTTCAGCATCACACCATTTCGTGGCCCTCTCCTCCGGAGCCGATTTGCTCGCTTATGCCTTGTCCTCTTGCCATTGGTTTCTGCCGCCTGGGTCGCCATCACCCGTGTAGAGGATTACGTGGGTCGATCCTCAGACTGCTTCCCGGCGCTAGACTGATTACCTTCGAAAGCGCCACCACAAGGAAGATGTGATTGTTGGGAGTGTCATCGGTATCTTCTCGGGGATCATCTGCTACCTTCTTTACTGGCCAAATCCCTTCTCTGCAAGCAATTTTTCTGCAGAGACGATGGGCCGCCCCAGACTGGCCGTTATCAGTGGTGTCCCTGGTGAATCCAGAGGCAGTGGCTACAGACTAGCGCCAGAGGGCCCCGACCTCGAGTCTGTATGATATTGAATTTACTTTTAGATGTTAGGTCACCATCCAATGGTGAATCAGACAGTGAGGTTACCCGCCTGCTTAAATGGCACGTTTCTAGGTACCTTGACTACTGCTCGGCGGAGACTGAGCCCAATGTCATATCTACATCCCCTTGTCCTGCTGCCTCCTGCTGCCTTGACACTCTCAGCTTCGCGTGCATTTAGCAGGTGATTCCCTTTACAGCGGCTCTTAACCTGGCCGTTATGTAATATACCGCATTGTTGGATTTAATTTGGCCTTGGCTTTGAAAGCAGCTGAAGATTGGTGATCCGAGGACCCGGTTCTTGTTCCATGCATACACCAGCAGCCCCACCGCTGGAAGAACTCAAGTACTCAACCATGAGCCCCTCCAACTCCCCACGTGGCACTCATACAGTCTGATGGAAACGCGGATGTCGCAATCGTCCATTCATTCAGCTACCAACCCGACTCCCCCGTTCGACTGCGTTATTATATGCACGCACCGTACTACGTGTCGTTTTTCATTTGGAACCGGATTATTTCCAAAGCAACGGCATGCCTTGATTTCATAAGTGTCCTTGAATTTTGGGCTATTTGTGCATGAAACATATCCTACTGTACATGCCTATACAGGTCCTATATGCCCAGATGGGGGATAGTACTCAGATATGATACACCCGTTTTCGTGGTAGAGTCGCCATGCGTTGGCATGACGGGTGCAGGATCACTCGAGCCTCCCACGCCCATACGCATGTGCGTAACGGTGTGAGTTCGTGAGTTTCCTGACCCACACGTAGCTATGAAGAACCATCGTTTCGAACAAACACCCAATTATCCCCCACTTTTTGCATCCGACCTCCCGTGCCCATAGTACCCTGGCTCCCCGTCTGTCCGTCGCCCTCCTCACCCTGACCCGGACCAGCTTGCGCCGCCTGTTCGTGAGCAACGTTATCCTGTGCCCACCCAGGCTGAGAGCTGCTGTGGTCGTCATTGGTATGCTCCCCCAAGACGATCGCATCCGTGCCATTCGCATCCGCATACTCCCCATATCCATCGCCTCCATACTCCCACCCCGCCCGGCCGTTTCCGCCTGAGTGAAATCCCCTGCGTCCACCCCGACTCCCAAATGCATTGCCCCTACCCCGATCTCCCCGTGGAGGGCCCCCACGACTTGAAGGGTCACCCGTCCACCTCTGACCCTGACCGGTAGCCCATTGATTGACCTGCGTGGCAGGTCCACTGGGTAACACCTGGTTTGCCATGCTGACGGTGAATTCCATGACGAACATCATCAATTCTTCTTGTAATGGCTGACGCCCATTCGTAGCGGCCCACGCCTTGCCCAGGGTTTCCCACGACGAGGGCGACGTCGGGTCAAAACTCGAGTAGTCGAAGGATTCGAGACCCGCTTCGCCCGCCGTGTCCTGGTGTAGAGCCTCGCTGCTGCTGCCGCCTGTCGCAGATCCCATCTGCGGTGTTACCGCGATTGCCGAAGGTTCCTGCTCGTCGGAGACGGGCGGCGCCCCCTCCACGACGGCGGTGTTCGATATGGGTGACAGGTGCGTATGTGCATGCGCGGCAGGTGGCGGTGGCGGCAGTCTTGGCTTGGGATCATCAGGCGTCTCACTTCTCCTTCCATCGTCATCAGAAGACGGCCGAATTTCGCGTCCAAACTCGTCTACGCCGGGATGTTGTCTTGAAGACGAGACCTCGGCAGCGTCAAAATTGGGTTGGTCTGCGATAGACGGTCGATGTGGTGGGCTGTACGGCCTTATATCTCTCCGACCGGCGCCTCCGTATCTACTTCGGGGCGGGCTCCTCGATCGACTCGTTCGCCCGTGCCCGCCGGGGGGACTGCGCACGGTATCATAAAATCGGTCGCGGTGACCTTCCCGATCGTGATCGCGATCGCCGAACCGCCCGCGGCCACGGGGCCGGTAAGCACCTCTAAATCTACCCCTATGGCCATGATAGTTATTTTCCTCGACAGAGGGTGATGCCTGGTGGTTACTGCCAGCATCCCACGGCTTATTATCCGGCGCGTTTCGAGAATTGTTCCAGTATGTAGGCGGATTAAATGGGCCCGCGACAACCTCGGAGGATGCTGTGGTAGGCGCTGATGATGGTGGTGGTGGGAGTGCCTGAATAGGAGTTTTTACCTCAGCAGAATTGACCGTCTGAGTTAATTGCTGAAATAATTTTAACTGATTCGCATCAAGGGGAGGCAGTTGCACTTGTACATGTGCGGATTGAGCGCTATTTGCAGTTGTTTGGCTATGAACCCAGTCAGGATCAGCTTCAGCTGGACGGTTTCTCTGGAAATGACTTACTGGCCAGGGACATTGCTGGCCTGGGAAAGAAGGGCCAGCAGCGTTGCTTGTACGGAAGTGGCCTGACTGGCCGGGTCTGCGTGTGTCTCAGCGCTCGCGGGGTGATTTAGAGCCGCCTGTGGAGGCGCCGAGCGGATCACGGGCTCGATTACGGCGTCCGACAGTAGTGGTGCGGGAACTAGCACGAAACATAATCAGACATTCGCAATTTCTCTCACTTTCCAAAAGCGTAAAGCGAAAAGCACAGCTTGGGATTGCACAAAAGGGGAATACTTAGCGAACATAGAATCGAGACAAGATAAGCACCTGGCGCAGCGTCATCACCCTTCAGAACGTTCTCCAATCTCGTCAACACCGCTGGCGGGAATGTAGTCGACTTGGTCCAGATGTCGAGTATCTTCTTCGCCTTTTCCTATAATACATAGCACCACAGCAGGTAGTCAGAACCCTCGTTCATTTCGCCTGGCCGTTAGAAAAAGAGACGAAAAACTATGGATACATGTGATGAACGCGCCGAGACAGTTTCTTGTGACGCGTTCATTGTAACGAGCTACGACGTGTGTAATCCGGGATTCGCGAAGCTCAGGTTCGCAAGGTGCCTCGCGGCAGCAGGGCTGAATACATGCCCTCGTCTCGTTGGCGCAATGCAGATGCCATACCTGGCACTACAGCCATTTGGCAGACCTACTCTTGTGTCCTGTGAAGGAAGAACAACTAACACAAGAGATTCTCCCAGATAATAACAAGAAAATTAGTTCCATATGGTTTTCACTGACCTTGCCTTCCGGCACAGCAGAACCCATCATGTCCTGAAATAAGCCCTCCAAGACAGCCTCCAGTTTAAGCAAGAAGGTGGCGCTATTGCCTGGCTTGGCCTCACCAGTGCACCCGTGCTTGAGGGCGTGGCCGCGAGCAGCACGTGCCAACGCGTCAAATGCATACAGACTAGGCACCTTAAACTGAGGTTGCAGAGATTTGTGCGTACGGTACAACATGGATACCATTTGTGCGTCATTCTGCGAGTCGGAAAGTTAGCAGGCGGTTCAACAAGCAACGGCAAAGGACGGGTTGAGATTGGTTTCGCTTTGGGATAGCCGTGAAGGAGACAGGACATACCTCAAAGCACCTTTTTGCCGCCTCGCTCAACCTGGTCATCTTGGAGACTGACGCACGCTTTGTCGACACAACGTCCTTGAGGGCATTCTCGAACTCCTATGGACCACGATGATCAGCCACGGTACACCTACGAAAATATATATCGTTGGGATACTTCAAAGGAGGACATTTATGCACTTGGTGTTCAGTAGTTCAGGGTCACGGTTTGCAACACGCCAGGGTTGGGCACACCAATGGCAGTAATTTTGGGTGGAGGTGCGAGGGTTGCTCTGTTTGTCACTGTTGTCACACGGGCATCTGTCCGACTCGACTCAAGGTCCAGGATCGGGGCCGAGATCAGACCTTGAACTCGGTCTACTCTACAGTGCAAGCTCCTTCTTTCTCCGAGTATCTCTACATTTAAAATGCACACTTTCTTCCTTCTTGGTTTTTGCCCACACATTCCTGACTTTGAGCGGCGACAATGACTTGACCTCTATCTGCTACTGGAATGAGCCGACGACCCGGTCCAATCAAATCGCTCCCAGTTCTGGGAGCCAGAAAGGCTGAGTTTTCCTTTTCATTCGAGTCTCGGGTACTGGTCTCGCCCCTTCCATGGACAGGCAATAGTCCTTCTCTATTAACTCGAAGGAAATAGTGCATACAACCAGGAGATCATGGTGAGCGAGCATGTCCTGCCATAAGCTTATTGATCGTATTCGCGCGCTGGGGTGTCTCGGCGAAGAGTGCGCGGACGAGCTTTATCAGCTCATGCGTCTCGAAGTCGATGAGAGCACCTTCATCAAAGAGGTAGCTGATATCTGCCAAGGAGGCTTCCTGCAAGAAAAACCTTTCAAACAGATTCTAATTTGTCAACAGAAACGACCTACCAAGAGCTCGGAGAGGTACGAGAATTTGAGCCACGTTGGGACACACCCAACAACAAAGGAAGGCTACATTTACGTGGGTACAGTGGTAAGGTAGCATACATGGACACGTACTTGTTCAGGATCATCCACGAACAACCCTTCGAGGGCATGTAATATCCGACAGAGCTCGCTCAGACGGTGGGATTCAATTTCAGTGATATCTGGAAGCGCAAGTATGTCATCCATAACACTGGTAAGGCAGAAATGCACGAGCGATCCAAGTGCGTCCAAGTACTTGGGTTTGCACCGCAGCGCCTGCATTTGCACCGTTACTAACAACTGTGAGGTGGATGACTAGAATTGCTTGCCTTCCACGGTCTCGCAACTTTTCGCACATGCGACAATACGCTCATTACGGCTTCTTCACGTTCGTCGTAATGATACGGTTCAGCAGTACCCACGAAACCGTCAGCCTTCTTCAGGGAGTCTGCCACCAAGTCCTGTTGTGTCTCCTGCAATATATCATTCATAAGAGCGCAACAAGTATCAAGGGCAAGCACACCCACAACACTTTGCTCATACCATCTCTTCCCTATTGCTTCCAGGGAATTTGCTGTCTCAAGAAGCCTGTCCTTGGCACCGGCAGCGCATTGTCGTGCAGCACTGAGAACCCTCCCACGCGCGTACATACAATCATTTGCAAAAACGATCGATTTGGGCTCAGTTGGCCGCTGACCAAACTTGACAGGATGCAGCGCCCGAAATAAATCAAGCACCACAGGTGCGGTCTGGAGTATTACCGACCCTCGTGTCTGCTGCTGCGCCGCGGATGCATTGGAATCAAAAATAGTTATTGATGCAAATTCCTCGCCTTCGCGTAGAATATCATCGACAGTATCAGCAAATTGCTGTGCACGCTTAGAAATGGCGTGCGTTTCCGGCTGAATTGCAGACGTTGATGGCTCCTTCTTGCTTGGGAGAATGGCATTATTTGTCCCTGCGTGCTCGCTTCTCCCTGCTGTCGCTAGAGGCGGCTGTCGGGTAGCGGATGTAGGGGAGTCCCTGACTGAAAGTGGCGAATGTGGGGAAGTCGCTTTCGCTTTCGCTTTGTTTGCGAACTTTTCGAGATGGCTAGCAGGTTTTGGCGCGGAAGAAGGAGCAGACGGAGACGGGGAAGGGTCGAGGGACTCTCCCCATGGGTCGGCATCCCAATCAGCACCATTCGTAGGGGAAGATGCAGGAGGAGGGGTGGTAGGGGGATTCGCTCCTTCGCCTCCGTCATCCCAACCCCAGGCAGAATCATCAACCACTGGTTCCAATTCTGCCAATGTATCCCTAGGGAGAGCGGGCTCTGGAGGAACCTCGGGTGTAGCGAGTTGAGGCTCGGTTGGTGCATCATCAAAACCCCACGCATCCTCTTCCTCCGCAGCGGAAACCATATCGTCGGTATCCCCACTCTCTTCCCCTTCCAATCCCCATGCATCGTCACTGACATCTTGAGCCCCTTCGGAACGGGGACCCGAGCTTTGAGTGGCAGGGACGGAACTGGGCAGTGGATTTGGTGGGAGATTCAATAAGTCAACGTCGACACGGATTTGCAAACCATCGTCTCGACGTAAAATCATCTGTCTTGCACCCTCCAGTATTTGTGCTCGTCGTTTTCGTTCGTAGTGTGATGACACGGCATCGGCCCATGTTTCAATCTCACGGTCGCGTGGATCCTGACCGAGTATGTTTACAATATACTTATCTTCCAATTTCTTGGCCTGCCCCACGAGGTGAAGATAGGGCGGTAGAGCCACAAGCGAGGACGGGAGGTGGGTGATTAGAAACTGCTGTAACAAAGCAGTGGTAATCGGTTTGCATAATGTTCTCTTGAAACCTGCTACGTGTGGGGGAGGTAAGGCAGTGAACAGATGCACATTGAGAAAATCCAGGACGGACGCCACATTTTCAAAACGTAGCGATAGATCCTCGAAACTTGGAGGAGAGGGAAGAAAAGAGAGCGTCTGCGATGAAATCCCGGAGGGATCCTTCGTGGATGAGTGTGTGAGAGAAGTGGGGTGGGTGAGAAGATGGTCAATGTAGTATGCATTGATGTCGCGGCGGAGCGTAGCAAAGTGGTTTGAGAGGGAGGTTTCGGAAAGGGAGGAAAGAATCGACGATAAGTTGACCAAAGTCGTTGACTGACGCACTGAAATAGTGTGAGGTGTCTTCAGTGGCATGAAATATAATAGGCTTACCTTGGACTGAGGACCATATCGTGAGTTCACGATTGGAGAGCACCAAACTCCTCGCGTACGCGTCGTTAAGCTGCTCTTCTACACGGTCTCTTACGGTCCTGAACGCAACCTAGACGAGAAACCAAAAGATTCAATCTCTCACAATAGGTACTGTATTGCACCAGATGTACCTTCAACTGTGAAAATACTTCTGCTTCCGTCAAGGGGGACGGCGCGGCATTGAGTAAACCCTGAAGCCGAGTTGAGGCCTCCACTGCCTCGGCAAGCCGCCCTTCATCGGTAAGGCTGACAAGGGTGTCATATTCCTTCCGAGATTGTAGGAGACATTCCATTGCGTTATACGTCATTTCGGTGTCTTGTGTTTGTTGTGCCAATGCGGTATGCGCTGACAAGGTTCGTAGTAGGGTGGAAATGGTCCCGAGCTTCGCAAAAATCTCAATTGTCATGTCGCAGAAAGGCTAAAGACACCGCTACCTCTGGATGCGACACGGCGTCGTTGAGTTCGTTCACATTTGCGGTTAGTGCGGCGAGACGTTCTTGCACGGCCTTTGAAGATGCTAGTTGTTGTTCGAGCAGCGGAAGATCACTATATACCTGCTCGTGGATTTTAGTCTATGCAGAGGTCAGTATACATAAGTTATACAATTTAGACATGCGAGATGCACTTTAAACCCGAGGATGGCCTCGTCGAGCTCTGCGACCCATGACGCTGCAAGATCTGCATTTAATGTCTTGACAGTTGAGGAGGATATTTTTGAAAGAATCCTCGATGAGATGCCTTGAGGGGCCGCTTTTCGCGGTAGATGGGAGGGTACTGGAAAGGCCATGTGCAATAATGCATCATACGGTATGGCAACAAGTCGCTTGGCTTCTCGAACCACGCGTCCGGGCCGGCGCGTGACGGCATCAAATTGTGCATTCGAGAACTATCTAAACATGTGGAGTACTACTCTTTTGACTTTGCTTTTGCCGTCAGTTCCACTGCGTTCTTAAACGCTCCCAGGAGCGCGGTCAGTTGAAGCCTTTCATTTGCCCCAGCTGATAACCGATATCTGTCAAAAGGTGAGCAATGCAATGTGGGCTAGGACGCAGGAAGACAGCTGACTCTGTCGTCGCCAGTTGATCCAGGAGGTATACTCGCGCTGCGGGTGGAAATTCAACGGTATCAATATATTCATACGCCCCAGCAAGGAGATCTTGTAGAGCCAGACCTCTATCGGTCTTTAGTGCAGTGATCACTAACGCCAATCATCGGATTCATGTCAATGACTCCCGTGTACGTAGGGGCACTCACTCTGATAGGAGGTCGTGAACTCTTCTGACAGCATCGAATTCACAATGGCCTCAATATCCGCCGGGTGTGGGCTTCCGGTGCACGTGTAGACTTCAGTCTCTCCTATGCGTTCATAAGCTGCGTGACAAGCTTGCAGTACGTTAAGAGCACGCCGCATATCTCCCTTGGATAGCTTGAGCAGAGCGGCTTTGCCATCATCAGTGAGGTTGACACTACATTAATGCATTAATGAAGTAGGAAGGTTTTCAATAAATGAGTTGCGCACTTCTCAGCTTCCACGACATGATTCAACCTCTTCTCGACTTCTATAATAGGGAGTGGCGAAAAGCGGAAGCGAGTACAGCGGCTTTGAATAGCAGGGATTATTTTGTTGACATAATTGCAGATGATGCAGAAGCGGACATTCTTTGTGTACTGCTCGATAATACGACGAAGAGCAGCTTGCGCCGCAGTGGTCATCATGTCTGCTTCGTCCAATACTATGAGTTTGAAACCCTTCGAGAATAGCGTTCGGGTCTCTGCGAACTGCTTGATCTGTTCGCGCACAACGTCGATGCCTCTGTCATCGGAGGCATTTAGCTAGCAGAGATGAGTGCTTTGATCATACCGTGCCATGGATAGGAACTCACCTCAAGAATTTGTTTTCGAAATGTGGGACCGTATATTCGCCTTGCTACGGCAATAATTGTCGAGGTCTTTCCGGTACCAGGCGGGCCATAAAAAAGAAGATGAGGTAGTCTGTTCTTCTCGATAAACTTTTCAACTAGTTTGGAAATGATGAGCTAAACGGATAACAGTGGAAGTAGGGCTGACTAGTGCCAATGATGTCCTTGTGAGAAACAACATCACTTAATGTCACTGGCCTATATTTCTCCACCCTGTGTGTGTCTGTTGGCCATTATCTTGAACGCGAGAGAGATTTCATGTACCAAGGAAGAGTATCGTCCCTTCCCCCTGCCGGGTCCTCGAGTTCATCGTGAAGGACAGCCTTGCCTTTCCCTTTAGCCGCTGACGAGAAGGAGGGAAGTCCAGAGTCGATTTGTTGCATCTCTTCGTCACTGTCCATGGTGGAACGGAATGTATGCAGAGTGGAAGACGCGTCCGCGAGACGACGCGTCTCAATGTCATGACGCGAACGCGACGCCTCACTCGGCGTAATGCGAAGCAAACCTTATTTTAATCCCACGCACAGACCATCGACAGAAATCCATAAGCAGCTCAATCACTTGCTCTTGTACTGCACTTCATTCAACGACCGGCTTGCCTCGTCGAAGACTCCACCGATTAATTCGCTGGATAGATAGAGGCGTCCAGTCAGCATGTTTTCTATCACCATATCACACCTTGGCTAATTTTCTCCTAGCACAAGATGCAGATCTTTGTTAAGACGTGAGTATTATTTTACTGAGGAATCCCTCTCGATCTCATATTGCTATCGTTTGTAGCCTCACTGGAAAAACGATCACCCTAGAGGTGGAATCATCTGATACTGTCGACAATGTCAAGGCCAAGATCCAAGACAAGGAAGGGTGAGCTTCGGGACTGTGCTTCTCATTAGTGCCCTAACCTAATGTCCAACCTTAGCATTCCTCCAGATCAACAGCGTCTCATTTTCGCTGGAAAACAACTCGAGGATGGACGCACGTTGAATGACTACAACATTCAGAAGGAGTCCACCCTTCACCTCGTTCTCCGCTTACGCGGTGGCGCGAAGAAGCGCAAGAAAAAGACCTACAACGTATGTTTCACCATGTTAACAGTAACTCTTGATCTTTCAAACTCATGTGATACATATAGACCCCCAAGAAGGTCAAGCACAAACGTAAGAAGGTCAAGTTGGCCATCTTGAAGTATTACAAGGTAGAGTCAGACGGCAAGATTAAGCGTCTTCGCCGCGAGTGCCCAACCCCTACCTGCGGAGCTGGTGTCTTTGTACGTATATTTATCCCTAAGTCACCAGCACCATGTTCAATACCTTTACTCTTGCAGATGTCGTTCCACGAAGACCGCCAGTACTGTGGCAAGTGTGGTTTAACATACACATTCCAGCCCGGTACAAAACCTCCTGTAGCGTAGTCTATCTCTGGCCGTGGCAGCCACCGCATGTGTCTCGCAATGAAAACTATACATACATGCCGATCTTTACATTCTAAGCCCGGCCCTTTCTGAGCTGCTGAACAGATGCTATGATTAAGAGAGTGTCTGGCTCTACTTCGTGATTGGTGTCGGCGTGAGCTCTATCTGGCAACTGCAGGACAGTGGTTTGTTTTTATCATCCCTAAACATGAAACTACTTTGATTCGAGACTTCCACCTCACATGACTAGTGTGACTGCAAAGTGGAAAGGGCCCGTGTTGAGTGGCGCGGAACTCGGGCCCAGCGTTGTTTTACCCCGCACTGGCAGATAGCTCGGTAAGACCATCGCAACTATTGTACACATTGGCCGCTTGAGATCAGCCGACGAGAGTTGAAGATGTCCATTCCAGACAAGAACGTCGAAATCTGAATATTTAACCTTCCCATCCCAACGACTTGCCAGTCACGGTGTAGCTCCTCCCAGTGAACTGGCCGCTTTGAAGTCAGGAACCCAGTCACGGCAGCTGTAGGGCTTCAATCCCAGTGAGAACTAGCTCTGGGGAAATCCAGGATCATCTGTGGGAATCTGTCATTAGACTGAGAGCAGGGCCTTGCTGGAATTAGATGTCCTTCTTGTTGATGTCCAGGTCCTGCAAGGACCCTGGACATCATAATCAAGGATCTTGACGTACAGTTTGGTGTCCATATTGCCCTTGATGTGGCAAATTTTGCACAAGCCCTTGGCTGTGATGCAGCCCCAAACCATGATCTTACTGTATCTCTCATTGAACTCTTGCCCCAGCTTCCAACAAAAGTGATGCCCACCAGCCTGAAATTATTCAATTTGGGTTCATTAGAGAAGAATGTTTGTGTGTTTCTACCCACTCTAGATGAGCCTTTTTCTTCTTGGGGGAGAAGAAAGGCTTTGCATGATGTACTGTATGTACTGTAAGCCTTCAGGCTGCAATTGGCAAGTCTTTTACAGATGGTCACCTGTGGAATAATTTCATAGCAAGGTGATCTATACAAAAAAGAAGTAAGAACAGGTAGAAATTAAATTACAGTACACTTCGCTAGCGTATTAGGGCTCATCAGGAATGAAGGTCTAGAAAAAAATTCTACTGCCCAACTCTATGAATAAAAGGGGATTAATGTCAGCTAAATCATTCTATGAGAGAGATCTATGGAGCCAAACTCAAACTGGTACCGCGTGGCCACCAAGGCCATGATAGCACTCGAACACATCTGCCCACGACGTTTTTTCATCACCACACTCGAACTCAAACTGCTCGAGTTCTGGGAATGCACGGTAAATGCATTCCGCGAGGCCGGCGGGGTCAATCGTCTTGCCCGTACGCACGCACCCGATCGTCAAGCGCATGAGCACTGTCTGCGAAGGAACGGCCATGGGCGGATGGGCGAGCAGGGGGAGGACTGCGACGTCCGTAGGGAGACTGAGCCGGCGCAGACGCGGGCAACGCGCGGCAAGAACTGTCAAACTGGCAGGGGTAGCGGCGTGTGACTGCCTTGTAAAGTATGCCGGTAGGTCGAAAGACCCGACGGGACGCGACCACAGCGCAAGTTCCTCGATTTCGGGCCACCAGCTCGCGACGGTCGCAAAATCCGCGTCGCTTAGGTCTGGAGGGACGCACGCGTCGTACACAAAGCGACGCAAGTGGGCGAGACGGGCGAGTGGGGTAAGAATGGGAAGTGTGATATAAAGGTTAGGCGAGGAGACGTCATCGAATGCCTCGCAAAAGCTGGTCAAAACCTCGAAGGAAAGGTCCGTCAGGGAAGAATGGGTCTTTTCGGCGAGGATGGCAAGCGCGGGCGTCCAGGAATCGACGGAGCGGGGTTTCGTGTCTGATTCCAAATGAACAGTGTGCAACCTGCCCTCTGGAAGGTGCGTGAAAAACACCTCAGCTGCTGCCGGGGATATGCGGATACGAAGGACCCGAAGAGAGGGGAAGAGCGCGGTATTTGAGCTGACCGAACCGAAACTTTTGGTCAGGTCTGAGATGTTTGGCCAATCTAACTGCAGGCGCAAATTTTCTAGGTTCTGGAAACATGCAATGGATGCTAGCGTACGTGGCATCAGTTGAGAGCCACCACAAACGCTAAGGGATCGAAGCGAGCGCATGACGGCAATAGAGCTGACAACTCGATCCGAAAGCCGACCCCGCAGGCAAAGGTATTGTAAATTTGTCGAGACATGTGCGATAGCATCCAAATAGACACATAATGGTTCGTTAAGCCTCTTCGTCTCTTTACTGGTGCGAAAGCCAACATCGACGGTGATGCTCTGCAAGTTGCTTGACAGGTACAGGGTGAAGGGGAGATCCTGCCTGGTCGGTCCCTTCAAAACCAAGTTCACAGATCGAAGCGATGGAATAACTAGGTTTTTAGAGGTACTCGCGTCCACGAGGTCACGGTTGGGATATAGCATGCACCTAGGCAGAGAGCACAGACCCTGGCCCACGTTTCGGACCCGCGAAGCGTAGGCATGGAACCGTGCAAGAGGATCAGAGGGGATACAACCACATGGTACATCCTATAATGCACATTATAGCCGGCATTGTTAAGACAGCCAGGTATGTTATGAGTAATACACTCACGCGCGGAAGAAGGGCAAGCAGGGGGTCAACCGAGGCAAGGGATGCCCACAGATAGTCCAAGGCGGGGTCCTTCCATGCATGGCACACGGTGGCAAGACAGTAAAAGGTTTTGAGAGCGGGTAAACGATTCAAGTCGCGGTCAATATGGTTGAAGATAATTCTAAGAACTTCATCTAGTAGGAGGACCGGATGCATTTTTGGTGTGAGTATTATAGAAAGATGGGTACTGGCTCAGACGCGTTGGGGCTATGGTAGTGCGGAGAGAAAGTGGGGGAGAGTTGACGGAAAGCAATGTGGTTGTTAAAGGAGACCCGAGTCAACGAAAGTGGCGCAAGGACAGTTGGAAGTGAAAGGAAAAAATACGGAAGAAAAGAAAGGCGACATCTGCCCAGGAGAAGAGGTGTTGCCTAGACGGCGGCGGGGCGAGGGTGAGGCGGGGAAAGAAAGTTGTGCTGAGGTGGACAGGACACAAGTGGCGACTTTCCTCAATTGGCCGCTCAAATTTCCTCCCGCGGGCACGGCCATCCGTCCCACTCGGTGAAATCAAACGATGAGCACCGTCCATTCCGATCCGCGGCAACTGCTCTGCTACTCTATCCTACTGCTGTATGACCGGACCTTGGAGAACCAAAACGGTCTCTCGTTCTTCAGCCCCAATGCCGTCGCTTCCCCGTCCTCTATATTTATCGATTCGTACTCGTTGAACTCTAACTTATTCCATCGGCCCAATGGACGTGACCGCAGCGTGAGTGTCATTTGGAATGAGTAACGTGCGGTCGGATTCGACGGATCCATCAGGTTCGAAATCTGCACAGTTAACCCGGAGAGCTTCCACGTGCCAATATAGAACCCCTGGGAGAGATTGTTTAAAACCGAATCCATGACATTGGTCCTCTAACCCACACCTTCATGCGAAGTGTTGGTCTGAGCATCGTGATTACTTGCTGTGGCTCGTGTTCTTCATTCGCGAGGAGCGAAATGACTTGCCCGCTCGGATAGAACCGCCTGAATGAGCACGCATGAAAGGACATTCAGGAAAGATGTCGTAACGGTACGCACAGATAGCGATGGTAGGTGATAAGGTGACTTATCTGTGACATGTCAGCCCATTCATTTGCGCGATAAAAGGCTCGATGCCGACATTAACCCATGCATTCTCGCTCAACCCGTGTCGGCTGCAACTTTCAATGAATGACACGAAGGATGGACTTCTTTGACGGGCAGATACATGTAATGGCATACCGCGATATACACGCCATCCAGTCGCACGCGTGGCTGCTCAATGTACACACGGCGATAATCTGATGAGGACTTGTCTAAGATGTCATCGAGGGTCTGTTCTGGCGAGATCTGTGGCGGCTTGTATAGCGCCTCCACGAATGACCTGTGAAGAGATACACAATGAGAACTTCTTCGTTCAACCATGACAACGTGCGGAAAAGGCCGTTCGAAGCAAACAGATTCATAATGATCGGCACTGCACATTAGAGAAGAAAGAAAGTAGGAAGTCAGACCTCCAGATCGTGGCGTCAAGTGTGATCATCCTCGCTTTCCTGCTCACGAGCGCAAAACCCTCAATCGTGGCAGCACCTAAGTAGCTGAGGATGTGTACCAGCAGTTCGTCTGGAAGTCGCTGGAGAGGTGACAATACCCTCTCGTCTTCGGGCTCGAACGATAATGGCATAGGAAAATTTGCCAAGATGATCGCAAGCAGACTAGACACCTGTCGCCCGGTGTCATGCGGAGCAGAGGATGGGGGCTTCATGTGTACGGGAACGATAGAATTAGATCGTGCATTAACGGGGACCACCGCCTTGTTCTTCGCATTCCCCTCCACAGTTGTCGCAGTCAGGGAAATGGCCTCTGAAGTTCGAGCCCTCTGCTCTCGGAGGTGATATAACTTGTCGACATTGGAGTCCGCGCGAAAAGCCTGCCGGTACAGTCGCAACGCGTCGTCGAGTTCGCCAGCTTGCTCATGTTTTACAGCCCTGCTGTACACCCCAAGTGCATCGTTACGCGACCAGAATACGCCTGAGTGATGGGGACTGGCTTCCGAAGTAGATGATTGTTGTTCTGGAAGTGCCGCGGCAGCTGCGGGGTCTTGCCAGGGTTGCTGTCGTTTATTTTCCTCTACCTCCCTCTTCCAGTTCTCACGGAAATTCCTGAGCTCGTCTGTCTCCTGCTCCTCATCAGCGGTCATGGAGTAAAAAGTGTGAACGCAATCGTAGGCGGGTGACTAATACTTTCCTGCAATGATTACGTAAAGCCATCATGCGCGTGGCCCATCTGCTCACTTTCGGAGTCGAGTTCTGGCACTCTCTCTAGACCTTTCTCACCCTCTATTCCTGTAATCTCGAACCGCGGCATAGAAACAAGTTTCTCATGGAGAGCAACAAAGATGAGGCACTTCGCTGTCTTCACATTTCCCAGAAGCATCGTGCAGCCGGTAATCTCGCCTCTGCCCGCAAGTTTGCACAAAAGTCGTTGGCACTCTTTTCGACTCCAGAGGCCGTGAAGCTACTCGAAGTGATTGATTTTGAGGTTTCCTCGTCCTCGTCTTCTCGGTCCTCCGGTAGGTCCTCATCCTCGGCATCAACAACGACAGATCCTACATCCTTCACCTCGGCAACCGAGACACATCCATCTGCATCCGGTACAAAACACCGGAGCGCACCGTCAACTGCCGAATCCGCCTCCCGGTCAACAAGTACGAAGGAGAAACGGGAGTATACAGCAGAGAACCTTGCAGTAGTCAAGCGCGTGCGAACGTGTAAGGTGACGGAATACTACGAGATCCTTGCGGTCAAGAAAGACTGCGATGAGGCAGATGTGAAAAAGGCGTATCGTAAGGTGAGCGGTGTTATTCATTGTCATGACGTACGCCTAATTTCCTGCAACCAATATCTTAGTTGGCGCTTGCATTACACCCAGACAAAAATGGCGCACCAGGCGCTGACGAGGCCTTCAAGAGTGCGTCCTCTCGTTAAAAAGGTTTCTAAATGTTAACTTTGTCTCAGTGGTTTCCAAGGCATTCCAAGTCCTTTCTGGTTCGTACTTGGACCTGCGTTGTCCTAGGTCTTCTAATTAGTTTTTGGAACAGACTCACAAAAGCGGGCGGTATACGACCGTAGTGGGGGTGATCCAGAGTCGAGGTTCGGTGGAATGTCGTCTTCGGGGCCTTCATCGGGATTCCCGGCCGGTGCATTTGGCGGTACCACGTTTGAAGGGGAGCTGAGTCCAGAAGACCTCTTCAACATGTTCTTCGGCGGCGGTGGTCCGGCTTTCACTACGGGCCCAGGTGATCTTTTATGTGGAATCTATGGGTCGAATGTATAATCTGATTGCCATTCATTCGTAGTGTTTACTACCAGCTTTGGACCTGGAGGTTTCCGCACAACCCGCATTCATACAACACGCGGGAGGCCGCAAGAGCAACAACAGGAACCAGCTACTCCGCGGTCTCTTTTCGTTCAGCTCCTCCCCCTCCTAATCCTGTTTGGATTTTCTTTACTCTCTGCTCTCCCGAATCTGTTTTCCACGCCCCCTGTACCGGATCCACGCTTTTCATTTGAACCCTCCACGCGATTCAACCTGAAAAGGATGACGCAGACACATGGTATACAGTATCACGTCAATTCGGCCGAGTTCTCTCGACATCCGATAGCAGCGGAGATTGCACGGTCAGGACAGAGTGATGGGTCGCATCCCATGCCCGCTCTGCGGCGCTTTGAAGAATACGTGGACCAGGCATTTACGCGGGAAACGTACGAAGTATGTCAGCGTGGGTTAGACTCAAAGCAACGGCGAAAGGATCAGGCTTTGGGCTTCTTTGGCATCGGCGCGGATTGGGAAAAGGTGAAGCAGATAGAAGCGGAAACTGTAGAGAGTTGCGAAACGCTGAAGCGGATGGGGTTGCTCAGATAGAGACCTGGACATGGCCTAAGGGGCTAATTATGTGGACTCTTTATTCAGTTTCGTGGTCGCACTTCGTATATTACACCTTATCGATACCTGTTTATTCCTCGCTCTGCAACCTAAAACCTTTATTATTCACCAACGTGCATTGTACTTGTACTCATGTTCTGAAGTACAGATATGTCGAGCTATGGAATTGAGAAGAGATTCCGCCATGCATGAAGTTGAATGCTTGGACTTGGCGACTTTGCAACAAGTGCAATCACTAGAGCTGAAAATCAGCTAGGTACACGCGATGCCTGGTGCCTCAAGGAGTACGAGAAATGGATAGAACTGATTATTTTGATGACAAAATGCATTCTATTGGGGTGAGCTCTCTACGCCTCCTGCTTTTGACGCTCCAACTTGAGATAGAACTCCTCCTGGCGTTGAACTGTAGGAAGACAGTCAGAAAGTAAATTACAAAAACCGCCCGAAATTGCACGACAAACACTGACCAGCCTTCAGATGAAAGCCATACCTGTCATAGCAAGGGTCAGCGAATATGTTGACGGTAGAGGGAAAAGTACCGACCAATAGGCATAAGCACTAGAGACGCCAAGGCCCAATGCACAAGAGAGGTCAAGCCAGAACCTCTTCCTGAGTTTTCCGGTGATAGGTGCGATGGGCATTGTGATGTGTGTTTGCTGTTGTCAGCCCGGCTTAGGGAGTGGGCTTGGCTAAGCGTCGGGGGTGCCCAAACAAACAACGCCAAATGAGGCATGATTACCTAATCACACGTACGAGTGCCCAGCGGTCGCCTTGGCCTTTGCTTGCCTCATCTCTCTCCTCGGTACTCGTCTTGCGGACGTGCCACCAATCTATTATCATATAACTTGCCTGACTGTTCCCCCAGAGGCGGACGATCCTTAGATCTTACGCCCCATCCGTGCCTACTTTACACCCCCTCACCTCATGGATCCGGACACATCAGGCGGCTGGCGATTTGCCCAGTGTTTCGGTGACAAAGGTGATGTAGAAGACATCACAGAAGGTAATTAAACCTCTCTTTGCGTCTGGTCCAGGTGTCGGGCATGTCCTCTCTTTCACCCCCGCACCCTGGACCCTCGAGTGGCCCCCGCTCCATCTTTCGCGCAGTCACGCTCACATACTCCGACCCTGGACAGCCGATATCATTTCCGCAGTCGAGTTTGACACCACGGGAAACTATCTTGCGACGGGTGACAAGGGCGGTCGCGTAGTCTTATTCGAGCGAAATGATATGGTGTGCCCTGCCCTCTGTGGCCGCTCTATCGACGGTTGCTAATCTCACGCCCTGGTCTATCTGTGGGACACGCACTTCACTGATATCATAGAAGAAGAGCTGCGAATACAAGTTTTACACCGAATTCCAGTCACACGAACCAGAGTTTGACTACCTCAAGTCTCTCGAGATTGAGGAGAAGATCAACAAGATTCGATGGTGCAAACGACAGAATTCTGCACATTTCTTACTCTCAACGAACGGTACGTCGGTGTTCGATCAGTACCATCGCGTATGTACGTTCTCTTATTCGTGCGTTTTGACGCGGTGGCTCGTAGACAAGACGATCAAGCTATGGAAAGTCTTCGAAAAGTCGTTGCGGGTGGTATCAGAATCTAACATGAGTGATGGTCAACGAGCTCTTCCACCGCCAGCGTTAAGGCAGCATCTACGATTACCACGTATGCAACATCAAGACAATATCATCGCTGCCGTACCCCGTAAAGTTTACTCCAACGCCCACGCGTATCATATCCATTCCATCACCGTCAATTCGGACCAAGAGACGTACATTTCTGCGGACGACTTGCGGATTAACCTCTGGAATCTGAACATTAGTGACCAGAGTTTCAGTCAGTTGTTCTCATCGAATGTCCGTTCATCCTTGGGCTAACATTTCCGTAG
>Ga0137358_10000126_pt1 | contig 26986 bp, 34 predicted proteins | sample Mad1_20_16metaG_FD_105551 | JGI IMG/M metagenome (GOLD analysis project Ga0137358, IMG submission 105551) | Vadose zone soil microbial communities from Angelo Coast Range Reserve, California, USA - Mad1_20_16 metaG | ecosystem: Environmental > Terrestrial > Soil > Vadose zone | place: USA... | reverse complement strand
CGCAGCTTGTCAATATTTGATCGGTTCAAATGTTCATGCTTTTTCGTCGATTACATACACTATCTACCATGTTCAAAAACACCGTACTTCAGCCGTCTCTCCACCACAAGTATGGCAGTACCCACCCGCAAAATAGTCGTCGACCTGAGCCATCCGCTTGCACCGACTGGCCTCAGCTATTGCACTGGTCATCCGGTGTTCACCTCCGAGCGGGTCATGACACTTGCCCGCAATGGATCTAACGTCTCGCGGCTTACCATTGGATCACACACCGGCACTCACCTCGACGCGCCTTCACACTTCATTGAAGGTGCAGCCTCGGTCTCTGACGTCGACCTTTCGTCGCTGGTCGGCCCGGCCATCGTGGTGGACGTACGCGGGAAGGGGTTTCATGCCGCTATAACCTGGGATGATATAGCACCGCAGGCAGGCAAGCTCGGCCCCGAGGTCACCTTGATACTCTGCACCGGTTGGTCGCGGCACTGGGGCAGAGAGGACTACATGAAAAGCCCACATCTCACTGAAGAGGCGGCGCAAAAGATCATGGAACATGGGGTGCGCGTCGTTGGGGTCGACGTGTTCAGTGTAGATGGAGAGGTACCCGAAGGCTCCCCCGAGACCAACGCCGTACACCACCTATTTCTCGGGAACGGGATACTCATTGCGGAAAATCTGACCAACGTAGAGGCTCTGCTTGACGGAGGCGCCTACTTGGTCAGTCTTCTTCCGATGAAATTGCAAGGATGTGATGGGTCACCGATTCGGGCAATCGCCTGGAAGGTGTGATTAAAGGAGTACGTGTTTGAACATAATATCCGCTCGATCCAGACTCAGGAACTTTCTGATAAGAAAGGGCGTCAATGGCAGAATTGTATGGTCGGGGATTCTAGGGTCGCGTCGTTCCTATGACCGAGTTGCGCTATGATAGGTCCTTACAAAAGAGTAAAAGTAGTTAGATTTGTGCAAGTGAGCGCCAACGGCCCGGGCTGGCCGAGGGCAAAGGGCCTGACCAACTTGGCTCGAGACAACATCGAGCGAATTGACGACAATGAAGGTGCTCCTTGTCGCACTTTCTGCGTCCCTTCTCTTACTCGTATCCACCCCTGCTGCCGTCGCCTTCAAGTCAGGCGACTTCAAGACTTGCTCACAATCCGGATTCTGTCGACGTGGACGCGCTCTTGCCACGCGCGCGAAAGAAAATGCCACCACCTGGCTCTCGCCCTACTCCGTCGATCCACAGTCCCTGTCTCTTGCCTCTGACAGGGCTTCTCTGACGGCCAAAGTCAATTCCGCACTCTATCCGGACATCAAATTCAGCCTCGAGGTCCACTTACACCAAGATGGCACCGTCCGCGTGCGCATGGATGAAGTCGGCGGCCTGAGGAAACGGTACGACGAGGCGGCCAAATGGGCGTTGGCTGCGGAACCTTCCATTAGTACGCACACCCAATGGAAAGTGGGCGCATCCTCGGCGCGCGCGATAATCGGACCAAAACTGGGGCACGAAGTGGTGGTGGAATTCAAGCCCCTCCGTGTTGTTCTGAACAAGAATGGGAGGGAGCAGGTCGTTGTCAACGGGCGCGGCTTGCTTCATATAGAGCATTACAGGAACAAAACAGTAGAAGAACCCAAGGTGGAGTCTCCTGAAGAGGGTGTGGATGCTCAAGAGCAAGAGGTGCTCGAGGTTAACCCAAATGCCTGGTTCGAGGGTGACTCCGACGACGCTTACTGGGAAGAAACTTTTGGCTCATGGACAGATAGTAAACCCAAAGGTATGCTTGGATAAATATTAAAACCTTGCGCCATCCCAAACTCTAGTCATCAGGTCCCGAATCCTTGTCCCTCGATATTGATTTTCCTCACCACGGCCACGTTTACGGTATACCCCAACATGCCACCTCTCTTGACCTGCCTACCACTACCGGAGAAGACCCTTTTTTCAGTGATCCGTATCGTTCCTATAATGCCGATGTCTTCGAGTACCTCGCCTCCGGGACTACTTCCCTTTATGGCTCCATCCCTCTCATGCATGCGCACTCTGCTGACTCAACAGTTGCTGTCTTCAATGCCGTCGGCTCCGAGACATGGATTGATGTTGCGCACCCAACAGCTCGATCGACTGGCACACATTGGATCTCCGAGTCGGGGATTCTTGATCTATTCATCTTTCCTGGTCCTGCCCCTGCGGATGTATTCCGCCAGTACAGTGGCCTCACCGGTGCGGCTCCGTTGCCTGCGCACTGGGCGCTGGGTTACCACCAGTGCCGCTGGAACTATATCAGCTCAGACGACGTGCGTGGTGTACAAAGACGCTTCGACGAGGAAGATATGCCCTTCGATGTTCTTTGGCTGGATATCGAGTACTCCAAGGATCATCAATACATGATATGGGACGAGAAAAACTTCCCTGACCCAGTCGAAATGACCAAAGACGTTGCAGCCTTGGGTCGTAAAGTCAGTCGTCACGTTTACTGGGTCAAGTGAGCCCTGACATCCCCCTCTTCAGATGGTCGTAATCGTCGACCCACACTTGAAGCGCACGGATGATTATCCTGTCTACAAGCGGGCGCAGGAGCTCGGCGTCCTTGTAAAGCAGAATAATGGAAATGACGACTATGAGGGGTGGTGCTGGCCAGGTAGCAGTTCTTGGGTCGATTTTTTCAATCCCATCAGCTGGGACTTCTGGAAATCTCTTTTCAAAACCACCCAAGGATCCAACTGGTCATGGATTGAAAGTACGGAAGATATTCACATCTGGAATGACATGAATGAGGTGTGTAATGTGTTGCTTATCATCGCTTCTGCCTGATCTCAACTGCCTCACCACAACTAGCCCTCCGTTTTCAACGGACCGGAGATTACCATGCCTAAAGACTTGATCCATTATGGTGGCTGGGAGCACCGCGACATTCATAACATCAACGGGATGTTCCTTCCAAGGATCACCTACGAAGGCCTCATCGAGCGAGGGGAGACCCCCAAGCGACCCTTCGTTCTTACACGTTCCTTCTACGCTGGCTCCCAGCGCTATGGCGCAATGTGGACTGGCGATAACCTTGGTACATGGGAGCACATGGCCGTTGGCATCAAGATGGTTCTCGCGAACGGTATCGCGGGTATGACTTTTGGCGGATGTCAGCTGTTTTTTTTATATATTTGTCCTGACTTCGTGTTAACGACAAATTGATACGTAGCTGACGTCGGGGGCTTCTTCGGTAACCCGCAGCCGGAAATGCTCGTGCGTTGGTACTGGGTTGGTTCGTTTTCGCCATTTTTCCGGGCACACGCACATCTGGATAGCAAGCGCCGTGAACCGTATCTTCTCGACGAACCTTATAAGAGCATCGTGCGTAACATCCTCCGCCTTCGCTATTCGCTCCTCCCGGTATGGTACACTGCATTCCGTGAGACGAGTGTGACCGGGCTTCCCGTCTTACGGTGCGTGCATTTGCTGCCGTAAATCCTCCCTCGCTCATTGCTCCCGTTTCATAGTCCCCATTACGTGATGTTCCCTCAAGATGAAACAGGTTTCTCCATCGATGATCAATTCTACGTTGGTAATTCTGGTCTACTCGTCAAGCCTGTCACGCGCCCAGGGGTAACAGAAGAGACCATCTATCTCCCTGAGGACAACGTGTGTTAATTTCACATTGGCGCTATCTCTATCTGTGCTTACCCCATGGCATAAAAGGTTTACTATGACTATTTTACGTATCGGACTTACCGGGGATCCCCGAAGGGAAAGAATGTGACTGTCCCTGCAGACGTGCATCAACTCCCGTTGCTCGTCCGCGGTGGGTCCATCATCCCAACGCGTGACCGCCCACGTCGCGCGTCCTCGCTTATGCACCGCGACCCATTCACCCTACGCATCGCACTCGACAGTTCACTCACGGCACGGGGCGAGATCTATCTCGACGATGGCGTGACATATGCGTACAAGGAAGGCCACCTCACGTGGCGCGGTTTGGCTATAGACAAGATCTCGAGAGGCGCCGAGTTGCGCCTTTCGAACACCGATCTGGCCGCCGCCACTCCACGCTCTGCTGTTGAAGGTACCGCCATAACTGAGTTCCGGCCGGAGAACCCGTTCCAGTCGGGCATCGCTTCAGTGCGCATCGAGCGTGTCATTGTTCTAGGGCTCCCGGGAAAGCCGAAGCGCGTCATAGTCGAGGGCGGTCGGGAGCTCGAGTGGGAGTACGCGCCAGGTGTGACGGCAGCGAAGAAAAGAGGAGGCGGTGACGGTGATGTCGCGAGCGTGCTTACGGTAAAGGATCCGGCCCTTGGCGTTGCTAGTGATTGGGCCATTCGGATCACAATATAGTGGCGTGCCCTCTACGTATATATTGAGCCCAGAGAGAATGCTTTACATGATACCCCTACTTATGGTGTGTCTTGCTTGGGGGGGCGTGTGGTGGCGAGGTATAGGGCGTTTGAGTTCCTGGCGGAGAATTGTGCTGTTTTTAAGCGCCGTTTCCCTCCATAACAAAGGAAACTCATGAGCCACCCTGGCGTCCCACCACCGCGTGTTTTACTTATCGACCACATTCGTATTGGGCTGTGGCCGCACACCCTGTGGACGTGCCACAAGTCGATCTATAAGGATACCAGAGATGGAGATGAGTCCGGAGCCAAAAACCAATCAATCATAAACCCCACCCTTCGTTATATACCCCCGTCCTCCCGTCCCGCCTCGAGATCGCCGTCCCCAGTGACACCACTCACCGACTCTTACTGCCTGCTACCCACTTTCCAGAAAAACATAACGACATGCACGCCGGACAGGTCGCCTACACTGCATACCCGCAGCTGGACGCGGAAAATGAACATGAAATCACCGATATTGTATGTCGCAACTATCCCCACCCGAAACCGGTGGCGATAGACGACCTGTCATCCGAGCACAAAGAAATCTTAGAGTCGGTGAGTCTTGGACATTCATGAAGGAGAGGGGGGGGGGAAGGGGGCGGTTGCCTTCACGATATTGAGCACCAGAACTGACCCCCGTTGCTTCTGCGCGCACGCCTCTACACCCTAACAGATCATACAAGGAAGTCGGGCGCGCCCTCCGGAACGCCGTGGCAAGACGCGCCGGTACGCGGCCATCTTTGATGAAAAGGGACTTCCACTACCATCGGCTACGGGCGTGATGATCGGTGGCCCGCGCTCGAGCATGCTCGCGGATGGGCAAGAAGGAGAATCAGAAACGGTGCCGATCGTGGTTGCGCACGCCGTCGTCGCTTCGGGAAAGTCGAGCGGTATTGGCGCTGCCTTGAGGCGCAGGATCTCGTCAGCAGCTCGCAGTGTGTTCACCTGCTGCCCGTCCTGAATAGGCAGCGGTGTGGAGAGGGGGTTGATGTTTAAGGGTATCGAGGGGAAAAGCACTGGACACAAACTGGAGATCGATGTGTATTTGTAAAGCCAGATTTAATTCACGGAATCACGACCGGACAAACTCCCAGCCGATCATTTCATGCAAAGCGGGAAGATAAGGCAAGGCTTGCGCGCCGGTGTCTGGTCTCTAGCTTGATTCAAAAGCTGACGTTGTGTTTGAGAGGATGTATATAATCTGGAAAGCACAAAGCTGCTTAGAGAGCCCGAGAATGCGTTTGAACACAGAGTTGGACTAAGATATGCTCAGTTAGTCATTATACTCGTAGAAACCTTTGCCATTCTTGCGCCCAAACCATCCTGCGTCGACCATGCGCTCAAGAAGCACACTTGGACGATACTTTGAGTCCCCAGTACCGGAATAAAGGGTCTTCTGGATGGCGAGGCAAGTGTCGAGGCCGATACTAGAAGTTCGAACAAGTCAGCGACGCAAAGGGAATCCCGAAATGGGATCGTACAAGTCAGCTGAGTAGATAAGGGGTTAAAATGGGAGCACAAGAGAACAGACAAAGACATACCGAGCTGCAAAGGGCCCATTGGATGGTTCATTCCCAAACGGAGCGTTTTATCGATGTCATCTCGAGTTGCAACACCCTGGCCAGCGGGATCAGGAGATTCGAAACAGAAGATCGTATAATCCAAGTCACCCTTTCAAGCCACATGATTGCCTATCCAAGCAGTTCAACTCGGGGATCTCATGATGATATGAGCAAGATGTTAACCTCGTTTATAAACGGCATCAGCAACGCGTTTGAGACGAATCCGGGCACGTCTTTGGACACGGTCACGTCTTTATCACATGCAATCGCAAACGCCCGAGCACGTGACAAGGTGTTCTCGGACGTTTGCAATGCTGAGATCAGCTCGACGAGTTTCTGCAAGTGCATTTAGTCCGCTGCTGTCCAGTTAGGTGTATGTAGGCTCACCATCACCGGTACAGGGTTGAAAAAATGGAGTCCTGATAGTCCGTCGTTTGAGTGTGAAAGCAACCGACGCGCTCACAACTTACCAACAACGCGCTCTGCGCTGCGTTTACCCACTGCTGACACGGCAGACTCGCCCTGCGGTACTGCAGAGGCAGCTATTTTGGTGATAGAAATGGAAGATGTATTAGTGGCCAGGATAGTGTCGGGCCTTGTCTCTGCTGCCAGTTCTCTAAATATGCGCTGCTTGACTTCGAGGTTTTCTGAGACAGCCTTGGGTGTGCGTTCAGCGAATTGGAAGAAGGAAATCGGTTTGTCTGCGCACCTCAATGGCCATATCGACATCTCTCAGCCCTCGCACCCCCACAGCTTGATCAATGACAGATACGCGTTCACGTGCATGTCGCGCGTCTGCCTCTTGAATCTTTCCTTTCGAGACATCCTTGGCCAGTAACCTGTCCATGAGATTTAAACCCTTTGAGATTTGCTCCGGGGAGCGATCGTATATCCGCACGGGCACGTTGGCTCTTAATGCGGCTACATAAGCAATACCGAGGCCTGGACTTCTGGTAGGGAGGTTGAGAAAGCGGCAAAGGAAGAGGACTTACCCATCTGACCCGCACCAATGATGCCGAGAGATTTGATCCCATGGGCGATGGACATGGTGAGAGATGAGTTACAAGCAGGCCATGAGTTCATAATTAATTCGGAATTTGGAATCTCCAAATCTGTAATCGTCCCTGTGAGTCACAGGCCTCGCTTCACTCCTCCCATCATGGCCTCGGGCACAAACCCTCATCTCCTGCGTCTCCAAGTACACAACACATCCGGGAGATCCTCCCCTCACGATTCCCACCCAGGCACTCCATGGCGCGAGGACGATGAACATGCACCGCTGCTGCGCCACGGCGATATCGATCGTGCCGCACACAATGGTGCGACTAGGTCTCATCTCATAACTTTGTATGCCTCACTTATTGTCCCACTTTCTAGGTGATCGGGGCTCTGATCTCGAGGCCGACACTATCAAGTCTTCGGCACCGACATCCACTGCCTGGGCTAAGGCCCAGTACTATATGCCCTCGTTGCAATGGATTCCAAATTATACTTTTTCACTGTACGCGATTCACAACTGTTCCAACCCGCGTATCTGATTGTCATCGCCGTGATGTGCCAACAGATTCGGTGGAGACTTAACGGCAGGTCTCACGGTCGCAGCTATGCTCATTCCGCAGTCCGTCAGTTATGCGACCTCCCTGGCGAAGTTGAGTCCTGTAACTGGTCTGGTGAGTTAATATCAACACATTACGTCCGCGAAACTGCTACATGTGGATTACCGTGTTTCTTCTACAAATATGCACTGCTCATCTAGGTTGTCTTTGACAGTTTTCTGCATCAATACCTCCGATTGCGTATGCACTCTTTGGTTCTTCAAGGCAGTTAAACGTTGCACCGGAGGCTGCCCTCAGTCTACTCGTCGGCCAGACCGTCACGTCTGTGTTACGAGCAGACCCCCATACCACTCCAACAAACCCTGAAGCCGTTGGTTTCGCCGTCACCACAGCTCTAACTGTGCAGGCGCGTATATACACTCAGCAATCCTTCCGTTAATCGCTCATGTATTTCCAGGTCGGATTTATTTCCTTTATCTTGGGTTTCTTTCGCCTTGGTTTCATCGACGTTGTCCTGTCTCGCGCACTCCTTCGAGGATTCGTCACGGCGGTTGCGTTCATTATACTCATGTTTGTGCTCCAATTTGTCCCTGTGGCTCGCCTGACTTCTCGCTTCTAAGTGAACAACTCATACCAATGCTCGGCCTTACGGCGCTTGAGCACAGTGTGAAACCAGAGACAACACTGGAGAAGATATTCTTTTTAGTTGAGTACGGGTTTACAAGATCGCATCACCCCACGTTCGTCGTAAGCGCTTGTGCGCTGGTCGCTCTTGTCATGTTGCGCTTGCTTAAGGCGTCCTTACGCCGGTTCAAGTGGGTCACACGTGTCCCTGAAGTACTGATCGTCGTCATCGTCTCTACGAGTACGTTTCTTTTCCCTACCGTTGCTACCTCTAGCGGCTTAGCGTCTGCAGTTCTATCGGAGGAGTTCCGTTGGGACGATGATGGCATTGACATTCTTGGTGAGGTGCCAATCCACACAGGTGGCCACTTTATCAAGTTCCCTCTCCACCACCACCACCTTCAATACATGAAGGAAACTACCTCTACTGCAGTGTAAGGAATACTCTCTGACCAGACAATCGCTGATTTACGACTAATCGTAGGCTCATCTCCATTATTGGATTTCTCGACAGCATTGTTGCCGCTAAACAAAATGCTGCTCGTTATTCCTACTCCATTAGCCCGAATAGAGAACTCGTTGCCCTTGGTGCCGCGAATCTTTTGGGTTCCTTTGTGCCCGGTACGCTCCCCGCCTATGGATCAATTACCCGTTCGCGGATAAATGGCGAGGCGGGCGCCCGTACGCAAATGGCTTCGCTCATCTGTGCGGCAATTATCCTAGTAGCAACATTCTTCCTTCTTCCTTGGCTTTATTATCTGCCCAAGTGCGTGCTAGGGTCGATGTAAGTGCTCTTCATTTTCTTCCGCTCGATGCGTAGAACTGGTGTTTTAGTGTGTGCCTAGTGGTGTACACTCTAATCGCTGAGACGCCAGAAGATGTGATATTCTACTGGAAGTAAGCTTGCATAACCTTTGCGATTAGCACATGATCACGTCAAGATGGGAATTGCAGGATGCGGGCGTGGATCGACATGACACTCATGAGTCTCACCTTCTTCCTGACAATCATCTGGAGTGTCCAAGTTGGCGTTACCGTCAGCCTCATCATCTCACTTCTTTTGGTTGTTCGCCGATCGTCCAGGACGCGCATGGCGATTTTGGTGAGAGTTTCTTCCATGAAGCAGGATGTATGTTTTGCTTAGATGCATCGGGTGCATTAGGGTCGTATTCCAGGAACCGATCGATGGGAACCAATCGATGAGAGTCCAGGCGCGAAGGAGGATACGCCAGGCGTTATTATCGTTCGGATTCGCGAAAATCTGGATTTTGGTATGTTCTGGCACGACTCGTATTCGCCCAACTCACCTCTAATCTCTCTCTAGCCAATACTGCTCAGATCAAAGGTACCTGTTGCTCAAGTGAATCGGGAGGCCCTTTTCTTTAACTGTGATCGTGATTGCTTTCAGAACGGCTGCGCCGGCTTGAACTCTATGGTGTGGATAGAAGCCATCCTTCAGACGTACCAAGGCGCGAACCTGCAAGGGTGTTCATCTTTCACATGTCGGATGTCCAGACTTGCGATGCGTCGGCCGTACAGATCTTTCACGAACTCTTCGAGTCTTACAGAGTGCGTTTTATGCGCTATTTGTGTTGTATACTCCAGCGCCTGCCACTGACGAGTTCCGAACGCACAGTCCCGCGGAGTGGGCGTATTCATAACACACCTACGTCGAGAGCCGCGCGTCATGTTCGAGCGCGGAGGAATTTTCAAGCTCCTGGGTGCAGATGCATTTCATGAAGATATTAGCACAGCGATGCAACGGCTGACTCGAGAGACCCGACGTTGAGAACCCCAATGCCCGAGAGAAGAGCAGTCCCCGTCTTCTGCTTTACAGTGTTTATAGTATTAGCGCTTTCATATATGACACACTATGCGTTTCTTAGTCGGATATTTATGTACCATATTCGCGACTGGCACACCGTGACAGGTAGTAGCATAACTTGAAGGGTGCAGCGATTCGAAAAGTCGTAAGACAACAGGGTGACATCAGGCCTCATGCTTGACATTCTTGACAGCTAACTGTGCCGTCTCATGCCACTCGCTGTCACGTTATGTTGTCCGAGTTGAGCCTAAACGTGTTATACGCTCGCCCGACAGTTGTTTACTGTAGTACAGGAATGGGTACGCCATCTACTACGTCGGGTTTAATTACCGAATGTTACCCCCAACGTTCAGACTCTGACAGGCCACCCATCGACTCGCTGCGCTCATTATACAGTACAGTTGACTATCTCATAATGCATATTTTTATGCAGGATGCCCAAGGTGTGCCATTCAAGGGAGTACATCCATTTTAGGGATTCTACAATTAGGCTAAGTAGTCTACAAGAATATGTAACAATTTTTTGGTGCAGAGTTCTGGGCCGGCCATGAAGTGGAAATAAGTGCTCAAAAAAGCTATGCATTATGAGATAGTCAACTGTATCGCTTAGAATCCACCTGACCATCGATTTCTTTTACTGACCCTTTGCCAGGAGTTCCCCAGGGAAGTTGGAAATGTCTATGTTCGCACGTTCGCTAGATCCAGCAAAAGCCGCATCACAAAAATTGGGGATAACCTCGAATTGCAGTTTTTTTTGCCTTGCATTCCCTCATGAGCGCTCATGCGCAATGCGCCTGGGAGCAAAAACAACCGCAACCGAGCTTTCAATTTGAAATTTGTGCCACTTTTCATCTGTTTTGGTTCTATAGTATGGCCGACGAGTCCCCCTTCGCTGCCAGTGACCGGGCAGCATTCCTCACAGGGATTTTTGTTCTGTTCTCACTTCTCATAAGCTGGTACAGAAAAAGAGATACCTCGGTCAGTTCTGTAATCCCTAATTGCCCCCATTGCTAAGTTAAACGATTGGTGTCGTTCCGCAGCTCGATGTCATTCCTACCGTTGGATTTTCTGACCCTATTCTATCCTATTTTTCGGCTCTCCGTTTTTTCTTTGATGGTGCTCACATACTCAAAGAAGGCTACGAGAGTGTGATTATCAACAGTTAGGTTTCTTGCATGCATCTGGCCTAATCCCCGTGTACCCTAGGCCGGACCAGGTTTATTCAAGATTGCCACGCTCTCAAATTGGATGGTCCTGCCGACGAATTCTGAACTTGTTGAAGACATCAGGAAAGCACCAGAAGAGATCCTATCCCATGCAGAGCCAACCGACAGGGTACCCGCCGTGCTCGTAGGTTGACCCAAATGATTACGCTAACGGAACACCTGTCAGTTCCTCCAAACTGCGTACACCATGGACTTCCGGGAGAAGCACAATAATTATCACGCGGACGTAATACGTTCAAAGTTGATACGTATTATCCCCACAATCTTTCAAGGTGTCCAAGATGAGCTCGTCCTCACCTTCAATGATATCATCCCGACGGTCGGTGAAGGTATGTCACAGGCCTGTGGAAAACCTTTTGCGAGCTCATGAAAAATGTAGAATGGGTCAAGGTACCCATCGTACGAACGATACAACATGTGATCTGTCGCATAAGCAATCGCGTATTTGTCGGCCCAACCCTCTGTTCGTAGTGATTTATCCTCTATCCGCCTGTGACTAGAGCTGATACCCCACAGGTCGGAACCGTGACTACCAAGACCTCAATCTGGACTTTGCAATCAATGTTGTGAAAACTGCAACCATTCTCAAAATGTTTCCGGAATCCCTCAGACCGTTAGTCAATGTCACTTTCTGCTCGTTTACTCCACTGAAAAATTTTCAGTGCCGTCATGCGAATTATCTCCAACCTTCCATCTCAAATTCAGCAGGAAATGGAGTTCCTTAGACCTATGTTCGAGGAGCGTTTAGCAAAGATGGGAGATCTCAGTGAAGGGGATTGGGGTGATAAGCCGGTTCATTGTTCTTTTTTATTCAGTATATTTGTCTTGCTAATCGGCGGGTGGATAGGATGACATGCTCATGTGGCTCATGAATGAGGCCAAAGGGGTGGAAAACTCTCTTGACGGCTTGGCCCGGCGGATGCTTGCTGTCAACTTTGCAGCTATCCACACAACCTCTATCGTGAGTTGCATTGTCGCATCACAGACTGCGAGACATATCCTAAGCATTTGCATGTAAGACATTCACGCAAGCATTGTACCGCCTTCTTTCCAATCCAGAGTACATCGAACCTCTTCGTCAAGAAGTTGAAGCCGCCGTGGCTGAGGAAGGGTGGACGAAAGCTGGATTGGACAAAATGTACAAGATTGACAGTTTCTTGCGAGAAACTCAACGTCTGGATGGTCTAGGCATTGGTTTAGTTTGTTCGTTTGGCCCTCCGTCTCAGTTGCTGACACAGTTCGGCTAGTTGTGCTTGTTCGGATCGCATTGCGTCCATTCACATTTTCCAACGGCATAACCGTACCTGCGGGTACAGTTGTGGCGGCTCCACTCAGTGCTATCCATACAGATGGGGAGGTATATCCAAGTCCCGATGAATTTGACGGCTTCCGCTTCGCGAAGCTCCGGGAGCGAGATGGAGGTAGCATGGCAAGTAGACAGCAGATCGGCACCACGGGTATTACTCACGTGCCTTTCGGACATGGACGACACGCATGGTGAGCTTCTTTGCTTTGTTATCTCTCATGTGCCGCTGACCCGTGACACCTCCCACATGCATTCATAACAGTCCTGGGCGATTCTTCGCATCCGCCGAGTTGAAAGCCTTGCTCGCATATATGGTCGTAACATATGATCTCAAGCTCGAGGAAGGTAAACAGGTCCCACGCCAGTCTAATATCGCTACTACACGTATCCCTGGGAATACGGACGTGTTGTTTAGGAAGCGCCAGAAGTAAGACATCTTCCAGCCCAAGTCATTGGATATTTTTTGTTATCTGTAACTCTATACGACGATGCCAGTGTAAGGTACTAAGATGCGTTGCTACAGCTACGGTTTTTTTCTGATTCCGACGACGACCGTGGTCGTCTAAAGCAGTCACAGCCTTGAAGTTGGTATTGAAGCCAAAGAACTGGTCAGAAGACTGAGGTGCGGCGGACTGAATGGAGCTATGTCGAATCGAGCCTAGTTTGATCTCCTCGTGAATGAGAAATTTGAAGTAATTTGGGGGTGATGGCATCATGGGTGCAGTTTGTACAGCCCTGAGGTCGTAACTAACTGATGATGACGTCACGGTCGTATTTGCACTGGCAGAGCTAGACTGGTTCAGTCAACAACTACTAGTAAACATACGGTATCATGAAGGTTCGTCAGTGGCAACAATTGAACGCCCCCTTTTCTTCGTCTCACTTCCATTTAAAATTATATATTTAAAATTAGGGACCAGACCCACCCTGTCAACCTGAAGGCTAGAATTTTCGTTCCTATCCCATTTCTCACAACGTACAACCGCCTTGTTGATGGGTCATCACATTTACAGCGTGCACTCTACAAACCTGTTTATCCAAGAATACATATGCCCAGGAGAAGTGCGCAGAGCATGTGCGTAACCTCTACAAGTGCTGTCTGGCTTTGTACGATGCAACCGAGGGCCGCAGCGAATCGACTGCCTGTCCGACACCGAGCGTAGTCCAAAGGTGGCTAAAACGGAACACTGGGAGCCCTAAATGAAATTATTACATCAAGGCGCTTGCTGTGATGATATTGGCTCTACTATGATGCTATCTTTGCACTCTATTTACGCCCAGCTAGGTTTTATGACTCATTGTACTATACCCTACGCCCACATCGCCTTGAACTTGACGCCAAACTGTTTCGTGATGCTGTCGACCACCTCATACACTTTCCAATCTCTGTCTCGCACGTTGCGGGGGCGTTCGAAGACGCCCTGATCTGCCTCTTCCCCCCTCTCGGAGGGGTCGGATGAACAGTACCCGCTACCGTGATCGTCCGAGTTCGTCTCGTGCAGTGCAGCATCACAGTCCGAGTCCTTCGACATGCTGAGCAGCAGATTCTCAAGATCACCTCGGATAGTAATCAAGGCGAGGTGGAACGCCTGGAGGACGAACCACACATCGCCGCGACGGAGCCCATTCATATTCACGAGGGCGTCAACCTGACCATGTATGAAAAAGTCGTACAGGTACGCATTGAGAGGCAGTTTGGGATCCAGGATATGCTCGACAGTCGGGATGGCGTGCTCGTTCAGATGGACACCATGCCGCACGGTGCGGGCGAGCTCTCCGACATCGCCGAACGTGTCATTGTGACCCGAGGTGGCGACGAAGAGCGAGCGAGCCTTGGGCTTCCTGGCCATCTTGGAGAGGTGGGCGAAGAGGGACGTATGAGGGAGGTTGGATGTGTCCGAAGGTCCAACAACCCCGCTAAGTGGTAGTCGGTTATCAGGTCCCAGTTCATCTGCGTGCTGTGATGAGAATGCCAGTGCATATGCACTGAAGATGCCAAGGGTCTGCTTTTGGTGTGCAAGTAGTACCACATGAGCCTTGGGATGTAAGGGTGCTAACACCACGCAGGAAGGTCCCTTTTGTACGAGATCGTGGATATTACGAGTCGACGCATAGACGTCGGGCAGATATCTACGGCCAAAAAGATGACAAAGAAGGACCATGAGGTCTCGCTCTGCCTCAACGGAGCTGGCCTGGGAGCAAATTTCATGGATAACCCCATGTTGTAGAAGTACTGCCATAGCAAGGTTGCTCGGTTCCATATAGTAGAGATGTGAGGCGAGCCCAAACAGATTAACAGGCTTGCCCTCTTGATTCAGGAGGTAGGCGCGACGCAAATAATCAATGCTGAACCTGAGGTGGTGCAAGAGTTGGCCTTTCCCGACATCGGAGCTGAAACTGATATGCGGAAGTTGGAGGATACTACGGATCGCATGGACAGCATAAGGTGCATAATTTGACCCTTCCAAGAGGCTGAACAAACGCAATACCATGGTCGATGAAAGCGGGAATGTCCCGGTGAGACGCGGAAGTCTTGATAGAAGGATCCGATTTATGCGGTCCAGGGGTATCCCATAGAAGACAACCCGGCCCAGCAAGTCGAATCCACGACGACCTGCTCTTCCGGCGCATTGGCGGGACTATGCTACGTGAGGATTGCCAAAATTCATGGAGCAGGGGTAAGGCGACTGACCGTGAGCGCTGTAAGGAAAGGAGAGTCCCCACAGAAAACAGACGACTTGGCGGGTGCATTAATTCCCAGTGCCAGGGTACCTTAGGACAGTGAATAAATTCGCTCCACCGCCATCATATGTTGAAGTGGTATCTCACCTGTTGCGATGACGACTCGAAGGAAGCCAACGCGAAAGAGTCTAAGAGGGAGTAAGAACCTGTTAATCTCCAGTAGTCAGAAAGATGACGCGTACCGCTCTACGAAAACACGATATGTCTTGTTCATCCCACTATGATGAACTGCAATTCCTCTCCTCAAAGCTCTAAACAGAAAGTCTGGCGTCGAGGTCCAGCTCAGCTCGGCGATGTCTGCGAGAAGTTCTTCCTTCGGATAAGCAGAGGTACCAGCGAAAGAGAATTGCGGAGAAGGGTCTTCAGGATCGAAATAGCTCTCCCATGACTGATCTTCGTCCTTCTGGAAAATCTTATCATCCGGATTATCCCTCCTCCGAGCTGCCGCCTTTTGCGCGAGTCGTTCTTTGTTCTTCTGACGCATCTTCCAATGCTCCCATTTAGCTATCTTGCGCTTCCACTCGGGACTTTTTGCCCTCCATACTTCCTCTGCCTTTTCAAGCGCTTCGAGAATGTAAGAAACCATCGTCACACATTCGTGACGATCGAAGTTGAACAGAATCGCGGGCTGCGCAGCGCGCGTTATTTCAAGCTGGAGACGAGCAGGAAGTCTCAAGACGTACCAGACCATCAGATGCCTGCATTTCAGATAGTAGGTGAATAAGGCCAGACAATAACACCGAAGAACTCGGTGGAGCATTGAGTTGCGCTTTGGGGGTCTCTTTGAGGACAGGGTCTTGGACTCCTTGAACCACCTTCTGCAATAGAGACGACAGGTCAAGAGCATCAGGTGCGGCTATCAGATGTGCCAAGACATTCTTGATTTCCGCTTCGTAGCACAGCACGTCCTTCTGCTGTATGAACGTATCGCAAGAAAAGGTGATGTTTGGGTCGAGTCGTTCAACGTCGGCAATGTTTTGATTCAAGAGAACCCTATACAAACGGAGTAGATCCGAGCTCTCTAGTGACAAATCTGGAGGCATCGTTCCCGCGAATGATAGTGTAGAAACTGGGTGAATAAAACGCATCATTTTGTTTGAGGAACGGCCACCATCGAGACCGAGAAAAGGATCGTCTTTGTCAAGCAGTTGAGGGAAATACGCAAACTTGCGTAAGTGCGAATAACGATGAGGATGATGGATAAACTTGTGCTCAAACCCTTTTGCCTTCTGGACAATCTCAAGCCACGCATTGAACTTCTCTGGCATACCGATAGTCGCGGAGAGCCCACTGCAGTCAAGAGACATTATATATCGCACATTATTAAAGACTTGTGAGCAACGGACATGATGGGGCAAGGGGCCAGGAGGATGATTTGCTCCCAAACCGTTCCGCCTTCATCCTGACCGATGGTGTGAATCTCGTCGAGGATTATTCTTGTATGTTTTTTGGATATTAGAACAACGGACGAGAGCACTTTTCAGAAGGCTTACCGCCTGATTCGTGGGTTCCATGTTCTCGCCAACGGTGGGGAAAGAAGCATAATCGCCAGCATCTCCGGTACAGTGACAAGGATTTGGCATTTCTGGTAATCATGCACGCGGTAGTCCCTCGTTTGTATACACCAACATATATCTTCAACTGTCAATAAAACCTTCTTCAGGACATGTTGATGATTACTCACGTCCATCAACTTCCTTACGAAATCTTGCATTAACTTTTGCCGCAACTTGATTCACAAGGGCCTTCGTCGGAGCCACATATACGATGATTCCGTCATCTGATTCACGGAGGACCTTCTCCATCGCATAGAAGGATATAAAGGTTTTTCCAGCGCTCGTTGGTGCTGTAGTTTACACGTCAACAAAACGACGACACTGATATTGAGTTGGGAAGTGCTCACCCACAACCAAAAGTGAGCTCTTTGGCTCGTCCAAGCAATCAAGCACCTCGCGTTGCCACGCATCGGGCTGGAAGCTGACCCGAGGATCCGGCGCGCTATCCATGCTACGGTCCATATACTCACCGAAGACCCTCAGCTGCCAAATCACTGGATCCTCCTTGATAGCCATAAACTTATAGATGGGTTTGTTGTTTTTGGATTTCAACAGCTTAACGAAGCTGAACGCCAGAGCACGGTCGGGTTGTATCCTGCGAGAGGCCTCGTCTTCCAGCGGCGGAATGTAATTCACGAAACCCAGTGAGATCATGATGCTAGCCAGAGTGCCCAATGCCGTCTCCGTCGGGGAATCGCTAGTGTATAGCTCTTTGACAACGCGGATGATAGACACGGTGTAGTGATCGTGAGTGTCGGCATTCTCGCGGTCGCGTTCGGCTATCCACTGTGGATTGTTAGATGGAGGCGGTAGAGCCGAATCTCGACAGATAGCCATCCCGATCCTGCCCTGGGGTTTCGACGCAGACTTTGGAGGCGGGACATCTTATTTTCGTACGTTGCGATAGCTTCCACTTGGCGAAGCTGTTCTGGCCACCACTTCTGAGACGAGCTATCCTCCTTGGTTTTCTTCTCTTGAGCATGCTCCTGACGGATGCGTTCCCGAGCAGAGGGTGTGACAGGCTTGCTCTTTTTATGCTGGGTTATTAGAACATTTTCGTCTCGCGAGGGTTTACAAATCGAAGCATCATCGATAATTTCTGAGACTTTCCGTCCTGTGGACGTGATCAAAGTCTGCTGCAACAGCCTCCCTGATGCGCCGGTCAAAGAGGCAGAAAGACGTTGCATATGGGACATGAATCGTTGTCCTCTGCGCAGTCGCCATTGGCGGGAGCGTTGGTCAGCATCCTTCCACTCTTCCCCACCCAAGTGTTTAGGCAGAATGGTGCGGTGATTGTTATGCCAGTGGTTCATACCGCCAAATGGAGTACCCTGACAAAATTCCAAACAAGGGGAGGTCGAGGTCTGGTCTTCGTCCGAGACTGTGACATGCACAACGGCGAGTTCTTCATCAAAGATGTCGTTATGAAATGGTAGGAGCGTGAACGGTTTGGCTCCGTCTGAGGCTGTAGACGATGGTTCCAGATCCCCACAATTTGGGAAGCAGGTCGAAAGCTTCATGAAATCTGGTGGCGGTGCATTCACGGACCTCCACACTGTTTCTAGCCGAGAAGAAATCTCTGGTCCTACAAGTTCTGTTGTATTTGTTTGGGAATGGCCATTGGATATTGTATAATGGAGGATTCTAATGAACACCCTGCCGCCCATATCGACGAAACGATTGGACTTCAAGATAAAAGATGCCATGACGGGGTTTATACGAGGCAGAAAACTCCCAGCGAGCATGTCCACTAGGGCTTCATCCAAACCTTCGTGCGGGCGAGCTCTTTCGGAAACCGGAAGGGTCGGGAGAATGACGATGTGTAGAAAGAAAAGTGATGTAAATTCCCAGAACAAATGCGGGGGCTCTATCTGGTGCATGACAAGATAGTCGAGGACCTCTTTAAGCATAAGATCTAGCCCATTCAGGCCGGGCGGTCTGACGTGCAGAGGCGCAAGAGGCACGTGCAAAGTGTGTTCTCTCAACTTGTTCGCTAGTTCGGCTTCACCCTCTCGTGCAGCGTTCCAAAAAGCAACTGGAAACGACTTGCGAGTTTCCAACCCGAAACGTTCCTCGAGAACGAAAGAAAAGATCTGTGCTTTATTCATATGGGATTTGAATATCATAAAACGTAACCAACCCACCTTGGAGTCGCGAAACTCTGCTTCGCGTAGCAAGGTGACGGCAACGCCTGAAGTTAGAAGGCCAAAGATAAAGTTGCGTTGTATTAGGATGCGCATAGCCATGTCACGATTGGCGTCTTCAGGCGTTCCGCCATCGTTCAGCATGACAAACATCGGCTAGCAGTCCTGTTAGCAGAGCCAAAAATCAATTACACCAGATCTAAACTTACCTTCGTTCGTTGTTGGTAGGCGAGCCAAGTAGGGTCCATTAAGTTCGAGAAAGCAAATATTTCTAGGCCCATTTCCGAGGCATGCTCGACAAAGTGACTGAATAAAAGCGCTCGGGCAAGTGAACGCGATGACACCAAGTAATCTGTGCCTCCTTTCAGCGTAAGGTGGCGAGTATCTAAAACAAATTACATAGTTAGGTATTAACCTTTTAGGAACGACTCTGAGCTCACCCTCCCAGAAGACTATGTCGAAGATTGCGGATTTCCTGAGCATTTCGTTCAGGAGTCGTTCCATCGAGTGAATGGCGTGCAGAATTTGGAAACTTGGATCTATTAATTATAGAAACTGAGGCAGATGTAACACCTCACATGATAAATGGCCTTACCATCAGCACGTGCAAGTGCCAACAGAGGATCATCGAGAACGTGCTGCAGCAATGACTCCCCTGGGTGGAGACAATCGTTAGATCCTCCGAAACCAAACAAATATCTTTATTACCATCAAGAATGAATCTCTCATTGCCAGCATAGTCACCAATCAAGTCCATCCATCGCGCCTTCTTTCCCGCAATTGTCTTGTACCATCGGTCATCGAGGCATTTCAAAGCCCCAATAGCGCTCATCGCCTCCTCGTGTGCAGGGGTGTCCTTGATACTGTCTATAGCTTCTAGGACGGAGTCATCGAAAGCAACGTCAGTCGAGTCCATGATTGCGCGTAAAAAAAGTGTTTGTGTGCTGGTAAACGGTAGTCACGTAGGTTGGGTTAAGCCTTGTGAGTCGTGAAGAAACTGGCTTAGGGGAGGTCACAGAAAGTGTAAGAAGGCTTTTATTTAACCTAATTGACATAAGAAGTGATCATATGAGGTGAGCGCAAACGTAATTATCTCCTTCACATGCCTCGTTGCACAGTCACGGGGATCACCGCGAAATGTATGCGAGGGTTAACGCGCATGCGGATAATTCGAAGACGCTGGAAGGACCACTACGTTATCTTTGACGTATTGAGGAGTGCAGTCCACAGTCCCAAGAAGAACTTGACTGCGCTACGTGTGCGTCACCGTCACTGCATCGAGGGTGGCGGCGTGCAACTGCTGCGAGACTTCCACGTCAAACTTCCCATTAGCTTGGGCTATCCACAGTGAAGATCGCGGGCCAGGATGGTACATCTAGGGACGTGAATGTCGGATATAATAATCCTACGGCCGAGACTTGGACGTTTGTTTGACGGAAAAGAATCGGCTTAGTCAGCTAACCTTAGACGCCCGAGAGACGCCCGGTTTGGTCAGTCAGCAACTCGTTATGCTCATGTCGCCACGCCGACTTAGCGGGAGCTTTCTTTTTGTTCATGTGAGCAAAAATTGCGTGGACAGTGAGCAAGAGGATCTGTCTTGAGTCGTAGATACATCACTTTGAATGGGACAAAGGTTCGGGGGCACCACCCCAACAAGCTGACGTCAAGTCAAACCAAACCTAGGTTTGGTTTGGGGGGCGAGCAACTTTGCGGGCAATCACCCATGCCAAGCCCTAAGTGAATATAGTAAATGGTGGCTGACAATTTGACTGATGATGGTGGGCGTGTTTCCATATTACTTCTCGGAACATACCCGGAATCGAGAGCAGGTTGATGTCAACAAAACAAAGAGAGAAGAGAGCTCCATTCACGAATGTGCGCCGTGAATAGAGCTACGACATGAATAGTAGAAGTAGACAAGAACACGCGAAAAACGTAAAGACGTCACAATAACGAGTTGAATCCAATGTTTATCCAAAATCCCTCAAGAGTTGCTAGTAAAGTTGTTGAACACCAATAAGTTGACCGTATCATTGGGAATTTGAGCAAGCAAGCCCTTGCTCGCGAGCCTGACCAGCGCTGATTTGAGGTCGGCTGGGCTGAGCGGCTTGAACTCGGTCGATGCTGTGACAGCCTCAATGAGGCGCGGGGGTGGAATGAACCCAGAAACCCAGCGGGGCATCACGTTGTACACAGACTCATAAAGGCGGGTGAAGGAGCCAGTGAAAGGGCGTTGCGCATTGAGCTCCAAAGGAGGAATGAGGGAGGGGGGAGAAGGGTCAAATGTAGGAGATGGATAAATGGAAATGAGGTACGCCAGAAGACCAGCGGTATGAGGTGATGCCATGGAAGTGCCGGAGATGGTGTTCTCGGCGGTGTCGGAACCAATCCAAGTGGATAGGATATTCAGGCCAGGGGCAAAGACGTTAACGCAAGGGCCGAAATTTGAGAAGTAGGCACGCTCATCACTGAGCGTAGACGCGCCAACTGTGACGGCTTTCTCAGCAGCCGCTGGAGAGTAAGAGCATGCATCACGATTGTCGTTGCCCGCGGCAACAGCAAAATGGAGGCCAACCTCAACGGCACCATTAACTGCATCGTCAAGGGCCTGAGATTTACCACCACCCAAAGACATGTTAGCAACAGAACCCTTGTGCTTTGTCTTTCCGGAAGCCTTGACTTCGACGGCAGCGGCAGCGGCTTTTTCTGTTGCAGAGCTTGCGGCATACATGACCCCTGCGATTACATCGGACATAGAACCGCTGCCATTCGATCCCAGAACTTTGACTGCAATGACATTGGCGGACTTGGCCACACCATACTTGCGTGAAGCGATGGTACCAGCGCAGTGGGTTCCGTGACCATTGTTGTCCTCGTCGACGTCATTTTGGGGAATCGTCTTGCCCCACGACGCACGGCCTTCGAACTCCTTGTGATGAATATTGATACCAGTGTCAATAACGTAGACATCGACACCCTGGCCCGCATCGACATCATACTCATACTTGGTAAAGGTTCCAAGGGTGAGTTTGGGTCGGTGGCTAATGCGTGCGAGACCCTGATTATTACGTGTCTAAGTCATTTTCATGGCGAAACAAGCGCATTGCTGACGTACCCAGGGAGCAGATGTCTGGACATCCTGAGTCTTCACAATCTGGTCACGCTCAACATAATCGACTTCAGGCATTTCCCGGATCCTTTGGAGGACCTGGTCCGTGAACTTTCCTGTGTAGCCTTTGATATGGCTGTCGAATATGTGACGGATGCCGCTGTCTTCATCCAAGTGTGGATCCTCTGCATGTGCTGCATGAAGGAAATTGTAGTGATTATCCAGAGCCGCCAGCGGCAGGTCCTTCTTCAACATGACAATGTACGAGTTATTGACGAGGCCGTGAGGAGCTTCGTGCCCTGCCGTATGAAGGGGAGCAAGATATAAAGGGGTGCCTTGGCGTCCATCATATTGATGACTGGTAGAAAGTGGTGTAGCCAAGGATGAAGCGGCCAAGGTGAGGGAGAGGAACGACAGAGAAAATATGGGTGACATGGTTGGGGTTCGAAACAAGCACCTGGGGCCTATACGACGCCCGCGGCTGTGACTATGAAGCAACTCCGCGGTTTGGCTCTATTTGTTCCGCCATCACAACAACTTGAGCCACACCCTTTTATGGCTCCACAGGCACCACGCTTGTAGTACAGTATCAGCGCTCGGAAATGCAGTCCGCGATTGCAATCCATGATAAGCCATTCGATTTCCCATGCAACTACGCAACAAGATGCCATAACCTAAACGCGTTATCTCTGAAGGAGGGCTGTGGTCGATGACGGTGTCTTTGTATGAAAACCTGTGCGTTGCCTTGTGACATTGCTTCACCCCGCACAGATGAATCTGAGCTCTCTTCTCCGTCACTACTATCAATTTCACCGAAATGACGTGACCCAGATACGGAAAGCAAAAGCGGGTTAAGAGGGTGGAACGCGACGGACCCAACGGCGTCTGCAAACGCTCTATTAACCCTGATAATTCAGAAGGATGTCTCTTATACCATCATGCGCGTGATATTTCAACGCGGGGGCAATCCTGCTGAGACGAGACTCTTCGGCTCCGACTTTGTCGGTTGGCTCTACACCGAGATTGAACATATTGACGTTACCGTTCTGGGGATGTCGACTAAGGTGTGTCCCAGGTGATTCAGACACAGTCACACTCACTTGGTCACCAACCCCCATTAAATTTCCACCAAGGTCGATGTCAAACTTCATCTTCTGATTCGTTTCGAGCCTCGAGCCATCGTCACAGCGAAACGTCTGCAAGGGGTTCGCGGTATTGCCGCGGAGGTCCCAGCTGTATATCTCATCGCGCCGACGAAACGAAGCATACAATATATGTGACTTCACGGGATTGAATGCGAGCTGCAAGAGCAGTCAGCTAACGCATTGGTTTCAGAGTTAGACTCAGACCTGCATAACACTTGCTTTGACATCGCCGACCCATCCCACAGGCTTGTTGCCGGTATCCTCATCAAACAGTGCTATATTTGCGGAGGTCGCAGATGAAGGTGAGAGAGAACCCGCCGCATACAGCCCATATGAGGGATCGTGTGAGTAGCAAAATGCAAGGGCAGAAATGATTCCTGCGTTGGGGATTCGTGATTAGTTCCTATTTTCTGTTTTGTCTCCAGTTCACAGATCCGTGCCATTTACCTTTGAGCCCGTCTCTACTTTTCCTAGATGGTGTTGTCAGAAGCCGCGTGCCTTCACCTGGATAATTAAGGTCAAATACTTCAATAGCCCCCTCAAACCCGCAATACAGCCTTCGTCACGTCATGAGAATCATATCCATGCCATTCGCATGAGCCGTCATTTCCCGGACTCACTTGTCTGCCGACTTGTTAAAGGATAAACTATGCGGTCCGATTTGTCGTTCGCGATGGTCGACTATTTTATAAGAGGCCCGCGGCTATCCAATATGGTCGTCACCACCAATCGCGCAGCGAATAATATTTCCTTTTTTGTGAAATCCGCTTACCCTCCCATCTGAGGCGTCAAGCAATTGGACAGGTGACTCGCGGACAGATGCGACAAAGCAGAAAGACGCCGCGTCGCGAGACGTGGCGCGTGGATACCAAATGAAATCAAGAATGGGTGCTGCTCGCGGAAATATACCCGCCTTAGGAGTGTCAAATGGGGCGAGAGCTGGGGACAGAAGTAATAAGAAACATAATAGCGCTCGGAATAAACAATGTTCAGCGGACCCGACTGGGGTAAGGTCACGTTCAAAAAGTCCTGAGGGCTTGGTCCGTCCGTGCGTAAATTCCTGACGTCAGTCTGGGAGTTGGTTGGACAGAACTCACAGATCGAGATATTGCAGACTGCGGTTCTCACAGTGTGCAAGAGCGAGCGAACCGTCCGGGCACCTTTATGCGAGGGATTAACGAGCCGTAGATATGTTCTAAACGCGCACCATTTTGCAGAGCGTGCAAAGTTTTCCTGAAAGTGGGGATCCGAGGGCAAATGAGCCTCGTGCGCGAGCGTCGGCTGTCTGGAAATGTCGAAAGTAGGTGGCGTCCAGATATATTGCGACTCCATTCGGATAAGATTCAGCCTAAGCACGGTACTGGAACATGAAGAAATTAATTTGGTGATGGCCCTATAAATCATCCACCGTGACTGTTACCACACGCTAACAACACAGCCCTGTTACCTGTTACCATGCATCACGCCTCTTCATTTGACGTCACCACTGGAAGTTCCCCCTCCGGTAGTTCCTGGTCTATGATCTCCTTGCTGTAAAAGGTCATATTGGCATCAGAAGCATCAAGCACATTCAGTCCGTCGGCGATTACTATCAGGCCGTAGCACACCATCCTGCACGGTGCGTAACTTGAAGCATGGTTTTGGAGGAAGTGCCCACACTGTGCTCCGCGAATCAACTCACAAAAGTTTCTAACGGGAGGCCCATATCGACATTGGTGGCTTTTTTTCTCAGCAGTAAGTCTAGACAGGCGATGCGCTGTCTGCGGAATCTCTCCCTGGAGAATCGCTAAAAATGCGGCACCAGATATTATAGTCATCTTTCCATTCCGTGTTCTTCTCCCAAAGGCCGTTTCCTCCACTTCTCACGATGTACTTGTTAAATTCAGAATTTTCCCTCGCACATCTGAGCCCCTTCGAAGGCAATACGTATCGGCGAATTTTCTTAGCGGGCCAATAATTTCTGTCCTGCTTCTGCTAGCCGTGAAAGCAATTAATGGTGCAGTGCTGAAACGCGGAATCATCGGCGCAGATGGCGTAGAGCCGATAAGCATTATGGCACTGTTCATCTCGCTAGTGCGTGCATTACAGTATCTTTATGTGTCCCCGAGCCTCAATCGCCACTCCCCACGGGAATGGCAGGCGTATCTCTCTATATCTCTAGATGCGACTGGTCTGCTCCGCTTTCTCGCCTTTTGGGTAGCCAGGAAAGGTGGAGCCTCGGGTCCAAAGCTATACTTTTACCTCTATTTGTTTTTTTTGGCGTGTGCTGCTGTCGTTGGGAACGTAAGTCGCAAGGCCCAAGTCACATATTGTTATCCTCAATCATGATGACGCGCACAAAAAGGATCCAGTCGTTCTGTCCGCTACCTCGTTCCTAGCTTATCTGACGAGGGTATTGGGGTAAGTTGCCCCTCCCTCCACTCGTACTTATTCATACGAGTTTTCGGCGTAGTATCACTCCCCCCACCGCTTGGATATTCTCCCAATTCACTGCAGCCAACATGGGTGGGTATTAGTCACGTATTGTTACTTTCTTGCATCTTGATCAATCCTCTAGCGTCTGCGGTTTTAATCTCCTCGAACCCCACTAATCTGGTCTTATCAGGAGCGTTTTCAATCTCATTTGTCACCTATACTTCGTCCGTAGCACTCCCATTTCTCACAGCCGCACTGATTGTGTGTCTCTATCTCTTCATGGTGCTATTCCGCTCCGTGGAGTATATCCCTCGGAGCATCGAGCTATCCAGCGGCGGTGTTGGAGATGACGCTGTCGGTATCAACCGCCCAAGCACCGCGCTGATCGACAAGTCTGGCGCCATCTTTGGCAGCATTCTTCTGATGGCGACACTGGGTGCCTTAACGGGCACTAGTACGGTCGGTATCCCCGTCTGGCAAGTTGCAGTTTCCGCAGCCGCCATGATGTTGTCTCGTGATTTGTGGCGGGATTGGCGCTGCCATCGCGCTCAGCAGGCAACGGCCAAAGACCAAGTCGTCCAACAACCGAGTGCATCTCCTTCAAGTTCTACGGTGCAACCTGAGGTTGAGCTCCAGGATTTACCCTTGTCCACATCTCGTTCTAACGAGACTAACCTTAATTCGGTACGCCACAGGCAAGGCCACAGTAGGTGCCAATTGGCGCTATCAACCGTCTTGTCGACATGGACCGACAACTTCGTGCAAACATTCCCAATTGTCCATGCTGTCTACCGACAGCTTCCACTTTCGCTGGTGCCATTTGCATTTTTGATGTTCATACTAGTTCAGGGCCTAGCAAGTCAAGGTTGGGTGCACGTCTTCGCTTGTTGGTGGGCAGCGTGGGTGAATAAAACGGGGGTAGTGGGTGCCGTAGGGGGTATGATGATCGGGTCAGGATTGTTGTGTAACGTATGTCACATTGCCTCGTGTCTTGTGCAATCATCACGTCACTTTAGATATGTGGCACGAACATTGGAACGACCATTCTTCTGGCGCGGATGCTACAGGAATGGGAGTCTGCCCAGCAGCCCGTGGCCTTGCGCGTCCGGTACGCGTCTGTGTACGGACTTGCGCTCGGGTCGAACTATGGAGCGTTCACTTTCGCGTTTTCGGCGTCGCTGGCAGGGCTGTTGTGGCGGGATATGCTGCGACAAAAGGGGATCCATGTTCGGCAATATCATTTTGCTAAGTTGAATATGGGCACATTTACGGTGGCTAGCGTGGCATCTGGGGTAGTGTTGATCGGACAGACGTTGGTAGTCCATAGGCATGACGTTTGATGCATACGCTCGGCATCATCCCGTCCTGTCCGACCCGTCTCCCGTCCCGTGAGAGAATTAATTAAATG
>Ga0137358_10000125_pt1 | contig 27079 bp, 21 predicted proteins | sample Mad1_20_16metaG_FD_105551 | JGI IMG/M metagenome (GOLD analysis project Ga0137358, IMG submission 105551) | Vadose zone soil microbial communities from Angelo Coast Range Reserve, California, USA - Mad1_20_16 metaG | ecosystem: Environmental > Terrestrial > Soil > Vadose zone | place: USA... | reverse complement strand
GCGGCCGAGAGAGGAATACCCGAAAGGTGTTTCCGGCAAAGCGAAAGGCCTCCCCCTCGCGCTTCAGATCCCTGCCTTTCAGCGGCACCCAGCCCAAAGAACGCCGGCCGCGCCACCGCAAGCACGGCCGGTTCCGCTGCCGGCGGGACTTGGCGTATTGTTCGCACACGGCATTGATGGTGCCCGCGTGCAGGCCGAGTTCCTTGCTGCTACCCGCGGTCAACCGATTAAGATCAAAACCGCTCGGCCACGGCTTATTCCATTTCAGCGCCTGGTGTTGCGTGTCGTTGCAGAAATTCCAGACAAAGTTACAGACGCGGGCCTGCCGGCTCAGCAGGCCGGTCAGCGACTTGATGCGGTATCGATAGACCAGCAACATCGGGGAAAGCTAATGTGTTCAGGGGTAGCAGACAAGACCCTAAAACTGGCGGAAACATTGAATTTCACACCGGAATCACGAGAAAATCCCCACCCTAAGGAGCGGCACTTGCTCCCCGGCTTGAGCGCCGGGGCCTCCGTGCCGGCGAAGAGATGATGTCAGATATTCGATTCCAGGACTTCGAGGACGTGCTGGCGGCCGCGGGCAGCATGGCCGACGCCGCCGAGGCTCATGGTTCGCTGTGCGGCGCGCTATGTTCAATGTCGCCTTACAAGATGCAGGATTGGATCAATGAGATCCTGCCGGATGGGGCCTCCCTATCCGACGAATCGGCGGCAATGATCGAGCGAGTGTTCACCGCGACCGCGACGTCATTCGGCGAGCAGGGAATGGAGTTCGAGCCGCTGCTGCCCGACGACGAGCAGCCGCTCAACGGGCGCGCGAACGCGCTGGCGCTATGGTGCACCGGATTCTTGTACGGCCTGGGCACGGGGCAGATCTCCGACCTCGAGGGGCTCAACGGCGAGGTGGGCGAAATCGTCAGGGACTTCACGGAAATCTCCCGTGCCACCGGCGATGATGCGGACGCGGACGAGTCGAACGAACAAGCCTATGCGGAACTCGTCGAATTCATCCGGGTGGCGGCTCAGGTGGTCTTCGAAGAATTGCTCCCCTTACGCAGGCAGGTTTATCCGACCGCTCCGCAGCGGCTGCACTAGCGAGGAGCCCGTCTGGACACCAAGGAGTTTGTGCGCCGCCGCCGGCAGTTCATGCGCATGATCGGCCGGGACGCGATCGCGATTCTGCCCGCGGCTCCTGTGCGCCATCGCAACGGCGACATCGAGTACGCCTATCGGCAGGACAGTCATTTCCATTATCTGACCGGATTTCCGGAGCCCGAGGCGGTCGCCGTGCTGGTGCCGGGTCGGCCGCAGGCCGAGTATCTGCTGTTCGTCAGGGAGCGCGATCCTGCTCGCGAGGCATGGGACGGTCCGCGCGCCGGAACCGAGGGCGCGGTCGAGCGCTACGGGGCGGATGACGCCTTCCCGATCGCCGACATTGACGAAATCCTGCCGGGCCTCATGGAGCAGCGCGGGCAGATCTTCTACTCCATGGGCACGCATCTGGAATTCGATCCCCATGTAGTGGGATGGGCGAACGGCCTCAGGACCCATGCGCGGGAGCGCACGGGCGGGGCAGGAGAATTTGTTGCATTGAATCACGTGCTGGACGACATGCGTCTTTATAAAAGCCGCGCCGAGCGTTCGAGCCTCAAGCGTGCGGCCGAGATCGGTGTGCACGCCCATCGCAGGGCCATGCGCTTCGCGCGCCCGGGGCGGATGGAATACGAGGTGATGGCGGAGGTGGTGCACGAGTTTCGATCGCACAACGCCGATTTGTCCTATACGCCCATCGTTGCGGGCGGCCCCAATGCCTGCATCATGCACTACCGCGACAATGACCAGCGCCTGCACGACGGCGATCTCCTGTTGCTGGACGCGGGCTGCGAGCATGACTACTACGCCTCCGACATCACGAGAACCTTTCCGGTCGGCGGCCGCTTTACCCCGGCGCAGCGCGCCGTATACGAGGTGGTACTCGATGCGCAGGCGGCGGCCATCGACAAGGTTCGCGCCGGGAACCATTGGAATCAGCCGCATGAAGCTGCGGTCCGCGTGATCACGCAGGGTCTCGTCAAAATGGGACTTCTCAAGGGACCTTTGACGCGTCTCGTCAAAGAGAGGGCGTACCAAACATTCTTCAATCACCGCACCGGTCACTGGCTGGGCATCGACGTGCACGACGTCGGCGATTACAAAGTGGGCGGCGAATGGCGCGTGCTCGAACCGGGAATGGCCCTGACCGTCGAGCCTGGCATCTACATTCGACCGTCGTCGCGCCTTCCGAAGGAATTCTGGAACATCGGCGTCCGCATCGAGGATGACGTGCTGGTGACCAAGGGCGCTCCGGAGGTGCTGACCGGCGCACTGGAGAAGACCCCTGAGGCGGTCGAGCGCCTGGCGTCTGCCGCGTGAGCGCGAAATTCGACATTGCCATCGTGGGCGGCGGAATGGTGGGCGCGAGTCTTGCCGTTTCGCTCGAGGGGCTGGGCCTTCGCATCGCATTGATCGAAGCGATACCGAACGATTCGGCCTCGCAGCCCAGCTTCGATGAACGGACGACGGCATTGTCCAACGGCAGCCGCCGCATTCTGGAGACCTTGGGCGTCTGGGCGGCGGTGTCCGATGCAGCCACCCCCATTCGGAAGATTCACGTCTCGGATCAAGGCCGGTTCGGCTTTGCTCGCGTGGATGCGGCGGAACAAGGATTGGCCGCCATGGGTTATGTGGTGCCGAACCGTTCGTTGGGAACCGCCTTATGGGCGAGGCTCGCCCGCAGCGAGAGCCTGCGCATCTTCTGCCCGGCCCACGTGACGGAGGTCCACCCCACGGACCGCTCGGTGGAACTGGTCGTCTCGGGCGCGGTGATCGAGTCCGGCGACGCGATCGAGTCGGGCGAGGTGATCGAGCCGGGCCACGTGATCGAGGCGCAACTCGTCGTTGCCGCGGATGGAGCGCAATCGGCGGTGCGCAGTGCCTTCGGGGTCGCCGCGGAAGTCCGCGACTATGAGCAGACGGCGGTGATCACGACGGTGCTGCCGCAGCGCTTCCACGAATACGTGGCGTATGAGCGTTTCACGGCGACCGGCCCAATGGCCTTGCTGCCGCTTGCCGACGGACGCTGCACGCTGGTATTGACGCTCAAGCCTGATGTTGCGAAGGCGGCGCTGGCATGGTCCGACGAAGAATTCATCGCCGAGGTGCAGCGCCGCTTTGGATTTCGCTTGGGAAGATTCCTCAAGGTGGGCCGGCGCGTGCCCTATCCTCTGTCTTTGACTCGTTCGGACCGCTTGAGCTCCGGACGCTGCGTTATCGTGGGCAACGCCGCGCAGGGGCTGCACCCGGTCGCGGGCATGGGTTTCAATCTGGGGCTGCGCGATGCGGCGAGTCTGGCGGAACTCGTTGCCGATCGCCAACGCGGCGCGCAGCCTGACCTCGGAGACGGCACCTTGCAGGCCGACTATGATGCGTGGCGCGCGGCGGACCGCAGCGGCATCATCGCCTTTACGGATGGATTGATCCGCGTGTTCTCGAATCCGTTGGGCGCGGTCCAACGCTTACGGAATTTGGGATTGCTCGCCTTCGACGTGCTGCCGCCCGCCAAATCAGCCTTGTCGCGCTTGAGCACGGGCGCTTCGGGCCGCATCCCGAAACTGGCACGCGGAGTCGCGCTGCGATGACGCTGCCGTCCACAGGCGCGGCGCGCGCGCAGGGTCGCGATTTCGACTTTCTCATCGCGGGCGGCGGCATTACGGGCTGTGTCATGGCAAGCCTGCTCGTGAGCCGGCAGCTGGCCGCACCGGGACGGGTGGCCATCGTCGCAGACGGCGCGCAGCCGGTTCCGGCCGCTGCTGCTGATTCCGACTGGGACCTGCGGGTATTTGCATTGAGCCGCGCGTCACAGCGCCTGCTCACCATCTGCGGCGTGTGGCCGCTTTTGCCCGTGCAGAAATACAACGCCTATGAACGCATGTGCGTGTGGGATGCGCGGGGCGGCACACCGCGGAGCGGCACACCGCAGGGCGCCCCTCTGCGAGCCGGTCAGCAACGCCGCCAACCGGAGGGCTCGCTGAGTTTCGATTGCGCGGAACTGGGAGAGCCCAACCTGGGATATATCGTCGAGGGCCGTGCCCTGCAGACGGCGTGCCGCCGTGCCGCGACCGCTGCCGGCGCCGTATTCATCGATGCGGGTATCCTCAAGATCCTGGTCGACGAGGCCCACGTGCGTGTGAGATTGAGCGATGGCCGGGACCTGCAAGGTCAGTTGTTGATCGCGGCCGACGGTGCCGATTCGACGGCCCGCGAACTTCTTGGCATCGATACCGCGGGCCACGCCTATCATCAGGACGCGCTCGTTGCGCACGTGCGCACCGCGATCCCGCACCGAAACACCGCGTGGCAGCGATTTCTGCCCTCTGGACCGCTCGCGTTTCTACCGCTGCCCGACGGCCGTTCGTCGATCGTGTGGAGCACGGCGCGCCCGGAGGCTCTCCGGCTGCGCGCGCTCGACGCCGCCGCCTTCGGCGCGGAACTCAACCTTGCGAGCGGCGAGGTTCTCGGCGCATGCGAAGTGACGACGCCCATCGCGAGCTTCCCGCTGAAGCTGCAATATGCGTTGCACTATGCACGGCCGCGCGCGGTGCTGGTCGGCGACGCCGCACATGCCGTGCACCCGTTGGCCGGCCAAGGACTCAACCTGGGGCTTCTCGATTGCGCGGTGCTCGCGGAAGTCCTTGGCGGCGATTCGCGCCGCTTCGGCGGCGCAGACCGCGGCGGCCCCGTCCGTTTCGGCGAGTACAAATTGTTGCGCCGCTATGAGCGCCGGCGCAAATCGGAAAATGTCCTGGCCGCGACGGTGTTTGACGGACTGGAGCGGCTGTTCTCGAACGACAGTGCCGTCCTGGCCCGATTGCGCATCGCGGGATTGGCGGCGGTAGAGCGGGTTCCTTTCATCAAGCGCGAGCTCGCAACCCGGGCGTTGGGTCTGAGCGGCGATGTGCCGGCCTTCCTGAGGGCCGGCCAATGAACTAAAGCAGGTCTATTTTGGCCGCGCAGATGAAATCGTTCTGCGACAAGCCGCCGATGGCATGAGTGGCGTAGGTGATGCGGCAATAGTTGTAGCCGATTTCCAGGTCGGGATGATGATCCTCCACGTTCGCGATGTGCGCGGCCGCGTTGACGAAGCTCATCGTGCGGTAGAAATCCCGGAATTGGAAAGCTCGTTTCAGGCTCTTGGAGTCCCCGGCGATCCGCCAATCCCCGTGAAGCTGGCCGAGCAGGGTGGCGGCCTCGGCAGGCGACAGGGGCGGCGTGCCGCCTTCACAAGGGACGCATTTGCGGGTGGATAATTCAGTCATGCCGATATCCGGGTGTATGTGCGTTCGATGTAGCGCTCGACCAAGTCCTGAAACTCTTCGGCGATACGGTCACCCTTGAGCGTCACGGTCTTCGCGCCATCCTCGTACACCGGCGCGACGGGATGCTCTCCCGTCCCCGGCAGACTGATACCGATATTCGCGTGCTTGCTCTCGCCCGGTCCGTTGACCACGCATCCCATGACGGCGACGGTCATGTCCTCGACCCCGGTGCGCTGCTTGCGCCACTCGGGCATGCGGTGGCGGATATGGCTTTGGATCTTCTGCGCCAGCTCCTGGAAATAGGTGCTGGTGGTTCGGCCGCAGCCGGGGCAGGCGATGACCATCGGCGTGAACGCGCGCAGACCCATGGTCTGCAGGATTTCCTGCGCGACGATGACTTCCTGCGTGCGGTCGCCGTTGGGCTCCGGCGTCAACGAGACGCGAATGGTGTCGCCGATGCCTTCCTGCAACAGCACCGCCATCGCCGCCGTGGACGCAACGATGCCCTTGCTGCCCATGCCGGCCTCCGTGAGGCCGAGATGCAGCGGGTAGCCGCACCGCGCCGCGAGGTTCCGGTACACGGCGACGAGATCCTGAACGCCGCTCACCTTGGCGCTGATGACGATGCGGTTGGCGCCCAAGCCCAGCTCCTCGGCGCGCTTGGCACTGTCGAGGGCCGACACCACGATGGCCTCGCGCATGACCTCGAGGGCCGGCAGCGGGGCGGCGAGTTTGGAATTCTCGTCCATCATGCGGGTCAGCAGATCCTGGTCGAGGCTGCCCCAGTTGACGCCGATGCGCACCGGCTTCTCGTACTTGCAGGCGGTCTCGATCATTTCCGCGAACTGCGGGTCGCGCTTGCTGCCCCTTCCCACGTTCCCCGGATTGATTCTGAGCTTCGCCAGGGCTTGGGCGCAGGCGGGATGCGCCTTGAGCAGCTTGTGGCCATTGAAGTGGAAATCGCCCACCAGGGGGGTGGGGACGCCCTGGGCATCGAGACGCTCCCGGATATGCGGTACGGCCGCCGCGGACTCGTCGTTGTTGACCGTCACCCGGACCAGTTCCGATCCGGCTCGCGCCAGCGCCTTGACCTGCGCCACCGTGCCGTCGATATCGGCGGTGTCGGTGTTGGTCATGGATTGAACGATGATGGGGGCGGCCCCGCCGACGGTCACATTGCCCACCCGGACGGCCGAGGATTTTCTGCGTGCACTCATGACCCCATTCTACCTCAACGGCATAATGCGGCGATGGCGGCCAGAATCGTTTACTCCACGGGCATCGGCAGTTTGTGCCCCAATTGCCGCAGGGCGGTGAAAGACTGCGTATGTCCGCAGGGGGCTCCCGGCGCCGCCAAGCCCGGCGCCGTCCGCGTGGGACGGGAGGTCAAGGGGCGGGCCGGTAAGGGCGTGACGACCGTCACAGGGCTGCCCTTAAGCCCTGCGGACATCGAGGCGCTCGCAACCCGCCTCAAGAAGCGCTGCGGCTCGGGGGGCACGGTGCGCGACGGCGTCATCGAGATCCAAGGCGATCATCGCGACACAATTGTAGCGGAGTTGGTGAAGCTCGGTTGGCCGGCCAAGAGGTCCGGGGGCTAGGAGTGGGCTAGGGGCCTGTGTGACTATCGATTACCCGGCAAATGCGGCATGCGGTCAAGAATCTCGCCGCGCCTGCGCATACAATGCCGGTCCTGATGGAATGCTGGATCTGATGGAGAGAGATAAACCGATCGGAATGACGCGCTTGCTACGCGCCTTCGGCTATTCCTTTCAGGGTTTCCTGCACGCATGGCGTGAAGAGGCGTCGTTCCGCCAGGAAGTGGGGCTGTCGGCCCTGGTGATCCCCCTCGGCGTCTTCCTGGGCCGCTCGGGCGCCGAGCGGGCGTTGCTCGTGTCCCCGATGCTGCTGATTTTGGTGGTCGAAATATTGAATAGCGCCGTCGAGGCCGTGGTGGATCGATCCGGCACCGAACGTCACCCGCTCGCCGGCATGGCGAAGGACATGGGATCGGCCGCCGTCATGCTGAGTTTCATCCTCCTCGGAACCGTCTGGCTGCTCGTCTTGTCCGATCACGGAACTTAAGATTCTCCAACATTAGGAACTGCATGCCGCGTATTTCCCTGCTTTTGCCTTTGATTCTCGCCTGCAGCGCGCAAGTTTCGGCCGCGGTCCAACGGCCGACGCCGAGCACGCCGGCCAATTGGGCGCAGACACTGGAGCGGATTGCGAGCGGCGTGGTGACGATTCAGATCGACAGCACGCGTGCCTTCGACACCGAATGGAACACCTCCGCCCAGGCCACCGGCTTCGTGATCGACGCGAAACGCGGTCTCATTCTCACCAACCGGCATGTGGTTACCCCCGGTCCCGTGACCGCGCAGGCGACCTTTCAAAACCGGGAAGAGGTGCAGCTCTACCCCGTGTATCGGGATCCCGTACACGATTTCGGCATCTATCGCTACGACCCGGCCAAGCTCAAGTTCATCCAGCCCTCCGAGCTCCCTCTGTATCCCATCGGCGCGGAGATCGGCAGGGAAATTCGCGTGGTGGGAAACGATGCGGGCGAGCAGTTGTCGATTCTATCGGGCACGCTGGCGCGGCTGGACCGTGAAGCGCCGGAATACGGCTACGGCAAGTACAACGACTTCAACACGTTCTACTATCAAGCGGCGTCCGGCACATCCGGGGGCTCTTCCGGTTCGCCCGTGATCGACATCGACGGCCGGGTCGTGGCGCTCAACGCCGGGGGAGCGACCGGGGCGGCGTCGAGCTTCTATTTGCCGTTGACCGCGGTGGTCCGAGCGCTGAAGTTCATCGATGAGGGCAAACCGGTCCCGCGCGGCACCCTGGAAACCGTATTCAAATACACACCCTATGACGAGTTGCGCCGGCTCGGGCTCAACCCCGACACCGAAGCCCGGATGCGGAGCCGGTATCCGAAGTTGACGGGCATGCTGGTGGTCAACGACGTGCAGCCCGGCTCCCCCGCGGATGGCATCCTGTCGCCCGGCGACATCTTGGTGTCGATCGACGGCAAGCCGGTACCCGAGTTCTTCGCGCTGGAAGAGGTGCTCGACGAGCACGTGGGCCGGGAGGTCATCGTCGACGTGCAACGCGGCAGCGCCACGCTGCAACATAGTCTCGACGTGCAGTCGTTGGGCGCCATCACCGCCGATGAGTACATCGAATTCGGCGAAGCAGTCGTGCACACACTCTCGTACCAGCAGGCCCGGCACTACAATCTTCCGATCAAAGGCGTGTATGTCGCCAATCCCGGTTATGTGTTCGGCAGCGCGGGAATACCCCACGGCGCGCTGTTGAGCTCCTTCAACGGCAGGAAGATCGAGACGCTGGTCGATTTTGAAGCGGCGCTCGCCGATCTCGCCGATGGGGCGCGGGCGCCGGTGCGCTATGTAACCCTGGAGGATCCGCGTGCCACGCAGCTGAAGGTCATCCGGATGGACCGCCGCTGGTTTCCGGCGCGCAAGTGCAAGCGCGACGATGCGTTGGGAATCTGGCCGTGCACCGGCGTCAAGGCGGGGCCGGATCCTTCGCCGGTGCCGCCCGCGGCCACTCAGTTCGCGAAGACCGGCGACGTCCGCATCGATAAGCTGGCACCCTCGTTGGTGATGGTGACATTCGACATGCCGTATTCGGTGTCGGGCGTCACCGAGAAGAACTATCACGGCACCGGCCTCATCGTCGATACGCAGCGCGGCTTCGTGGTGGTGGACCGGAACACGGTACCGCTGGCCATGGGCGACGTCCGCATCACCTTCAACGGCACCGTGGAGGTGCCCGGCAAGGTCGAATTCATTCATCCTCTGCACAATCTTGCCGTGGTTTCGTATGACCCGAAGTCCATCGGCAATACTCCGGTCAGAGCGGCGAAGCTGCACGTCCAGGACCTCGCCGCCGGCGACGATGTATGGGTGGTCGGGCAGCGCGCCGATTCGAAAATCATGTCGCAGCGGACCCAGGTCTCCAGCGTCGATGCCGTCGGGTTTCCCTTGTCGCGGACCCTGCGGTTTCGCGACAGCAATCTGGAGGTCGTGAGCCTGGTGAACTCGCCCAATGATTTCGACGGCGTCCTTGCGAACGACAAGGGCGAGGTGCTCGCGCTCTGGTCAAGCTTCGCGTTCGAAACCGCGCGGGAACTGGAGCAGTTGAATCGCGGCATTCCGGCCGATCTCATTGCGGAGATGATCAGGGTGGTGGCCGACGGGCGGCAGCTGTATTCGTTCGAAGCGGAGTTCACTTTGGAGTCTCTGGCAAGCGCCCGCAAGTTGGGCTTGCCGGACGAATGGGTGCGGCGCTTCGAAGATCACGATCAGCAGCGCCGGCAGGTGCTCTCCATCGACCGGTTGGCGGCGGGGTCTCCGGCGGCAGCGCTGTTCGAACCCGGCGATCTGCTGCTCGCCATCGACGGCAAGGTCGTGAACCGCTTTCGCGAAGTAGAGCGTGCCGTCCAAACGCCGAACGTGGCGGTGACGGTGTGGCGGGAAGGTGCGGAGAAGAAACTGCAGATGCAGACGCGGGCGCTCGACGGCCGCGACATCGACCGCGTCGTGATCTGGGCGGGAGCCACGCTGCAGGCTCCGCATCGCGCCATGGCGGTTCAGCGCGGCATCGCGCCGTACGGAGTATTCGTCTCGTTCTTTTTCTACGGGTCGCCGGCGACGCACTACGGATTGTATGCCGGACGCCGGATCACGGAGGTGGACGGACAACCCACGGCGGATCTGGATGCGTTCATCAAGGTGGTGCGCGGCAAGCCCGATCGTGCATCGCTGCGCCTGACGACGGTGAGCTGGAACGGCCAGACCGACGTCATTACGCTCAAGCTCGACAAGCACTACTGGCCTGCCTATGAACTCGTACGGCAGGGCGACGGCAGTTGGACGCGCACCGCCCTGGATCCGCCGGACACTTCGTTGGCGGCGGCCGTGACGCCGGCGGCGCGCTAGGCGCCGCTCACGCCGGTGCCGTAATTTCCGGCCGGCGATGGTGGATGAGGTCGTCGAATAGCGCCATCCAGCGGGGCAGGAGGACATTGTTCAAGTCAAATTGATCGACCGCCGTGGCGCGGGCGGCGTCTCGCAGACGCCGCAGAGCCTCCTGCTGTTCGAGCGCTTCTTCGATGCGATTCGCGAGGGCCCCCGCGGCGAAAAAGTCCACCGTCAGCCCATTCTCGCCGTCGCGCATCACCTCGAGCACCGGCGGCGTGGCCGAGCCCACAACCAGACAGGCGCTGGCAAGCGCTTCGATGAACGACCACGAGAGCACGAAGGGGTAGGTGAGATAGACGTGTACTGACGAGACCTGCAGCAGCGTCAAGTACGCGTTATGTTCGATCATACCGACGAAGTGCACGCGATCCAGATCGAGTTGGGCGCCCAATTCCTGCAGCATCATGTCGCGAAACGTACTACGCGGCGGGGGCGGCGCGCCGTAGCTGACGCCGTCGCCGCCGACGATGACAACGTGCGCACGCGGACATCGGCGCAGTACCTGCGGCAGCGCGCGCATGAAGACATGGAAGCCGCGGTAGGGTTCGAGGTTCCGTGCTACGTAGGTGACCACTTGGTGGCCGCGCATCAACGCGCGGCGCGTTCCGGGCAGCATGAATGAGGCGTTGCACCGCGGCCGGACGAGGTCGGTGTCCACGCCCTCGTGCAGGCGGCTGATGCGCGGCCGCATCTCGGGTGGATACAAACTGCGCTGCCATTCCGTCGCCGAATGTCCCCAGTCGGCCCCTTCGAAGGCGAGGAGGTTGGTGGCATTGCGCGCCCGCAGGCGTGAGGGATCGTTGAAGACGGAGACGAACTCGGGATCGAAATCCACGTCGACCCCATGGGCATGGTAGAAAAACTCGAAATTGGCCAGGAGCGGAACGTCGGGGAACACATCCTTGACGAACAGCGTCTCGCCCCAGCCGCTGTGGCCCACGATCAGATCCGGATGCACCCCGTCATCGCGCAGCTTCCGGCACACTCCGGCGACGGCGGCGCCGGTATGGATCGCGCGGTCGACCTCGAGCGTATACGCATGACAATTGATGGGTCCGCGATCATCCTTGGGGTAGGTGATCTTCGTGACGCCAGCCATCGCATTCTCGTTGGGCTGCGTGATGAAGTAGACGCGATTGCCGGATTGGCTCGCCAAGTACCGTACGATATGCCGGTATTGCGCGGGAAAATTTTGGTGGATGAACAGGTAGATCATCGCTTACCGGCGCGGCGCGCCACGGTTCCGTGGCGTGATCAACTACAAACCGCGGGCGGGTAATCGCTTGCCCGCAGGCGCGCCGACGGCCGATTTGCCGATGGAATCACTGACGACGTCGGCCTGCTCGGGTTTTGGCGGCTCATCGCGATAGCGGCCAAAGGAGGGGCCTTTGACCGGAGTACGCTGCGGGTCGATCTTTGCGACCGAGCCGGCGCCGTGCGCCGCGACCGCAGCCGCCGCGCGCGGTGCGATGCGCATCTGAATCCCCTCGAGCGGATCGTTCGCGACCGTGGATCGACATGGCGCGCCATTGCGCACGGGGCCCACTGTGAGACCGGACTTAAAATAGCCGCTGTACGCACAATCGTACGCGGACGCCTGACCGTTGCCGGGCTTCAGCCGCACGGCGAACCCAACCAAGGGCACCGCCATGCCTTTGGTGCCGCACATCGTGTCATCGCTCATCCAGGGTGTTTCGAAACCGCTTCCCGTCAACGTTTTGTATTCGATGTCCTGGGCGGAGAAATGCTCCAGCGGTCGAATGGAGAACGATTCGATCCACAAACCGGGCGCAAGGCGTCCCGCCCAGGTACCATGCGCAAAGCTCACATCTCCGCGTGTGCGAATGTGGGCCGTTATTTGAATAGGCAGCGACCCGGCAGCGGAGGGATCGAGCGGGAGCGGCTTGTCCTTCACGGGCTGTGCCGCCGCCAGCGCTGCAATCGGCAACGCCTCGTCGCGATTCGCGTCGAGACGTTCCACTTTGATCGTCAGCACTTCGCCGCCCGGCGCACGTACCGAGGTCAGCACCAATGTGGCGCCCAGATTGCCGACTTTGGTGACGAGCAAGTCCTCCTTGGCAAAAAGCCACGCGCCGTTCGTCGCCGGTCCAGCGATGAATTCGACCTGATCCGAGCGCACGCCGGGACCCAAGCCCACATGAAGTGCGGGCAATCGGAGTTGCCCGTCCGACTGAATGGCATTCACAGCGGATGCCTTGACCGAGAACAGGTACAGTCCCGCCGGCAGCGGCAGAATCTGGACCGAGGCACTCAGGGCATTTGTCAAATCGGCGTCAGGTGCCTTCGTCATGTCGCATTCCCCTGCTGGTCCCTCGTGATGGCGAAACATATCGCAACTGACCGCGACCGTAGAGAGGGGAGGCACAGTGGAGGCACACGAACCAATAGGCTCGCCGCGAAAGGCATTGCGTACAGCCGATATCTAAAAGCGCAAATTCCTAAATGCTTAGGAAGGCTTATGCGTCGTGATATCGAGCTTGCCGAGATCCGTCACGCCCTTCAGTTCGATGGTCGTGCTGCCGCCATCAAGTTTGATGATGGTATTGCCGCCGATCGAGCTGATTTCGTGACTTTGCTGCAGCTGGGCAAACGAGTAGCCGTCGATGTACAGCTTGTCGTGCCCCGCCACGAAGTTCGTGATGACGTGCTGTCCCACGTCCTTGGACAGAAATTCCAACACATGCTGGGATTGACTCCCGCCGGTGATCGTATCGCTCGATACGCCGCCCGCGGAAGACTCCTCACCGATGCTCAAGCCTCCCTGCATTAGGGGTTTGCCGGCGCTGGAGACGAAATCGTGCGAAAAACTGCCACCCAACAGGGTGGCCTTTCCGCTTAACGCTACTGCGTCAGCGCTGGCGTGGATGACCTGGACGGTCCCGCCGCTCAGCGTCGCTTGGCCAAACAAACCATGAATGGTTGCCTGGCCCTTCTCGAAGATCGTATCCTGACCCTGACCGAAACTGATCGTGTCGTTGCCATCGCCCGGTTCAAACTGGTGATGGCCGCCGGAGACGTGATGATGGTGGTGACTGCTGACCGAAGCGGATCCACTAGGCAAGTTCCCTCTCCCGAAGCCCTAAAAGGCTAAAGTTTGGCTACGACGCGCCGACATCCCCAATTTACAATTCCAATGTTGCAACTTCCGTACCCGAACGAAAAATATGTAAATTATTTTCAAATCTCCAGAAAGTAGAGTCTTAACCGCTTGAATTTGCTATTTTTTTCAACGAACAGTATCGACGCCCGGCTCGGCTAGCTGTAGCTTCGGCAGCGGTGCGCGCTCTGCGCTGGCGCATCAAGGTACTCAATGCGCACTGTGCCAAGTCATTCGCGGGGCCGTCGAGTTCTGCCCGATTCATTATGTAAAGTATTACTGGCTCGAACTTCGGTAAGCGGCGATAGGGCGCGCACGGCGCACGAAATCGTCGCGATTGAATTCTCCGATTTGCTTGCTAACTTAGCCCTCGCTCCCTCATCGTCTCGTAATTGGGCCGCCGCCGTGTACATCCGCATGGATGCGAGGAAGGATAAATTTTGACGATTTTGTTTCACGAGTACGAGCTGGTCGCAAGATCCGGTTTGTTCGATCCGAACTTCTACGTGCAAAACAATGCCGATATCGCGGCACTCAACGTCGATCCGCTCATCCACTATCTGGAATCGGGCTGCCGCGAAGGTAGGGATCCCAGTGCGGATTTCGACACGGCCCATTATCTTGCTCAGTGTCATGCGCTCGGAGAGCAGCCGCCGAATGCGCTGTTGCATTACCTCAGCGTAGGAATCAACCGTGGCCTCACATTGAAGCCGCGTACACGCCGCGCTCGTGGAATGTCGAAGCCGACATCGGTTGGCAAAACGGTGCGAAATTCGCTGAGGCCGCGTGCCGCCAGGACCGCATCGTCGAGTTCCAAGGGCTCGATCAGCGCGGCAGGGATATCGCTCGGAGGGATCGAGGCGTTCGGGTATGTAGACGCTGCGGGGGGGTGGCTATTCAGTGGATGGCTCCCTGATCGGATATCCACTTCGCATCCCGACTCTGCGGATGTCACCAGTTACTTCGAGCAAAGCCAACATCGAGGCAATGCGACTCTGGCCTTCCATCAACGCCGAAGTGACAGCCACGGCACGATCGGATTCGTGGCATTCGTTCCGGGTACGCGTGATGTCGTCGGACGATTGCTTTTTGTCGCCGTCCGCACGGAGGACGCGAATTACCAAGCACACGCCGGAGATGCCACTACCGCGTTATTCGACGACGAACTCACCGATCACGTACGGCCCAAGCTCATGTCTCACGGCTTCACGAGTCGCGGCCGGGACAGCCTCATGTCGTTGGCGCTCCGGCAACGATTTACGGGTCAGGACACGCTATCGGCCCTGAGCCAGCCCGTGCTCATGGAGATCGATGAGGGGATTCATTGTCCCCCTAACGGCGTTCTCTTGATGGGATGGATCATCGCGGCTAGGGGCGCCATCCACTGCATTCGTGTTCGATCGGGGGGACTGGTTGCGGAAACGGTGGTCAGCAATTCGATCCGCATTGCGCGCCCCGATGTCATCTCCGCCGTGGGTCATCAATTCAATGTTACTGACGACCGGTGCGGGTTCATGTCCTTCGTGCCGGATGCCATATCGAATGGCGAAACCACCTACCTGGAAGTCGAACTCAGCAGCGGCGAGATCGGTTTCAAAAACCTCAAGATTTCGAAGCGTTCCGGGATCGATGCGATCCAGCGAATCTTGGGCGATGTCCACTTCCGGTACGGCGACATTGACCCAGCCTTCGACAAAGTTCTGGGTCCGGCCATTTCATCGCTCAACGCGGCGCGGCTGAAGGAGGCCGGCACGCCGGTCGAAGTCCTGTTTGGCGAGATGCCGGAGAAGCCGGCGGCCAGTCTCGTGATTCCACTGTATGGCCGAATTGATTTCGTCGAATACCAAATGGCGTTATTCTCCCGGCACCGAGGGATGGCACAAGTTGAAATCATCTACGTTCTCGACGATCCCGCGAAACGCGACGAGCTCGAAGTCCTGGCGCGATCGCTGTTCGAGCGCTTTCGGCTTTCATTTCGTCTGCTGCTTTTGCCTATTAATATGGGGTTCGGACCGGCGTGCAATGCGGGTCTCGGCGCCGCAAGAGGCGAGTATGTCTGCTTTCTGAACTCCGATATCTTTCCCATCACGGAGGACTGGCTGGAACGGCTCGTCACGAGACTGAGGCACGAGCCCGAAGTTGGCGTTATCGGCCCTCGACTGCTGTTCGAGGATGGGTCCATACAGCACGAAGGCTGTGTGTATCGGACGATCCCTGAATTCGGCAACTGGACCTTCATCGATCATGTCAACAAAGGGTGCCGTCCGGACAGTGATGCCGCGCTTCGCAGGTATCCGGTCGTGACCGGTGCATGCATGGTCATGGAACGGTCGCTGGCGCAAGAACTTGGTGGTTTTGATGTCGCGTACATCATCGGCGACTTCGAGGACGCGGACCTCTGTCGTAGGATTCAAGCGCGTGGATTGTCGTGCGTGGTTGACAACGACGTGCACCTCTATCATCTGGAGAGAAAATCACAATCGGCACCCAGTCAGAACTGGCGGATGAATCTGACGCTATACAACGCCTGGTTGCACCAGAGGCGGTGGATTCACGCCTTCCCGTCCCCTACGTCTTTATTTGCGTCCTCATAGCGTGACCAAGGCGGCGTCCCGGCGGCGCGGGAAAGTCGTGGCATCACCGTCCAGCCGTGATGGCGATAACTCGTCTGACTCCATCCTCAAGATTCTGATCGCATCGCATAGTCATCCCCAACTATCGAAGGGGGGCGCCGAAATCAGCGCCTTCGAGCTGTTCAAGGAGCTGCAGGGCCAACCGCAGTGCGAACCGTGGTTCCTGGGTTGCGACAGGCGCGAGACCGATCAAAAACTCGGTGCCAGGATAAGCCAGCCGTTTTCGGATCGTGAGTATATCTATTCGGTGGGGGCCTACGATTGGTTCAAATTTGCCAACCGGGATGCGGGATTTCCGCAGGACTTTCGGCATTTATTGAAGCGCCTCCAGCCACGGGTGGTTCATTTTCATCACTATCTCGGCTTTGGTGTCGAGGCATTCCTTCATGTACGCGAGACGTTGCCCGAGTGCAAAATCGTACTCACGCTGCACGAGTACTTGGCCCTTTGTCATCACTTCGGCCAGATGATCACCAACCCGGATCGGTCCCTGTGTTATGAATCCAAGCCAGAACGATGTGCCGAATGCTTCGAGAACATTGCCGTTTCGGATTTCTTCCTTCGTCGGCTGTACATCGAGCGATTTTTCGCTCTCGTGGATCTGTTCATCGCGCCAAGCGAGTTTCTGGCGGAACGCTATGTGGCTTGGGGCGTGCCTAAGGCCCGTATGACCGTGATTGAAAACGTGATTCCGGCGCCGCTGAATCAACCCGCCGCCGCCGCACTCGATCAACCGGATCTCTTGAGGGTCGGGTTTTTTGGACAGATATCCTTCTTGAAGGGTATCAACGTGTTGCTCGAGGCGGCGGAAATCTTGCTGAACCGGAAGGTCGACGGAATCGTCTTCGAGATCTACGGCGACTATCGCGGCCAGCCGCCGGAATTCAAGACCGATTTCCTGGCTCGACTTGCCAAAGCAGGCCGGAATGTAAAGTTCCATGGGCCGTACGACCAAGGCCGCGTGGACGGACTCATGCAGTCTGTCGATCTGGTATTGATGCCCAGTATCTGGTGGGAGAACTCGCCGGTGGTCATTGAGGAGGCGCTTCGCAACCGCCGCCCCGTGCTGTGCTCGGACATCGGCGGAATGGCGGAGAAGATTCGCGATGGCGTCGACGGTCTGCATTTTCCCGTCGGCAATTCGGCCGCGCTTTCGTCCCTGCTGTTGAAGCTCGCCAAGGCCCCGGCTAGATTGAAAAACCTCCGATCCACGCTGAGATCTCCGAGCCTGACCCGGGACGTCGTCGCCCGCCATCGGACTCTGTATGCCGAACTGTTGCTCGGTGCATAAGATGGACCAGTCCATGAGGCGCGGATGAATATCGTTCTTCCAACCAAAGAACGGCTGTTGCGCACCCGGCACCTGACGCTGTTGCAGCCGGAAAGGGCGTGGAAGCGGCATGCCCCGACAGTGGTCTCGAATCTCTCGGGACGTGACATCAAGCCGGGATTGTCCACCGATTTACGGCACACCACGCACGCGACTTTCGTGGGCCAGTACTCCCATCAATATCTTTTTGGATTTCATCATTTTCATGGACTGATCGGAAAAAGCGGTGAGTTCAATTGCCAAGAACTCGACAATTACGCAGGCCGCCTGAACTGGCACTTGAACAATCTGCCGCCGACATCGAATGCCATTCCCACGATCGCCTCCCGAAGCGGCCAGTACACCGTTGATGTCAGCCATCTCAATGACGGCAACATCGTCAACATTCATGGACCGGTGTTCTTCGGCAGCCCGATCGAACCGGCGAATTGGGGCATGTGGCTGTTGCATGGATTGCAAAGCGCGGTCGCCTTCGTCGCGGCGGGCCAACCCGGCGGATTTTTATGTTATGCCCCTGAAACCTGGCAGCAGAAGCTCTTGGGATTCGTGGGTGTCCATGAGGAGCGGCTCATTCAGCAAAAGCCCTGGCAAACTTATTTCTGTCAGCAACTCGCGCTCCACCAATATTCCACAGTGGACCTGGTCGTGGATAGCTGGGCGCGCACCATTTTGGACAATATCCGTGCTCGGTGTCGAGCCGCAGCGTTCTTGCCGCCACCGAGCAAGCTGTTTGTCTCACGAAAGTCCGTCACACAAAAACTAGGCGGCAATTACCGGGCTCTGCTCAACGAAGTTCAGCTGATCGCGGCCCTCGAGGCTCGGGGTTATGTCGTAGTGGAACCCGAGACGCTAAGCTTCGAGGACCAAGTTCTGCGATTCAGTCAGGCCACCGCCGTGGTTGGTCTGGGCGGCGCGGCGATGTTCAATACGGCGTTTTGCAATCCGGGAACCAAGGTGGTCAGCATTGAGGGAACGGACACGTTTACCTTGAATCACGCCCGGTTTTTTGCGAGTTTGAATCTTGAATACGGCTTTGTGATCGGTCAGGAAGACTCCACTCAAGGCCGTCATCCGCACAACCCCTGGACCGTGGATGTCGAACGTGCGGTCAAAGCAATCGAAAGCTTCATCTGAATTGCGTGGGCATTGTTGGTGCACCCGGCTGCACCATCCTTGAGCGTGATCGTCCCGAAGCGATGGGGTGATTTAGTGGTTGTTTGATCGGTTGAGCTTCTCGTAAGCTAGGGTCGCGCGCGACGGACCGCGAAGTGGGCCGCCCCGCACCCACCACTGCTCATCGGGATTGGATCGCATGCAGGATAGCGCTACGTTTGAGTCCATCGACGACACCGCCGAGATCCGCAAGCGATTGTCCGCCTCACTGTTCTATGCGGACTCTCCGCTGCGGTGGCGCGGTAAGGTTGATCTGGTCAGCCTCGAGAACGGCGTCGAGGGCTGGGCGCTCGATTTGGATGCGCCGGCGATTCCGCTGCGCTTGCAACTGCTGGCGGGAAACGAGGTGGTTGCCGAAACCTCCACCGGGCTCAAGCGCCCGGATGTCGTCGCTCTTCTCGGGGCCGCCGCAACACCGGGGTTTCAGTTTCCCCCGGAGGTTCTATCGAATCTCCGTCGGGAGCAGTCCAAGATCCCGTTGCGCGTTGCTTTGGCCGGCGAGCGCGTCGAAATTCTCGGCGACAGCGAACTGCCCAGCGTCGTCCGCTTGTTGACTGCCGAGCCTGCCCCGGGCCTGGGGTTCGACCTCATGGATCGCCTGGGCGCCTTGAGAAATGCCGGTGCGGCGATTTCCGCACTGCCGTTACGTCCGAGTGCCTCGAAGGAAATTGGATTCATCGAATTATTGGCCATCGACGAGAGCGGCTTGGTCTGGATCCAGGGCTGGATGAACCGAGTCGCGCTAGTGGACGCTCCCGCGGTGGTCGTCGATGGTCGAAAGGAGCCGGCGGGGTTCGCCTATACGTTTTTCGAGCGAGATGATCTCGATTCGACCAAATGCGGTTTCGTCGGAGTGGTTCATTCGTCATGGGCGCCCACGCTTGCCACCATCCCGTTTATTTTCATCAAGGGGGAGCACCTTGCCTACCTGCGGTGCATGAGCCCGGCGCGGATCGTGAAGCAGCAAGAGTTTGTGACCTCCTTTCGACAGCTGGCGAACCGATGTCACACAGGGCCGACCGCTGCGCTTCTCAAACTCATCGACAATCCGGGCAGCTGGACGCCGGGGGAGAGCCAGGCTGCGGCGGCGCTGGATCGCGTATTCGTGATACCCGACTTTGGGTGCATCGTCAGCGGTTGGGTCGTCAATCCGATGGGTAGCCCGCAGTCATTCTCCATGCGTTTTGGCGCGACTATCTTGAGCTGCGATGAGAGCAGCCTCGCCTTTCGTCCACGATTGGATCTTGACGCCGTCTCACCCGGGTGCGACGCGTTATTGCCGAGGGCCGGCTTTGTTGCGCTATTCCGCGGTCCGATCGGCGTCCGGGACTGCGCGCAGCCGGTCATCAAGATTTCATACGACGATGGAACGACGAGTTGTCATTTCATCGATCCGAAGGCCTGCAAATTGGTGGGCGCCGCGGTTGAGCCGGAGGCGCTGCTGACATGCTATCCCGCGCTGGTGTCGGAGCCCTTCTTTCCGGATCTGGCGCGTGCGCTCCGCTCGTTGGATCGGGGGAACGCGGCCTTCTGGCGCATGCTAAAAGCAGCGCCGTCGCGGCGAACCCTCGTGTGTGTCGTATCGGGCGGCCGCTCAAACGCGTTCCTGGTGGCCGAACAGATCCGCGTGCATCTCGCGGATCAAGGATCTCCCGGGGTGGTTCTGATCGCCGACGAAGCCGCGACGAGGTCGGACGTCTTGCTGCTGTGCGAATCCTTGGCGGCAACCACCGATCTCTCGTGTACCCTGATTTCGGCACGGCGTCCGGCGCAGTCGCTGTATGCGCTCGATGCGATTCTGGAGGCGCTGAGCTGCGATCGGTTCGTCTTCCTGGGGCCGGGAATCTATCTCACCGATTCAGGGTGGCTGGCGGCGCGGACCTTTTTGAATTCGAACGAGAACGGCGGCTGTTTTTTGGGAGTCAACGATCCCAGTTCGGATAGCGAGGTCAACATGCAGTCCGCCGCGGCATTTGGATGGACGCGAACCGCGTTGTCTTCCTGGTTGCAACAGTCCCGCGCAGTGCTCGGGGGGTATGCCGGCACGAATGGTCTGGCCGCTCATTTGACCGACACGCACGCCGGCGCCGCTTGGTTCACTCGTCCGCTCGATGGATCACCGTTCGTGCAGGCGGTGAACCGAATGGCGACATGAGCGAGTCCACAAGCCCTCGAGCCTACCCGCGCATCGCGCCGATCGCGATCATCAGCCACAGTCATCCCTCCTTGAGCAAGGGCGGCGCCGAGATTTCGGCGTACACCTTATTTTCCGGCCTTTCCGCTCTCGATTGTGATGTGACGTTCATTACGGCGTGCGGCGACAAGGACCGATCCAAACTCTCCCTCGGTTCGGCTCGAGAACGCGCCGTTTTTCACGATCAATCCGAGTTCGATCATTTTCACCAATGTGCCAAACCGGAACTGGTGACCGCACTTCGTCAGGCGTTGCCGCGGCGCACACGGACCGTCAATTTCCATCATATCCTGCATTTTGGGATTGGCGCCGTTCGGTCGATCGCCGAGGATCCGGAGATCGTCACCGTCTTGACGCTGCACGAACTGCTCAGCATTTGCCATCATCACGGTCAAATGATCACCCGGCCGGCGCACAATTTGTGCCGCCAGGCGACGCCTGCGGCGTGCATCAACTGCTTCCCCGAACACACGCGTCAAGAATTCTCGCTGCGCCGTCGGGCGTTTCTGGACTCCTATCGACCCCTCGATGGCTTTATTTCCCCCAGCCATTTTCTCGTTGATCGCTATGTCGCATGGGGTCTCGATCGGAATCGATTGGCGGTCGTCGAGAATGGGCTCCCGCATCGCGGGACGGTGGCGGATCGGCACCCGGGACCGTACGTGTTTGGATTCTTCGGCCAGATCAATCCGTTCAAGGGTGTCGACACGATTCTTCGGGCCGCCGAGGCGATCTCCAAGCGCAACACTTTGTCCGATCGGATTCGAATCCGGATTCACGGCAACGTGATCGGCCAGCCCGCCCCCTTCGTCGACCGTCTACTGAGGCTGGCGGAGACTCTGCCGTGCCTGTCGTTCTCCGGTCCTTACGACAATGCGGACGTCCTTCGGCTCATGTCAGCCTGCGATTACGTGGTGGTCCCGAGCGTGTGGTGGGAGAACTCGCCGGTGGTCATCCAAGAGGCCTACGCTGCGGGACGGCCCGTAATTTGCACGGGTATCGGGGGTATGGCAGAAAAGGTAATCGATGGGGTTTCAGGATTGCACTTCCGAATCAACGACCATGTGGACCTGGTATCGGCCATCGAGCGTGCGGCAGACGAAAAAACGCTGACGCGGCTCAAGGCGGGAGTTCCCACGGTCATGGATTCCAAGGCGATGGCGCTCAAATATTTGCACGCCTTCCTGCGCTTTAGTGGCGCGAAGCTCAAGAATCGCGCTCTTTAGCGGTGCGATCAGCCGCGAGAGGACGTATCAAATGTTGAAAGGCGCCATCGACCACATCTCTCCCAATGAAATCGGCGGCTGGATCTATTCGGCAACGGCAAGTCTGCGGAATCATACGGTGTTGGCATTCATCGACGATGCCTGCATCGGCGCGGGACGTGTGGAACTATATCGGGAGGATCTCGCCGATGCGGGACTCGGCGACGGGTTTTTGGGATTCAAGTTTCCCGTCAATTTGGCAAGCGTCGAGGAAGCGCCCTTGGTTGTCGTGAAGCTCGAGGGGAGCGACGCTGTCATCATCCAACCGTCGGCGCGCCTCGTGCGCCGCACTCTATCGAGACCGTGCACCATCGTCACCGCCCGCACCCTGGCTTCGATCGAGTGGATGCGGGCGCGCGCCTGGCTCGATCAGACCGAATACGATTTCCTGCGCATGATGTTTCGCTTCGGCGTCTACGATCTCAGCTTGCGCCAAGGAAAGCCGGCCGAGAGGTCGGGCGGCAATGGGTTGCGTGATCCTTTGGTGGGGGCCCAGGACATGTTCGATCTGCTGTGCAATACCCGAACCGAGGTCGCGACCGACGTGCTAACCCAGGATTCGGGATGGCGCTCCCAGGTTGAGCGGTTCCAAGAGGGGGCGACCGAGCCCATCATTGCCGTGTGGAGCCCTCAGCGAGCGAGTATTTCGCTGGCCGAAGGGTCGCATCAAGACGCGGCGCATACCCCCTCTGACGACGACATCGTCGGGGCGGTCGACTACGCGTTGGCCCCCGACCGGCTGTTGTTCATCGATTTGCGATGCCGCCTCAAATGGAAGGTCGAGCATCCGGTGAGGTGCTACTCGGTCGTACTGGGTTGATGGAACCTGAATTCCCCGACCCAAGGCCGGCGTCTGTTGACTCTGGGGAAGTGTAGCCGCATGATTTTGTTGATGGAATTCTACTTGCCCGGGGGAAGGTCTGCGTAGAAATCCTGCAATTGGAATTGCTGGGACGACAAGGAAAACATAAAGAAATGAGCGTCTTTGCACTCACATTCGCCTACAACGAATCGTTCTTTCTGCGGCGCTGGGCTGCGTATTACGGATCGCAACTCGGGCTCGAGAATCTTTTCGTGCTCGATCATGGATCGAACGACCTGTCGACGATCGGGCTGGGCCCGGTCAACATCATCAAAGTGCCGAGGACCTCGTACGACGAAGTTCAGAGAATCTTCTTCGCATCATTCATGCACTCGGCGCTGCTTCAATATTATTCGTCTGGTTTCGTGATGGATGTCGACGAGTTCATCGTGGCCGATCCCACGAAGTACAAGAATCTGCGAGCTTTCGCCGAAACGACGCAGGCGACTGCGCTCGCCTGCATTGGTTTGGAACTGTGTCATGTCAGGTCCGTGGAACCGGACTTCAGCGTATCGTTGCCCATTCTCTCGCAACGCGAACATGTGTACTTTGATTCCTGGATGTGCAAGAGATCCTTTGCCCGTGCACCCATACGTTTCGGCGGGGGCTTCCATACCTCGGACCAACCGGTCGAATTCGACGAAGGTTTGTTTCTGATTCATCTCAAGAATTTTGACTACCGGTATCGGCTGGTTCGTCAACAGATCACGGCAAACTGGAACTATTCGGGTGACTTTGGCCTCCACGCACGACGAGCCGCCGAATACGTGAACCATGTCTTCGACGGCGTCGATTCGCGGTTGGCATCCGGGAACGTATCTCACGACTTCAACTTCAAGAAGGAAATGGAATTGTGTCTTGAAAGAACCGCGATGAATCCGTCCGGGGAATACGACTTCAATTTGGATGGCGGATTTCAATCGCCGGACCTGTACTTGCTGCCGTCGTATTTTCATGATCTTTTTTGAATCGCGGCACCGCACTTCCGTTAGGAAGCCGGGACCGATTGCAGGTAGCGTTCGATCGTCTGGCAGATAACATAGTCCGGTCTGACGGAATTTACGTAGGCAAAATCGACCGTCGGGCTCCACACGAAATGGTATTCCGAAAAGCATCGGGCGAACCACCATGAGAGCATATTTGCGTAATCGCCGTGCTCAAAAAATGAATTTCCGAAGACGAGCAATTTACCCTGAACTTGTGCTCTGCTGTTTTGCCAAACCGTCCTAGCTCCAATATGTCTTCCCGACGATATCAAGTGCTCCTCTGCTTTCTGGAGGGTGGTGCCGGGAACGGAAAACTGATCAGGAGCCGGAAAATGTACTGCCTCGCGCGCGCGAAAATCAACAAAGTGCGCTGCGAGGTCGCCGCCCCCGATTCGCCGCTCCGAGAAGCTGATCCCAGGCAGATCGGGAAGGTCCATGCTTTTAAGCACAAGGGAGCATAGAAAAGCCGCCCCAGCTGGCGAAAGATGACTGTCCAGCTTCCGCAGCAGCTGCAGTCTGGCGGGATTACTTGCCATTGCATGGCGCGCATTCACATATCGACCCGCCAGCGTCGGATGAGCTGAAATCCCAGTCTCAACCGCCCTCATGAGCGGCGTCGGTGGGGAGATCGCTACTGGGAAGTATTCCGGTATGAGGGAAGCTTTCTCCGGAATCATCATTTGTCTATACACAATGCCCAAATCCGCAAAGCGATCCGCTCGTTTCGTCAAGAGACGAATCCATTCAGATGCACTCGCAACGACGTCGGGACTGGAGCTGTTGAGGGCATATTGCTCGGTCAGGCGATTGGTACCACCGGAAACGAACAGATAGCCGTTACGGCCGACCGTGACGACCTGACTTGGTGAAAATAAACCGACCGGGATGTCGAACGACGACAGGTGGCTCTCCGTGCCGCCGGGAATAGTTCGTTGCTCCTCGTTTGATTTCAGATATTGCAGGCACTCCACCAATCGCTTACGCGGTCCAGTAACCGTTTCGTTCGCAACCATTGTTAAAACGTCGAGCAGCTTCCGGTCACCGAAAGAAACCAACAACGCCGGTATTGCCAACGCGATGAGGCGGTGTGCTAGTGGTCGATAAATTGTGAGTGCAGGGAACTCTCCTGACTTCCCGCGTGCACGAATTAGCAGCTCGCCGGTCAGCAGTTCCAGCGGTTCGAAAGTGCCTTTGATGGCAATCCGAAATGCGATATGGCGATCCGGTGCGCCGGCGCGAGGTAGATCGGCAACGCAAACGCCCACTATTGTGCCATTGCGCACGGCTTCAATGTGCGGTGCGATTGCCCTCTCGCTGCCCCTGGACTCTGCCCATCCGACGAATACGTTGGGCTCCTCAAACCAATCGACTGCGCCTACGATATCCAATCAAGTGTCGATGGATGCAGCACACGCATCAAGCATTGAGCTTCACGATTTTTCTGGCGACCGATTGTGCAAGGTCACCTATGTTCTTTAGGTCGTCAATGTCAGAGCCCAGAAATTTAACGCCGAAATATGCTTCGGTCGCCATTATGATGCTCACGTAACGAAAGCTGTCCCAGCCGGGGACGTCCGCCGCTGTAAGTTCGGGCGTGAGCCGGATATCACGCCGTCGGAACACGGTCTCAAAGACGTGTTGCAGACCGCGGTATATTTCGGATTCAGTCATCATTGGCGGATCCGGGCTCGATTCGCGTCGTTCGGTAAATACGAGACCACACGCCGGCAGAGCGTAATCCAAGTACTAACGGAAATGTCCACGGTCGAAAATTTGTCGATATACCCGACGAAAAGGCCGTCGCAGATCTTTTCGACAGTACCGGAACCGCGTCCGGGCTCCTCCAGTTTGACGCACAGCAATACACTCTCAGGGCAATGCCGGCAGAGCGCGGCGTATAACGAGTTGACGTTGTTTACGGTGAGGCCTTCCTCGTGTTTGTAAACAAAGATCTTTGAAGCAGAGGCAAGGTTATCCAGCAGCCGTCCGCGCAGCCACTGGATGCGTCTGCATTGCTCCGGGACAAAGAACTCAATCGGTTCCGCGGCGGGCGAAGTGAACGTGTGACTGTGCATCGAATACCGCCGATCCTCCGTCGTATACTCATCGCCATTGATCGAAATTACCGTGTGTTCCGGATCACCGACTCCGTCGAACCTGGTGTCAAGCGCCTTCACGAGGTTTTCGGGAGAGGTCGCGGCCCATCTCAGGAGGCTCACTTGATCTGCCTGGAAAATCCGTTGGACCATGCCGAACTCACAGGTATCCCCGAGACTTTCGAAGCGCTTGAACAGTACGGAAAGGGATCTGATGTATTCGCTGTCATCGACGTCGGCGGCGAGCAGGGCGGACGGAACGCTGAACGCCACCGTGTTCTCGGTAGCCTGATCACTGAGCGCCTTATCCAAAATCTGGGCAATGCCCGACCGCACGTCGCTGTGGTTGGGAAAGCGCTTTTTCAGAGACTCCCAGCGCGCGAGTGCCGCTGGCCACTCTCTCTTCGCGCTTAGTGTCAAAGCGAGTTGAATCTCGAGCTCCATATTCTCCGTGAATCTCTGCAGTGCTTCATTCAACGCCTCGAAGCACTGGCTCAGTTCTCCGGAGTCACGCAAGGTTTGGGCGAGGCCGAGATATCCCAGCGGGTTGCCGGGAAAGCGTTGTTGAAGGGTCTTCCATCGGGCTAGCGCGGTGACCCAGTCACCGGCGCTCGCAGACAGCGACGCCTGTGCTGCCCCAAGGGCAATATCGTCGGGAAAGCGTTCCGCAGCGGCCGAATAGGCGGCCTCCGCTTCCTTCACGTTTCCTTCTTGGGCGAGACTGTTGCCCAGGCCGATATGGGCGGCTGGTAGGCTGGGGAAACGAGTTGCTACGTCGCGCCACCGTTCAGACGCTAGCGGCCAGTTTTTCTTGAGTTCCGGGATATGGGCGAGATCCATTGCAATGACGGAGTTATCTGGGAATCGCTGAGAGGCATCCGTCAATGTTGCCTCGGCTTCATTGAGACGGCTGACCTCCCTCAGCGCGATTGCGTAGCCAAGATAACCATCCACGTTGTCCGGAAACCGCCGGCGTACAACTGCCCAAATTCCTTCCGCCGCTTCGATGTCCCGTCGGCGCGTCGCCAACCATCCACTTAGAACAATGATATCCGG
>Ga0137358_10000124_pt1 | contig 27133 bp, 38 predicted proteins | sample Mad1_20_16metaG_FD_105551 | JGI IMG/M metagenome (GOLD analysis project Ga0137358, IMG submission 105551) | Vadose zone soil microbial communities from Angelo Coast Range Reserve, California, USA - Mad1_20_16 metaG | ecosystem: Environmental > Terrestrial > Soil > Vadose zone | place: USA... | reverse complement strand
CTCTAATCCGGTAAAACAACCAGAGCCCATGAGCCTTGTACGTCGATGTTTGCTACTTGTTGCCCTTGTGGGGCCAGGTTTATGATTTCTTACGCTGCGGGGGTTCTACAACACAGATATTTCAGACACCCGCGATGGTCACGATGACAATTGCTGCAACGAAGATGTATCGCTCTCTTCTAGACTTTGCCTCTTCGGACAGGTAAAGCATTGCTCCTTATTGTTTCCTCGACAATGCTCACTGTGCTCAATAATCGTTCCAGTTCGCGCGACATTCCCCGGGAGAATGGGCACGTGCTGTCAGAATTGCAGATCCGCTCTGGGACCGTTCCGCCCAGCCGGATGGATGTGACCGTGCGTATGGAAGGTGACCAGTATCTGAGAACAGAGACAAGTCGCGTTTCGTACATCAATACAGACCCACATGGGCGTCACAAGGCGCACGAAGTGAGCCTCGACGTCGAGGTAGAACATGGCCCAGAGAAATGAGGGAAATGGCCATTTCGGATACTGGATCCGAGTCTCACTATCACTACTTCTGATGAGTTGTGCGTGTTTGCATTCACGCGGTGTTGGCGTTGTAAGGAGTACTAGAGCGGAGTTCAGTTTTCGTAAGAGAAAGACTTTAGATACAGTGTATATATTCGTATTTAGCGTGTAGAAAGAGTGACTTGCCAACTCGGAGCCTACGGTGTATGTTCAATCTCATATACTTGCAAACATGAAATGACAGAACACACTCGAACTTTGTCTGTCTATCTCCTAAAGTTACAATTTAATAGGACTAGTGCAAAAATTTGCACGGACTTGTGGCCCAGACTCGTTGGGTTTCTTGGAAAAAAAAGACATACGTATGCACAACATACTACTTTAGGAAGGCGTTGCCAGGAATATCTTTCTGGAATATCTTTCTTGAATCTGGTCCCGCGACCCACTTGGATCCGGACAAGGTCCACCGACGACCGCCGACGGTCGAAGTGATTTGAAATTGAGAGTCGAGAGAGGCGTTCGCTGGCGGAAACAGATTGGTTTGTCCACTGTTTGTCCCAAAAGGTTTAGCGGCCGTCAATCAATGTCGTTAGGCGCAAGCGCTTGCGGATGAAAATGTATACAGTATTGTGTACAAATGCTGCCATCGCAGCCACGTTCGTTTCGGCCGCCTTTCCCAACCCACCCTCGTCCCTTCAAAGTTTCGTGCCAGGATGGTGGACTATCACAATCCAGTTACCATCACTCGGGAATACTGTGCGTTCACCTTCCCGCCTGGTGATAGGAGCTTGCACTTACCCGTCGTCGTCGTCCTTCGCAACAGCGTCGCTTGTGAAGCTTTGGCATGTTCTAGATGGCGTATTCATGTGAGTCTCCCTGACCTGCCGCGCTTCCCTTCAGTTTATACGTGACTTCTCACCCGTGATCCGCTGCTTAGTTGGGAATTCTTCATTACCCTTTACTTTGAGTGGGACGTCATCCGAGGGCGTCGCCCCTAACGATGGACAATATGGGTCTGTTACCCTTTTTCGGGTTTTGCCATTGCGCATTCCACAACCGAGCACTGATCTTTACCTGTATTATTAGATTTACTCTCTTACCCGCGTGGCGACGCTTTTGGCCATAATTCTCAACTTGATTGCCTTTAATACTACAACGCCAATGAACTGTCAGGTGAGTATCGTGTCTCACGTCTGTTGTTAAACCGTCTGAAACCACGGTTGCAAGGTTTGGGTCACATTTCAATTCGTGAGCACCTCCTTTTATTTGGCTAGCCCAACATAATATCCCATCCTTTATTTCCCAGCTCTTTACTTACATCGCTTTCGCTGCGGCTTCGCTGTTGATTGGGTTCTGTGTGTACGTCCCCGATGCTGATGATCAACCTCCCAAAGCGAAGCACTTAAGGAATCTTGGCAGAATATCTATTTGGGATAGGGAGAAGATTATTATTTTGATCGCCGTGGGTGTATGTTTAGTAGATGTCTCATTGCTCATCGAAGGTACGTACCTTCTACAGATCATGGAGGATTCTTCTATAAACATGGTAATATCACAGGTCTCGTACGGGTAAGCCTTTTTTTCAATGTCAACCGATTGGACCTGCTAGGCTAACCTGACAACCGTAGATCCGCTCTGCATGGTCGCCTGAGGCAACCACGTGCACCCTGCTCAATTTTGAGACCAACAAACCTGCTGTTATCAGCACACTCGCCACCGACGTTGTGTTACTTCTCATTATGATCATTGGCTTGCTCCGCACACACCTTGAAGCAGACAGTGTGTTCGCTTTGGGACGCATCCTCTGGAAGCAGGTGCGCGGCGGCGGTTCTCTTGGGCAGTGATACCCCGAGTTAATTGATATGAATATCCATCCCTAAGGGTCTCATTTGGCTCATTATTGCCACGCTCGCCGCAGTCCCTCCCACAGTACGTCTGACTGTTATTTTACCCTTCCTCTTCTCACGCTGTTTTGCGACATAGGTGTTCATGTGCTTGAATCTAAATTGTGCTTGTCCATTCTCTCCGATCCATTAACAACAGAGTGCTAATTGAATTCTATTCCGGTAAAACAACTAGTGCCCATGAACTACGTACGTCCTTTTGCTATAAATTGGGAGAATGTTATCGATTTCTTATACCTTTCCGCAACACAGATGTTTCAGGCTCCCAATATGATCATAATGGCAATTGCCTCAACAAGGATGTATCGCTCTGTTAACAATTCTGTTGGTCAACGCGAGACTCCCCGAGAAACTAAGCGTACAGCAGTTTCAGACATGCGGGTCCGCTCGTTGAATCCGGCGGATATGTCTGTCCCAAATGCGGAATACGGCCAGTATCCGACATCACATATGAGCGGTTCTGGTTCGTACATTAGTGCAGAACCGCACGAGCGTTACAAGGCACACGAAGTGAGCCTCAACGTCGACGTAGAGAGTGGGCCGGAGAAATGATGGAGAATCGTCGATTCTCGGATGCTGGCTCCTGCTCTCTCGGACGGCGTTGACGCTATGGGTAGATGGGCGAGATTCAGCCTTTGGAAGTATGATATATATTCGGTATCAAAATTATAGGGATCTCGAGGTTTGTCGCCATGACATGTTGATATCAAGTAAGAGGCGAAATTCGGGTACTAGTAGTTTTCGTTTCCATGTATAAACTTGGATGTAATAGGACTACGATGGGCGTAGCAATGGGTTACAAACTCTTCTGCTCACTGGACCGGGTCGTTGTTTCTTCAGTACAAATGAAACTGAGGCCTGAGGGCCAAGATGTGGCCGCGTTTTGCTGTTGAAACTGACCCGGGCCCTCGACCCCGCCCTCTCAGCTCTCAGTCTGCAGCTCGTGAGTCCGTGACGATAATCTCTCTGGGTCCGTCACTACTAGTGTCACGATCGCCATACTACTTTCGACATACAGGGGGTGCTCCGACGCACAGTTCGACACTAGGCCCTCTCGAGTTTCCCTATACTGTATCCTTGCCCCGTTCGTCCATCATCATCATCGACTGCTTGGTGGGCATAACTGGGGCCGTTCGGGGCGTTTCGTTCCCACTACTGTATGTTTGCGCCCGTCGTTTTCTATGCGAGCCTTCTGCTCTCACCGGATCTCACCTGTGATCTACCGTGACAGTACTGTAGTACAAATCGACCTATTGATCGAGAGTCAAGCCACCTGATGACTAAGCTGTACAGTAAAAATAACTTTAACTTGTGTCGGTCTATTTGTGCGCAATTCAATTCTGAATATTCTCTGTGGCCAATCAGGTTCTCGCGGCACAACAGAATATCTGGTCACATGATGCAGTTGAGTTGACTTTCCTGAAATTTTCCTGATTTTCCCGCCCCTGCCCCTGTGTAATTCTATTCTCGACCCGATACTGTATTTGTATTAGGACTCGTGTGGCGTAGAGGTTTTTTTTTCTGCCGTCTTACGCCACGCAAGGTAGTGATTTGAAACGTATCGCAAGTGATGGAATTTGAGAGAGCTTCAAGTGTAGGATTAATGCCGGGTCTCGTATTCTGCGTCCGTTGATCTAGCCCTGGACCTTACCGTAACGGTGACAATAGAAAACGCGGGATGTACTCTTAATGGCGATTTACCAATCACTGTTTCTGGCTAGTAGTGGGGCGCTATCATTCTAACCTAACTTGAGACCGTTTAACCTGGTCCCGGATCCCTTGTCAAATATCCGGTTTGAAATTAAACTTTTGCTCTGGAGAGTCACGGGTGCAGTCGCACGGGTCTGAGTCAACCTGAGCACCAGGAAGGCAATCATCCATCAGTCCAACTGTTGCTTCAGGTTAATAATTTCCCCCAGCAGTCGTACACATTTGAATGGCACACGGTGCTGTCCACGGTGTCCTGGAAACGACACTTTTTGGCGCTAAACACACTTGTTATGTTATTGGTTATGATGAGAGCATCGGAACTCAGATCTTAGCCGTCAAGGGCTGAGATTCCCGTCCGGCCTCGGCGGCTAAGACCTCAGTTCCGATGCTAATTTGGTTTAAACAAACGTGAAGTGGCCAGCGTGCCCTGGGTCATTGTCAAAGTTTTCGTATCCTACCCGGTTATTTCTTGCCATTCGCCATTCAATACGACAATACTTTATACGTTGAAGGCTTTAAATGCTGGCTGTCGCTAAACATAGGCCACTTTCCCTCAACCCAACCCTCTCCTATACACTTAATTCATTCCCTCAAAGCTCCGTGCCAGGATGGTGAACTACCACAATCCACATACGGTCGCTCGGGATTACAGTGCGTACGAATTTTCCGTCTGGCTCAGGAGTTTTTAGCCCAACTTCCCGGTCGTTCTTTTCAAAGTGGCACTCGTTGATTTCCATCATGTCGTCCATGGTATATTTGCGTGAGTCTACCTGCCCTGCCGCGCTAGATAGACTCTAGGCTCTACTTGGTTACTCAAGCGTGACCCTTCGCATCTAGCTGGGAATACTTCACTTCCTTTGGCTTTGAGTGGGATGTCATCCGAGGTCGTCGCCCATACCGACGAACGATATGGGTCTGTAACGTTTTCGGCTTTCGTCACTGCCCACCCACAACAGGAGATTAAACGTTCCCTGTTATAGATTTATTCCCTCGCGCGTGTGGCCGCTCTTGCGACCGGGATTTCCGAAATGATTGCCTTGGATACCACAACTCAAATCCACTGTCAGGTAAGTCCCGCGTCCCACGTTTGGCTCGTTATACTGTCCGGTCAACTGCGATCTCAAGGCCTGGAGCACTTTGGGCCTTGTAAGCACCTCCCTTTATGCGGCCAGGGCTGCAGCATCTGACATCTCATTCCGCTTTCTAGCTTTTTCCTAACATTGCTTTTGGTGCCGCTTCGCTGTTGATTGTGTACCGTATGTACGTCCCCGATGCGTCATGATTATCGTCCAGAAGCAGGGCGTTTAAGGGAATTTGGCAGAATGGCTATTTGGAACAAGGAAAGGGTTGTTGTTTTAATCGCAATAGGAGTATGGGTGGCAGACGTCGTATTCCTCATCATTGGTGAGTACTTTCTACCGATCATAGAAGTATTTCTCATAAATCCGGTGAAATTACAGGTTGCGTACGGGTGAATTTTTCAATTGAATGTCGACTATTTGTACTAGGCTTATTGGACTACCGTAGGTCCGTGATTCGTGGTCGCACGCCAGCAACTCCTGCACCCTGCTCAACCCAGAGAGCTTAAAACCCAATATTATAGGCTCACTGATTGCTGACGTTATATTACTTCTCATCATGCTCATTGGCTTGCTCCGCCTGTTTATCGGAGCGGGTGACTCTTTTGATTTGGGACGCGTCCTCTGGAAACAGGTGCGATGGTTGCGGTTCTCGCTGGCTGTGGTGCTCCAAATTTACCAATGTGATTTTTTGTTCGTAAGGGTCTCGTCTGGCTCTTGCTTGCATTGATCGCCGAGATCCCTTCAACAGTACGTCTGTTTCTGTTTATTCGGTTACTCCCTTTCTCCTTGCTCATCTCTATTTTATGATATAGGTGTTCATATGTTTGGATTTGAATTGTAGGTTTCTTTTTCTCCAGTCCATTTTCGACACGTGTCAATTGAACTTTATTCCGGCATAACTACCAGTGCCTTTGAGCTACGTACGTCCTTGTGCTATGTGTGTGGAGAAAGGTTATCGATTCATTATGCCTTTCTGTAACACAGATATTTCAGGCTCCCAATACGATCACAATGACGATTGCTGCAACAAGGATGTATCGCGCTCTCATGGACCTGGGCTCTTCTGAAATGTAAGGTATTCTCCCTCATTGCTTCATTCACCGGGCTAATTGTGGTTGGTAATCATTCTAGTGGTTCACAAGAGAGTCCCCGGGACAGTAAGCGCACGGCGGTACCAAAGATACAGGTCCACTCGGAGCAAATCCCGCTTAGCCAGATGGAGTCCGCGCGGACGGAAATTGTCCAATCTCCAAAGGCACAGATGGGTGGTTCCAGCTCGTCTATCAGTACAGACTCGGATGGGCGTCATAGCCGCACGAAGTGAGTCTCAATGTCAATGTAGAGAGTGGCCCGGAGAAATGAGGGGAAAGCGATCCCGCTCCTTCGAGTGGTGCATTTATAGCGCTGTATGCAGCGGCGCTGGGTTCAGTTGTTCGGAAGGTATAATATTAGTATCTTACTTGACAGGATAGTGGGGCTAGTCACATTGTTGATACCCGGGTGTGGGTGCAGAATGTGGGCAGTGGGCGGCGCGGGTACTAGATTCCATTTCCATGTTAGCAACTTGAAGCAGTCATGGTACATAGGTTTGAATGTTATACTTTTTGCCACCATCAGTACCATAAGGCAACTTGAAGACAATGTGGGTGCGCTAGTCATAGTAGTCCGATTCCACTCATTCTAGGGCATGTTCAGTGGAGTCAAAAATGTCAGGTGATCTTTACTGTACAGTAATGTCAGATGACCTACGGTACTGCAAATGTCGGGATTTGAAGCCAGAGTCAAGAAGTTGTCAGGTACATTGCACAAATCCTCTGTCACATCTGGTGCATTTCATATAATACAGTTCATATAGTATAGGAGACTTACCAGATGTGTATGCCCTCAGAGGCTCCGTGCCATCTGAGAGTGCCTACTGGTGGCCCAGGTTGCCTTTGCCGAACTCACTCGAGCGGCCACATCGCTCCGCCTCGGCGCCTCCTCAGTCCTCACATACCACCTCTTTCCCGGAATATTCACCGATTACTCACTGTGATCGCTGTTTGGCCGCCTTTGTCACTCAGGTTTCCAGTCACTCAAACTTCTCTCGACTGACTTAGCAAAGTACTGTACAGTACTCAACCAATTTGCCTCGAAAGTGACTAGCCTAAATCAGAAATTCGATTTGATCGATGTCATATCAAACTTTGTGGTCAAACATACGCATCCACTTTGATGTCTCAAGGACAGCAAACGTGTACTAACAACTTGAAGAGGTGTCGCATCTGGGTCCAAACTTTGCTTTGCTGCACTCACAATTATTATTCACCCCTGATTTTTTCCTGATCGACATCGGCGGTCTGTCCTCTGTAACATCGCGTAACATTTTAGGTTTAGCGGCCATAACGGCATACTGTAAATCAACGTGAGCTTCTCGGCCCTCTCGGGTGCCGCCATTTGGGAAGAAAATAGAGGACAGTCATCAGCAACCTGGTCTATTTTAATGTCTCTGGACATGCTCTTTCCTCGAACCCACCGCACTCGAGTTGACTATCCACCCTAATCGTTCCATCAAAGTTTCATTCCACCCATGGTGGACTTCCGCAATCTAACTACGATCACTCGGGAATTCAATGCTCACTTTTTCGTCTGGCTCAGGGAATTAACCATCGTCCTTTTGAACATCCGCCACCGTAAATCTCTGGCACTGCGTGGATGGTATATTCATGTGAGTTTCCCTGCTCTGCTCTGCTAGCCTCCAGGGTTTTGCTTGACTATTCAACTACAACCTTCCGCGCCTAGCTGGGAATTCTTTATTACCCTTGACTATGAGTGGGATGTCATCCAAGGGCATCGCCCCTACCGATGGCCGATATGGGTCTGTGCCCTCCTTTCGGGCTCCGTCAATCGTCACTGGCACCGCCCACCCACAATAGAGGATTGGTCCTCACCTGCTATAGGTTTACTCCTTCACGCACGTCGCCACCCCTATGGCCATAATCCTCAACATTGTTGGCTTTGATAATAGAACGAAAATGAACTGCCAGGTGAGTACCGTATCCCACATCTGGCTCTTGTCTGGTCAACTGCGATCCCAAGGTCTGGGCTATTATGAACGTCGTAAGCACCCCCTGTTATGTGGCTAGGGCACCAAAATGTAAGGCATTTTCCGTCATCGTTTCCTCCACTGCGCTAATTGTAGTCGGCAATCATTTTAGTTTAAATGATGTCCCCGAGGTAACTGCCCGTACGGGATCAAAGATACGATCCCGCTCTCAGCCCGTCCTGCGCAAGCAGATGCAAAATCAGGTGTCCACGCGTACGGATAATGAACAGTATTCGACATTACAGACAGAGAGTGGCGGCTCAGGCACTGGTACAGACCCACACGGGGCAACATGGTGCACGAAGTGAGCCTCGATCGTTCTACCTTCCAGTTATTCTTCCTTCACAGAGCCAGAGCTACGTGGTTAAATGCGCCTTACGTATAATCATTCGATACTTTGTAAGACTGAGCGCAGTACCATCATCGCCTGACCTAAAGGAGCAGGATTCAGTAATCGAGATGCCTCACTTTTCCCGTTATTCTCCACAGTACCCTTTTTCTCATTATCCGCTCCTTCAGAAGCAGTGGAGCGTTGGTGTGATGATACGAGGTGCCGGTGAATCGGTGATTAATATCAGGCGGTGTTCAACTTTTGAGACTCAACTCCGCTCGCCTGCCGCCATGCCCACTGGCAGGCCGACCGCATCCGAAGCTTTCGTTTATGCCACTGACGTTTACCTGTGACCGGTTGTCCTGATGTCTCGTCGACGAAAACCGTAACCTCCCATGACGGTTCAGATTATCTTGGGTCCTAGTCTGCATATGGAGAAAGATCCTTGGTTTTTTTTTCACACTTTGGCGGGCGACGTGAATGCTCTTTTTTGAGTCATGTTCATCCTCCCAAGTCGTGCTGTGGAATCAAGAAAACAACCCGCAGCCATACACTCGTAAGCGCTCCTCTCACCTAGCGACGGCTACGTTGACCCCGTTAAAGTTTCCTCACTTCCTCTGATGTACACACCACCCAGAACTTTCGCCGTTTTCAGATGAACCAGACGAGTAACCCTTGGAGTAACTTACTGCCTGTGACTACTATAGCGGAACATTCACGCACGGGCCATAGTTTCTTCCCGGTGATCTGAGCGCCTATAAATATTCCTGTCGCAAACACTTCTTTTGATCTATAAGCGCCCTCTAACACTCATGCCTCCACCTATCATTATTTCATTTTTTTCTTCCTTTCTGAATAACAAGCTCTCACCGGCAGGCCATTCCTCGGAATCCTCTCCTTTGCCACCACCCTACACGGCGTGACGAAAGTCATATTGTTTCAAACACACCTAGTCATACCCACACCTCAGTATATTATTCCGAGGATTTTCGAGGTGTTCTCGTTATCTGACGGCACGATTCCACCCTCTTCGCACGCTCGGCTAATTCGTCTTCGATCATCACGTGTTGAAACGTGCAGATGGCTATATTAGCTCTTGACTCTTTCAGGTTCGCCCTGTTCTCCTCTATCGATCGTACTCCCACCTCAACTTCGTACCTGCGTCTCGCATAGATTTGCCTTTTCTTTTTTTGTTCCTGCATTTTCATCCCGCCGTTGTCAGCACGGTTTTGGGATGAAGATGCAGACTGGAAGGGGAAGGGAAGCCTGTGTCGTCCGTCTCGGTCTCTCCCCCCTCTTCTCTTTGATCATGGTTAGATATCCCTCGATTCACAGTTTGGTGTGTTTGGGAAGCTTCACGGCTTGCCTTGACACCGGCTGCGATATCCCCAGGTACCAGTTGACCCCTTGTCTAGCAGCCGCGGGGCGGCTGTGTCGAAAGGGTACCATCTTCACCAGATTTCTCACACGCTCAACTTGAACCCTCTTATCGCTCACAATCTTCATAGATGCAACCACGGTAGAACGGCTTCTCAGCTTATATTTTACCCTCGAAAGTTCCCATCGGACGGTGGGTTACCTTCGGGTTCGACTCTTAGGTAGCAGGCTTTCCAGCTGACGTGTGAGAAGCTTAGCACCTTTTATTTCTCATCGCTCTCGGCACTCCTAGCCGATATTTTTGGCTCGTAGGCTGGGAATGAGGAAATATGGGCCGCACGTCGACGAGGTAAAGTATATTTCGAGGAGTTCCCCTAGCCCAGTGTTGAGGCTTATGGCGGGGCACCGCTGCAGCATGGCATCGCTGATGTCCGTTTGATTTCCAGTGCGAAGAATTCGACGTGGGATTTGCATCCGCACGCGTGTCAGTGAAACAAACGTATTAGACCAACTGCGCCTTGTTCTTGGTCCCGGCGAACACCGAGTGGCTTCCATTGGCTCTGACCGCGCTCCCTTGCCACGACAGGGCCTGTTGCCCCTTGGCTGCGTCCAAAAGGAATCCAAGGTCGTATGTGGTTCGGCTGAAACGAGGTGCATATATCTATATGCGTACCGGCCAGACTGCGCTCCACCGCGCAGCGAGGTAGGGATTGGAAATCATGACGGTACCAATGTCCAACCCAACGTTGGCTAATATAGGCATGTGTACACTGTACTACATATCAGTGTTGATACTTGATAGTGGGGAGATGTCTCAGATTAGAGTGACACTGTAGCCCTGGTTCGTAGCACAGAAGCAATGTAGCTGGCCATTATAGAAAACGTGTGGCGAGAACTCTGATTTGATATGAACTGATAATCGAATTGAAATCACTTTTGGCGCCCAAACCATCCAAAATTGAAATTGTCAGGCCGAGGTCGTCTTCGTTCGTCGCTGAGCCCTGCACAACGCCATTTTCGCTGTGAAAACATCGGGATTGGAAGGGCGCCGCCCTTTACCATTACCATGTCCCCTTCACTGCGCCAAGTTTGGCAGCCACTCGCTCGTGGCAGTTGGCTCTTCTTGCCATTTACTTCCTCACCCGACAAGGACGCGCAAAAGGCAAGTGCTCGTGGTCACAATCACCAGCACGCCACAGCAAGCCCAGACTCAGACCGGTCACAATCATCACCACCGGCACCGCCCGACGAGCTCGACACCAACGCCATCATCGCGCTCGCATTTCTTCTTGGCTCCGCCACTGCACTCGGGGCATCCTCGGTCTATCGTCGTTTTTTTAAGCGTATCAAGAGCGCCGAGTGGATAACGCCCGACTTGTTGAGGCGCAAACGATGGATCACTGGTGTCGTGACCAGGTGCGTGCTGGTACCCCCGATCGATCCCTGATTCAAGTTGACGAAACTCACACGCTGACCCCGCACGCGCATGCGGTTTCTTTCTTCCTTTTCTTTCTTTCCCGATTACGCTCAGCGTGGGTGATGCGGACAACTTTCGCCTTTATCATACGTCGGGTTTTGGCTGGCGCGGACCATTCAAGTTCAGACATGTGCCCACCACCAGGCGAGGTGCGTGATCACCTTACTTACCCGCATCCACAAGAACGACTATGGACCATTGACGACCCTAACACGATGCAGGACTGAATGGAAAGACGATCCACATCCGCATGGCGGGCATGGACGCTCCCGAGGTGAGTGAATACCATCTATATCACTTCCCAACCCCCCCCTCTATGCAAAATAAAAACTTACTGGTGTCGCGGTCGTGCGCTGATCGTTGAAAATGCTATTACTTAAACAGGGATCACATTTCGGTCGACCGGCGCAACCCTACTACTTGGACTCGCTTGCATGGCTCAAAGAGAACATCTTAGGCCGCCGAATCAAGTGCGAGCTCCTCCGACGTGACCAGTACAATCGCGTCGTAGCCCTCCCGCTCCTCCCTCGCTCCTTCTGGCCCTGGCGCCACAGTCGTCGGTGGTGGACACCGCAAGGCGGCAGCAGTAGTAGTGGCACTACTACTACCCCCACCACGCGAAACCTTCCCCTTGAGATGGTCCGCGCCGGATGGGGAGCCGTGTACAGCCAGAGAGGAGCGGAGTACGGCAGTGATTGGGAGAAGGAAGCGTACCTAGCCGCGGAGGTCGAAGCACAGTCTGTACTTTTTTCTTTTTTCCAATTTGTTCTTGAGTTTTCTTTCTTTCTTCATTTACTCATTTACTCGGGCTTGGGCCCCTGGTCAGGGCTGCGCGGAGGGGCATGTGGCAATATGGCACGAACATCGAGTTGCCCACGGATTATAAAAAGCGATATCGCGTCGCGGAGGTGGAAGCTAAGGTGGTAGAAGAGGAGGGGGAGGAACAAGAAGAGGACGTGGTGGAGAGCGAAGAACGAGTGGGCTTTTGGTTTTGGGGCAGGATTTTCGGGCAGAGAAAACGCGCTGGGGACAAGTGAACCCCTTCGCGATCCAATGGTCAATCTGACGGATGGTAGGTTTACGTACTGCACGAGTATTGTTACTGTTTTTCTGTTTCGCAGGTTTTGGAAGTGGCTTGTTTGTACCACTAGTAGTACTTGCCATAACAAGGGCGCCAAGTTAAAAGCAATACGTTCCGTCCGAGTCAGCTTCACATACTTAATATCGTCCTCACAACGACGATCCATACTGCAGTACTGAAGACTGAGAAAAGATTTCACGGGCGGGCGGCGGCATCATGAGCACTCCAATGCTACCCGTAGATGCGGGTGCATTACACTTCGCCGATATATAAGTCGGATCGCTAGAACAGTGATAGCAGGCACAAGACTCCACAATATAACGTGTTATATATCATTCGGAATTACCTTGTTTACAGTAGCAGTATAGCAGCAAAATATCCAGCACGTGGTAGTTACCTGGTCTACCAGAAACCTATAGAGAGATACTGTAGCTTGTTTCGAATCGCCACTTGACCCCAGGGCCAGCGGCTGCCCAGAGAAAGCAGTCTGGGTATTAATTGCCGCAGCCGACCTAATCATCAAGCTGCTGCTGAGATGACGACGCGTTTCTCTGGGGAGGCGTCATTCCAAAGAGCTAAAAATAACACTTGTACTCAGGATAACAGCGAGGAAAAAAGGGGAGAAGACGCACTGATTTGATCTCTCTGACACTTAGCTTCTGTAATTTGACACCTGTGCCTTCCCCTAGAGCAGCATCCGCCAATCCTTAAGAGTCGAACGGTATTTTTTTTTAATGTTGTGTAAGGGAAAAGGGGGAATGCCACGTACCCGTTTTGATATCCTGCAGTCGCAACATGCGCTCTTCGATCGTATTCTCCACGACAAGACGCTTCACAAACACGTCCTTCTCCTGTCCAAGACGATGTACACGATCATACGCCTGCGATTCCGCAGCAAAGTTCCACGACAGGTCCATGCTAAAACACAAAAAAAGGCGCGTTCAACGTCAACATATCGCGCGGGGATAGGAACGGGAGTACGTACTTGATGACTCGGTTGGCGATGGTGAGGTTTAACCCAACGCCCCCACATTTAATGCTGATGAGGATAACCCTAGGTCCGCCTGTCTTCCGGAACGCGATGAGCGTCGCATCGCGCGCCTCACTCCGCATCTTCCCGTCATACCGCAAAAACTGCATACCATACCGCGACAATACCGTCTCTACCAAATCCAGCATTGACGTCCCTGTGCGCATCATCATCACCATCCATTAGCAGATGCAAATAATTTGAAAAAAGCTGGGGGAGACGGACATTGGGAGTAGACGATCGTCTTGTCGCCTGCACTTTCTGCGATTCGGAGTTGCTCGATCAGGGCGAGCATCTTTGCGCTTGGTTCCATGCCATCGTCATCTCGCCGCCAGACGGCGACGGTACGCTGACTGGGTTTTTTGCTGTCTTTATTCTGGCTTGACGAGGAAGGCACTATGGTCTTCTCAGGCTTCACTACGTTGGATTGGCCGTCATCATCGGAGCTATCTTCGAAGATTTTTGTTGAGGGCGGAGGAGGTTTCTCCTGCAAGTATAAAGCACAAAGTCAGCATTTTTTTTTTAAATTATTATTGCGGACCCTCGTCGCCTAGCGTAGAAGAGGAATAACTTACTTCTTTCTTTGATCGAGCCAAGATCTGTTTGAAGTCTGGCATATCCTCGTCCGAACTCAGTTCGACTGCTTCCGGAGGCGGCAGTGGGCGGCGTGCAACTTTGGACGTCGGTGTCGATGGGCCTGGCAAGAGGGGCTTCTTTTCCTTTGCAGAACGCGAGCGCTCTTTCTCCGAGTGAGCGTGCGCGCGCAGTTCCTCAGGTGTCGGCTCGAAGGCACTTGAGAGGAAGATGGCGTTCGGGCTGATGTCGTTCATCTTCTTGCACACAGGACCTGATGAGTTTCCCGTGTTAGCAGCATGCGAAAGGGGGGATGATAGTGGGCTGACGTACATGGGCGGTAACCTCTAGCAGCTGCCTCCTCGAATTCTTTCTCGGCGATGATGTTTTGCTTTTCATTCCCATAGCCGAAGATCCCATCGTGGACAATGGCAGATTGGCTCATATCTTCCAAGCAGTCTGTATCACGCCAAATGAATAATGCAAATTCTGGAGAAACGTTCAGTGTCCAAGCTCACCTGCGCACACTTCATGTCCGCATTTCAGAGTCCTGCCATTATTTTCGTAGACTAGGCCGTGACGAGTTAACTAAAGCCTGACAAGGTAGATAAAGGAGTGGCGTACTCTCGTGGCATACAGGACACATAGTTTCCTCCTCGTCGTCTCCATCACACGTAAAGTCAAGCTCGATTGCCCGCGCGCGAGCCAACGCCCTGTTGAATACACGGAAATAGAGCTGACAACCATTGCTCGGAGGTAGATAGATAAACCTACCTCCTCTTTAACTTCACGACCCACTCCGATCCCATCATTTTCCTCGCACGCGCAAGGTCCTTTTCGTTTTCGCTACTTACTAGCAACGTGGGGTCATCGTAGCCGTCCGCTTGACACTTCATGGACGAAGATGGCGCGATAAGAAATCGATTACCAAAAAAGTACAATTTGCTCACAAGAATGAGGTTCGGATGGCAGCACAGCTGACGCAAACGCAACATCAACACCAGCACCACGGAATGACTAAGGTGGGTAAAGGTCAGTTATGTAGCGACGGAAAACAGAGAATATACGCACTTCTGGACCATTGTCCCTTCGCGGATGAACCTATTGACGCGGATCTTCGCTTTCTTTTCAAAATCGTCGTATATCTGTGGATAAGACTGGTCTAGAATTCTGTAGCCCAAAAAATACTAGGCGGGTGTACCTGGCGCTCATCGTCAGAGAATTTCAGAGTCTCCAGCTCGATCGATTTTGGCGGGAGGGTAAGCAGTGGCTTGCCCTCGAGTTTTGAATCTTTAGTCCGACGCAGTAAGATGGGCTTCAGAATCCCCTGGGCACGTGCGCCTGCCAGCGGCGCGTTTTGAAACTGAAACTTGGCCTGCACAAACATTCAGACTGTCAGATAGTCACGCCCATACGAAGAGGGTATTCAGGTACGATGTATTCATTGAACGATCCCCAATCATTCCATGGACGAAAATGCCCAAAACGAATTAACCCATAAAGATCCGCTCTATCATCGTGTTATCTCGGCATAATTCTTCCGAAACGCACAATATGAATACGTACAAGGTGTTCGTGACAGGTGTGCCAGTTAACATCCACCGGAATTCGGCACGAAGTTGGGCGACCACTTTGCTGGCCCGTGTGCCTCTGAAGCATGAGATGAGTCCGGTTGCCAAGCACATAAAGCTAAATGACACACCGATTCCGGATGAATTGCGCCTCGTCAAGCACGACGCGGTACCATTTCATACGTGCCAGGAGACCACTACGAAGGCAGCATTAGGTCGAGCTACAAACAAACAAATAAACGATAGAAAGGTATCACCCATGTTTGGTCAGATATCTAGCTTCGTCATCGGGTTCAACGTTAGGATCTTTGATAACGAAGTCGAGACAGAGAGTGTGGTACGTTGTGATGATGACCTATTCATTTATATGGTGAGATAAAAGGCAATCACAAGAATGGAAAGACGTCACATCTTTTTCACGGAGTGCGGACAAGCTCTTCAGCTTCGTCTTACCATGGTGTATATGTACGTTGAATATGCTGTTTGATTTAGACTCTATTTCATCTTTCCACTACTCAGACAGACGGTTAAGTAGATGCATGGCGTTGGGCATTATAGGTCATACCTGATGAAGCAGCGCGGCGGGAACGACAACGAGGGTTGTGCGGTTATTTTCGTCGGGGCCAGGCATGTTCATGGCCATTGTGGCGATCATCTGAACTGTCTTGCCTAAACGGCGCCATCAAGAGATGAACCCGTCACACACAAGGTGCGGAAACGAACCAAGTCCCATTTCGTCGCTTCAGATCAAGGTTAGGACACCGACCAGCAAAGCGGGGATGTACGAACGCCATAATCCCGCCTTTGTCTATTGTCTCTTTCTCCTGCATTAACATCCTAGAGAGATGATTTAGGTCCCCCCCTCGGGCAGTGAGGGTGTCTTACCAGCTGACGCCAATGATCTGATGTGGGATAAGGCGGACCTCCAACCCGGGGAGGATATCCTTCGCACTGACGTACGGCGCCGCGTCAATGGGAGTAACATGTCAAGATGTGAGCTGTACCGACTCTTTCAGGCACAAGTACTTCATTCCATCCTTGACCTGCATGTCCTGAGCCAAATTGTCAATAGACTTGGAGACGAACTCCGCCAAGCTAAGTCGACATCAGAAGACAATGCCATCTTTCATTCGTTAAATGTGCACGTGCCGTCGCTCTTGGTCATCCCCACCAACGTCAAGCCTGGTCAGAGGGCTTTCGGCATCATATGAGAGTCGAAACTCAGAGCCAAGGGGGTCGTCCAACGACGAGCTTTGTCTGAACGAGGCTGCGATGACTGACTGCGTTTCACGGACGGATCGCTCCTCAGGTGTTATCGTTGCGTCAGCCACCACGACATCTACCAATGGCGGAACACCGGTCCCGAGTACGGATCAAGGTCACCTAAGTTATGAACAGACCTAAATTGCGGGTACGCACCTGGAGATTGGGTGTTCGCAAGTAGGCCCGCGGGCAGCCGATTTATCGCCGCGCGCGACGTTCCAGACACCTGGCGCTTGTTCACAGGTGCTGCTAGGGCAGCGTATTCCGCGCCTCGCTTGCGCTTTTCACCGAGTTGCCGGGATAAAAGATGGGTTGCGAGTGATGGGGGGGGAGAAGGAGCATCCTCTGTAAGATCGAGAGCTGCGAGAATGCGCGATTTTGAGGGGCCAGGCTCTGCCATCGCTGTTGTGGGGAGAAAAGAGAGGCTGGGGCCGTGTGGGGTGAATGAGTCGCGCTGTTCTCGCGTTCACCGCGTCTGGGGCGTGCCTTTCCCACGTATTCCCAAAAAGGAAACCAAGCAATTGTCGTCCTCGGCTCGTGCTGCGTATGCGTATCTTACATACTGTCCCTCTACCGAACGTCCCGTCCGCTATCTCCACCGGACCTCAAGTGTAACCACGTCCCTATGAATTTCCCACTCGGATTTCCAGCATCCGACCAAGACGAACGACAAACAAAGTGAGAATACTAATCAGCCATAGCCGCCAGGTATCCCTGAGAAAGTAATTTCAGCACCGTGAGGCTTCCAATTAATTAACATCCAACTCACCTCTCTGTCTCCCACGAATTCACCATAAGCCAGCGCCACGGCGATCCAAAACCCAAGATCAAGTCCGAGCTTCCCGATCTCGTCTAGATAAATCTCAATAACGCCCGTCGATGAGCCGACAGAAAACACGGGAGTGGTATCCTCAAAGGTGAGCAGAGGTGTTAATCCAAATGCGGCCCGCGACAAGTGCAAATGGTGGTGATGACGATGAGTGGCTTCAGGCGTCGGTGGTGCATCCGGGAACGGGCTCAGCGTAAATGAGATCGAATGTGCCGGTGCGTTGTTCTTCAGAGCACGAAGTGCCTTAGCAAACAGCCCCTCAGATGCCGGGGCGGTGGCAGCAGCATGGGTATGTGGTAGCAATATGAACTGGGAGATCACAACACGAGATTGAGCGAGCTGGTCGAGTTTTGCGTGCACGGCACTAGGAGATGGGGGTGACACTACAGCACGGGGTGGAGTAGGCGCCGGTGGATAGGTATGAGTTGGGGAGAATTGCCCATTTGGCCCATCTGTGAGGGTCACATCCGAGTCTGTGGAGGAATGGGATGACAACCCAGGTAGGTGGGGCGATGGATTGCGTATACTTAAAGGCGAGTTCGGATGGGATGCTGGCACGACATTCGTGCGGCAGGAAAACTTGAGCGAACCGGGAAGATGGTACTGCGAGCTCGGAGGCACAGGAACGAGAGGAATGAAGACATTCTGTGGAAAACGAGGGGATCGCAAACGGATGTACCATCCGCGCAATGGCCGATGTATCTCCCACAACATGCTCGAATTTGCATTGTCCTGCAACCACGGTGGTCAAACAATGGCGTTTACCGCCTCGCCTTCAGGACGCACGATGACATGCTCTACGATCTCGTTGTCCGTCAAGAACCTTTCCTGGTTGGACTGACTGAGCATGTTGTACGTAGACCAGGACAAAGCAGGTCCGTACCTTGTACCAAATAACACGCCCGCTCTTCTCTTCGGCGACGTTCACCCTATTGTCGGATAAAACGTCCGAGCTGACAAAATGAAATACGATACATTCTCTGAGTAGCCGGACACGGGCGACTACTCTGCTCACCTTCGTACAGCATACCTGACAGTCCGCGGGACCGGGGGTGTTGAGACTGAGGGGTGCATGTCTACGTAGTCTAGTTGAACCCTGAAGTACGACGTTATTGTATTGAGTGCTAACTCGGAGGCCCCGGGCCGCGCTCGCTTTACTCAGACCGACGCACGCCCGACGGTCATCGCCAGTTATGACAACGAGTTGGGGCTCAATAACCCGCCTTCTTACTCTCGGCATCATCTTTCATTTGGTCTACATAGGGACAGTTTTCGACTGCTATTTTGCGAGTCCCGTCGTTCATGGCATGCGCCAGTACAAGTTACCACAAGCACAGGCCAGGCGCCTCGTGCTCATAGTCGGTGCGCGAACTCAGCCACCATCTCTGTTGAAAGAAACCACCACCCTTGCTTTTCGGAGGAATGCTGACGTCGCTCCTCGCATTTGTCAGGTGATGGTCTGCGCGCCGATTTCGCCTTTACTGCAAATGCTTCACAAATCGTGCCGGGCACGCCGGAGCGCGTCGCACCCTATCTGAGGTATATTGTAGAGAATAGAGGCGCGTATGGTATCTCGCACACGCATGTTCCGACAGAGAGCAGGCCCGGACACGTGGCTATCATTGGTGCGTTGTGTCTTGTTTAGGGTGGGCGTCAGTAGCACTTACCAGGGTCTGAACGATAGGTGGGATGTACGAGGACGTCTCGGCCGTAACTAAGGTTGGCTTCAACAACGACAATACTCCATTGCCTGTGCTCATCCGTCGCGTATTATCAGGGATGGAAGACAAATCCCGTACGTCGTTTCACCATCGCGCAAATAGCAGAGCTGAGCCACTCAGGGATTCGTCTATCCCATAGGTCGACTTCGACTCCGTCTTCAATCAATCCAGTCACACTTTCTCGTTTGGGTCGCCTGATATACTCCCAATGTTCATTCAGGGTGCCACACCAGGAAGAGTCGATGGGTGGACATACCACGAAGACGATGAAGACTTTACCAAAGGTGCGTTCATCCCGCGTTGCGCATATCGAGACTCAATATCCTATTTCAAGACGCCACGGAACTCGACGTCTGGGTTCTCGACCAGCTTATGTCACTGTTTCGCAACGCTACGACGGACAAGGCAATGGATGCCCAGCTCCGTGCACCTCATGTAGTTTTCTTCCTACACCTTCTGGGCCTAGACACAACCGGGCACTCGTATCGGCCTCACTCGAAGGTATTGTATCTTCACGCTATCTATGATCCATAGTTCCCGAAACCCCTCGGCTAGGAATACATGAACAACATCCGCATTGTCGACGACATCGTCCGTCAAACGGAGCAACTCGTGTCTGAGTTTTATGGAGACCAGGAGACGAGTTATATCTTCACAGCTGACCATGGCATGTCTAAGATTGGGAATCATGGCGATGGCGGTATTCGTTCTCTCCTTTGCATCATACACAGTGAGCATTTACGTCAGGCTCTCAGATCCTGACAACACTCGTACGCCCCTCGTTGCTTGGGGCGCTGGAATTCGTGGCCCCATTCGAGACTCTACCTTCCCCAATCAGATACCAGACGAGTATTCAGCGCCATGGGAACTCTCGCATATCGTACGGCGTGATGTCGAGCAGGCGGATGTGGCTGCACTCATGTCAGCCTTGCTGGGCACGCATTGGCCGGTCAACTCGGTAGGCGTCCTTCCTGATGTAGACCCGCATAAGGACGGGTACCTCAGCATGCGTGGTGGTGAGAGGGAAATGGCCGAGGCTGCTGTTGTGAATGCCAAGGTGAGCTTCTCTGGGCGTTATTGGATTATCTAGCCCAACACCGAATTAGGTTGTACTGGAACATTATCGTGTGAAGCATGGTAACGCCATGTCCTATGCTACTTTTTTACGACACTCACCTAAGCACAGAGCTAAGGAGAGCCAATACTATCCTATACAGGCCTTACGAGTTCCTAGACCACCCGACATCTGCCTCCGGTTATCCGGGATCGCAGCCTATAGCCTCTATAGAGCGCCTCATCACTTCTGGGAACTTCCAAGACGCTCGTCACCAGGCACACGAACTCATCAAGACGACACTTAGTGGACTGCGTTACCTCGAGACGTACGATCGTACACTCATTCGCACCATCGTCACCTTTGCCTATACCGGCTGGATCGCTTTCGGTGCTGTGTTTATTCTGGCACCCTCTCGGACAGTTCCAGCCAGCTCTATACCGTTATGGATACCTTTGCTTTTCAGTCTCGCCGCTATCGGATCCTGTGTACTATTTTCCATACAGCGGCTCCCGTGGACATTCCACATCTACGTTCTATTTCCGTTCTATTTCTGGCAGGGCGTAACGAGAAAAGTATATGCGAACTGGTCTACCTTGCGCGGTCTCTGGTTTGACGATATGAGGTGGACATCGAATTTTCTGCTTAGGCTCTTTTTCGCCGTGGTTGCGTTGCAGAGCATGGTCGTATGTCATATTCCACCCTCGTGTTCTCGTCTTTTGAGATACTCAGCGAGAGGCTTTTTCTTAAGTTTGGGTACACTAACCGAGCGGTTTGGAGCGTTGGTTTTGTCGCCATTGGGTTTAGCTGGCCTATGGCATCTTGGCCCCAAACAGACAGAGGGAGGCTCTTCTGGCCTTGGGCTGTAGGGTGCTTCGTCTCAGCGATGTTCCCACTGCTTCGTGTGGATCCCTCCGAGAGTGTCGCCACCATGTAAACCATATCGACATGAGTCGACATTCTCTTTGCTGATGACCTATTACAGAATTTCAGGGGGCATGTGTATGCTGTCCGTCGGCGAGCTAACCGTGCGTCGGATCTCAAAGTTCGAGATTACGGCCAAGGCCTCTGCGCGTGGTACAAAATTCAACTTTAAACTCACTTCTCGCATACAGGTGAGCTACGATCACCGATACCTGGCCCCCGCTTTGCCGCATTCAGTTTATATGTCTTCATATCTACAGTTGCTTCTTATCGCCCTCAGCATGTATAATACCGCGGTTTCTGCGAAGAGCCTCCAAGACAGGCTTGGCCTCCCACTTCTGAATCAAGTAGTGGGGTGGACGATCTTTGGTGTGTCTCAACCTCATCCGCCACGCATGCTCTTGCGAATGCGATCGTCTACACAGGACTCTCCTCACTTTCCCCCCTTTTCTTCACGACTCCGAGGACGGCCGAAGGGCGCCTACTCACCTATTTTCTCGCCTTCTGCCCGTGCTTCGTCATCCTCTCCATCAGCGCTGAAGGCCTTTTCTACGTGTCGTATTGTATGACTTTGTACCTTTGGACCCTAGTCGAAGAGGACGTGCGTCGTGAGAAGGTAAAATATAGGATGTCGACGAATGACGACGACTCGAAATATGGATCAGGGTGGAATCCGCGGCGCTTGAGCTTGGATGACGTCAGGATCGCATTGTTCTTCTTGTTCTTCGTCCAGGTCGGGTTCTTCGGTACTGGAAAGTGAGTTAAATGTTCATTGCTGTGCTGCGTTGTGCTGTGTCATCTAATCGTGTAACCGTAGTGTTGCCTCCATATCGTACGTCAAAACCTTTCACCCTACTTTGTTTGCACGCATATTCACCCAATCCTGATCCCGTTACCATACATAATACAGTTCGTTCTACTTGGAGCCGGTATATCGACTAGTTCCTAAATTTAACCCATTCCTGATGGCAACCCTCCTCGTGAGTGCTTTGGTCCTCCTTCCCTGGTTACACCACTGCTCGCTCGGAAGACTGAATACAGTACCCCAGATTTTCAAGATAATTGCCCCATTTGTCTTTCTCGCTGCCGCCTTTGCTACACTCAACGCGCGTTTGGGAATGCCCCCCTTCGCACTATTTCTGATTGCGCTCAGCCTCACTGATGGTACGACCACTTGGTTTCCTTGCAACCAAAAAGACAGTCTTACCAACCCCATGCTTTTTGGGGGGGGGCTCGCAGTGATGACGATGACGTTCTTCTTCAATGTTACGGATACTGGTGAGGGAATGGTTCCCACATGTCATCCACGCTCCAATTAGTGATTGTGTTAACTTCCCCCCTTCCCTTGCAACCGCGCAGGCTCATGGCTACAGATTGGCCAGTCAATATCGCACTTTTGCATCACTTCTCTACTTCTCGTCTTTTCCGCGGGAATAGCTTATATAGGGGAGGCATTGATGCGGGGTACGGTGTTGAGACACCCTCGGGGAAACAAGAATGAGTCCGTACTGCCAGTGCTACGGTAGTGCTGTCGGATGATAGATAGATAGCACGCCCGAGTTTCCCCGCATCGCTTGCTCATGCGGAGCTCCGTCACGCATATACGGCAGTACACTGGCGCCGTATGGATATATGGTGTAACTTAGGTAGTAGCTGCTGCGAGAATGGATTGTAGTCTGAGAATAGCAAAGGGATAAGAGAGCTTTGAGGGAGGGAGAGACTGAGAGTGAGATAGATGAGGAGACGAGAAACGAGAGACGTTGGAGAGAAGCGGCACGTTGTGGACGGGGGAGAAGTCGAAAACGCACGCAAGGAAGAGGAAAAGGAAAACACACACTGAGATACTCACTCGCGAGGGAGGGAGGCTGCTTAAATACTACATCTTGTAGAAGATAATCGGGTCTGGTGGTGTGGTATGAAAGAGCGGGCGGCGGCGGCGTCGGGAGAGTGTGTGGGATTATACGCGTCGTCGTCGAGGTTGTGGTGCCGGACGTACAGTACAGGAAATTGTAAAAAAAAAGTGTCAACAAAAAATGATAGAAAAGACTATAAGTTAAGGGTTGTAATTGAGGCCGCGTACTGGTGCCCGCATGCTGCCAGTGGCCTGATCGTGATCGATCGTCGTTGGCCGAAAAAATGAAGAAAAAGAGGGAGGCTGTGTGGAGGAGGCGGGAACTTGAAGGACTGAGATCCGTTCGCGGTTTGTCTTGTGTCGGTGGTCGAGTCGAGTTGAGTCGAGTCGAGAGGGGGGGACGACGATGGGACGAAGAGGCGACGAACAAACGAGTCAATTGAAATGCGTGGCGCTCCGATATGGGCTATTCCATTCCGCTCCGATCCGGCCGCGATCGATGAGGCCTATGAGGCATTTATACTATAAAACATATATTTAGGATCACACCTCAAGTGCAGTGCGTCTATAGTCATCGGTAATTTGTATTTTATCATCTGAACGGGGGAATTTGAGTTTACGGCTCAGGTAGATTCGATTGGTCGTTATTAGTAGAATTGGTGGCGTAGTAGGATGAGCGTATTGTGCGGACGCTTGTCGGTGGCTATTGTGCTCAATTTACCCGCGAGGCCTTCCGAAGTCATTGTTCAGGTACCTCAGGCTGCACCGTGCCCATACCTACACGCCACAGCTGAAAATAGAAATGTGATACAGTAGGGCCATGCGTCCTACTGTAGAGTAGGTTACTGTACTGTAAATATCCAGTGCTGTTACCGTGACAGCATCGATGCAGACTCGATCTTGATTACGTTAAAACAATAGATCATGGTCAAGGACACATAACCTACGCTTCATGACTCGGAAATACAGTTTATCTCTATTGAACTGCCGGATTATTTACAACAACGATTTTCACAATGTTTCCGAAGAAAACAATACTGTAATACAACAGTTGCTAAACGATCGTATTCGTATGCGCGATGGAATGAGACAACAGTTACTATCCTCTAGCATACCGCCGGCCAGTGTAAAGAAGGGAAGAAATATAAATAGTAACGAGGGGGAATTATGGGGTACAGTAATTGTCGGCCGCGGCCGCGGGGTAATGGATGGATTACTCAACGGACGGACTTGACGATCAGTGTGGTCGGAAGTGGATCTCGCAAAAATTCGGGTATACTTTATTAGATTATAGAATCATCTGTCGTAGCACGACATCGAAAGAAGCAAAGAAACGAAGTCGGCGACGACGACGATGGCGACTAGAACCTGTCTTTTCGGTACTCCAGACTGAAGGCACGGCGTTTGCTGTAGCGCGTAGTGTTAGTTGAGGCTAACGACTGGCCTTTGCCTCCTTTGCCATTCGCCTGACTGGTTTTGGGCGACGGCGATGGAGAAGCGGACTTGTCGGCGGCGGAGGTGGTGTTAGCTGTTTTGCTACCCTTGCCATTTGCTGACTTGGACGCAGCATCCGTGGACTTTGTGTTGCCATTAGCAGTGGTGTTGGTCGCGCCAGAGGTCTTGCCAGTAACTTTGCCATTCGCGGCCGTGGCATTGTTATTTCCGGTGCCGGTCGAATTGGCCGGATTGCCATCGTCGGTTATGGTGACCTGAAGAATTTTTATAGGACAAAAGAAGACATGATAATTTGGCCAGAAAGAAAATAAAATCGCGTTTATTGTCAGAAGATGATTTCAATTATTCCAGCAACGAGCGACTTACATAGACTGCATCCTCAATTAACCCATGCTGCGCGACTGCAACAAGGCAGGGCTGGTGGTTCGCTGCGCTGTTGATGGTCCCAAACCTGTACACGCCCGCAGGAAGACCCTGGGCTACTGGAACTGAGACAGTGCCGTCGGCGTCGGCTGCATTATCCACGCCCTTGAAGAAAGAGAATTTGGTAGGATCCGTAGGCTTGGTAGATGTGATCGAATCCAGCTGCTCGGCGAGAACATGGGTGTGACCGATGATGTTGCCCTGCTGATTTAATTGCTGTGGCGCAGCATAATAATTCGTCTCTGCATTCGTGAATACCCCAACCTGTATGTTATTAAGCGCCAATTTGATCGTGAAAGCTGTGTTGGCTTTCAGGGTGTCGAGATTCTTGGGGGATACGTATTTGCAAGAGGGTATGTTTGTGGAACTTGCGATCAGGCCCATAGGGATTGGGTTACACGAACCAGTCTTGACTTGTTGGCCGTTGGTGATCGGCTTGCCAGTCGTCGCGCAGAAATTGATGAAGTTATTAGTGGACGTCAACGAGGCAGCCGTGCCGGCGGTGGCGTTGTTCAGGCCGTCACTTTCAGAGCCCTTGGCAAGAACATTTGGATCCAAGCCTTAAAGGAGGTGAGTCGAATATTTCCGGGACGCAAATGAAATGCTCACAGAGGGAAGTGTTGGGATCGCCGTTGGTACCATTATTATTATTGCCAGTGCCAGTGGTTGTAGAATTCTTATCGCCAGTGCCAGTGGTTGTGGAATTCTTATCGCCAGTGCCAGTGGCCGTGGATTTCTGATTGCCAGTGCCAGTGCTAGTGGAATTCTTCTTGCCATTGCCGTCGACTGTGGTGGTGGTATTTTTTCCCTTTCCTCCGGTGCCTTTTGAAGCGCGATAAGCGCGGTACCATGAATTAAACAGGACGTCGATATACCTTTCTTGGCAGAGGAAGGATCCGCAACCGCAACCGCAACCTTCTTGGTAGTGGGATTTTTGGTAACACTGGACGGCGTAGGAGAAGTGGAAACTTGGGGAGTGTCCTGAATGTGACGTGAGATACGAAACCTTTCTCGGTCTAAAGGAAAGAGACGTACAGCGCACGGATCTGGAGCGCGATCCTGATGAGGGACGGCGTGGACGATGGAAGAAGAGAGGCCCAATATTAGAAAAATAAGGACGACGCCTTTGGAGAACATAATTTATTCGCTTGGTGTCAAATCAAGGAAGGTTGGGGAACAGATAATGAATGGAGCGCAGCTGGGAGAAGGATAGACACGACACCAGGTCGAGAGGGCGAAGCACTAGGCGGTGAGAGAGAAGAGGAATGAGTGGGGAATAAAGGGGGGAAAGGTATAGGAGAAGGGCCGTTGAGAGGCCATGATTATATGTACGCGACGGGTTATTGTGCCCCAAAGTTGTGTTGTACGTGAATTCGTCTTGAACCGCATCTGGACACATCGATTCGGTCTTTGATTCCCGATCCGCGGACCCACCACAACACAATTGCCCCATTTGGACTCATCCCTCCCTCGACAATAGCACCATCCTGTCCTTTCTCCCGCTTGAGATAATACCTGATTCCGCGAGTACTGTACCTCCTCTTTTTCTTACCTGTCGAACGGACACCCAAAGGTTTCGTTCCCGTAATACTGGACTCCACTCTCAGACAACGGGCAAAGCGATCAGCCTCATCGCTGTAACTGAGCCTAATGTATAGCAACGACATGAGGTAAATTACATAGCACAAGAGGTAAGAAGTCCCCTGTGCTAGGAGTTACGGCGACGGGAGGAACGAGACTCACAGTCAATTTCCCAAAAATTGATCCGAGAAGGCTTGCCTGATAGTGAGCGGCCAAGTAAAGATAAAGCGTTGCGAAGAAAGGTTGTCCTAGAGAGGATCCCCTTTTCGTTGAAAAGACTGGTTTCTTCGGTGGCCGTGCACGGTCGTGGCGCAGTTGCCG
>Ga0137358_10000116_pt1 | contig 27593 bp, 39 predicted proteins | sample Mad1_20_16metaG_FD_105551 | JGI IMG/M metagenome (GOLD analysis project Ga0137358, IMG submission 105551) | Vadose zone soil microbial communities from Angelo Coast Range Reserve, California, USA - Mad1_20_16 metaG | ecosystem: Environmental > Terrestrial > Soil > Vadose zone | place: USA... | reverse complement strand
GGACGTGGCTTGCCTTCTCCGGAATCAGGTTCTTGTGCCCCCCACGGATGAGTTGCTCTGGAGCATCGCGTTCAGCTTGATGGCGTGGCAGTAACGCTGCGGGCAGCGCGGCGCTCAGTGCTCCTATGCCGAGTTAGACGCCGGGTTTGGGCGAGTTTGTGCCTGAAGTGGATAACGGGTTCACAGGCGCGTAAACCTATAGTGTGTATGTTGACGTATGGATGTTAGGACATCCTGCGGTCTCCACATATGCAGAAAATCGTTCTGACGCCGTTTTAAGATCCGGATGTGATGGCGAGGAACAGTACCAAGTATGAGCTTGCATTGCTCCCTGTTCAAATACCAAACGAAGTTCCTGCGCTCGCTGACTTGCGACGTCCGGAAGTATTTACAAGGTTTCCTACCCTCCTTTATTAGAGCAAGTCTCCGCGCTAGTGACTAGAGTTTCCAACCAAGTTCATTTCCTCAGATGACCTCAAAAGCGCGATCCGTCCAGCAAGCGCTAGACGTTCTTACAGTCCATCTCGTACATCTGCCCGTGTAACGTTTATATGCAGACCCTGTTTGCGATCTCAACAACTTCCTTCAAGGCCAGCCTGGGGGCAGTGCGACGAAGGACTTTCAGTGGCTCTTGACAAAAGAAGGGCCCGAGCATGATACTATTTACCATATAACTACCGTCTGTAAGCCACCCTTGCGACAGCCCCTCGATTTTATTCACTCTTGTACGACAGTCCGGGGAGCCAACGTCGAGCTTGGACACGGCTCTACGAAAGGCATTGCGAAACATAATGCATCTGTACAAGCGCTGGAATATCTGAAAATGCATGGTACCATGGGAATTTTGGCACGCACCTCGATTGGCTTGCATTTAACCCACAGGCCAAATGTAGGACTCCGTACGCACTCACCTTACCCCCATCCCTTTGATCCATTTCACTATTCGCTATGGAAGCACCAAATAACCACTCCCACACGGCTGGTCCTCAAGGCCAACCAAACTCTTCGTCATCGAACCTCCCTCCAAACCCTCATTCCCTGGATTATGTTGTGGCGCGTTATCCAATTCGTCGCGACATACCGCGGTTATATCAACTAACGCGTATATTCAGGTATATTCTAAGGAAGGACGACTACGATTCGGTTGTCCGACATGCGATCCTCTCAGAAGTTATTCACAAATGCAGGGCCTAACGCGACATTACGCGGAAGCCCACAATCGCAGGCCATGTTTCAATCATAATTGCAATTTCACATATGGTCGTCGTTACGAAGGCTGGGATCATATAGTGAATATACATCCGGATACCGACCCGGTTACGATATTAGGCGAGGATCTTCGCAAGCGCACGACCTCCACAACATGCATATCAAAACAAGGAATTTCTACTTCTGCGGTCCCTCAAGACCAGCAGGATTTGGTTGAATCTCAGCCGCGGTCATTTGCATCGCCCTCGCCCGCAGAAGTGAGAGATACAAATGTCTCATCCGCAATTCCATCTGTAGCTGATGATCTATAGCGTGTCAATTCAGAGCTAATTATGATGCAGAATCCGGAAGATGGCCGCGGAGTAGAACATCTTGATGCTATTTACCGTCCTGCCGTGATTCCGTCCACAGGAGAGCCCGTCCAGCTAGTGAACGACGTGGACATTTCCATTCGGGGTGGGCAGTCTTGGTTCGTACATCCCCTTTATGCGCGACATACTGTATATGATTTCTAATCTATACGCCATGCCGTCAGGTCGCCCTCAGGCGAAGCAACTACTGTGCCTGGCCCATCCAACACTGCGCTCGCTCTACCTGTTGGTGAAGATCACGACGCCATGGTCATTGATGGTCTGATGCCTGGGCCATATGGAAACGTGCCCTACCCTATGTCCTCCTATGAGGACCTTGATGCGATCTTCACAAGCACCCGTACCCCTCTAGATATAGATCCCTCGCCGACATCGATGCCTGCAGGCACTGGGCTAGGCCCAATCTGACTTTGAAGTTGGCCGGAATCAAATACATATGCCCAAGCGCCGTACTCTCAACTCATTACGTCATCTCCGTTCGTCCTGCTTCGGGATACCTCTTATTTAACTACCCTTTCACGCTGTTTTTGCTACCAGTGTGACCGTACCTAGTTATTGTACAGACGTCGTAACTTACTGTATGTTGACTTAACGCTGTGCATCTTATTTATTTCAGATACTAGCAGGGGTCCGTGCTCCGCACTGGCACAGCTAGTTAGTCTGTACGTGTGTTGACGCATATATGCACTATCTACCATCTGTACCACTTGATGATGCCAAACTGGAGTTGATTTTGTGTTGGAACAATGGAGGTCGTGCTACTAACCGACTCCCGACATCCGCCTCCTGTTCCAGTACCAGCCATCAAAGCTGCGTGCTCATGGTGTGGGAAAGAATGAGTGCGGACTTCTTTTGCGTCTGTTGACTGTGCCGTGAGTAAAGTACGAAGTCATTGGGGGGGCTCTGGAAAGCCTTTCTTCCAGCCAATGTAAAGCGCCACAGTGAACGCATTTTACGTTCATAACGCCAAAGTAAAGAACCATAGTTGGTTCTATGTATGGCCTGCGCGCGACGGGAAGAGATGTAGTGGCATCCACACACTCTCCCTGTCGACGTTGACGTTGAGTGAGGGCTCGTGTTGTGATGCACAGCTCCAGGGTACAGACTACGATTGAGGATTTGTTTAATGCAGGGCAAAAAGAAATTGGCAGAATAAGAATATTGGTACTGGTGTATGCCAAAGATCAGCTCAACCATTGCACTTTCGCGTTCCGAGTTCCGAGAAAGCTTGCGTACATCGTCAACGCAAAAATCTGTTCCAAAGAAAGGTGTATGAGCTTATAGACTACCACACTAAGGTAGCGTTTCGCATACCCATGTCATCTTCTGTAACAGGTCTCCGACTCTCTCGGCATGCTTGCACCAAGCAGCGCTATATACAAGTTGATCCACCCAGAGCTTCTCAAGACGCTCTCTATGTTCAATGGGTAGGTCGAAGAGAAGCTGGGATATAGCCGTCAATATGGTACTCTGCTTTCTAGTACGTGGCAACTCTAAGATAGAATGCATAGGCTATGCATTCTATCTTGGAGTTGCTACGTAGAAAGGCAGAGTATCATAGTAGAGGACATGCGACAGTGATCTTCTCCGAAGTGTGTAAACAAGCGGTGATTGGCTGGAAGGAAGAGGATCGTAAGGTGCCTTGGGATTCGTGGGCGCATTCTGCTTACCGACGACCACCCATAGCCCTGCCACGAAGGTCGTAATATATGGGCTTATCGCGTGCTCTATAACTGACTGTTCAGGTATGGATTATGCCAGGCATGCTCAGCTAAACACACTAAGATGGACAGGATGGGCTTGGGTAAGAATGAGTCCCCGACAGTCTCGTGCAATGTCATAGGAAACAGGCGCATGCAGAACTGAAGTGAGCTCCTAGTGGAATAACGGTCGGGGACTTTTTCGCCCTGATAAAAGTCAGGGCGTTGTTAGACAGCAGAGCCACTTGGCTTACCGGGTGTCTCCTTGACATCTAGCATCCCTGATGTAAGCAGGGGGAATGGGAACCAAGTTGGGTCCAGCGGAGGTGCCAGGGTAGTCATTCTTGAGGCTGAACCGACGGACAACTTGAAGTTCACTGCTTTAAATTGACATGCTGTGGATGACGAGGAATAGGAGGGAGTTTCGGGAAATGCGCAAGAGCGAAGAGGTACGAAAGCAAGCCTCAAGCTGTATAGTGGCGATCTCGATCCTTTGGTTTCTGGCATTTTGTTGGCGCTATGCACAGCTTACCTATTAGGGCCGGGGCTGTACATGAACTGCCACATCCTGCATGTACCTTCGTGGAGATGAATGAGGAGTCTCTCCGAACCCTCTGTCCAGGTCTTAAAGGCCACGGACACAGATCTAGTGGCAGAGACCAATGAACCAATGAACATGGTCATGACCGGACTTGATAAAGCGGCAATCCCCGGGAGAGCAAGCGCCCAAGCTGTCACTTGACGCGAGGCTGCGAGGCATCCGAGTCCACAACGAACCTCCTTTTACCCACATTATGCTCGCGGATCCTCATATTCTCTCAGATGAGCCGAATGCTTGATATTATTGCTTGTTCCGTGGCTATAGTGCGTATTGCTTCGCTCAATATCACAACTATTAGTCATTTTCGTAGAGTATTGCAGGGTCGGCGGTGTTGATGTCTCTGATCAACGGATAGAAGCAGGGAGGGATGCGGATGCCATCTGCCTGACTGTTACCAACGGAGGATATATGCTGCACCTGGCATCGCGAAAACAGGTGTGCTCGACTGAGCGTCATCCTCCTTCCTGATGGGATTCAAAACCGTTTATCCGCGTGGCAGGAGCAAGGATCGTACAACTTGCACACCCACAAAACATGAACGTGTGCCAATGACACAGGCACGCCCTCGAGTCTCAGGTCTTTTTTGGGTATGCGGTGTTAGATCAGACGAGTGCAGGCGTTTGTAGATATTATCATGCAACCGCATTTTGAAGGCGATGAAGAAAATGACCAGATCAACAGCCCTACGACGGAAGGGTTAGCAAGCTTTGAAACAGCGATAAGCGAACAAAAATTCTTGGTGGCTAGGAAAGCACGTGTCCGAACAGTCCGCAATGCCGTGCGGTCATCCGCCAAGAAGGACAAAGTTTACAGTCGTAGGCCCGGGAGAGCGGAAACGAAGGTGGATGTCTTTGATGCATAGTGATCCATGTACAATAAGTAGGGCTTAAAGATGAGTGTGAGTAGGGGCGAAAAGGGATTGCACAACTCAGTTGACCGTATTGTCTGGAGACAGTCTGTACGGAGATATGGATATGATGTCATTTGACTCCGAACAGATGCTTAAGGCTGTGTGCATCGCGCGTGGTCACTTTATGCTGCACTTTCTGGAAGGGTAGCGACTGCAGGGAAGATGAAAAGCGACGTACGCGGAGAGATGTGGGAATGGGCGACGTCAAGGTCGAATATTGTTAGTGATATCGTGTTGAAATCTCGCATTCCAACTGTAGTTGGTTCGGTGGGGGGTGAAAAGGGTAAGCCTGAGCGGCCCGGCGTCCGAGTCTGTTTGCGCCCTTTGAACACTCTTCGACCCTCAATGCGCAAATCTTCCACACAAAACCTCTTTTTTTTTTTTCCCTTAAACCATCCAGTGGAAGCGTAAACAGCAGAGCCTCCTCCTACAGCCGTTTCGGTAGCGTCAGCATCAGCACCAGCTACTTCTTGTAAATGGTGCCCACACGCATACCCCTCGCTCACACTTCAACGACAACAACCCTCAGGCGCAATCACAGGTACAACTACCACCCCCGCAATGGCTGCTACGCCGACCGCACGCGAATGGGACTCCCAGAGCTTGCATACAGGCTCTACCATACCACCGCGGCGGCGACGGCGGCAGCCACTGTCGGTGCTACGCTTTCGGGCCCGGGTATGTTCTTGCCTTCTGTTGGCAGTGGCATAGTTGGTGGGGTCGTCGGTGGTCCAGGCGCGACAATCGAGTATTTGCGAGATTTAGTGCAGAAGCGCATTACTGCGCTGACTTATACGCGGAACGTGCATGACGGGTGCGTGGTCTATGTTTACCATCTCTTCGTCACATAATTAAATCACACGTTTCCTTGCCCTTCGGGCGTGGTCCCAGACGTACTCGTTGGTTCCATACTATCATGATGATGCGCGCCGAACTTGATCGCGTGTTCAATAATGCGGCGATAAAGAAAAGGTTGGTCTGTCCCATGTTCACCTTCTCGTCGTGATGAGTGAAACACATATTAACTCGCAATCGTGCCCTGGTTGCATACAGAACGCATCGGATCGCGATAGTAGCCATGTCGCACTCATCGCTCTTCGATATCTCACACCCGACCATATTCTCGCCGACGAGACCCTTACGCCGCGAACTGGTGCACTGACGCTGTATGGGACGCTAGCTTTTTAGGATAACAAGATACGAATACCGGATTCTTCCCAATGGAGGGGTACAGCAGTGCGAGGCATCCGGAAAGAAGTTCGATGCGGGCAGATTCGTCGAGTCTGGCGAGTCCGGTTCCCATGCGAACTGTGCCACGAGCCCTGGCCGCCACTGGCTCAGGAAGACCCTAGAGTGTCATGCGCGGCGTTGCAGAGTGGATTGCCCAAACACTGCCCAAACACTTTCAAGGCGCTTATGCTACTCTGAAAGTCCGCGTGCCGGTGCGTCACAGGGCGGTGAATTGGGGTCCCACACGATATGAATCAACTGGCACCAATTGAAGACGAAAAGGACATTTTTTGGACATCTTACCTCCCCTCCCACCCACTGGCACGGACTAAATTTGGGTTCAATTGCGCTCTCCTTATCTGGCTCCCATATTTACTTGTGGTGGGTTCCTGTTTTACACACGTATGCGTGGCACAGGCATGCGCTAGTATTGACAACGATTCAGTTCATGGACCTCCGCCGCGCCGTAGGCATACCCAAAATGGCAGGCAGCTAAATAAATAAATAATCAATTATGTTCGGTCCGGATACAGCTCCGGCAGCGCCCACCCCTTAAAGCTTTCCCGTTTCAAATCGCAAGGCCTACAACTTATTTTGGATTTTACTGTAAAGACAAAATGCGTCTCATTATATATCCAAGTTTCAAGAGGAGCAGTGACGGGACGCTGGCGATGCAGGGGAAAGCGGCCTGAGGCCAACCTCAGTGGGGGAGGGGACCTGGGCTGTAATCTACTGCGAATTGCGACGTTGGAATCGCAAAAGATGGCAATCACACAAGCGGGGAAAGGCCCGCATGCATGCGAAGCAACTGGTATGGAGATCACGGCACCAGTGGTCTGGTTCTGCCCATCGTCACGCCCTTTAAAAGCCCAAAGAACGATTATGCGAATCAGAACCTTGCAGCCTTCAACCTCCTTGTCCTCAATCCGACGTTAAACGTCCTACCCCTCGAACCCGACGACCTTTAATCCGGCATCAACCCTTACACGAATATGACGTATCCTCCTCAAGACCCGGTCTCCCTTGGCGGAGGATCAACTTTCTTTTCGAATGAAGGTAGCGCTGCGTATCTTCACTATCATCAACATAGAGACTCGGAGGAGGTATGGACCCCTAGTTAACGTGCACACCTCCGTTGAAGTAGCCTATATGGGCCCGGTACTCAGGCCTATTACACGAACTCCCTAGTCCACTTCCCAGGCGATTCAGCGCTGCAGTATGGTCCGAGAATCAACGGATATGGGATACCGTACGACGGAAGCCTGCAACCTCCGGTATGGGTGCCATCTCAATCTACTTGAAAATGCGCAACTCATGTAATATTGACCTCTCATGAATTTGAAATTGCTCCACTTACCTTGTATCAGGGCCCAACATACAACATTCTTCCAAACATGACACAAATGGACACAGAAGCGACTTATAACCAATTGCAGGGTTATGCCCCAACGAGTGCTCTTCCGGACCAGAGTCATCAGTACACACCCGTCGATATAGTGCCTAACTTTCCGGTATCGTCAACCCCCATCGGGATCCCTTCTACGTTGACTACGGCATCGCCCGCAAGTTCGGATGACCCGGAAAGCCCTGAAACATTCCCATGTCCGGATCCTGCTTGCTCCAAGTGTTATGCACAAAGTCAGGCGCTCGACGACATTTCCGAGAGAAACATGCTCCAAATCCATGTTGCTTTTCAAACTGCTCTTTCAAATGGGGCCGCCCGTATCATTATAAGGACCACTTGACGAAGAAGCATGGACTAGGAAATGTAGACATCTATTGAACTAAATCATTCGGATGAGGCCTATCGACAGATTTACTCCCTTTTCTGCAGGCATTGTACAAGGGCTACTGAGCTGGGTTGAACCCGAGTAGATTCCACTGACTCAGTTACCACGTTGCAGACTATATCATCGTTCCATGTTTTGTTCAGGTTAGCGCCGTGTTATATCGCTGTATGAACTTTGCCTCAATTTGAGCAGCGTGTGTTATGGATTGTTTTGGATGTGATGCCCTTTGACTTTGAGACAGCTTTGAGACAGCTTTGCATGACTGACTGTTGCGTCCGGGCATGTATTGATGCTCTCAGGTTTGGGTGCTCTGGTACGTTCAAGAAGCCAGTGGGCTCAATTCCGGGCTTATTGGGACATACAATCTTTGCCACACCGACAGACGGCGGAGGCCTTCCGAGTCTCATCATCACCCGTCTTCGCTCTCTTTCCCATGCCCCTGTCTGATTCTGGGTTTTCACCCGCCCCGAATCCGAGCCTCTTTCTCGTCCGGTTTTGTCCCCTCAGGCTCATCGCTACTGCCATTGCTGTTGTTAACCTGACTGCATTCAGGGTTTATCACCACCACGACGGGGGGCCGCCGTCGTGGCCGGATGACTTGGTCGCGGCGTGCCAGTAGAGAGCTAACCGCATCAGGTTTGCCACCGCCCACGGTACACGTTGAGTGCCGGTCAACTTCCGAGGCTCGGTTCCGTTCGGCACTGCACGTTTTCGGCTGGTGCTGTATGACGAGTTTCAGGTACGGGCGGCATCACTAATGTGAGGATAAACGCATGAGCGCTCATGTGTCCGCGTAACCACTTGCAATAAACTGCAATAAGGCTATCCCCGATTTTGTGGCACACTGACAGATTCGTACTGTACAAAGGCTCACTAGCGCTCACTGCCCCCTTTCCGTTCCGAATAAGGCCATGTGTCAATGTAGGACTTCCAAAGTCCTACATGTACTGCATCTCTGTATCTCTGACGACGGGCGATCATGATCGACCATGAGCGCCGCTATCCAGGTCTCAGGTCGTCATGCCTAGAGAAATGCCTACAGTATGTCTGGCAGTGCACCCCTTTTTCCTTTGATCTCGATACTTATCTGTCTGATTGGCGTTCGGACACGGCCTTGGGTCAAGGGGTAAGGGCCTTAAGGCAAACGTGATCCTCGTCCGTGATCCTCGTCGACACGAAACACAGGGTTGTAGTACCAGTAACCACTTCCCATAATGGCCATCTACACAGCCATAGCAAACAAAGGGGGGGATTAGCTTTATTACACTCTACTTAGAGAACTCTGGATACATTGGTTGAATTTGTGGAGAGAAGTTTTTCTTCGAGAGCAAGTTACGAATTTTTTTCGCATTAGATGACCTCATTTTTAAACAACATGTTGCGATGAAAGTCACGGTATTGAGGGGTAGTAGGAGTGGCTAGCACGTGCGGGCGAAGGTCTGTCATTTGAACCACAGTGCAAGCATGAAGCAAATCCACGGCTCGTTGTCAAGATCACTGCAATGACGCGTCCCTTACGGTTAGGATCACTCAAAGGGAATATCACCACCCGCTTTATCCGGCACGGCGGCGAAGCAGACAAGGGCCAGTTACCGTGGCACACGGCGCTGATGCAGGCCAGCCCGGCGGCGGAGCGGCGATGACGCACTGGTTCCCCTAACCATGAATTATGCAGGCCGACTCGGACATCGCGAGCAAGTCCCAAGTCGGCCAGTCTGACGAGCCAGATGCAGATGACAGTAATTCCAGATATAGCGAAGGGGGTAGGGGGGACGAAGCCCTGAGCCTAAAGCCACGGCGATAAATGAAGCGAGTATTATATCACCTACTAACTCGCCGACTAGTCCATGCTATAGCCCTCGTGAAAGCACTCTCTTAGTTGCGCATGTCCCTCGCATGCGTTGACTACTTCATCGAGCAGCACACCGCCGAGGTCGTACTCCAGGACAAGCACGTAGTGCACAAAGAGAAAATAACACATATGTTGTGATGGTGGCAGTGAGTCGGCAACTAGTTTCAAGCAATAGAGTCAGTACAATGGACAAGCAGATTGCCGTGCACGCACATCTAACTACGACCGATCTCTCCATCTGCGACGACAATTTTGAGCGGCTTGCTGAGCAGATAGTCGGGAGGATGGATAGAGAAGGTAGTCATAGTGGGAGTTCGAATGGTTTGAGGGAGAAAGAACTGTCCCGGATGAGAAGAGGGGAAACAAAATAAAACGCAAGCGTGATCAACAACCGACGATACGAATCATACGATGAAGAAAAAAAGGACTCACGGATTTGTGAACACCGACCGCGTAGAGAGTCAGGGTCATCGAACACAGCAGCCGAACACAGCAGGGACAGTGATGTAAGAGAGAGGAGGGGTCGAGCTGAGAAACAATCCGGAGCAGGGCGGACGAAGTCCACAGTGACTGGACGGTCGTTGCGCATCTGCGTGAGAAGAAAGTAAAGGGAACAAAAAGGGAAAGCAGTTAGAGGGCGCCGCATAACCAGAGGCTGAGTTCGCCGCCGCTCCAAGTCAGGCTGGCACGGTCGAAAAGAGTAGCAACATAAAAAAATTGAAGCCGCGATGAATGAAGAGAGACTCACAGGTAGGGCGGCTAGGGCATGAGCCATTAATACAAGTTACCCATCTTGGGAGGCTTTCAGACTCCCCGCAAGTGCAGGTACTGTATAAGCACCGAAACGTACCCACGATTTCACGCTTCACATTCAAAGTTGGCCGAGGACTCCGGGGCACAATCACTGCGGCACTCGCGGGCCATTCTTTCACACGCTGCACGGTGGTCAACTACCATCATTCCCAGACCCCTCCATCTCTTTCATCGTCCACTCACCATTACAGCCGCAATCATAGTAGCAGCTGCAATGCATCCAATCACGACAGCGTTCTCGCGTGGCAGCGACGTCCCATGCTCGATATAGCAACAACGTCTCCCGTGAGCAAGTGGGAAACCCAGAGCTTACACGTCGACTCTACCACCGCCGTTGTCACTACTGCAAACATCTGCGATGGTGGATCGTTGCTGTACTTATTCGCGGACATGCATGGCGGGTGCGTGTAGATCCATCTTCTCCTATCCTTCACGTACTTACCCTTACCCTTCTTTTCCTTTACTGGCGTGACGGTACGCCTTTGCTTGCGAGCAATTCAGACGAGCTCGTTCATTCCAACCATCATTATGTCGCACACGGTGCTCATTCGTGCTTTTTATGTTATGTCAATGGATCGGTACGTTTTCTCGTTCGTTTCCTCATCGAGGTGGATGCATTGTATGTCAATGTCAATTTGTCTTACCGTGTTGCATCGAACGCATTGATTTACGATACTCACTATATCGTTCTCATTTCCTCCTGATATCTGGCATCCAACCAACTTTTCCCACTGGGCCCAGCGTGCACGGAGTACGGGAGGTCAAAGGAATGAGACATAGTTGCTCAAATCCAACCGTGCCCATCTCACATGAGTGCCTTTCGAAACCGTCGCCGCAAAGCAGCAAACAGGAATGGGCAGCTATCCCTCAGACATGCACAGGACCTCTGTGATCTGACCTCACCATCTCTCTCATGTCGTACGTAATCGCCTGCCCATATCTGCTGCCCCCCACATAGCGTTGACTGACCGTCCCTCCGTCCCTATGCCGTGCTCCCTGCAAATGAGGAGCTCGGGAACAACGCACGCCTTTTGACTCGACGAGCCCCCTCCTTCCCCCACAATGAACCCAGTGCGGTTCGCTTTGATGGCCCACGATTGTGATATTTTTGAGTCCCCGACCGACCGACCCGAGACTATCCTTATCTATATGGTGCTTTGCAAACTGAACGTCCGAGATATGTATCACGCCCTTTTCTTTTTCACGCGGTGCGATGGTTCCGTATCCAATTGTCTGGTGAACAAACAGGGCTTGAAACCACGGGGATGATGCTGGCACGATGACGGCCGTTGAGCGCTCCAGGTTGAGTATTGAACACGATACGGCCCACCTTACGATGCCGGGAGTGTGGCGTCCGATGATGAAATCAAATAATCAAATGGGGATTGTGCCGCCTTGGACTTCAAACACGGCTATGCGATGACCTGGGTGGTTGGTCCAAGCGCAGCCGTGTAGCGGCGTAGTTTGGAGCCAAGGCCATGTGAGGTGTGGGGGCCGCTCGGGCTGTCAGACTGTTTGATGCACCTGTCAGATTAGGGGCCTGTACACCAGTATGCACAGAGGCAGTAAAGACGCGGTTTGCAGCGGTTTCGAGCCTGTGAAAGCTCTCGTCAGGCCTGACATCCTTTCGAGTCCAGTTAGGGGCCTACTTCTCTCCACTGGGGACCGTATGGCTCTGCACATGAGCGGCACAGGCGCCCGAAAAGGGTTAGCCATTGCAGGTTGCTGGTCACATTGGGACGCCTAGCCGGAATAAAAGGCTGGGCTGGAAGCAACAACCCACCCTTTCATTGTGTTTTACTCACCTACAACACCTCTCCCATCCGTAGTCACGCTGTAGCAGCAGACCGAGTTCCCCGTGGGAGGATCCTACTCTCACGGGACCCTAACTCCATCTGACGATCCGACGTAACGGTTGGTAGACAGTATACACAAGTTGATTAAGAACTCAAATTCAGTATTTACCACTCAAATTCGGTCGCGTCAGGCAATTGACCATCTGGTCCTAAAGCAAGCTGGCTGATCAGCCATGTCAATGCGAGTGGCTGTGATACGATGGCCTTCCAGATGGCACTTTGAGGGTGTGATACCACAACGCGAGTGTCGAGATGACAAGAAAATGATGAGAATGCACACAAAGGAGAAGAAAACACATTATGATTGAAAAGCACACAATGATTCCAACGCCATCCTCGACAAGTGAGGAGGCTGTTTAGTACTAAATACATCTGCAAAAGCCCTACTGAGTAATCAAGTCCAGTGGTAAGTAGAGAGCAATGTCGGAAGAGAGTGGGTATACGCATTGCTGTTGTGTCAGATGTACAGGAAAATGTCAATAAAACAGTAAAATGAAGAGATTCTCTGAATTGAAGGCATACTGATGCCACACGGCTGCGGCTAAGTGTGATCGTTGAGAGAAAAGTGGAAAGGGAAAGGCTGTGAGGACAGGAAGGAGCATGATTCGTTCACCTTTTGTCTTGCACCAGTGGAGACCGGTGGCCAGGGAGTCAAACGTGTGCAGGATGGGCGCTCCGATATGGCCGAGCCGTCCAAACCTTCCAATGCCGTTGACGGCCGTCCTCGTCGACCGACCATCCAGTTGATTGAGCTGAGCGGTAACGGCGCGGGTACGGTAACCGTACTACGGGTCCGCCCAACCCGGGAGGTACGGTCACGTTGCGCAGCCCCAGAGCCTTCCACCACGGAGACTGTAGGATCCACCGTAAGTCTGTTCTTTTTTCTTTGGAATCCGAATTTATAATCCCGCACCACATACAACGTGGTATAGAGGCGGTCACGTAAAACTACGTCTTATGCTTAGGCGTTGGGTGTAAGTAAGGAGCTAGCTTGCGCTAGTGTGGGGTGGTCGTATGAACTGTGCGACTGCACTTGTTCCTTCCGGCATTGAGCGTCAGCCGGAATTCGAAAATGATCTCGTCATACGTATCGTCCATTTATCGCTCTATTCTTCTATCATAACTTTATCCATGAGCGACATCGCCGTCTACTCCCATTTACACGTTGTGGCAGATGTGAGGTCCAGATGACCAAGATCAGAGACGCTATCAGTATCTGTACACGCAGTCACGGTCTCGGGGTTGACACAGTCGACCCTCGTGGTTGCCTCCGCGCGCCGAGGTGCCAGTATTGGCACAGGCATAGGACCTGACAACACTCCCCTCGATCGGCTTGCATTTAACCCACAGGCCAAATGTAAGACTCCGTACGCACTCACTTTACCCTCATCCCTTTGACCCATTTCATTATTCGCTATGGAAGCACCAAACAACTACTCTCACACGGCTGGTCCTCAAGGTCAACAAAACTTTTCGTCATCGAACCCGCCTCCAAACCCTCATTACCAGGATAATGCTGTGGCGCGTCACCCAATTCGCCACGACATACCGCGGTTATATCAACTAATGCGTATGTTCAGGTATATCCTCAGGAAGGATCACCACGATACCGTTGTCCGGAATGCCAGAGAAGTTACTCACAAAGGCAAGGCCTAACGCGACATGTCGCAGAAGTCCACAATCCCAAGTCATGTTCTTATTGCGATTTCAAATGGGGTCGTCGCTACGAATATTGGAATCACCTCGAGAAGATGCATCCGGATATCAAACCGGACACCGTATTAGGAAAGTCTCGTCGCAAGACCACGATCTCTCAGCCACGTCCACGTCCACTTGCATTGCCCCCGCCCGCAGAAGTGAGAGATACAAATGTCTCATCCGCAATGCCATCTGTAGCCGATGATATACAGCGTGTCAATTCAAAGCCAATCGTAATGCAGAATCGGGATGATGGCCGCGGAGTAGATCATCTTGATGATATTTACCATTCTGCCATGATGCTGTCCATAGGAGAGCCCGTCCAACTAGTGAACGATATGGGCATTTCCATTCTGGGTGCGCAGTCTTGGTTCGCACATCCCCTTTATACGCGACACACTGTATATGATTTCTAATCTATACGCCATGCCGTCAGGTCGCGCTCGGGCGAATCAACTACTGCACTTAGCTCATCCAACCTGGAAATGACACCTGTCCCCGTACTCGCTCCGCCTGTTGGTGAAGATTACAGCGCCTCGGTCTTTGGAGATGTAATGATTGGGCCATATGGAACCGTGTCCTACCCTATGTTCTCCGATGATGACCATGATGCGATCTTCACAAACACCTCTACCCCCCTAGATGTAGATCCCTCGCCAACATCGATGCCCGCAGGCATTGGGCTAGGCCCAATCGGACATATCACTCAAGACAGAGCTCAGTGGCAGGCATCCCGCGAGTGATCTGACTTTGAAGTTGGCTGGAATCAAATAGATGCTAACGCCGTACTCTTAGCTCATTATGTCATCTCAGTTCGTTCTGCTTCGGGGTACACTCTTGTTTAACTACCGCGTTGTTTTTGTTATCGGTGGTCTGTGACCGCGATACTCGTACCTCGTTATTGTATAGATGTCGTAACTTACTGTAGGTCGACTTAACGCCGTGCATCATATTTATTTCCGGATATAATTGTGCCGAGGCACAGCAGGGCTTACTGTCTACGGTCCCGAAGGCAGTCGAGGAAGGAATGCAACTGAGCAAGCTTAAAACTCAACCGGCAACCGGGTGTAAGTACTGTGAGTTCCCACGCAGATGCAATCGATGTCCAGTGACTTGCTTTTCTGGACCTAGCACGGTACCCTGGCATGGTAAAACCAGGTGTGCTCGACTGAGCATCGCCCTCCTTCCTGATAGGATTCAAAAAAAGGTTATCCGCGTGGGAAGAGCAAGAATCGTACCATGGCGTACCCACAAACGTGAACGTCGTGCCAATGGCACAGCGACGCCGTTGAGTCTTGGGCCCTTGTTGGGTATGCGGCGTTGGATCAGTCGAGTGGAGGCGTTTGTAGATATTATCGTGCAATCGCATTTTGATGGCGATGATAAGAAAGATGATCGGGACGACAGCCCTACGAAAGAAGGGTTGGCAATAAGCGAATAAAACCTCTTGGCAGCCAGGAAAGCAGCAAGGACGCGGTGTCACACAAGACAGAGAGAGGCAGGAACGGGAACGCGACTTTAGTATTTCGGCGAATACAGCATCCTAAATACATACAAGAACCCTTGTAACTGAGTACTGGATATTAGCTGGAAAATTACAGGTTCATTCAGGTTCGAACCCGGTTCTGAATTGAACGTTACTAGTGTATGCGTGTGCACGGATCGGCGGCATGCGCAAATTCCACCAAGCAAGAACCTGACCACTGGCACCAAACAACGTTCTGTGGAGAGCAGAAAAATTTTCAATGTCGTAATGACCCCTGATAGACCCGATTGAGGTTCACCGTGAGAGAATTTCATCTTGGGGCGAGAGCCAGAGGATGTCCGCTGTATTTGATCATTGTCCCCTGAACGGATGGGCCTGATAGCAATGGAACCTGCGCTCTGCTGACCAGAGGACAGGTATTCTGATGCAACCGGGACGACTAGGTTAAAGACTAATATTATATCATGTCACATGGGTAATTTCTGTCACGAAGTCACTTCCGGAAACCGGAAAACCCCGGAGGCGTGGAGCGAGCCGCCGGCCACATGGCGTGGCAGCACCTGCACCTGGGTTGGATCCCAGGACTCAGACTCAGATGCACGTCCGGTGCCCGTCCCCACTTAAACGCTCTCCACAGTCAAATCGGAAGTGCCTATATTTTGGGTTTTACCGTAGAGAAGAACAAAATGCATCTCATTTTAAATCAAAGTCAAGAGGAGCAGCGACGGGACACTGGCGATGCAAGGGAAAGCGGGCTGCAATCCAAATCGGCACCAGTGGCATTACTTATCACGATTGCGTGCCCACAAAGGAACTGGCACTGAAGCTCCCCTCCCTCAACCCCCCTCGTCCTCAGTCTGACGTTGGCCATTCTATCCCTCGAACCTGACGATCTTTAATCCAGCATCAACCGATTCGTTCCTTCTGACGATGTTCAAACAGACATTGCCCATTCCTTTCCCTACCATGCAAGGTGGAACCTATTCTTACACGAATGTGACGTATCCTCCTCAGGAGCCGGTCTCCTTTGGCGGAGGATCAACGTTCTTTTCGAATGAAGGTAGCGATGCGTATCTTCACCCTCATCAATTCAGAGACTCGGAGAAGGTACGGGCCCTAGTTAGCGTGGCGCACCTCCGTTGTAGTAACCTAAATGGGCCGGGTACCCAGGTCAATAACACGAGCTTCCCACACTCCCCAGGCTATCCAGCGTTGCAGTATGGTCCGGCTATCAACGGATATGGAATACCGTACCATGGAAGCATGCAACCTCTGGTATGAGTATCTCAGTCTACTCGAGCATGCTCAACTCATGTAATGATGTGAACAGTTGACCTCTCATAGACTTGAAATTGCTCTGCTTCCCTTATATCAGAGCCCAACATATGACATGACACCAATGGGCACAGAAGCGACTTATAACTCGTCGCAGGGCTATGCGCCAATGAGTGCTCCTCTAGACCAGAGTCATCAGTACACACCCGTAGATGCGCCTAACTTCCCGGTATCGTCAACCCCCACCGGGATCCCCGCCATGTCGACTACGGCATCCCCGGCAAGTTCGGATGATTCGGAAAGCCCCGAAATGTTTCCATGTCCGGATGCTGCTTGCCCCAAACGTTTCAAACGAAAAGGGTGTGCTCAGCGACATTTCCGAGTGAGACACAATCCAGCACCATGTCACTTTTCAAGTTGCAATTTCAAATGGGGTCGCAAGTACGTTTATAAGGATCACCTAAAGATGAAGCATGATGTTGACATCAACACGATATTGAACTAAATCATTCCCATTCCATGGCCAATATCATCCGATGAGGTCTATCGAAGGGTTTACTCTCTTTTCTCTAGGAATTGTACAAGAGCTACTGAGCTGGGTTGAACCCGAGTAGCTTCCACTGACTCAGTTACCACGTTGCGGACTATATTCGATACCCTACTATACGATTGACTTTGCACGTCCCTTCCTAATGGACGCGTGACCCCTTCGGCGCACAAGCTCTTACGCTATTACTTTACGCAGCACCTACCTACAATAGCAAACGCGACGACCATTGCACCCTTGCGTGCTCGTCTCTTTTAATGTGTCCCACCTGTTTTTATATCATGGACGACGTGTCTCACTTTACCTACCCAAATAGCTACACCGCCTGGAGCTCGTAGTACAATAGACAATAAGTGGATATATACCGCGATGTTCGCGGAGCGAAATGTCATCAAGCCCTTCTATTCTCGAAGCCTCCCTTGTACCTGCTCTCTCTAGCTCGCATCGCTTGATCCACTCTTGCATAATGTTAGTCAATGAGGCGGTGGTGGTCCGGTAGAATCGGGCGACGACGGAGGGTGTGCAATGGATAATTATGATCAATAGTATTACTGTAAAAGCTGCGGCGTGCCACATGTTACACTATGCCGAGTATGGCTGGAGATGAATGCGCAGGACGGATGGCACAGAAAGGAAATGTAGGGGCAAATGCGGATTGTATAACTCTGTTGCCCATATTCTCGCCGACGAGACCATTACGCCGCGAACTGATGCACGGGCGCTATATGGGATGCTAGAATACCGGACACTGCCTAATGAAGAAGTGCGAGGCACCCGAAAGAAGTTCGGCGCGGGCCGATCTTCCAGTGTCGCTGATTCGTCGAGTCTGGCGAGTCATGTTCGGAGTCATGTTCGGCATGTATCCGGCACATATCCGACACGCATCACCCACGCCTTACTTCTGCTAGATAAGCATGTAAAGATAAGCATGTAATCATTGCTGCGGACAAGGGGAAGAGCACCACACACCTCACCATTCCTAAAAGAACTCAGATAAATTTTCGATGTCTCCTAAGTAACAACCCCCGATAGACGACCCAATTGAGATTCAATGTGAGAGAATTTCATCTGGGGCGAGAGCCTAAGGATGTCCACTGTATTTGATCATTTTCCCCTGAACGGAGGGGCCTGACCGCGACACCCTGATAGCAATATAAAGGAATGAACCCGCGCTCTGCTGACCGGAGGAACAGCAGGTATTCTGATTCAACTCTGACGACTCGGTCCGGCTGAAAAGGAACGGGGTTGGAAAGGCAGTGAACCTCGGGCACCAAGATCAGGCACTCGGGTTGGTCCATATCATCAAAGTCTAGAAGAAGGCTCTAAGATACCTCACAACGCTTGAGGCACTCCGAGTCCTCGTCTTGGCGCCAATTGATTCATGATACCGCGTAGTGCTACGCACGCCTCAGCCTGTGCCAATGTAAACAGGAACCGACCGAACAAGTAAATATGGGAGCCAACAAGAACGCCGCAATTGAACCCAAATTTAGTCCGTGGGTGGGAGGGGACATCGTCGGGTTATAATATTGAACCCACGGACTCGGAGCAGTTGGTGCCGTAGAATAGTACTGGCTGTACTGCACAGAAACCACATAATGGAGGTCTTGATGTTGACACACACCTTTTTATAAAACCTGTCGCGCACAAGCTTGCTTCTTGCCAACTTCCTTGGAATTGAGGAATAAGATTAGGGACCATGTTCTTGTAGCCTTTGAAGCGAGCGGATTGGGTGATTACTATGTGGTGTACTCCAACTTCGTCCTCTCCAACTCCGTCTTTCCCGACATCATAACACAAGGTACCATAACGACGAACCTTGTCATCGATTATCTCTAACATCTGCGGATTGTCATAAGGTCGACGAAACTCCTCGTCGTCCATCAGACGAGATACCCATGAGGCAGCTGTTTCCCAACTCATCAAGAACTCTCCAGCCGCCTATAGTGAGGGTGTCGGACTAGTTCCGGTTGCGGAGATCCTAAATAGGAGCCCTGAAAAAAATAGAGACATGGCGGCAGGGTACACCAGAATCGACAGTCAACCTGATACATGATGATACATGATGACTGATCTCCCGCCGGTGGGTCAGCTGCGCTTCACCGTTCTTTCTCCGACTCGGAGTCCCAGCTCGAAAGCAACCGCGATTCTTCGGTGGGATCGGAATCGGAATCGCTTTGACCCGAGTTTGAGACATCTGATTGTCACATCAAATCGCTCCGGTACGATGTAGAATTCCCAGAGGCGCGGCGTTGCAGTGGAGTGGATTGCCACTTTGCCACCATAAATCGTGGCAAATCCCAGTCAACCAGTCAAGCGCTAAAATGGCAGGTAGCTAAATAAATTAAAATTAATTATGTCGGGTCCATATGCAGGTCCGACAGTGCTCGCACCACTTAAACTCCCACAGTCATCGCAAGTACTTTGGAGTTTACTGTAAAGAAGACAAAATGCGTCTCACTCTATATCAAAGTTACAAGAGGAGCAGTGACGGGACACTGGCGATGCAAGGGAAAGCAGCCTGAGGCCGACCCTAGTGGGGGAAGGGACTTGGGCTGCAATCTACACCCTCGCCTATACCTTTTTTCGTCAAATCCACAATGGCACCATTACTTATCACGATGGCATGCCTGCGGCGAAGCAACTGGCATTGAAGTCACGGCAACCAGTGGTCTGGTTCTGTCCATCATCACGCCTTAAAAGCCCTTGTAGCCTTCACCCCCCCTCGTCTTCAATCTTTAATCCTCCATCTCTCAAACCTAACAATCTTTAATCCTCCATCCCTCGAACCTGACGATATTTAATCCAGCATCAACCGATTCATTCCTTCTGACTGTATTCAAACCGACATTGCCCATTCCTTTGCCTACCATGCAAGGTCGAATCTATCCTTACCCGAATGTGTCGTATCCTCCTCAAGGGCTGGTTTCCCTTGACGGACGATCAACACTCTTTTCGAATGAAGGTAGCGATCCATATCTTCACCATAATCAATTTAGAGTCTCGGAGGAGGTACGGACCCTAGTTAGCTTGGCGCACTTCCGTTGTAGTAACCGAAATGGGGCCGGTACTCAGGTCTATTACACGGGCATTCAACGCTCCCCAGACAATTCAGCGTTTCAGTATGGAACGAGAATCAACAGATATGATATACCGTACCATGGAAGCCTGCAACCTCCGGTATGAGTATCTCAATCTACTCGAGCATCCTCAACTCATGTAATGATGTGACAGTCGACCTTTCATGGATATGAAATTTCTCCGCATCCCTTCTATCAGGGCCCAGCATACGACATCCCTCCAAACAGCATAACACCAATGGACATAGAGGCGATTTATAACCCATCGCAGGGCTACGTGCCAATGAGCGCTCTTCCGGACCAGAGTCATCAGTACACACCCGTGGATGCGCCTGACTTGCCGGCATCGTCAACCCCCACCGGGATCCCCGCCACGTCGACTACAGCATCGCCCCCAAGTTCGGATGACTTGGAAAGCCCTGAAATGTTCCTATGTCCGGATGCTGGTTGCCCCAAACGTTTCAAACGAAAAGGGTGCGCTCGGCGACATTTCCAAGTGAAACACAATCCAGCACGATGTTACTTTTCAAGTTGTAATTTCCAGTGGGGCCGCAAGTACGTTTATAAGGATCACCTGAAGAGGAAGCATGGACTGGGAAATGTAGTCATCAACACGATGTTGAACTAAATCATTCCCATTCTGTGAGGTGGACTGTGTGGCTGTGCTACCAGCACCTCCAACACGTCGAATCACTCCCTCTCTGGATTGCTGGACTTGGTTTAGCTGCCCTAGGATCTGTATACCCTTTCTACTTAGTTTCACGACATGTTAGCAGTCTTTTTCATCTGTCTAGTTTCAGTTTAACTCCCTCTCGTTTACAACTATTCATTACCGCTCGTTCCTTAGTTCTAGGCCTTCTCGGATACACAGCCTCGCCACCTTTTCTATACCCTACGCTATTATAGTACGACAGGACGTGATTGCTGTATGCGCAATTGCTGTGCGCGCACAACCTTTAAATAGCGACTCGTCGTTATTCATTTTCGCGTCACGTGCCAGTGCCACGTCAACGGCCTATGTCTGATTCTGGGTTTTCGCCTGTCCCCGGGCCGAATCGAAGCCTTTTGCACATCCGGTTTTTGTCCGTCAGTTGTTAACCTGATTGCATTCAGGGTTAATCACCACTATGACATGGGCCGGTGACCAGTACGACTTCGAGTCTGTCATTGATTATGTTGATCGGGTTACCGTATCATTCATTCATATTACGAAGGGCAAGTTATGAGACCTTTTTGCCACCCACAGCCACGGTAAGCGCACGTGTGTATATGGAGCTTGTATATGGAGCTGCTACACTGGCACCGATCAACTTCCGAGGCTACAGAAGATTCCGTTCGGTTCGGCACTTCCAAGATGTTTTTGCCCAGGTGCTGTACTACGAGTTTCAGGGTACAGGGTACACAGATTTCTGATGGATTCGTAATACAAAGGCTCACTGCACCTTTTCCGATTCCGAATAAGGCCATGACGACGTATCTCCACTGGCAATGCACCCTTTTCCCCCTTGGATTTGATCGGTGTTCGGACGGCGCTTTGGGTCATGGCTTCGAAACCCAAAGGCTATAGTACTAGTAACCACTTCCCATTATGGCCGTCGATACAGCCATAGCAAACAAAGGAGAAAAATTTAACTCTACGTAGAGAACTCTGGATACATTGGTTGAACCTGTGGAGAATTTTCTTCGAGGGCAGGTTACGATTTTTTTTCGCATTAGATGATCTCATTTTTAAACAACAAGTTGCGATGAAAGTATTGAGGGGTAGTAAAAGTGGCTAGCACTTGTGGGCGAAGATCTGTCATTTGAACCACAGTGCAAGCATGGAACGAACCCACGGCTCGTTGTCAAGATCACTGCAGTGACGCTTCCCCTACGGTTAGGATCACTCAAAGGTATCTTGCCATCCACCTTATTCCGCACGGCGGCAATGCACACAAGGGCCAGTTACCGTGGCATGAAACGCTGCTGCAGCCCAGCCCAGCCCAGCTGTAGAGCTGCGATGGCGCACTGGTTCCCCTAGCCATGAATTATGCAGGCCGACTCGGACATCGCGGGCAAGTCCCAAGTCGGCCAGTCTGACGAGCCATTTTGTTTTGGGTAGGTGCCGCTGTGAAAGGATTGGCTCAAGAGAATGCTACCTCGTGATGTTGTGAGAGTCTCCCATATCCATGTACGAACAGTGCATCGTGTCCTTGCCTTGGCTTCACAAACTGGTTCTGTAGTAAGGAAGCCACTGCAGGCAGGAAGGCCTCCTCGCATTGGATGCCAACGTATGCTCTGAGTGGGGCGGCACTGGCGATGCTATAGCTCGCGCCGAGATCTGAATCGAGCTGCGGGGCCAAAAAACCAAAATATTGTTCGGCACCCAGGAAGAATTGTTAACTAGTGCACAAGAAATGAGGGGTATTGGGCAATCTAATGGTTGTCTCAAACCTGAGGTGCTTGCTAAAGGAATGCTACGATGTCGTATGACTTTGGATGGAGGTGTAATCAGTGGTAGAATGTCAGGGCGTGCGAGTGCCAGTGGGCGCGGGCTCCCCGCTTGTGAGCGGAGCGCCGAGAGCGCAGCCCAATTTGAGTCCTTTGTATCTACTTTGACAGGCTCTACACGTGGCCCATTGACTGGATCGAACGTGCAAGCTTGTTCGGGCAACTGGCACGTACGGACGCTGAGCCCAAAAAGGAAGATTTGCGCAATTCCCAATTCATTTTTCCTTTTTGGGATCGGTCGCGACAACGCCGACAAGTTGCCGACAACCCTACGGCGGCGGCGGCGGCAGCGTCACCTGGTTATGGACCGCAACGCGGTTAACACGCCTCACCCGCCCCACCTCCTCGTTTTCTCTCTTTATTCACACACTCACTCGCCCTCCAGCACTATCCAGTAGGACTCGTAGCTACCAAGGTCATGCATATAAGCACGCTCTCTGATACTTGGAATCCCAATTCCCTTCCTTTCGTCTTTTCATATTGCGCCCTTTCCCTTTTCCCTTTTCTTTATCTCAGCTCATTGCATTCTGACTCGGGTACGAAACCGAGCCAACAACCCGTCGCTTCTCGTCCCGTCGAGTGCCGATTTTCTCTCCCCATATTCAAGGCTTAATCTCTACACGAACTCGCTCACGCGATTCCACCGCACTACAGTAACGTCGGGGGCAATTCGAGCTCAGTATGTTTCCCTATGGTATCCCATATCAGTTTTAGCAATTTCAAATTCCATAGATAATCCTGCCACTTGACTTGACCAGCCTGACTGCTCCTCGAGGTCAACGCGGTGCCAGTATTGGCACGGGAACTGGAATTGGCACCAACAGTATTCCCTCGATTAGCTTGCATTTGACCCACAGGCCAAATGTAAGACTCATCCCTTTGACCCATTTCATTATTCGCTATGGAAGCATCAAACAACGACTCCATCCTCAGGAAGGATCACCACAATATGTTTGTTCGAAATGCCGGCCTCTCAGAAGTTATTCACAAAAGCAGGGCCTAACACGGCATGACGCAACAGTTCACAATCCCAAGTCATGTTTCTGCTGCGGTTTCAAATGGGGTCGTCGCTATGAATATAAGAATCACCTCAAGAAGATGCATACGGATATCAACCCGGACACAGTATTAGGCAAGACTGCAAGATCTCGTCGTAGGACCACGATCTCTCAGCCGCGTCCACTTGCATCTCTCCCGCCCGCAGAAGTAAGAGATACAAGTGTCTCATCCACAATGCCATCTGTAGCTGATGATCTGCAGCGTGTCAATTTAGAGCCAATTATGATGCAGAATCGGGAAGATGGCCGCGGAATAGAAGATGCCATTTATCGTTCTGCTGTGGTGATTCCGCCCACAGGAGAGCCCATCCAAATAGTGAACGACGTGGGCATTTCCATTCGGGGTGGGCAGTCTTGGTTCGCACATCCCTTTTATACGCGACGTACTGTATATGATTTCTAATCTATTCACCATGCCGTCAGCTCGCGCACGGGCGAATCAACTACTGTGCATAGCCCATCCGCATCCAACTTCGCACTCACTCCACCTGTTGGTGAAGATTACGACGCCATGGCCATTGATAATCTGATGCTTGGGCCATATGGAACCGTGCCCTACCCCATGTTCTCCAAGGAGGACTATGATGCGATCTTCACGAACACCTCTACCCCCTAGATGTAGATTCCTGGCCGACATCGATGCCCGCAGGCACTGGGCCAGGCCCAATCGGACATATCACAGAAGACAGAGCTCGGTGGCAGGCATCCCGCGAGCCTGAGTGATCTGACTTTGGAGTTGGCTGGAATCAAATACATTTGAATACATTTGAGTAGGTGCTGGCGCCGTACTCTTCATCTTTGTTCGTTCTGCTTCGGGGTACACTTTTATTTAACTACCTTCACGTTGTAAATATCTTAGGTTGACTTAACGCTGTGCGCCATCTTTATTTCGGATATGATTGTGCCGAGACACGGCGGGGGTTACCGTCTACGGTCCAGAAGGCACCCGAGGAAGGAATGCAAACTGAGCAAGCTTAAAACTTAACCGGCAACCGGGTGTGAGTACTGTGAGATCCGGGATCCCACGCAGACAAGATCAATGTCCAGTGGCTTGCTTTTTGGACCCAGCATTGTACACGATATATACTATACCCTGGCATCGTGAAAACAGGTGTGCTCGACTGAGCGTCGTCCTCCTTCCTGATGGGATTCAAAAAAGTTTATCCGCGTGGGAAGAGCAAGGATCACACCACTGGCACACCCACAAAACATGAACGTCGTGCGGTCGTGCTAATGGCACAGGCACTCAGTTGAGTCTCGGGCCTTTGTTTGGTATGCAGCGTTAGTAGAGGCATTTGTAGATATTACCGTGCAACCGCATTTTGAGGGCGATGTAAGAAAAATGATCGGGAGACAGTCCTACGACAGAAGGGAACAAAAACTCTTGGCAGCCAGGAAAGCACGTGTCCGAACAGTCCGCGATGCGATGCCGTCATCTGCCAAGAACATCCACATTCAACTCCATCCAGCATTCACGATCCACCAACGAGCCCAATCACCACCACCGCCCCCCGTTCCAACAACAACAACAACAATCCTTAGGCTCAATCGCAGGTACAACAACCACCCCTGCAATGGCTGCTACGTCGACCGCACGCGAACGTGACTCCCAGAGATTGCGCACAGACTCTACCATCGCGGTGGCGGCGGCAGCCGCTGTCGGTGTTATGCTTCAAGTTTCGGGCCCGGGTGTGTTCTTGCCACCTGTCCCTCTCATCGCTCTTCGATATCTCGCATTCGACCGACTTTTTACCCCCGGCCCTCAACATGCTTACAGAGTACAAGCAGGCAAAGGAGGACGATGACCGTCCTAAATTGGTATGGTTGCCCACCCTAAGCTTTTGTCTCGCCCCTGATGGCTCTTACACCGCCTATGTTACTCCATAGCGTCTCTGGAAATGGTTGCCTATTCATTGGGCATGCCAGAAACCTCCGACACATTCCTCACTATACTACACATGATAAGCGATCACCGCTCCCACCCCCTTTTCCTTTCTTTTTTCTCGGGCACGCATAGAGCTGGCCGACCGACTGTTCATTAAAAAACCTGCGGCCCTTTCTGTTAGATTATACCCAAACTCTACTCTCGCTTCTAGACATCCTCTCGGCGTTCTACGCCAAGCTGACAAGGTTGCTTGGGCCCTCGCCGTTCCCGCGTCGCAACACATGCTCGGGCTTTCGCCACATCCGGGCGTATCATATCTCTTCCAAAATCAGACACATATTACACCCGCGGATGAGGCGCTGTGGAATGGCGCCCTTGGCTCGACCGCACTTGGTGGCGGCGTGCTCAATAGACGTCTGCGGAGCTCGACGCCCACGCTGGGCGAGTTTGTGCTCAAGGTTGATAGCAAGTTTAAGGTGCGTAATTCGCAGTGCGTTGTAGATGTATGGATGTTGAGATATATCGCATAATCTCTTCCTATGACTCTGTGCCCGTTTTCCCTTTTTGTTGTATACAGAAAATCATCGATGCTGCTTAAGGATTTGGACATGTTCGCGCGGAATAGTATAAGGGATAAGCTCGCATCGCTTGATCCACTCTTGCATAATGTTGGTGGATGGGGCGGTGGTGGTCCCGTAGGATCGGGCGACGACCAAGGGCACGCGATGGATGATTATGACCAATAGTATTACTATAAAAACTGTGGCGATCCGCATGTTGTACTATACCAAGTATGTGCTGGAGATGAATGTGCAGGACGGATGGTACGGAAAGGAAATGCATGGGCAAATGCGGAATGCATAATCTCTGTTGGCCGTGTCCTCGCCGATGAAACCCTTGGGCCGCGAACTGATGCATGGGCGCTGTATGAGATGCTAGCTTTTTATGAGAACAAGACACGAGTACCAGACTCTGCACTGTAGGGGTACAGTAGTACAGTCAGTGATGTACAAGTCAACTTGACCCGGGGTCGAGTTAGTCAAGTCACCGAGGTCATGTCGAGTGGCGTGACTAAGTCAAAGGTCAAATGAGGGTCAGACATCACGTGCATCACGTCTCAACTTCCCACGGCTAGGCTCAAAAAGGAAAAATTGGGCAATTGCCAATTCCTTTTTTTTGGGGCTTATCCACGACAACACAATGTTCGACGCGAGGTCATCAATCATATTAAGCCATGAAGCGCCGGAAAAGGAAAATTTTAGTCAGCGAGTGAGTTATTGGTCAGCGACGTGCAGTGAAGCACTGGAAAAGGAAACATTAGTCAGCGTGGCTGGCTGGCAAAGCCAGCCCATGCTGGCACTACAATTCGAAACAAATCTGTAAAATCACGAAAATATTCCTGCAGCTAGACCATATCAAAAGCTGATGGGTCACTTAAGATGACTTTTCAATCTGAGTAGCCATTCAAGTGCAAAATCATCATTTCACCCAGTTTTCAGGAAAGTGCAATTACAATTTGAAAATAATCTATAAAATCATGAAAATATTTGTGTGGCTAGACTATACCAGAAGCTGATGGGTCACTTAAGATGACTTTTTGATCTGAGCAGCCATTCAAGTGCAAGAACATCATTCCAGCCAGTTTTCAGGAAAATGCAATTAGAATTTGAAAATAATCTGTAAAATCATGAAAATATTTGTGTGGCTAGACTATATCAGAAGCTAATCAGTCACTTAAGGTG